>Ga0209062_1000585_pt1 | contig 101353 bp, 75 predicted proteins | sample Coa_R2_2_FD_187158 | JGI IMG/M metagenome (GOLD analysis project Ga0209062, IMG submission 187158) | Surface soil microbial communities from Centralia Pennsylvania, which are recovering from an underground coalmine fire - Coalmine... | ecosystem: Environmental > Terrestrial > Soil >...
GGGCTGTGCGGCGAGGTGCTCCGCGTACCGGGCGGCCAGGGTCCCGAGGGCGGCCTCGCTCCGGGCCGACAGCGCCAGCAGGTGCAGCGGCCGCTCCCGCGCCGCGGGGCGCGCCGGGGCGGCGGGCGCCTCCTCGACGATCACGTGAGCATTGGTTCCGCTGAGACCGAACGCGCTGACCCCTGCCGTGCGGCGCGCGGCCCCCGCCGGCCACGGCGTGAGCCGCGTCGGGATCGTCAGCGGCAGCTCGTTCCACGGGATGTGGGGGTTGGGGTGCTCCAGGTGCAGGTGCGGCGGGATCTCCCCATGCTGGAGCGATAGGACGACCTTCATCAGCCCGGCGATCCCGGCGGCCGCCTCCAGATGGCCCAGGTTCGTCTTGACCGAGCCGATCATGAGCGGCTGGTCGGTCGGTCGGCCCATGCCCAGGGCCGTGACCAGCGCCTGCGCCTCGATCGGGTCGCCCAGCGGCGTCCCGGTCCCATGCGTTTCGACGTAGCTCACCTCGGCTGGCTCGATCCCCGCGTTCGCCAGGGCCGCGCGAATCACGGCTACCTGTGAGGGACCATTCGGGGCCGTCAGGCCGTTGCTCCGGCCATCCTGGTTGACCGCCGAGCCACGGAGCAAGGCCAACACGCGATCGCCATCCGCGAGAGCATCGGACAACCGTTTGAGGACCATGAGGCCGCAACCCTCGGAGCGGACGTAGCCGTCGGCCGCCGCGGCGAACGCCTTGCAGCGGCCGTCGGGCGCCATCGTCCGGCCCCGCGACAGCATCATGGTCGTGTCCGGGCTCAGGATCGCGTTGACCCCGCCCGCCACCGCCATGCGGCACTCGCCGTTGCGCAGCCCTTGGAGCGCCAGGTGAACCGCCACCAGCGATGCGGAGCAGGCGGTGTCCACGGCCAGGCTAGGGCCCTTGAGCCCGAGGAGGTACGACAGGCGACCGGCGGCCATGCTGTGCCCGTTGCCGGTCACGGTATAGGTGTCGAAAGTCTCCTCGTCCTCCGCCAAGAGGAGCCGCAGATAGTCGGCCCCAAAGATGCCGATGTACACGCCTGTTGGACTGTCGATCAACCGGTCCGGGGCGTAACCGGCATCTTCAAGCGCTTCCCACGCGACCTCGAGCAGCAGCCGCTGCTGAGGATCCATCGCAGTCGCCTCACGCGGGGAGATCCCAAAGAAGTGCGGGTCGAATTGGTCTATCTCATCTAGAAAGCCGCCCCAGCGTGTGGCGGTCTTCCCAGGAGCGTCTGGGTCCGGATCATAGAGGGCGTCAACATCCCACCGGGACCGCGGCACCTCGCCGATCGCATCGACTCCGTCACGGAGGAGCCGCCAAAACGCGGCCGGTGAGTCCGCCCCGCCGGGATAGCGACAGCCCATCCCGATGACCGCAATTGGCTCACGCCGGGCTTGTTCGACCGCGTCTAGCTGGGTCTTCAGCTCGAGTGCCAGCAGCGCCAGGCGTTTCGGCGATAGGGTGCTAATCTGTTCGAGAAACTCATTCATGGGGCTGCTCGCTCCCGATTACTCGACAATTCCGGGCGTCGGTGCCGACGCGACTCGGAGCGGCCGCGCCGGCACCCGCGCCCTGGTCCCGATGCCTGACACTAGCGCTCTGGCAAGGCGCTCCGGACCTTGATATGGTGACGGTTGGCGCGCGAATATGAGTACAGGTGCGGTTGAGAACCAGTTGAGGAGCGCCCCTGGGGCCGGCCGCGGGCTCGTCCGGCGGAGCACTGCAAGCCCAGTCGGCTGGCGCCAGTGCTGGCACATCGAGCACGTGAGCCGGGGCGGCGCAGGCACACCCGGGCTTCAGCCACTGCGGAGCCGCTCCGCGAACAACCGATCGACCTCGTCGTCAGAGAGATCGAGCAGGCCCTCGAGTACGGCTGTCCCCCTTCGCGGTACGCCGGTCATGACCGGCGTACCTGGGGCCGGGACGCCGGCTGCCGCGCCCGGCGGATCACCGGCGCTGCCGATAGCGAGCACCTCGTCGGCCAGGTAGCGGGCAATCGCCTCGATGGTTGGATAGTCGAACACCAGCGTGGCCGGCAGCGGGCGCGGCGCGGCGACGGCAGCGCCAAGCAGGTTGCGCAGCTCCACCGCCATGAGCGAGTCCAACCCCATCTCGCTCAACGGCAAGGTGACGTCCAGGCGGCTCGGCTCCAGCTCCAGGACCTTTCCCGCCAGCGCCTGCACGTGCTCCAGGATTAAGCCACGCTGCACGTGTTGCGGCGCCGCGGCCAATCGAGCCGCCATGGTCGGCGGCGCGGCTGATGCGGACGCGGTTGGTGCTTCACGCCGCGCCTGGTCCGCGAACTCGGTGAGGAAGGGCGGGACGCCGTGGGCAGCGTACCGCTGCAAGTACTGTGGCCAGCGGATTGGCGTGACCGCTACCTGCGGCCCGCCATGAGACAGTAGGCGCGTCAGCACCTGCAAGCCCTGATCGGTGGAGATACTGCCAACCCCGCGGTCGCTGACGCGCACATCCACCCCGCGCTCGGCGGCGAGGCCACGATCGGACCACACGCCCCAGTTGATGGATAGCGCCGGGAGCCCTCGGGCGCGGCGCGCGTGGGCCAGGGCGTCGAGGAACGCGTTGGCGGCCACGTAGTTGCTCTGGCCGGCGGACCCGAAGAGACTGGCGATCGAGGAGAAGAGCACGAAGAGGTCGAGTTCGTGCTGCGCCGTCGCCGCCTGGAGGTTCCAGGCGCCCTGGACCTTGGGAGCCATCACCTTACAGAAACGCGCCCAGTCCTGCCGCAACAGCACCCCGTCGTCGAGCACGCCGGCGGCGTGGACGATGCCGCGCAGCGGTGGCAGGGTACGGTCGATCTCGCGCATGATAGCCTCGACCGCTGCGGCGGACGATACGTCGGCCTGAGCCACTGTCACCCGCGCGCCAGCCGCCTGCAGGCGCTCCACGGTCGCCTGGGCTCCCGCCGACGGACCGCCGCGTCCTACGAGCACGAGGCTGCGAGCGCCCTGCTCGACCAGCCACTCGGCGACCGACTGGCCAAGCGCTCCGAGGCCACCGGTAATCAGATAGGTCGCGTCCGCGCGGATCGCTGTCCCGGCCGCCCGAGCAGCCTCCGGCTGGCCGATGACGACCTTGCCGATGTGCTTGGCCTGCGCCATGTACCGAAACGCGCTCGGCGCATCCACGAGCGGGAACACCCGGAGCGGCAGGGGCCGAATGCACCCTTCGTCGGCGGCCGCCATGATGCGCGTGAAGATCGAGCGAACGAGCGCCGGGTCGTCCTTGGTGATCTCCGCGCCGTCGAGCACGCAGTACTGGAGGTTCCGGCCTAGCTGCGCAACGTCCTCCGCGCTCAGCAGATCGCGCTGCCCCAGCTCCAAGAACCGCCCGTTAGCTCGCAGCAGCGCCAGGCTCCTCGGGATGAATTCGCCGGCGAGCGAGTTGAGCACGAGATCAATGCCTTCGCCGCCCGTCGCCGCCATGATCTCGTCCGCAAAGTCCAGCGACCGCGAGTCAAAGACGTGCTGGACGCCCAGGGAGCGCAGGAACGCTCGCTTCTCGGGGCTGCCCGCCGTCGCAAAGATCTCCGCCCCGGCTCGCTGCGCCAATTGCACCGCGGCCAGGCCCACCCCGCCCGCCGCGGCATGGATGAGCACTCGCTCGCCGGACTGCATGTGACCCATGTGCTCCAGCGCGAGCGCGGCAGTGACGAAGGTGACGGGCACAGTAACCACTTCCTCGAAGCTCAGGCCCTTGGGCTTGGGAAGCACGAAGTAGGCCGATGTGGTTACGAAAGTGGCGAAGGCCCCCGCAGTCAGCGCCACGACCTCGTCGCCCACTTGGAAGTCGGTTACGTCCGCGCCAACCGCGGTGATCGTGCCGGCGCACTCCATACCGAGCGGTAGCCCGGGGTCCGGCACCATGGCGAGGGCGTTGAGCACGTCCTTGAAGTTGAGGCCGCTCGCGCGGACGCGGATCTCCACCTCGCCCGGCCCGGGCGCCCGGCGTGGCAGCGGGACCAGCGCCAGGTGGCTCAGAGTACCGCGCTCGGCGATCGCCAGCCGCACCAGCTGCTCGTCAGCCGAGCGAGCGGCGCCCAGCGCCTCGTCGACCACGCTCCGCACCAGGCGGGGCACGTAGCGGACCCCGTCGCGTAGGGCGACTTCCTCTTCGCGGTCCGGCTCCCAGATCTCGGTGAGGAGCGCCCCGGCGGCTGCCCGCGCGTCGACCGCCGGGTCCAGGTCGATCCGCGCGCAGCGCAGCTCCGGATGCTCGAGCCCGATCACCTTGCCCAGTCCCCAGAGCGGCGCCTGACCCGTGGCCCACGACGGGGCCGGGCCGACCGGCTGGGCGCCGCGCGTGATCAGCCAGATCCCGGGCGGGCTACCGGGCTTGCCCGCGAGCGCCTGAACGACGGCCAGTGCGGTGCCGCAGCCGCGCCGCTGCGCGGCGTCCAGCTCCTCGGCCGTCAGCTCCGCATCCGCCGGCGTGTCGAGGCTGCCGAGATGGATCACGCCGCGCAGCGGCGTGGCGTCCGCTCGCGTCTCGCGGAGCAGCCGCCGGACGTCAGCTGGTTGCGTCGGGTCGATCTGCCAGCGGCGAGGCCCGACCGCTATGAAGGCCGTGCCTGGCGTGACCAGATGGCAGGTCTGGCCACGCGCGCTCAGCAGGCCCGCTAGCTCGTCGCCCACGCCGCTGGCATCGGCCAGGATCAGCCAGCTCCCCGGCTCGTCATGGTCGCGCGCCAGGGCGGGTGACCGCGCAGCCGGTTGCCAGGCAACCTCATAGAACCACTTCTCGAAATGCGAACCTGCCTTCCGGAAGACGGCGTCCGCGCGGGCCCGCAGGTGGGATAACCCAATCAGCTCGGCCACGACCGCGCCGTCGTCGTCCAGGAGGCGGATATCGGCCACCAACGATTCGCCGATCGCCTCTCTCGGCCGGATAACGACGTGGGCCCAGACTTGGTCGCCGCCCGGCCGGTACACGCGGAAGCGCTCCAGTCCCACCGGCATGTACGTCTCGTCGACGCGGTTCGCCTCGCCGACGAGCTGGGCGGCCGCGTCGAGCAAGGCTGGGTGGATCAGGAACGCTGGGGACGCGGCCCGGTCGGGGCTAGGTAGCTCAATGCGACCCAGCGCCTCGCCATCGCGGCACCAGACTTGCCGCACGGCCTGCAAGGACGGCCCGAACTCGAAATCGTGCGCCCGTAGTGCGGCGTAGTGCGCGTCTGCCGTGACTTGCTCCGGACAGCGGGCCTGGATTGCAGCGATCGTATCGGCTGGGGCAGGTGGCGCCGCATCCCCGGTGACCCTGGCGACCCGGGCGCTCATGTGCGGGGTCCACGATTCCCCGTCCGGTTCCAGACTGAAGATCTCTACCGATGCCCCGTCGGCGTCTGGCGTCAAGACCGTTTGGCAAGTGCGCACCTCGTCGTCAGGGACGACCAGCGCCTCCTGGATCGCCAGCCCCTCCACCACGTGCGGCCCCGGTCCCCACACGGCCTGGGCCGCGGCCAGGGCCATCTCCAGCATGACCATACCCGGCAGGATCGCGGTTCCGAAGGGACGATGATCGTCTAGGAGGCTCAGGGCAGTGGTACTGAGCTGCGATTCGAACTGTGCTGCTTGCAGGGCCGAGCGCAGCCGCCGGCCCAGGTAGGGGTGAGCGGGCTCGCCCGTGGCCGAGATGGCCGACGAGGTCGCGGGCGGCGCCTGCCGCGGCTGACTGTCGAGCCAGTACCGGCGCCGCTCGAAGGGATAGGTGGGCAGGCTCAGCTTGCGGCGGGGATAGTCGCGGTCGAAGCCCGCCCAATCCACCGCACCCCCGCGCACGTACAGCTCGCTCAAGCTGGCGAGGAGCTGCTCCCAATCATCTCGCCCCCTACGTAGCGAGGGCAGCCAGGCATAATCCTCCCCGGGACAGCATTCCTGCCCCATGCCGAGGAGGGTGGGGTGGGGGCCGATCTCGACGAACACCTCGCAGCCGCGCGCCTGCAGCTCCTGCATCGCCGGCGCGAAGCGCACCGCCTCGCGCAGATGCCGCCGCCAGTAGGCCGGCGTGGTCAGGTCCCCCGCCCCCGCCAGCCGCCCGGTCAGCGTCGAGACCACCGCCCGCTGCGGCGGGCGGTACGTGATCGTCCCCGCCACCCGCTCGAACTCCTCCAGAATCGGCTCCACCAGCGGGGAGTGCGACGCCGCCGGGATCGGCAGCCGCCGCCACTCCTCCTCGCCCAGGCCCAGCGCGGCGATCACCCCCCGCACCGCTGCCGCCTCGCCCGACACCACCACGCTGTCCGGGCTGTTGAGCGCCGCTATCGCCGCCCGCCCCGCAGACGGCGCCAGCGCCGCCGCCACCCGCCCGGCCGGGGCGAACAGCACCGCCATCTCGCCGCTGCCGGGTAGCTGCTGGAGCAGCCGCCCCCGCGCGGCCACCAGGCGCAAGGCGTCTGCCAGCCCGAACACCCCGGCCACGCAGGCCGCGGCGTACTCGCCCACGCTGTGCCCGACCAGCCAGGTCGGCTCCACGCCCCACGCCTGCCACAGGGCGGCGAGCGCGTACTGCACCGCGAACTGGGCCGGCTGCGCGTAGGCCAGGTTGGTCTGGAGCAGGGCGCCCGCCGACGGGTCGGCGGGATAGAGGAGGTCGAGCAGCGGGCGGTCGAGCGCGCCCTCCAGCAGCGCCGCGCAGCGGTCGAGGGCCGCGCGAAAGGTCGGCTGGGTGGCGTACAGCGCCTGCCCCATCCCCGCGTACTGCGACCCCTGCCCGGTGAACAGGAACGCGGCTTTCGGGGGGTCGACGCCGCGCACGGTCGCCTGGCGAGCCCACGGTCCCATCTCGCCGCGACACGCAGCGGCCAGTCGCTCGCGCAGCTGGGCGGGGTCGGCGGCCGTCACGGCCAGCCGGTGCGCGAAGTGAGCCCGCCCGGCGTTCGCGGTGTAGCACACGTCCGCGATCGCGGCCTCGGGCTGTGCGGCGAGGTGCTCCGCGTACCGGGCGGCCAGGGTCCCGAGGGCGGCCTCGCTCCGGGCCGACAGCGCCAGCAGGTGCAGCGGCCGCTCCCGCGCCGCGGGGCGCGCCGGGGCGGCGGGCCCCTCCTCGACGATCACGTGCACGTTCGTCCCGCTGAACCCGAACGAGCTGACGCCGGCGAGCCGGCGGCTGGTGCTCGGACTCCAGGGGGTGCGCGCGGTCGGGACCACTACCGGAATCTCATCCCACGGGATGTGGGGATTGGGGTGCTCCAGGTGCAGGTGTGGCGGGATCTCCCCATGCTGGAGCGACAGGACGACCTTCATCAGCCCGGCGATCCCGGCGACGGCTTCAAGGTGCCCAAGGTTCGTCTTGACCGAGCCGATCATCAAGGGGTCGGCGGCGGACCGGCCGGCGCCGAACACGGCAGCGAGCGCCCCGACCTCGATCGGGTCGCCAAGCTCGGTACCGGTGCCGTGTGTCTCCACGTAGCTGATCTCGTGCGGCGCGACGTCGCTGTTGGCCAGCGCCTGGCGAATGACGGCCTCCTGGGAGAGCCCGTTGGGCGCCGTCAGGCCGCTGCTGGCGCCGTCCTGATTGGCCGCCGAGCCCCGGATGACGGCCAGGATGCGGTCCCCGGCGGCGAGCGCGTCCGACAGCCGCTTGAGCACGACCACGGCGCAGCCCTCGCTCCGGACGTAGCCATCACCCGCCGCGTCAAACGTCCTGCACCGCCCACCGGGCGCCATCATGCGGAACTTCGACAGCATGATCGTGTTATCGGGAGCCAGGATGAGATTGACGCCACCCGCCAGGGCCAGGTTGCTCTCGCCCTGGCGCAGGCTCTGGCAGGCGAGGTGGACCGCGACCAGGGACGACGAGCAGGCCGTGTCGATCGATACCGACGGGCCTTGCAGCCCGAATACGTACGACAGCCGGCCCGAGGCGATGCTACGCGCCACGCCGGAGGCATGGTAGGCATTCAGCTGGCGCAGCCCGCCGACCTGGCGCTGTAGCTCGGCGTAATCACTCGAGTTGATCGCGACGAACACGCCCGTCTGGCTGCCGAGCAGCTCGCGCGGCGCCTGGCCGGCGTGCTCTAGCGCCTCCCACGCCACCTCGAGCAACAGGCGCTGCTGCGGATCCATGCTGGTCGCCTCGCGGGGGGCGATGCCGAAGAATTGCGCGTCGAATTTATCCACGCCGTCCAGAAACCCGCCACAGCGAATGTTCATCTTCCCCGGGGCGTCGGGGTCCGGATCGTAGTACGCCTCGCGGTCCCACCGTTCCGGCGGCACGTCACGGATGGCATCGACGCCATTGCGGAGGAGCTGCCAGAACGCCTCCGGGTCATTGGCTCCGCCGGGGAAGCGCAGACCCAAGCCGATCACGGCGATCGGCTCCCGCTTGGTCCGCTCCAAGGCGTCGAGCCGGGCCTGCGTGTCTTGCAGCGCGAGGAAGGCGCGCTTGAGCGGCGACAGCTCCTCGCCCAACCCGGTGTTGGAGTTCATCGACATTTCCCCCATCGTAGCCATTCGGTCAATCCATTACGGTGTAGGTCAGGGTAGGACGGACGCTGGAGACATCCCTTTAACGGCTCTCCAGCCTTTGAAGTAGGAGAAGTCCGACCTCCTCGTCCGACAAGGCGGCGAGCTGGTCAGCAGAAGTCAGCGCTGGCGGGGCGGCCTGACGTTGGGGCTGAGCCGGGACGACGGTAGCCTTGGGCGCTGCGGCGCCAGCAAACAGCAATCGCTCCAGGTAGCCGGCGATGGCATCGCTGGTCGGGTAATCGAAGATCAAAGTCGCCGGCAGCTTCTGGTCGAGCCCGAGGCCCGCGCGCAGGCGATTGCCTAGCTCCACCGCCATCAGCGAATCGAGACCCAGGTCCATCAGGCGACGCTCCCGGTCGATTGGCTGGGAGGCGGTGAGCCGTAGCACCCGAGCCAGCTGCCGGCGCACGTAGTTCAACAGGATCTCCCGGCGCTCGCCGGGCAGCGCCTCGTCCAGTTGCTGCCTGAGCGCCTCGGCCGGGTCTGGGGCGCTGGCGGCGGGGCTGCCGTTCCGGGTGGCTTCCGCCGCCGGCGCGGCGCCGCGCGCGCGGATCGCCCCGCGCGCCGTCTCCACCCAGTAGCTCTGCCGTTCGAAGGGGTAGGTCGGCAAGACGAGGCGGTGGCGTGGGTAATCGCGGTCGAAGCCATCCCAAGCTACGGGCGCACCGAGCGCGTAGAGCTGACTCAGGCTCTCTAGGATCTGCTCCCAATCGTCTTGCCCCTGCCGGAGCGACGGCAGCCAGGTGCCCACATCTTCGCCGAGGCAGCGCCGACCCATGCCCAGAAGGGTCGGGTGCGGCCCGATCTCGACGAAGACCTCGTAGCCCTGTTCGTGCAGGGCCGCGATCGCGTCGGCGAAGCGCACGGGCTCGCGCAGGTGCCGCCGCCAGTAGCGCGCGGTCGTTGCGTCCTCGCCAGTCGCTAGACGGCCGCTGAGCGTGGAGACCAGGTCGATTTGTGGCGCGGCATATGTCAGCTCGGCCGCTGCTCGCTCGAACTCGTCGAGGATCGGCTCAACCAACGGCGAGTGCGAGGCGGCCGGGATCGGTAGCCGGCGCCACTCCTCGGCGGTGAGCCCCAGGTCGGCGATCACCGCACGGACCGCGTCGGCCTGCCCTGAGATCACGACGCTCTGGGGCCCGTTCACCGCAGCGATCGCCGCAGCGCCATGGTAGGGGGCGAGCGCCCGAGCGACGCGCGCCTCCTCCGCGAAGACAACCACCATCTCCCCGGCGCGCGGCAACGCTTGCAGCAGCCGGCCCCGCGTCGCCACGAGCTGGAGCCCATCTGCCAGGCTGAGCGCCCCGGCGACGCAGGCCGCGGCGTATTCCCCAACGCTGTGGCCCGCGACGACCGCGGGCTCGATCCCCCAGGACCGCCATAGCTCCGCCAGCGCGTACTGCACGGCGAACTGCGCTGGCTGCGCGTACGCCATGTCGTCGACGATCGGGTTCGGCTTGCCCGCGTGGGCCGCGGCATCCGGATAGAGGACCGCGAGCAGCGGCCGCTCCAGGTAAGGCTGGAGCAGCTCGGCGCAGCGGTCCATGGCGTCGCGGAAGGTCGGCTGCGTGTCGTAGAGGCGCCGGCCCATGTTGACGTACTGGGACCCCTGGCCGGTGAACAGGAAGGCCACGTCGGGCGGGCCGGCGGCCGGCGCTCGCCCGCGAACAAGGCCGATCGGGTCATCGACGGCGAAGGCGGCCGCGAGCCGCGCGCGCATCTCGGCCGACGAGCCGGCGACCACCGCGAGCCGCTCCTCGAAGTGGCCGCGGCCGGCGTTGGCGGTGAAGCACACGTCGCCCAGCGCCTGCTCGGGGTGCGCCGCTAGGTGCTGCTCGTATCGGCGCGCCAAGCGTTCCAGCGCGGTCGGGCTCTTGGCCGACAGAGCCAATATGTGCAGCGGTCGCTCCGGCTCCGGCCGAGCGGGCACCGAACCAGGCGCCTCCTCCAGGATGACGTGGGCGTTGGTGCCGCTGAAGCCGAATGAGCTGACGCCAGCCAGGCGCGGCCGCTTGCCGGCGGGCCACGGCGTCCGCTCGGTTGGGATGACGATGGGCAAGTCGGCCAGGCCGAGATGCGGGTTGGGGGTCTTCAGGTGCAAGTGCGGCGGAATCTCCTCGTTTTGCAGCGCCAGCACGGCCTTCATTAGCCCGGCGATCCCGGCGGCCGCTTCCAGGTGGCCCAGGTTGGTCTTGACCGAGCCGATCATGAGCGGCGCGTCGGCCGGACGTCCGGGGCCATAGGCGGCGGCAAGCGCCCGCACCTCGATGGGATCGCCCAGCGCCGTGCCGGTGCCGTGTGTTTCGACGTAGTTGACTTGCGCGGGTTCCACCCCGGCCGCGGCCAGCGCGCGGCCAATCACCTCTTCCTGGGAGGGGCCATTCGGAGCGGTCAGACCGGCGCTGCGGCCGTCCTGGTTGATCGCCGTGCCGCGAATGACGGCCAGGATGTTGTCGCCGCCGGCTATAGCCTCGGCGAGGCGCTTCAGGACGATCACGCCGCAGCCTTCGCTGCGCACGTAGCCGTCCGCGGCAGCATCGAAGGTCTTGCAGCGACCGTCGGGCGCCATCATCTGCGCCTTCGAGAAGTTAATCGTCACCTCAGGCGACAGAATGACGTTGATCCCGCCCGCCACCGCGAGGCTGCACTCGCCCAGGCGCAGGCTCTGGCAGGCCAGATGCACCGCCACCAGGGACGACGAGCAGGCGGTGTCGACCACCATGTTCGGGCCGCGCAACCCCAGGGTGTACGCCAGGCGGCCCGCTGCCACGCTAAGCAAGTTGCCCGTCCCCACGTACGGGTCAATCTCTTCAGCGTCGGCTAGTTGCAGGCGGAGGTAATCGCTGTTGGAGATGCCGAGGAACACTCCCGTCTGGCTGCCAAACAGCTTATCCGTGGACTGTCCAGCGCGCTCGAGCGCCTCCCAAGCCACCTCCAGCAGCAGTCGCTGCTGGGGGTCCATCCGGATCGCCTCGCGTGGCGAGATACCGAAGAAGTCCGCCGCGAACTGGTCGACGTCCACCACGAATCCGCCCTGTCGGGTCGACATCTTGCCCGGCGCGAGCGGGTCCGGGTCGTAGTAGGCATCGACGTCCCAGCGGTCCGCGGGCACTTCCGTGATCGCGTCGACCCCGTCGTGCAGCAGTTGCCAGAAGCTGGCCGGGTCGTTGGCGCCGCCGGGGAACCGCAAGCCGAGCCCGACGATCGCGATGGGCTCGGTTCGCCGGCGTTCAACCTCGTCTAGCCGCGCACGCATCTCGCGCAGCTCCAGTATGGCCCGCTTTACTGGCGACAGCTCTTCCAATCGCTCGGACATCACGGATACCTCGTTCAATTCCGCTATCGGGACAGCTCGGCCAAAAGGAGGGCCTCGGCCTCGTCGTCGGACAGACCGTCGAGCGCGACGACGGGGTCCAGGTCGCCGCTCGCGGGCGGGGCTGCAGGCTTCGCCGGCTCCATCGCCATGCCGGCGAGACTAGGCACCGTCTTCATCAGGAAATCCGCCAGCGTGTCAATCGTCGGGTAGTCAAAGAGCAGGGTGGCCGGCAGCGGGCAGCCGAGTGTCTTGCTCAGGGCGTTCCGCAGCTCGACGGCCATCAGTGAGTCGAGCCCTAGCTCGCTCAACGGCTGCCGCGGCGCGATGGGAGCGCTCGCGTCGAGTCCCAGCACACGGAGAACCGCGTCTCGAAGGTAGGCCAGCAGCAGATTGCGCCGCTTGCCAGGAGGTGTGTCAGCCCACGCGTCCAACAGCCCGGAGCGAGCTGCTGCCGGCTCGGCGGCCACCGCGTCCCGCGCGGCGTCGTGGATCAGGTCGGCAAAGAACGGCCGCTCGCGACTAGCGGCGCGCTCCCGGAAGACCGACCAGTCGACCGGCGTGATCACCACCTGCGTGTCGTCGAGTCGCAGCGCCTGGCCGAGTGCGGCCAGGGCCTGCGCCGGAGCCATCGCGCCCAGTCCCTGCGCGGCCCAGCGCTCGCGGTCGCGATCGTCCAGGGCCGCCGCCATACCGACCTGGTTCCACATGCCCCAGTTGATCGCCAGCGCGGGCAAGCCCTGCGAGCGTCGCTGCTGCGCGAGGCTGTCGAGGAAGGCGTTGGCGGCGGCGTAGTTGCCCTGGCCCGCCGAGCCAAAGATGGCGCTGATCGAGGAGAACAGGACAAACCAGTCCAGCTGGCGCTCGCGCGTCAGGGTGTGCAGGTGCCAGGCTCCCTCGGCCTTCGACGCTAGCACCTTGTGGAAACGGTCCACGGTTTGCTGCAGCAGTACGCCGTCGTCGAGCACGGCGGCTAGGTGAATTACTCCCCGCAGCGGCGGCATCGAGCCGTCGATCGCCGTCAGCACGCGCGCTAGGTCATCGCGCCGCGAGACGTCGGCGCGGTGGACCGCGACCTGGGCCCCAGCCGCCATCAGTCGGTCTAGGACGGTCTGCGCCGCCGCCGACGGGGCGCTGCGTCCCACCAGCGCAAGGTGTCGGGCACCTTGCTCGACCAGCCATTCGGCGACGACCAGACCGAGCGCTCCCAGCCCGCCGGTGACGAGATAGGTAGCGTCAGGACGGACCTGGCCTTTGGGCGCCAGGGCAGCAAGGGCCTCGGGCTGAATCAAGACGAGCTTGCCGATGTGCTTGGCCTGGGCCATGAAGCGGAAGGCGTCCGCGGCCGCCGAGAGCGGAAAAGTCCGCGTGGGCAGCGGCTGCAGCGCGCCGGTGGCCACCTCATCCAGCAACGACTGCAGCAGCTCACGGAGCCGGTCCCGCTCCTCCACCATCGGGGCGCCCAGGTCATACGGCAGGTAGCGCGCGCCCGGCCGCACGGCGGCCACTTGCGCGGCGCTCCAGATGCCGCGCTTCCCCAGCTCGAGGAACCGCCCGTCGGGCTTCAGCGCCCGCAAGCTGGCCGGGATAAACTCCCCGGCCAGGGAGTTGAGCACGACGTCCACGCCCTCGCCCTGCGTCGCGGCGAGAATCGCGTCCGCGAAGGCGAGGGTCCGGGAGTTCATCACGTGGCGTACTCCCAGTGCCTCCAGGCACGCCCGCTTCGCCGGGGTGCTGACCGTGGCGAACACCTCCGCGCCCGCTCGCCGGGCCAGTTGGACGGCGGCCAGCCCCACCCCGCCGGCCGCCGCATGGATGAGCACCCGCTCCCCCGGCTGAAGCCGTGCCAGGCGTTGCAGGCCCCAGGAAGCGGTCAGAAAGGCGACCGGTGTGCTGGCTGCATCGATTATGTCAATCACAGCCGGCTTGCGGACCACGAGCGCGGCGGGCCGAATCACGAACGTGCGGAAGCTGTCGGCGCCCAGCGCGACGACCTCGTCGCCCACTTGCAGGTCGGTTACGTCCGGGCCGATGGCCGTAATCCGGCCGGCGCACTCTAGCCCGAGGGGCGCCGCGGCCTCCGGCGGCAGCATTCCAAGCGCGGTGAGCACGTCTTTGAAGTTGAGGCCGCTCGCCGCGACGCGGATCTCCACCTCGCCCGGCCCCGGCGCCGGGCGAGTGGTCGGGACCAGGGCCAGGCTCGCCAGCGTCCCGCGCTCGGAGATCGCTAGCGCAACCGGCGCCTCCGCCGCCGAGCGGCCGGGGCGCGGCCCCTTCTGGGCCGCGCTCCGGTGAAGCCGCGCCACGTAGCGGCCGCCGTCGCGCAGCGCCACCTGATCTTCGTGGTCCGGCTCCCAGATCTCGGCGAACAGCGCGGTCGCGGCCCCCCGCGCGTCGGCCGCCGGGTCCAGATCGACGCGCACGCAGCGCAGCTCCGGATGCTCGAGCCCGATCACCTGGCCCAGTCCCCAGAGCGGCGCCTGGGCGGTGGCCAGCGAGCGCACGGCACCGACGGGCTGAGCGCCGCGCGTGACCAACCATACGCGCGGCTGCGGCACCGGGCGCTCGCCCGCCAAGGCCTGCACCACCGCCAGCGCCGACCCGCAGCCCCGCACGGCGGCCGCCACAGGCCCCGCGGTTGTCTCCTCGGCGTCGGCCGGGGCATCCAGGCTAGTGAGGTGGACGACGCCCCGTAGCGGCGCGGCGTCCGCCCGCGTCTCACGGAGCAGCCGCCGGAGATCAGCGGGTTGGGTCGGGTCGATCTGCCAGCGGCCTGGCCCGACCGCCGCGAAGGCCGTGCCGGGCGTGACCAGATGGCAGGTCTGGCCGCGCTCGGCCAGCAGGCGCGCTAGCTCGTCGCCCACGCCGCTGGCATCGGCCCAAATCAGCCAGCTGCCTGCCGCATCTCCTCGCGCCGTTGGCGCCCCTGACCGCGGCATGGGACGCCAGGTGACCTCGTAGCGCCATTCGTCGCCGGCGCTCTCGGGAGCGTGGAAGAGCGTGGCCGGCCGGGCGCGCAAGTGGGAGAGCCCGCTCAGCTCGGCAACCACCCTGCCGTCGTCGTCGAGGAGGCGGATATCGGCGACGATCACGTCCGCGGCGACGGTGCTCCTAGCGCGGACGACCGCATGGCTCCAGAGCTGAGCGCTGGGCCGGCGATACAGCCGGAAGCGCTCGAGTGCCATCGGCAGGTACGTGTCGCCAGTAGAGCACGCCTCCACAACGATCTGCACGGCAGCATCCAGCAGCGCCGGGTGAATCTGGAAAGCCAAGCCCTCGGCCGCGTCGAGGGCCGGCAGCTCAATGCGGCCCAGCGCCTCGCCGTCGCGCCGCCACACCTGACGCACGCCCTGCAAGGTTGGGCCGAGCTGGACGCCGCGCGAGCGCACGGCAGCATAGTGCGCGTCTGCCGTCACCTGCTCAGGACAGCGCGCTTGAATCGCGCCGAGCGGCTCGCCGAGCGGCGCCGCATCGCCGGTGATGGAGACGACCGCCGCGCTCAGATGCCGGGTCCAGGACTTCCCGTTGGGCGGCAAGCTCACGATCTCCACTGACGCCCCGTTCCCATCCGGCGTGACGACCGTCTGACACGTCCGCACCTGGCCGTCGGGCACGACGAGCGCCTCCTGGATTGCCAGCCCCTCCAGCGCCCGCTCCCCCGGCCCTAGCACGGCTTCCGCCGCGGCGAGAGCCATCTCGAGCATGGCCATCCCCGGCAAGATCGCGGTGCCGTAGACGCGATGATCGTCCAGGAGGCCCAGCGCGGTGGTACTGAGCGGCGCCTCGAACTGCGCGACCGTCAGCGGCGAGGGCACCCGTTCTCCCAGCAACGGGTGGACCGCTGGCCCGCCGGCGGCCGCCGGCCGGGGGGATTGCCGGCGGGCTGGTGTCGCCGGCTCGAACCAGTACCGCTGCCGTTGCCACGGATACGACGGCAACGGCACGTGGCGGCCGCGCTCGGGATAGAGCCCATCCCAGGCAACCTTGCAGCCACACGCGTACAGCTCGCCCAGCGCCGTCAGGAGACTCGCTCGCTCGTCACGGCCCCGCCGCAGCGAAGCAACCGCGCTACCCTCGTGGCCCCCGGCGGCCAGGCAGTCGGCGACCGCGCCCGACAGCACCGGGTGCGGGCTGATCTCCAAAAAGATGCTGTACTGGTCCTGCGCTAACGCGCCGATCGCTGCGGCGAAACGAACGGGCTCCCTGACGTTGCGTCCCCAATAGGCCGCGTCGAATTCCGCCCCGCTGGCCTCGGCCCCGCTGACTGTCGAGTAGATGCGGATGGCCGCTGGCTGGGGCGCCAGTCCTTGGAGGGCCTCCTCCAGCTCTTGCTGGAACGGGGTCATCTGCGCGCTATGGAAGGCATAGTTCACGGGCAGCAGGCGACTGCTGACGCCCTGCGCGCGGAGCGCGGCGAGCACGGCGCCAAGCGCCGCCGCCGCGCCGGACAGCACCGTGGTCCTGGGGCCGTTGACCGCGGCGATGGCGAGCTGGTCGCCGTAATCGGCAATGGCCCGCTCGGCCTCCGCCAGCGGTAGCTCCACCTGCGCCATCTGGCCCAGGCCGGTCGCCTGCTGCATCAGCCGACTGCGGTGATATACGACCCGAACCGCGTCGTCGAGCGTCAGCGCCCCGGCCAGGTGCGCCGCGGCGATCTCGCCGACGCTGTGGCCGACGACGGCGTCCGGGGTGATCCCCCACGAGCGCCAGACGGCCGCCAGCGCCACCTGCAGCGCGAAGATGGCGGGCTGGGCGATCTCGGTTTCCTCGAGACGCGAGTCGGCTTCGGCCGCCGTCAGCTCGGCGAGCAGCGACCAGCCGGCGTGGGGGCGCAAGAGCGCGTCGCAGCGCTCGACCGTCGCCCGGAAGATCGGCTCGTACTCCAGCAGCTCGCGCCCCATGGCCCACCACTGCGGGCCTTGCCCCGAGAAGACGAAGGCCAGCTTCGCCGGCGGGCCGGGCTCGCGCCAGCCGGCCGCGACCCCGGGCCGCCGCTCGCCTTGGAGGAAGTAGTCGATCTGCGCGGCCATGTCCTCGCGCGAACGGCCGACCACCGCGAGGCGGTGATCGAAGTGGGTCCGGCGCAGGCTCGCGCTGTAGCAAACGTCGCGCAGTAGCGCGCCCCCAGCCTCTCGCGTGCAGAGAAAGTCCCGGTAGGAACTGGCCAGGGCCCGCAGTGCGTCCGGGCCACGCGCGGACAGCGGCAGGAGCCTGGGCTCGTCGTCGGCGGGCGCGCTCGGCGCCGCTGGCTCGGGAGCGCGCGGGGCCTCGGAGATGACGACGTGAGCATTCGTGCCCGACCAACCAAAGGAGCTGACGCCTGCGTAGCGCGGCTCGCCGCCGGCCGGCCACGGGTACGTCGCGGTCGGGATCACGAACCGCGTATTCTCAAATGGGACGTAGGGGCTGAGCCGCGTGAAGTGCAGGTTCGGCGGAATGGCTCCGTGCTGGAGGCAGAGCACGGCTTTGATCAGCCCGGCGACCCCAGCCGCGCCCTCCGCATGACCGATATTGGTCTTTACGGCGCCGATAACGCACGTGCGCGTGTCGGGATTCGCCCGGCCCAGCACTTCGACGAGCGCTTCGGCCTCGATGGGATCGCCCAGGGCCGTGCCCGTGCCGTGTGTCTCGACGTAGCCGATCTGCGCGGGCGATACACCTGCCTTGGCAAGTGCCTGGCGAATAACGTCCTGCTGCGATTGCCCGTTCGGGGCCGTGATTCCATTACTATAGCCGTCCTGATTGATAGCGGAGCCACGGATGACGGCTAGAATACGGTCGCCGTCGCTTATGGCCTCGGAGAGGCGCTTCAACAGCACGAGGCCACAGCCTTCGCTCCGCACAATACCGTCCGCGCTGCTGTCAAAAGCTTTGCAGCGCCCATCAGCCGCCAGCATGCCCATCCGAGACACTACCATGGCGAACTCGGGTGCCAGCATCAGATTCACGCCGCCGGCGAGTGCTAGAGCGGACTCTCCGTTCCAGATGCTCTGGCACGCGAGGTGGACGGCTACCAGCGACGACGAGCACGCCGTATCGATAGCAATGCTGGGCCCGGTCAGATTCAGTAGGTAGGAGAGACGGCCAGCAAAAACGCTGTGGGATGTCCCGGTGCCAGCATACGCATTGATGCGATTGGGCTCAGCGAATTGCAGCAAGCCGTAGTCGACGCTGAGGCTATGGACGCCGATGAAGACGCCGGTCTTACTACCTGCGAGCGTCTCGATGGGTTGGCCGCCATCTTCGAGCGCGTCATACGCCACCTCGAGTAAGAGTCGCTGCTGCGGGTCCATGCGGGTCGCCTCGCGTGGAGAGATGCCGAAGAAGGCGGCATCGAACCGGTCCACGTCGTCCAGGTACCCACCCCAGCGTGTCGCGATTCGGCCGGGGACGTTCGCGTCGGGATCGTAGAGTGCATCCCCGTCCCAGCGGTCGGCCGGCGTTTCGCGGATGGCGTCCTCCCCGTGGCACATCAGGTTCCAGAAGGCCTCTGGACTGTTCGCGCCGCCGGGGAACCGGCAGCCCATCCCGATGATCGCGATCGGCTCGGTGCGCGCCCGCTCGACGGCGTCCAGCCGGGCGCGCAGCTCCTTTACGGCGAGCAATGCTCGGCGCAGCTGAGCATCGGTGTCGTTGTATCTCGAAGGGGTGTCCATCGTTAGCTTTCTCGCAACAGCTCGTCTACCGCGGCCAGCTCCTCCTCGAGCAACGTGCCCACTTCCTCGCGAGAGAGTTCTCGGAGGTCGGCTAGACGCTGGTCGCTCCCCCTCGGCTCAAGGCTGCCCGCACGAGGCGCGCTGGGGGAGGCCAACGACTCCACCGCGCCCGAGCTTTCCAGGGCGACGTCCATCGCTCTGGCGATGTACGGCGTCAGTACGGCAATCGTTGGATAGTTCCACGCCAGTGTGGCCGAGAGCTGCAGGCCGAAGGCGGTTTCGAGGCGACTCCTGAATTCCAATGCCATCAGCGAGTCAAGCCCCAAGGTCTTGAACGATTTCTGGACGTCGATTCGGGACGGGGCGGCTCGCAGCACCTGGGCGAGCTGCTCGCGGATTCCCGACTCCAGCCGCGCGCGTCGGCGCTCCGGTCGGAGCGCCAGCAATTCATCACGTATCGTCGCGGTGGGCGGCGCCGTGTCGAGGGCGGCGTCGGGAGCGCGCGAGCGTGTGGACGCCTCCCCTACGAGTTGCTGCAGGAGCGGCCGGGCGCGGCTTGCCTCATAGAGCGGCTGGAACCTGGCCCAGTCGATCGCCGCCACAGTGCGCTGGACGGCGCCGGCGGTCAGTAGCGCCCCCAGCGTCGCCAGCGCCGCCTCGGCCGGCATGGCGTCGAGCCCAACGAGACGGAACAGGCGGGCCATTTCCGCCGTTACGATGCCGTCGCCGGCCCACCAGCCCCAATTGACGCTGAGCGCCGGCAGGCCGCGCGCGCGCCGGTACTGCGCCAGCGCATCGAGGAAGCTATTCGCGGCAGCGTAATGCGCCAACCCCTGCGAGCCCCAGACCGCCGCTCCCGACGAGAAGAGCACCAGGAAGTCCAGGGGCTGCTCCCCGGCCTGCAGCGGCGCCGTCAGCTGGTGCAGCACCCAGCTACCGGCCACCTTGGCCCGCAGCGTGTCTCGGAGGGCGCCGGCGTCCAGCTCGGCCACGGGCACGGTCGCTCCTACCCCCGCCGCGTGTACCACCCCCCGAAGCGCCGGCCGCGTCCGCCCAAACTCCGCGAACAGCGCCGCCATCCGGGCCGCGTCGGCAACGTCGGCAGCCACAACCGAGACCGTCGCTCCTCGGGCCTCGAGCTCCCTTACGGCCGCGAGGCGCTGGCCTAGGGCGGACGCCGGGGGGACCGTGTCCCAGGCCGCGCGCTCGGGCAGCCCGTTCCGCCCGGTGAGGACGAGATGCCGCGCGCCCTGATCCACGAGCCAGCGGGCGATGCGGACCCCTAGGCCGCCTAGCCCGCCCGTGATGAGGTATGCTCCGTCCCCGCGGCAGGCGAGCGCAGCCCCTCTCGGCTGCAGCATCGGCGCCCGGCGCAGCCGCGCGACAAGCCGCTGGCCCTCCTGCAGCGCAACCTGATCCTCCCCGTCGGTGCTCAGTAACTCGGCGCAGACCAGCGCGGCATCTACTGCCACGTCGCCAGGCTCGCCAGGCAAAGCCAGGTCTATGAGCCCCCCCCACAGGTCCGGATGCTCGAGCGCGAGGGTCCGGCCTACCCCCCACAGTGGCGCCTGCGCCACCGCCAAGGCCCCTGCGCTTGCTGCCCCTGCTGGCTGCGCCCCACGCGTGACCACCCAAACGCGTGGCCGCTGCGTACCGCCCACCCCGATTAGTGCCTGCGCCAGGTACACCACGCCGTCACAGCCCAGCGCGTCCTGCTCCAGCGCTACATCCCCTAACCCCTCCGGATCCGGGAGGTCCAGTCCCCACAGATACACGATCCCCTGACACGGCCCGGCCTCACGCATGACCTGTACTATGGTCCGCTTAAGCTCTTCCGGCTCGGCGAGGTCCAAGAGAACCCGCTGCGGATGCCCAGGCGTCAAGCCGCACCGATCGCCTCGGCAGGCTCTCACGCAAGTAGCGCCCGCCGCCTCGAGGCGCTGCGCTACCGCCTCGCCCACTCCCGTCTGGTCCACAAAGACCCACCAGGTGCCGCTCGCCAGTGGCCCGTCAGTCAGAGCGCCGCTTTCGCGGGGCTTCGGCTCCCAGCTCAGCTCGTACAGCCACTCGGGTTCCGCCCGCTCGAGGCGCAGGGTGCCGCTCGCCTGTTCCGTCCAGGCCGCCGCGTCGTCTGGCCGGGTGAACACCCGGAAGCTCGCACGGGTCGAGGTTTCAGCGGTCAGCACGAACTGCAGGGCTCGCGCGGTTCCCTCGACGACGCTCAGTGGCTGGAGGATGGTCAGCTCCGTCACCGTGTGGGGGTGAGGGCCGTAGACCGCGCTCGCGGCCGCCAGCGCCATGTCGTGGTAGTAGCGCTCGGGTACGACCCGAGGCGGCGCATCCAGGTGCGCGCAGTCAGGCAGGTAAGGCCGAAGCTGCCCATTCATCCGGCTCTGCCAAACGTGCGTGCCGGGCAGCTGCGCCACCTCCGGCAACGGCCGCCCGAGAAGCGGGTGCTCCACGGCCGAGGCCTCATGGGGCGCCGCGGTGCGCGGGCTGGACGGCCGTACCGCCGGGGTGTCCATCCAGTAGCGCTCCCGCTGCCAGGGGTAGGTAGGCAGCGGCACCACCTGCCCTCCGGCCGGATACAGTGCGTTCCAGTCGAGCGGATAGCCTGCCGTGTAGAGCGCTCCGAGCGTCCCCAGCATCACCGCGCGCTCGTCCTCGCCGCGCCGCATCGAGGGCAGCGCCAGCCCGGCGCGGCCCACGTGCTGTAGCCCCTGCTGGATGGCGGGCAGGAGGACTGGATGGGGGCTCAGCTCGACGAACGCGGTATGTTCGTCGGCGAGCAGCCGCTGCACCGCCGGCCAGAAAAGCACCGGCTCGCGCAGGTTTCGCCCCCAGTACTCAGCATCGAGCGTCGCGCCGTCGGCCATGTCGCCGCGCACCGTCGAGTAGATCGGGACCGCGGCGGCAGAGGGACGCACGCCCGCGAGCAGACGGTGCAGGTCGGCGCACAAGGGGTCCATTTGCGGGCTGTGCGAGGCCACATCGACCTTCACCCGGCGACAGAAGACCTCGTTGCGCTCGAGGCGCTGCAGGACCTCGTCCACGGCCACCGGATCGCCCGACACCACGGTGGAGCGGGGGCCGTTGCTGACGGCGACCGACAGCCGTTCCTCGTAGCCAGCCAGTGCGGCGCGCGTTTCGTCGAGCGATAGCTCGACCGTGGCCATCGCGCCGCGCCCGCTGGTCCGCCGCAGGAGCCGACTGCGGCAACAGATGATCCGCGCGGCGTCCTCCAGGCTGAGGGCGCCGGCGACGTGGGCGGCGGCAACCTCGCCCATGCTATGGCCGATCACCGCGTCGGGCTCGACGCCCCATGACCGCCAAAGCGCCGCGAGCGCTACCTGAATCGCGAACAGGATCGGCTGGACCACGTCGATCTCGTGGATCGACGTCTCGGCCGGGTCGGCGTCCACCCGCTCCAACAGTGACCAGTTCACGAACGGTCGCATGGCCTGCTCGCAGCGCTCCAGGCCGGCGCGGAAGGCCGGCTCGTGCGCCAGGAGTTGTCGCGCCATGCCAGGCCATTGCGATCCCTGCCCAGGAAAGACAAACGCGACTCGGGGCGCGGCCCCCGCATCGACTCGGCCGGAAACCACCGATGGCGAATTCTCGCCTCGTGCAAACGCCCCGAGATGCGCGGCCAGCTCATCCCGGGTCCGACCGACCACGGCCAGTCGATGCGCATGGTGCGACCGGCGGACGGCCGCCGTGAAGCACAGATCGTGCGGGCTAAAGGGAGCAGCCGGAGGGCCCTGCTCAATGACCGCGCGGTACCTCTCGGCGAGGTCGACCAGCGCTGCGAGCGCGTGAGCCGACAGCACCAGCAGCTCCGCTCTCGGCTCGCTGGTGGGCGTCGCGTCCTGGGGCTCGCGGCCCCGCGGCGCCTCTTGCAGGACGACGTGGGCATTCGTGCCAGTGACCCCGAATGAGTTAACGCCGGCGAAGCCCAGCTCGCCTCCAGCCGGCCAATGCGTGAGCGTGCGCGGCATGATGAAGCCGAGATCTTGCCAGGCGATCGACGGATTCGGCTTGCGAAGGTGCAGATTGGCGGGCACCTGGCGATGCTGCAGGCAGAGCGCGGCCTTTATGAGCCCAGCGACGCCAGACGCAGCTTCGGTATGACCGATGTTGGTCTTCACCGAGCCAATCAAGCAGGGGCGGTCGGCTGGGCGACCATTGCCAAGCACGCTGCCCAGCGCTTCCACCTCGACCGGGTCGCCGGCTCGGGTGCCCGTTCCGTGCGCTTCGACGTAGCCCACTAGCGCCGGGTCCAGCTCGGCGTCCCGATACGCTTCCCGCAGCATCGCCTCCTGTCCAGGCTTACTCGGCGCAACGAGCAGCCCATTGCTGCGACCGTCGCTGTTCACGGCGCTGCCACGGATCAGCGCATAGATCGGGTCTCCCGCAGCCAGGGCTGCCGCAAGTGGCTTCAAAACCAGGACGCCGATACCTTCGCTGCGCACATAGCCATTGGCGTCGGCATCGCCGAACTTGCAGCGGGCGTCAGGCGAGAGCATTCCCGATCGCGAATACCCGATGCTGATCTGCGGTTGGAGAATCAGGTTCGCGCCGCCGGCCAGGGCCAGCTCGGATTCACCGCTGCGCAGGCTCTGGCAAGCGAGATGGACGGCGACCAGCGATGAGGAGCAGGCAGTGTCGACGGTCAGGCTTGGCCCTCGCAGGTCGAATGCGAACGACAGCCGCCCCGCCGCCGAGTAGCGGCCGCCGCCGGTGGTGACGTACAAGTCCACGTCGTCCGACGCGGCGAAGGCACGCTCGACGTAGTCGTTCGTCCACAGCCCGATGAAAACGCCGGTTCGGCTCCCCGCCACCCGCTGCCTCGGCATGCCGGCGTCCTCCAGCGCCTCCCAGGCGACTTCCAGCAGCAGCCGCTGTTGCGGGTCGAGCCAGATTGCCTCGCGAGCGGAGATGCCGAAGAACTCCGCGTCGAACTCGTCGATCCCTCCGAGCCAGCCACCGTCGCGGGTCACGATCTTGCCGGGCGTCGCCGGCGTGGGGTGGTAGTAGGCGTCGACGTCAAACCGGTCGGCGGGCATTGGGCCGATTGCATCGACCCCTTTGCACAGTAGGTCCCAGAACGCGCGGGGAGTATCCACGCCGCCCGGGAAGCGGCACCCGATGCCCACGATGGCGATGGGGTCGCGATTGGGGCCGTCGTGTACCGGCCCATGCCCCGTCGAGGCCATTAGACGCGGACCTCGCGACGCTGCGGCCCAGCAAGTTCAACCGAGTGGGCATCCCCGGTTACGCTGCCTTCGTAGGCAAGGTCCGCCTGCGTCACGGAGTCCCGATGCAGTTTCGATTTCAACATCGAGCGCGCCAAAAAGCCCGCCATCTCGTCCCCCTACGAGTCGCCTACGATTGGGCCTCGCTAATGCTCGGCTGGGAGCAGCGCGAGGGTCCCTCGCCAGCCGCTCGCGCGGCCTCCTAGCGAGGTGGGGCTCGTCAGCAGCCTGGTAAATGCGTTGGCCCAGCATGCTGCCGAGGAGTCTTCGACACGATAAGAGGCGCCTGTACACCTGCAGTACTGCTCCGGTTGAGATCCAGTTGAGTCGCCACCGGTCAGCGGGCAGGCGTGGCAGCCTCGGGACGGCGCGCGTCGCGCGTGGACGGCTACGCAGCCGGCCAGGAGGCTATCCCGCCCGGGTGGACGCGGGGGCCGCGTCCACTCACCGAGTCGTAGGGATCCAAAGAGGCAATGACGCTGGCGACCCGAAGTCGCCACGTGAGGAGCCCCTGCCGTCACGCGGCCGCGTCACCATAGCGGCCCTAACCACTCGGCGGCGGGTGGCGCTCAGCTGGCCTCCACGGGAGGCCAGCTGAGCGCGAGGGGCTACGCTTTACGGCGCTCGGAGCGCACTGAGCCGCCGCTCACGACGCGCGCGGTCCGCTGGGAGGCTCAGCTGCCGCTGCTCGCGGTTGTTGCGCGCTCCAGGTAGCTGAGGTCGTAGTATTTGTCCGCGGTGGGCAGCGGCGGCTCGAGCACTCCCGTCTCGCCCAGGATGGCGATGACGTTCTGGATGCCCTCCGGGCTCAGCTCGCCTTCCTTCGACAGTGCCTGCTCGCGCACGATGATCAGGTCATACGTCTGCGACGACTCCTCCTGCCCCGACTTCGTCCCGTCGGCCAGCAGGCTAATCACCGTCTCGCGGTTCGCCGGGTCGTACATGAAGCGGTCGGCGGCGATGATCGCGCGCAGGAAGCGCACGGCCGTGTCCGCGTTGTCGCGCAGCCAGCTCCGCCGCGCGGCGTGTCCTTGGAAGAAGTAGTCGCGCACCGCGTCCGTGCTCAGGCCCAGGCGCGGGTAGCCGTCGGCCATCAGACGGAAGTCCTGCGGCTGGCTCAGCAGCGTGGCCGCCGCCTGGCCGCTCGTCACCGCCGCCGCCCGGTTCGGCGTGCCGCCCAGCGGCACCAGGTCCACGTCGTCGCGGCCGATCCCATTCTGTTGTAGCATCCGCCGCAGCAGCGTGGTCGTGCCGTCGCGCAGGTCCGACACCGCCAGCGTCTTCCCCTTCAGGTCGGCGTAGCCGTGGACATCCTTGCTGCCGATCAGCGAGTACACGGCCCGGTTGAACTCGCCGGCGATGAACACCAGGTCGGCGCCCTTCTCGTTGGCGTTGATCACCCCGTCGGGCACCGGCGTGGCAATGTCCAGCGAGTTGCCGACCATCGCCTGGATCGTCTGGCTGGCCGGGCCCGAGATGATGATCTCCACGTCCAACCCCTGCTCCCGCAGGAAGCCGCGCTGGTCCGCGATGAACATGTCGAGTGAGTTCACCGACGGCACCGGCAGCCCGAACTTCACCGCTACGGGCGCCCCCGCCGCGGCCGGCGCCGCCCCGCCGCTCGCGGCGCTCGGACTCGCCGCGCCGCCCGCGCTCGGCGTCGCCGAACCGCTGCCGCCGCCGGCGGCGCCCGCCGCGCCGCCGGGCGCGGCCCCGCTGGGAGCGCCCCCCGTTGTGCTCGACGCGCCGGGCGCGGCTCCGCCGCCGCTGCCACACCCCGCCAGCAACGCCCCGGCGAGCAGCAGCGCCGCGATCCCCCCGATGGCCTTGCGGTTCATCGTCAGCCTCCCGGCCGCGGCGGCGCGTGCCGACCCGCCGCGCCCGCCACGTACGCTCGCGCCCCCGCTCCACCGGGCGAGGGCGCACGACGGTATACCACAGGCGGCCGCCCGTTGGTAGCGCCGGCAATTCCCCTCCTGTAGCGAGCGGAGGGCGTTTGACCCGATCAATCAGCCCGTAGGGACGCAATTCCCCTCCCTATAAGGAACGGGGACGGCCGGCGGCGCCGGCCCCGGCGTCTTCCTTCCCTTCGAAGGCAAGGGACCGGGGGTAGGCCCTTCTCCCCCTCGCGAATAGGGCGATCGCCCCTGGGCGCGCCGGACGGCGCCGACTATGCTGGATGCAGGGGACAGCCGCCCGCCAGTCGGGCCGGCGCCCGCCCGAGGGAGGCCAGCGTGGAGACGAGCCAGCCGGCCGCGCCAGGCGCCGACCGCTTCCTGCTCGGCATCGTCGTCGGCGCGGTGCTGCTGATCGCCGCCGGCATTGCGGCGGTGTTCCTGACCGGCCGCACGGCGCCGCCGGTGGTCGATCCCGCCTCGCCGGTCGGCGTCGTCCAGGACTACGTCGCCGCCCTCCGCGCCGGCGACGCCGACCGCGCCTATGCCGCCCTCAGCCGCGCCGCCCAGGCCGCTGTCTCGCTCGACGACTACCGCCGCCGCGTCTACCGGCCCTCCGCGCCTGACCCGGACGACCAGCGCGTGCTCGTCGAGCCCGTCGCGGTCGGCGCCGACACCGCCACGGTGAAGGTCACGATCAGCCGCTTCACGGCGCGTCCCGATCCCTTCTCGGCCGCCACCTCCCACCAGGACACGACCGTCACCCTCGTCCGCGAGGACGGCGCCTGGCGCATCAGCCGGCCCGCCGAGCCATATCCCTTTTACTGAGAGCTGACATGGCAACGACACGCCGCGTCTACCTGTACGGCATCGCGCTCGTGGCGCTCGGCATGCTCGTCGCCGGGCTGGCCAGCTTGCTGGAGCTGCTCCTCCAAACCCTGGTCGCGGCCCTGGGCGGCCTGCCTGCGGCCGTCGGTCCCGACCAGGCGCGCGGCCGCGTCAGCTACGCCGCCGCCCTCAGTGCCATCGGTCTCGTCGCCTGGGTCGTCCACTGGACGCTCGCCAACCGGCCCCTCGCCCGGGCGGCCGACGCCCCCGCCGAGCGGCGCGCGGCCATCCGCAAGCTGTTCCTCTACCTCGTGCTGCTCGTCGGCGGCCTGCGGCTGACCTTCGCCCTGAGCGATCTCGTGCGCGATCTCCTGCGCGCGCTCTTCGGCCGCCTCGCCGGCGCGGACCTGCTCACCGGAAGCGTCACGCATCCCGTGGCCGTCGTCGCCATCGTGGGCGTGTTCTGGCTGTACTACGCCCGCGTCGCGCGCGCCGATCGCGCCGTCGCGCCCGAGGCCGGCGCGGGCGCGACGCTGCGCCGCTGGTACGTCTACGCGCTCGCCTTCGTCGGCCTCCTGCTGCTGCTCTTCGGGACCGTGGGAGCGCTCGAAGACCTCTGGGCCGCGCTCGTCGTGCCGCCCGGCGCCGTCCAGAGCAGCGCGGAGTGGCTGGGCGGGGCGCTCGCCGGGCGGCTGGGCGCCGTCGCGGCCGGCCTCGCCGCCTGGTACCTCGCCTGGAGCGCGAGCGTGGCCGCCTTCGAACGCCCCGACGAGCCTGACCCCGAGAGCCGCTCGACGCTCCGCAAGGTCTATCTCTACCTCGTGCTCGCCGTGGCGGTGGCCTGGACGGTGTGGAACCTCGGCCGGACGCTCTACGTGCTGCTGCGCGTGGCCCTGGTGCCCGAGCGGCTGGCGGGCGGCTGGGGCGCCGTCGTGCCCGACCTCGGCGGGCCGCTCGTCACCGCACTCGTCTTCGGCGTGGCCTGGGCCTACCACGCCCGCGTCGTCGAGCACGAGGCGGCGCGGGCCGGCGAGCGCCGCCGCCAGGCCGCCATCCGCTGGTTCTACGCCTACCTCGTCGCGCTCGTCGGCCTGGGCGCCCTAGCGGTGGGCCTCGGCGGCACCCTCGCCACGCTGCTCGACCTCGCCGTCCAACCCGGCGCCCCGCGCGAGACGCACTGGTGGGCCGACCGCATCAGCCTGTTCGCCACGCTCGTCGCCGTCGGCCTGCCCCTGTGGGCCGCCTACTGGCAGCGCCTCCAGCGCGAGGCCCAGGAGCCGCTGGCCCGCGATGCCCTCGTGCGGCGCATCTACCTGTTCCTCGTCTTCGGCCTGGCCGTGCTCACGCTGCTCGGCAGCGGCGCCTTCGCCCTCTACCAGCTCCTCCGCCGCGCCCTCGGCGACACCTGGAGCGCCGGCGCCACGAGCGAGCTACTCGCCGCCGCCAGCGCCGCCGCCGTCGCCGCGCTCTTCCTCGCCTACCACCTGCGCGTCCTTCGCGCCGGCGCCCCGCCCCTGGCGCCTCCTGGTGCGCTACCCGCTACGCCACCCGGCGCAGCGCCCCGCGCCGCCACGCCGGCCGCCCCCGCCGGCCCGGCCGCGCCCCGCTTGGCGCTCGCCGTGGTGCGCGCCGCCGACCCGGCGCGGCTCGCCGCCTTCGAGCGCGAGCTGGCGGCGCGGCTGCCCGCCGGCGTCGAGCTAGAGCTGCTCCCTCTGGACGCCGCGACCGCCGCGCGCCTGCTCGCCGCTGCCGCCTCCCCCTGATCCTCGCGTCCGCCCCGCAGCTCGCCGCTGTCGTGGCCAGCATGAGCAATCATTGATCGCCGGCGTTGCGGAACAGCCAGCGCTTGGCGGGCGCCGGGAGCGCGTTCAGGGTGCGCAGCGCCGTGTGCGAGAGCGCGCGCGCCAGGGTGCCCTCGGCCAGCACGCTGTCGAGCGCCCGCCGCGAGCTGCGCACGGCGGCGAAGCCATAGCGCCGCATCTCCGCCTCGTAGGCGTGGAGCGCCCGGAGCAGCGGCTGCTCGCGGCGGGCGGCCGCCACGAGCGCGGCGCACAGCCGCTCGGCGTCGCGCAGGGCCGTGTTGGCGCCGATGCCGCGGTACGGCGTCATGCTGTGGATCGCGTCGCCGAGCAGCGTGATCGGCCGCGTCTCCCAGTCCCCGATGGGCACCGACGTGCGGATCGGGAAGGCCGTGATCGTCGTGGGGTCGGCCGCGGCGACGAGCCGACGCAGGCGCGGGTGCCAGCCCTGGCACAGTCCGAGCACGACCGCCTGCAGCGCCGCGCCGTCCAGCGCGGCGGGGTCCGCGCGCAGCGGATACTTCGCGCGGCGCGCGCCGAACCCCCACATCACGTAGTCGGCGGTGTTGTCCTCCAGCAGCCCGAGCGCGCCCGGGCGATCGTTCCCGCCGATTGCGCCCACCCCGGCCGGGCGGCGCGCGAACTCCTGCACCGCCAGGAACAGGCTGAAGCCGCCGCGGGCGCTCACCAGGGCGGGACCGTCGAACAGGCGCGGCGGCAGGAGCGCGCGCGTCGGGTCGGTCAGCGGGACCTTGCCGCCGACGGCAATGACGCCCGTGTCGACGACCGGGGCGTGCGGCAGGCGCTGCTTCCGCACGCGCGAGCCCACCCCGTCGGCGCCGACGAGCACCGTCCCTGTGGCCGTTTCGCCGTCCGCGAAGTGCGCGGTCACTTCGCCGCTCGGCAGCAGCTCGTAGTGGGTGAACGTCTTGTCGAAGCGCACCACGTCGTCCAGCCCCATGAGCAAGACCTGGCGGAGGGTGATGCGGCTCACGGAATGGTGGCGATCGGCGGGGTCCGGCGGCAGCGCGTCGCCGAAGTCGAAGGCCAGCAGCTCGCGGAGGCGCTCGTCGTAAAAGCTGAAGGCCCGGTTGCCCTTGCCGCTCGTGGCGAGGAAGGCGTCGAAGGCCGGCGGCGGCAGGCAGGCGCGGAGGGCATGGGCGCCCGCCGGGCTGATGTGGAGACGGTAGCCCTGCAGGCGCGCCGTGGGGGTGCGGTCGCGCTCGTAGACGGCGACGCTCAGGCCAGCCTGGCGCAGGCCCTGCGCGAGACACAGCCCGCCGACGCCGCCGCCGACGATGACGACGTGGAAAGGCGCTGTAGCCATCAGTACAGCCTCCTGGCATGGATCGCGCGCCTGGCGCGCGCACTCTGGCCGAACGAGGCTGCACCTGCTACGCTGTGGATGTGCGCCGCACGGACAGGTGTCGCTTCGCGGCCCCGACGTGTGGTCCGGCTCCCGGCGGGGTGCTGCAACACCTCGTCGGGAGCGCACGGTCTTACCTCATCCCATCCCCTCCGCGACCGGCGCCTCGGACGGCGATTCTGCCTGAGGGGCCGAGGCCGACCCAGACGCCAGCTCACCCTCCGCGCTCGGCGCGGCCGGTGCCGGGGCCACCGGCGACCGCTGGGCGTGGTAGGAGCGCCACAGCTCCAGGCCCGCGAGGGAGCCGTCCCGGATCTGGGCGAGGAGCCCGGCCACCCACTCCCGCTCGGCCTGGCGCAGCGCCAGCACGTAGTCGGACTCGACGATGAGCAGCCGCGGCAGGCCCGCCTCGGATAGGGCGTCGAGCGTCGCGCGCTGCTGCGCGTTCTCCGCGTCCAGCCGCGCGACGCGCTCCTCCAGCAGCGCCACCACCTGGTCGATCGGCAGCGCGGCGAGCAGCGACAGCCCAGCCTCGAACTGCAGGTACTCCTTCACGGGCGTGCGTAGCAGGTCGGCGAGCCAGTCGCGCAGCTCGGCCTCGCCGGCCGGCGTGAGCGCGTAAATCGTGCGTTCGGGGCGGCGCCCCGCGCGGCTCGTCTCCTGCGCCACGATGAAGCCCGCCCGCTGCAGCAGCCGAATGACGGTGTACAGCGAGCCGTAATTCAGGCGAATGCTGTTCTCTTTGTTGCGCTCGCGCAGTGTGGCGGCCATCTCGTAGGGGTGCATCGGCCGCTCTAGCAGCAGCTCGAGCACGACGAGCGCCAGGGGATTGGCCACCTTCCGCGACCGGATCACGACTCTTACTCGGCTCATAATACTTGCACGCAAGTATATGGCGATGGCCAATCTCTGTCAAGCGGCCTGCGGCGCTGTGAGCGACCTGTGAGCGTCGCGCCGGCGCGTGTGAGCGGTTCTGTGAGCCGGCAGCTTTACAGTGGGAGGCGGTACAGTGAGCGAGCAAGCCTCGCTAGCGGCGCCCGGGAAGCGAGAATGCGAGGTGCATGATGGCTAGCGCGGTCGCGGCGTCCAGTACCGCTATCCGGCGCTGTGCGCGGTGCCACGGTCCCATGTTCCGCGACGACGATGACGTCCACGTGGCCTTCCTGTGCTTGCTCTGCGGCGAGTACGAGTTCCCCAGCCCCCCGCGGCGCCGGCTCGTGGCGCCGTCGCCCGACAGCGTGCGCCGCCCCGCGGTCGGCCCGCCGCCCACCCCGGCCTGGCCTCGCCCGCGAGAGACGCCGCGCGGTCAGGCGCCGAGCTGCTCGGCCAGCCAGTCGGCGGTGCGCGGCCGAAGCTTGTAGCTGACGTTGCCGCACACGTGGTTGCCGTCGGGGAAGACGACCAGCTCTGTCGGCCCGGCGGCTAGCGGCAGCACCCTAGCAAGCGGCGCCGCCGGGCCGCCGCGGTTCCCCGCGCTGGCGCGCTCCCCTGCCGGTGCCCGAGTATTCCCACGACGGCGGCGGCGCGCGGAGCGCCGGCCGCCCGAAGGGAGCCGCCCCGTGCGCGCGCCGCCGCCCCCCACCGTGCTCACCGCGCCGCTGGTCCACTTCGGCCGCGAGGTGTGCTGCCACCTGGAGGCCGCGCTGCGCCGTGAATGGCTAGTCACGAACGGCCTCGGCGGCTACGCCTCCGGCACGCTCGCCGGCATCGCCACGCGCCGCTACCACGGCCTGCTCGTGGCGGCGCTCGCCCCGCCGGGCGGGCGCACGGTGCTGGTGGGTGGCGCCGTCGAGTGCGCGGTCTACGGCGGCCAGCGCTTCCCGCTGTCGACGCACCAGTACGCCGACGGCACGATCGACCCGCACGGCTACCGCTACCTGCAAGCATTCGCCCTCATGGGCATGCTGCCCGTCTGGACATTCGCCCTCGGCGACGCCCTGCTCGAGCGGCGCGTCTGGATGGCCCAGGGCGCCAACACCACCTATGTCAGCTACACGCTCCGGCGCGGCAGCCGCCCGCTGGAGCTAGAGGTCACACCGCTCGTCACCTACCGCGATTTCCACTCCCTCAGCTCGGGCCAGGGCTGGCAGCCGGGTGTGGAGCCCGTGCCCGGCGGTGCCGCGATCCACGCCTTCGACGGCGCGGTCCCGTTCCGCCTGCTCGCCAGCGCCGGGCGCTTCCAGCCCGGCGGCGTCTGGTATTGGGGCTTCCGCCACGCCGCTGAGACGGCCCGCGGCCTGGACGACCGCGGCGATCTCTACGCGCCCGGCACGTTCACCGCGACGCTCTCCCCGACCGTCCCCTGGGCGCTCACGCTGACCGCCGACGCCCGCGGCGAACTCGACGCGCCGCGCGCCCTGGCGGCTGCCGGGGACCGGCAGCGCCGGCTGCTCCAGCAGGCCGGCGTCGAGGGCGCCGAGCGGCCATTGCAACAGCTCGTCCTCGCCGCCGACCAGTTCCTCGTCGCGCGCCGCGGTCCCGCTCCGGCTCCGTCCCGCGCCGGCGAGGCCCACGCCCTGGACGCTCCCGCCGCCTCGCTCTCCCGCGTCGAGCCCGGCCAGGCTAGCGCGGCCAGCCGCACCGTGATCGCTGGCTACCACTGGTTCAACGACTGGGGGCGCGACACGATGATCGCGCTGCCCGGCCTCACGCTCGCCACCGGCCGACCCGACGAGGCCGCGGCGATCTTGCGCGCCTTCGGCGGCTACGTCGGCGACGGCCTGCTGCCCAACAATTTCCCCGACGACGGCGGCGCGGACCCCGGCTACAACACTGCCGACGCCGCCCTCTGGTACATCTGGGCCGTCCACGCCTACGCCGAGGCCACCGGCGACGCGGCGCTCGTGGACGCCCTGCTGCCGACGCTGCGCGAGATCGTGGGCGCCTACGCGCGCGGCACCCGCTACGGCATCGGCGTGGACCCCGCCGACGGCCTGCTGCGCGCCGGCGCGCCGGGCCTCCAGCTCACGTGGATGGACGCCAAGGTCGGCGACGCGGTCGTTACGCCCCGGATCGGCAAGCCCGTCGAGCTAAACGCGCTCTGGTACAACGCGCTGCGTGCGCTGGCCGCTTTCCTCGCCGTCCGCGCCGACCCCGCCGCTCGGGACTACGCCGCCCAGGCCGTGCGCGCCCGGGCGAGCTTCCTGGCCCGCTTCCGCCAGCCCGGCCGCGCCTACCTGGCCGACGTGATCGACGGCCCGAGCGGCGATGACTGGGCGCTGCGCCCGAACCAGCTCTTCGCCATCTCGCTGCCATTCCCGCTGCTCACGGGCGCCGCCGCCGCGCCCATCGTGGAGGCCGTGGGCCAGGCGCTACTCACCAGCTATGGCCTCCGCTCGCTCAGTCCCGCCGACCCCGCCTACCGCGGCCGCTACCGTGGCGGCCCGGCGGAGCGGGATGCCGCGTACCACCAGGGCACCGTGTGGGCCTGGCTGCTCGGCGCCTACGCCGAGGCCCACTACCGCGCCTACGGTAACCGCGCGGCGGCGCTGGCGCTGCTCCGCCCCATCGCCGACCATCTGCGCGACGCCGGCCTCGGCACCGTCTCCGAGCTGTTCGAGGGCGATCCGCCCCACTGCACACGGGGCTGCATCGCTCAGGCCTGGAGCGTCGCCGAGGTGCTGCGCGTCTGGCGCGCCCTCGCCTAGCGAACGTGAGCGAGGTAGCGCCTCATCGCGGCCCGGCGCACCCGCGCGCGTCGCGGGTACGTTCCTTGCGCGTCTCGTCGAGGGCGCTACGCGCCGCGCCGGCGCGGCCCAGTACCGCCGTGCCGCGCGCGTCGGAGGGGGACGAGTGTTTCGCAGCCTGCCGCCGCGGCGCTCCAGCGCGGCGCTCCGGAGCGCCGCGCTGGGGGAGAGCCTTCGCACCGTCCGCGTCGCGCTCGCCGCCAACCTTCTCGTCGCCGCCGCGAAGCTGGCCGCCGGCCTGCTCTCCGGCTCGGCCGCGCTGCTGGCCGAAGCCGGCCACTCCCTGGCCGATTCGGTGAACGAAGTCTTCCTGGGCATCTCACTGCGCCGCGGCAACCTGCCGGCCGACCCCATCCATCCCCTTGGCCACGGCCGAGAGCGCTTCCTCTGGGCCTTCATGGCCGCCATCGCCTCGTTCCTCATCGGCGGCTGCTTGTCCATCGGGCTCGCCATCCGGGAGCTGCTCGCGGGCGGTGTGCCCGGCGACCTGCGGCTCGCCGGGGTGGTGCTCGCCGTTGCCTTCGTCGCCGACGGCACCTCACTGCTCCAGAGCTTGCGGCAAGCGCGGCACGAGGCCCGCGCGCGCGGCGAGCCGCTGCCGCGCTACGTCCTGCACACCAGCGACCCCGCCCTGCGAGCGGTCGTGGTCGAGGACAGCGCCGGCGTCGTCGGCGTCGTCGCCGCCACGGCCGGGCTCCTGGCAAGTATGCTGCTCGGCCGCGACACCCCGGACGCGCTCGCCTCCCTGGCCATCGGCCTCCTGCTGGCGGCGACCGCCTTTGGCCTGGCCCGACCCCTCGCCGACTACCTCATCGGCCGCTCGCTGCCCGCCGACCAGCTGCAGCGGCTCTACGCCATCCTGGTCGCCGCGCCGGCCGTGGAAGAGGTGATCCTGCTCCAGGCCGTGTACACCGGCCCGGACGAGATCGTCGTGGCCGCGAAAGTGCGCCCCGTGCCGAGCCAGACCGTCGACGCCCTCGCCCACGCGATGGACGACCTGGACCGGGCGCTGCGCGCCGCGCTCCCGGAGGTCGCCGAAGTGTACATCGACGTGACCACCTATCGCGCCGAGATCGCTCAGCACGGCGCCCCGCCGCTCAGCCCCCGGCGTGGCCGCGCCTGAACGCGCCGACGGCCGGCGCCGCGCCCGCGCGTCTTCGCCCCCGGCCCGCTGCCCCAGGAGTTGCGCTCGGCACCACCGGGGCCGCGTTCTGTTGACCCTGTGGTGGGCGAGTGCTAGGATGGCCGAAAACGCGAGGGAGGCGGCCGTGGGCGCGCAGATTCGTTACCTGGCGATCGTGAGCGAGCAGCCGGAGCGGCTGGCGCGGTTCTACACGACGTACTTCAAGCTGCGGGAGCTTGGCCGGTCCGACGCCGGCGACGTCGCGCTCACCGACGGCTTCTACAACGTCTCGCTGCTCAAGCCGCAGCCCGGCGCGGAGACGCCCGGGACCAGCCACTTCGGCATCGCGATCGACGATATCCGCGAGATCGAGGGGCGGCTGGAGGAGTTCGCGCCGAGCGCCGACCTCCAGGCGGAGGCCGGCGACCTGTTCCACGGCGAGTACCGCGTGTGCGACCCGTTCGGCCAGACCGTCAGCCTCTCCACGCGCCAGTTCCACGCGCCGACGGTCGAGCGCGGCTTCCCAAGCATTCGCCACCTGGCGATGTGCGTGCCGAACAACGACGAGGTGCTCGACTTCTACGTGAACGTGTTTGGCTTCCGCGAGAACACGACCAGCCAGCGCCTGCGCGAGCAGGGCAGCGTGGTGCGCTGGGCGGCCGACGGCGCGACGGCGATGGCGCTGCTGCCCGACCGCACGCGCCGCGAGATCAACGCGACCGAGAGCGCGCGCGACGGGCTGAACCACTTCGGCTTCCTGGTGACGGACATCGGCAACTTCCTCGACACGCTGCCCGAAGACTGCGTGAGCAAGCGGCCGGACAATCGCCCGATGGCGGAGTACCGCGGCTTCGATCCCGACCGCAACCCGTTCGACATCTCGCAGGACAAGGGCTTCGAGGTGGACGTGGGGCGCTGGCTGCGCGGCTAAGCACCTGGCCTGAGCACGTGAGCCCGGTCGTGTAGACGTTCCCTTATCTCGCTTGCACGACCGGGCTCACGTGGCTGCACAAACGAGGGTGTGACTACTCAGCTGGTCGATGAGAGGCGAGATTCGGGTCGAGGCGGGGAGTCGATAGGGGAACTGAACGCCTATGATTTGGGGGGGTCGGGTGAAGCTCGATGGGGCCATGGGCCGCATCGAGGCATGGTGCAGCCGGCCGGGTTCGTCGGTGCTGCTGGCTCTGTTGGCCATCACCGTGCTCGATGACATCCGGTCAGAGGTCCTCACGGTCTATGACGCCTATCACGTCGTGCCGGAGGACTTTCCCGGGATCGTCCGATTCGCGTACACCGACGGGTCGCACGTGCTATTCGTAGTGGCCCTTGCTTGCTGGCTATTCGGTTTGCAACGCGCGTTCCGGGCAACCGCGGTGAGCCTTCTCGGACTCGTCACGTTCTTCCTCGCACTGGACGTAGGCATGCTAATCGTCACGCTGGGCACACGAAGCAGTGAGGGCGGAGCGTTTAGCTTGCTCTGGGACGCGTTTCTCGTGTGGACGGCCAACGTGCTGATCTTCACGATCTGGTACTGGATGGTCGACCGCTGGAAGTACGGCTCGTCCCCCCGCGCGGCGTCGACGCCGCGCGATCTCTGGTTTCCACAGCAGGAGACCCCCACGCTGGGGGGCGAGCACTGGCAGCCGGGCTTTATCGACTACCTGTTCCTGGCATTCAACACCAGTGTTGCCTTCAGCGTGACCCACACGCAGTTCATCTCGGGACGCACGAAGGTCCTGATGATGGTGCAGGCGCTCACCTCGCTCATTATCATGGTGATACTCGCCGCCCGCGTGGTGAACATCATCCCCTAGGCATCCGGCAGGGATGTGGTACGCCGCCAGCACCTCGCGGCTGGCGGGATCGTAGCCGGCGCCGCGCAGCGCCTCGCGGTAGAGGGCGACTTTCTCGCGCAGGCCGGCGACTGGCTGGAGGAACGGCGCCAGCATCAGGTGGAAGAGCCCGCAGCGCACACGCTCTCCCAGCGTCATCCCCGCCCGGCAGTAGGCGCTAGTATAGCACCGCGGCTGGCTGCCGCCTTGCGCTCGATCGCGCGCCGCGTATAATGCCGCGCCGCTCGGCAAACCAGGCAATCCGCTGGCCCGGGGGGCGGAAAGGACGGACGGGATGGAGACGCTGTCCGACGTGCGCGGCATGCAGGCGGCGGCCGATGCCAGGAACCTGCGGCTGATCGGCCACAGCGACCTGAACGGCGTGGGCGACGCCATGCAGGTCATCAAGCGGGGCGACTACGTCTACGTGGCGCACGTGGGCCTGAGCCCGCTCGCGCTCACGATCCTCGACTGCGCCGACCCGACCAGCCCGCGGGTCGTCCGGCAGATCGAGCACCCGCCGAACACGCACAACCACAAGGTGCAGATCGTCGGCAACGTGCTGATCCAGAACAGCGAGGAGCCGTACTTCGGCCAGGCGACGGCCGACCCGCCCCCGGTCACGGGGCTGGCCGTCTACAACCTGGACGACCCGACCGACCCGCGCCCGCTCAGCTTCTACCCCGTGCCGGGCACCGGCGTGCACCGCATCTGGTACGAGGAGGCGCCGTACGCGCACATCGCGGGCTGCCTGCCGGGCGTGCGCGGGCGCTCGTATCACATCGTGGACCTGTCGGAGCCGAGCCAGCCGCGGATGGCGGGCTGCTGGTGGATTCCGGGCACGAAGGACGACGACGCCGACCGGTGGGACGTGGCCTCCAGCGGCACGATGGCCAACAGCGCCGGCCACGCCATCACGACGATTGGCGTCCACGGCGCGATCCCGCACGGCGACCGGTCCTACGTATCGTGCCTGGATGCCGGCTTCGCCCTGCTGGACATCGCCGACCTGAGCCAGCCGCGGGTGCTCGGGCGGGTGAACTGGTGCCCGCCGTATGGCGGCTTCCTGCACACGTCCCTGCCGCTGCCGAGCCGTGGCCTGGTCGTCTGTGCCTGCGAGACGCTGCGGCCGACGCTGGAGGCGGACGGCGACAAGCGCATCTGGATGGTGGACGTGCGCAACGAGCGGCAGCCGGTGGTCATTAGCTCGTTCCCGCGCCCGCGTCCGCCCGCCGGCTCGCCGTGGGAGACCTACTGGGACCGGCCCGGCAGCTTCGGGCCGCACAACCTGCACGAGAACCGCCCTGGCAGCTTCCAGAGCGAGTCGCTGATCTTCTCGACGTGGAACAACGCGGGCCTGCGCGTCTACGACGTGAGCGACGCTGACCGCCCAACGGAGGTGGCCCACTTCAACCCCGAGCCGCCGCCGGGCCAGGAGGCGCCAAAGGCGAACGACCTCTTCGTGGATGCCGACGGGGTCATCTACCTGACCGACCGGCTCAAGGGCGGGCTGTACGTGCTGGAGCCTACCGATCGCCTGGGGTAGCGGCCCGCCGTCCGCAATCTGAGAGAGGACGAACGTAGTAGTATGCCGATGGCCGTTGCGCTGGACCGGCGTCGCTTCCTGAAGGCATCCGCGGGGCTCGCGCTGGGCCTGGGCCTGGCGCAGGTGCCGGGCCGCGTTGCCGCGGGCGCAGCCCCGCACGCCCCGAGCGCCCCGCCCGCGGCCGGCGACGGCGTCTGGCAGGAGCTAGCGCGCTCGCTGCAAGGCACGTTGCTGCGGCCGGGCGATCCCGACTACGCCCGCATCGCGCGGCCCTGGAACCTGCGGTTCGCGTCCATCCTGCCGAATGGCATCGCCCGTTGCGTGTCGACGGACGACGTGCGCACCTGCCTGCAGTGGGCCCAGGCGCACGGCGTGCCGCTGGTGGCGCGCTCGGGCGGCCACTCCTACGCCGGCTACTCGCAGACGACCGACCTGATGATCGACCTGTCGCCCATGAACCAGGTGACCTACGACGCGAAACTCGGGCTGGCGCACATGAGCGGGGGCGCGCGCAACAGCGACGTCTACGCCAGCCTGCGGACGGTGGGCCGCACGGTGACGCACGGCCGCTGCGCCGGTGTGGGCGTGGGCGGGCTGGTGCTGGGCGGCGGCCTGGGCTTCAACCAGCGGCGGCTGGGCCTGCTCTGCGACCAGCTCGTGGAGACCGTGATCGTCACGGCCGCGGGCGAGCTGCTCCGCTGCAACGACCAGGAGAACGCCGACCTGTTCTGGGCCTGCCGCGGCGGCGGCGGCGGCAACTTCGGCATCAACACGGCGTTCACGTTCCAGACGTTCCCGGCGGAGACGCTCACGGTGTACTTGATCACCTGGACGGCCAACCTGGACGCGCTGGTCCCCGCCGCCCTCGACCTGCTGCCCACGACCCCCGAGCGGCTCGGCTGCAAGCTCTCGGTGGTCAACGACGGCACCCGCCTGTCGCTGGAGCTGCTCGGCCAGCTGGTCGGCCCGCCGGATGAGCTGCGCGCCCTGCTCGCGCCGCTGTACCGACTGGCGACGCCCGCCGGGGAGACCGTGCGCGTAACGTCCTACTGGGACGGCCAGGACTTCCTGTCCGAGGACAGCTCACCCGAGTACACGCACGAGCGCTCGCGCTACGTCTACCAGCCACTGTCGGCCGAGGGCGCGCGCACCATCCTCAGCTTCATGCGGCGCTGGCCCGGTACGCGGGCGGACGCCACCTGGAAGATCTTCCTGGCGGGCGGCACCGTGACGGCCGTGCCGCCCGACGCGACGGCCTTCGTCCACCGGGGGGCGCAGATGGTGAGCAGCATCGAGCTGGACTGGACGCCCGACGACACCGTGGGCACGGTGGCCGACAACGAGGCCTGGCTGGCCGAGTTCCACGCCGCGATGGCGCCGTTCACCTCGGACGAGTCCTATCAGAACTTCATCGACGAGGCCCAGAGCGACTACCTGCGCGCCTACTACGGCGCCAACCTGGAGCGCCTGGTGGCGGTCAAGCGCCGCTACGACCCCCAGAACGTCTTCCGCTTCCCCCAGAGCATCCCGCTCGCGCTGTGAGGACGCGTCCCACGTCGCCTGGTGGCGGATGCTCTCCAGACGGGCCGCTACCGTCACCTGACCGACCTGGTCACCGCGCAGCAGTGGTTGCAGAGGCGCTCGGCCAGAGCCCGGCCCAGGTCGACGCGGTGCTGGAGGCCGCCTTGTGGACGCAGTTGCTGCGCCCGGGGCGGGTGCTCTACCGAGACGACTTCACGGACCCGGAGAGCGGCTGGGCCACCCGGTCGTCCGCCCCGGCCAAATGGGAGGCTGGCTACGAGGACGGCGAATGCGCAGTCGTACAGAACGCGGGGTGCGGCTGCTCCCCGGTCAGCACCGGCCCGATGCAGCTTGGCGATTTTCTGGCCGAGATCGACGCCCGCCTGACGCCGCCGACGGAGAACACCTACCTCATGCTGGACTTCCGGGTCCAGCGCGATGGCGGCCGCTACCGCTTCCGTGTGGATCTCAATGGCCCGCGCTTCTCCCTGCGACGGTGGCCGGGCACGACGCCACGGACCTGATCGGCTGGACGTCGGCCCCCGTGATCGAGCCGACGAGCGCCGCGAACCGGCTGACGATCCGCGCACGGGGCGCGGACATCGTGCTGCTGATCAACGGGACGGAGGTAGGCCGCGTCCACGACGACACCTACCAGGAAGGCCGTCTGGCGCTCGGGCTGAACAACGCCCGGGGCGAGCAGGCCGAGGCCCGCTTTGCGAACCTGGTGATCACCCGCGTCCAATAAAAGGCAGCGGCCAGGCTAGACGCCGAGCTGGCGGCAGACCCAGTCGAGGATGACGCCGGGCGTGCGTGGCGTGTAGCCCATGTGGCCGACGGGCGGGAAGTAGCCCCACTTGGGGTCGCCGTGCTCCATGAGCAGGTACATGTCCTCGATGGGGAAGATGCTGTCCTGAGTGCCGTTGACGCAGAGCAGCGGGGCGCACGGCTGGTCGAGCACGCCCTGCGTGAGCAGCGAGAGCCGGGGGCTCTGCTCGACCCAGTCCTCGAAGCTGCCGCGCAGGAAGGCGTAGGAGAGCGTCTCGGCCAGCTCGAAGGCGTACTCGCCGTGCTGCGCCTTCTCGATCCACGCGGGCGTGAACGCGTAGTGGGCGCAGCCGCCGTGGTTCACGGCGCAGCGCACGCGGTCGCGGCGCGTGTGAGCGAGCTTGGCGGCCCAGTAGCCGCCGGTGCTGTTGCCCATGATCGTCACGCGCGCGGGGTCCACGTCGTCGCGGGCGGCCACCCAGTCGAAGATGGTGTCCCACAGGCGATCGGCGTCGTCGGCGCCCTTGATCGGCGCCTCGCCCACGCCGGCGTTGTCGAGCGCCAGCACGGCGATGCCGCGCGCCAGGTAGGGATCGGCGCGGCGGTCCTCCTTGTAGCCGTCGATGCCGCCCCAGGCCAGCAGGAGGGGCAGGCGCCCCGGCGCCGCGGGCCGCCGGTAGTAGCCGACGATGCGGTCGCCCTCGCCCGGGCGGCCGGCGAACGGGATCTCGACGCGCTCCAGCGGCGGGTCGAAGTAGCGCGCCGTCCGCAGGTAGTTCTCGACGCTCTTCATGTACGAGGTGCGCCGGCCGGGCGAGTTCGTCGTGGGGTAGCGTCCCAGGCGGTAGTAGGCGTAGGCGCGGAGGTAGTCTTGCCGCGCCGCGGCCAGGTCGCCGCGGGCCTCGGCCTGCTGGGCGCGCTCCTCGTAGGGCCGCGCCACCTCCATGAACGCGGCGGCCCACGGATCGCGGTCGAGCGAGGTGAGGCGGTCGAGCACCCCCGCCACGACGTCGTACTCGGTGAACTCGAACGCGCCGCGGCGCGCGCGCTCCAGCATGTTCGCCTTGGCCTCGGCGTAGGGGCGGACGTAGCGCGCGATCGGCTGCACAGCCATCGCGGGCCTCCTTCTCGCTCAGCTCCCGCGGCGCCCGCCTCGTGCGGCCGGGCGTCGCCGCCTATGATACACGCCAAACGCGCGCAGCGGCGGAGCCGCTGCACCTCTGCGCTCTCCGCCTAGCGGCGAGCGACGGGGCGTGCGCGGCCGCGGCGGCCTGCTCTATTATCCTGGACACGAGAGCGCGACGAGGGAGACAGGCTGTGAGACGCAGCACCGACCGCATCCTGACGACGCACGCCGGCAGCTTGCCGCGCCCGCCCGACCTGCGGGAGATGCTCACGGCGCGCAGCAACCACGAGCCCTACGACGAGGCGGCCTTCGCCGCGCGCGTCAAGGAGGCCGTCGCCGAGGTCGTCCGCCTGCAAGCCGACAGCGGCGTCGACGTCGTGAACGACGGCGAGCTGAGCAAGCCCAACTTCACCAACTACGTGCGCGAGCGCGTAAGCGGCTTCGAGGTGCGCCAGTACAAGCCCGGCGAGGGCCCACCCGCTTGGAGCATCTCGGCGCGCGACCGGCAAGAGTTCGGCGAGTACTTCGCCACCCGCGGCGGCCGCGCGCAGATCGGCACCAACCAGCGCGGCGCGATCGCCGTGGCGCCGCTCGAGTACGTGGGACAGGCGGCCGTACAGGCCGACATCGCGAACTTCAAGGCGGCGCTCCAGGGCGTCCAGGTCACGGAGGCGTTCCTGCCTGCGGTCGCGCCGGGCTCCATCGAGCACTGGATGGCGAACGAGTACTACCCGAGCGAGGAGGCGTACCTCTACGCCATCGCCGATGCGATGCACGAGGAGTACAAGGCGATTGCCGATGCCGGCTTCATCCTGCAGATCGACAACCCCGACTTGCCGGACGCCTGGGGCATGTACCCCGGCATGGAGCTGCCAGAGTACCGCAAGTACGCCCAGGTGCGCATCGAGGCGCTGAACCACGCGCTGCGCGACATCCCGCCCGAGCAGGTCCGCCTGCACGTCTGCTGGGGCAGCTACCACGGGCCGCACAAGTACGACATCCCGCTGCGCGACATCGTGGACCTGGTGCTCAGCGTGCGCGCGGGCGCCTACTCGGTCGAGGCCTCGAACCCCCGCCACGCGCACGAGTGGGCCGTCTGGCAGGACGTGAAGCTGCCCGAGGGGAAGATCCTGATCCCCGGCGTGGTGAGCCATTGCAGCGACTTCGTGGAGCACCCCGAGCTGGTGGCCGAGCGGCTGGTGCGCTACGCGCGGCTCGTGGGCCGCGAGAACGTCATCGCCGGCAGCGACTGCGGCCTCGGCGGCCGCGTCGGCCACCCGTCGCTCGTCTGGGCGAAGTTCCAGGCCATGGCGGAGGGCGCGCGCCTGGCGAGCAAGCAGCTGTGGGGTTAACTGATAGGAGCTCAGCGCGCCTAGACGGCGGGTAGGGGCGCGCTGATGGAGCGCCGACTAGATCCGCTATTCCGGCTGGTGTAGGGGCGCGGCAAGCAGCGCCCTGCCGCGGTGATGCGCGACCCGGCGGAGGGACGTTGCTTGCTGCGCCCGCGTCCGCAGGCGCGTCCCCGGCCCCGCCAGCGCCATACCGAAGCTAAGTCAGCAACCTTGATCGCTGCGTCGGGGGGAAAGTCAGACATGCTGTCTAAAGAGCTAAATGAGTTGTTGACGCGCACCGGGCCGGGCGCGCCGATGGGCGCCTTCCTGCGCCGCTACTGGCTGCCGGCGCTGCTGAGCGAGGAGATCCCCACGCCGGACTGCCCGCCGGTGCAGGTGCGGCTGCTGGGCGAGGAGCTAGTCGCCTTCCGGGACAGCGAGGGGCGCATCGGCTTGCTCGAAGAGCACTGCCTGCACCGCGGCACCTCGCTGTTCTATGGACGGAACGAGGAGTGCGGGCTGCGCTGCATCTACCACGGCTGGAAGTACGACGTGGCGGGCCGCGTGCTCGACACGCCGGCCGAGCCGGCCGGCAGCACCTTCAAGGATCGCCTCCAGCACGTCGCCTACCCGACCCACGAGGCGGGCGGGATGATCTTCGCCTACCTCGGCCCGCCCGACAAGCAGCCGCTCTTCCCGAGCTATAGCTGGGCGCAGCTCGCGCCCGAGCATACCTACGTGACGAAGTCGCTGCTGGAGTGCAACTATCTGCAAGGGCTGGAGGGCGAGTGCGACTCGTCGCACCTCTCCTTCCTGCACCGCGAGGCGAACCACGAGCGCATGCAGGACCTGCTGCAGCGCGACGTGGCGCCCGCCTACGAGTTCGAGGAGACCGACTTCGGCATCCGGCTGATCGCCCTGCGCGACGCCGGGGCCGAGACCTATGTGCGCATCTCCAGCTTCGTCATGCCGACGCACTGCTGGATCAACGGCCGTGTGCCCGAGGTGCACTTCTACGTGCCCGCCGACGACACGCACGCCTGGCGCTACGACCTGGGCATGATCCCCGATCGGCCCGTGCGCCCGTCGGATTTGCACAAGGCCCCCGAGATCGGCCCCGATTACCGCCGCAAGCGGAACATCGACAACGGCTACTTGCAAGACCGCGAGAAGCAGCGGCACGCGGACTTCACCGGCATCGAGAACTTCTTCGTCGAGGACGCCTGCGCCACGGAAACGCAAGGCCCTATCTGGGACCGTAGCCGCGAGCACCTGGGCGTCAGCGACCGCGCCGTGATCGTCGTGCGCAACGCGCTCATCGACGCCGTGAAGCGCTTCCAGGCCGGCCACGAGCCACCGCACCTCGTCACCGATCCGGCGCGCAACGACTTCGCGCACGTCGACGCCGTGCAGGCGGTCATCCCCGCCGACACTGACTGGCACACGCACTTTCCGCGGCTCGTCGCCAGCGCCGCGCAGAACGGGAGTCGCTAATGCACCGCTGGCTATCGCTCGCGCTCGGCGCCGCCCTGCTCGCGGCCTGCCAGGGCGCCCCGGCCGCGCCGAGCGGGCGCAACGCGGCGGTCCCGTCGGCTGCCGGGCCCGCGGCCGCTGCGGCGACGGCGCCGGCCGGAGCAGCCGCCTCGCCGGGGCCGCTCTACACCGTGCGCGTCGGCGGCGTGGGCAGCGCTTCCGAAGCGACGTTCTACTGGGCGCAAGAGCACGGCTACTTCCGCGAAGAGGGCCTCGACTTCGAGATGCAGACGTTCAACGGCGCGCAGGTGATGATCGCGCCGCTGGGCGCCGACCAGCTCGACGTCGGCTCGGGCGGCCCCGGGCCAGGGCTGTTCAACGCCATCCTGCGCGGCGTCGACCTGAAGATCGTGGCCGACCGCTCGCGCGCCGCGCCGGGCACCTCCAATCAGTGCCTGATGATTCGCAAGAGCCTGCTCGACAGCGGGCAGGTCCACAGTTTCGCCGACTGGAAGGGGAAGACCTTCGCCGAGAACGTGCCCGGCGTGCTCACCACCTCGCTCATCGACCGCGAGCTGCAGAAGGTGGGGCTCAACCTGCAGACGGACGTGACCAGCGTGACGCTCGGCTTCCCGGAGATGTTCACTGCCTTCGCCAACGAGGCCATCGACTTCGGCATCCTCATCGAGCCGTTTTATACGCTGAGCGAGGAGCAGGGCACCGCGAAGTGCTGGAAGCCGACCAGCGAGATCGGCCCGAACTTCCAGATCGCCGTCACGCTCTACGGTCCGACTTTCGCCGAGCAGCACGCCGACGAGGCGCGGCGCTTCATGGTCGCCAACCTGCGCGCCATGCGCGACTACAACCGCGCGTTCTTCGGCGACGGCGAGGGGCGCGACGAGTTCTGGGACCTGATGACGCGCACCAGCAACATGAAGGACCTGGCGCTGCTCAAGCGCCTCCATCCCACCTGGTCGGACCCGAATGGCGCCGTGAACGTGGACACCCTCCGCGACGTGCAGCGCTGGTACATTGGCCGCGGCGAGCAGACCGGCGAGGTGGACTTCGACCGCGTCATCGACATGAGCTTCGTCGACTACGCTCTCCAGCGCCTCGGCCGCTACCCGGAGACATGACCGACCCCCTCTCTCAATGGAGGAACTGATGGCCGCTTCTCGCCCGCCTGGCGTGCCCGCGTTCGACGCTCCCGAGCTGGACCCCGTCAAGCGCCTGCTCGTCACCGGCTGTCACGTCCTCGACCGCGAGGACATCACCGACGGCTACGGCCACCTCAGCGTGCGCGTGCCGGGCGCGGACGCGATGCTGACGATCGCCCGCGTGAGTCCGCGCCTGGCCGCGCTTGACCGGCTGATCATGCTGGACCTCGACGGCAACTACCTGGGAGGCGCCGCCACCCCGCCCTTCGAGTGGCCCATCCACGCCCGCATCCTGCGTGCGCGGCCCGACGTCCAGAGCGTCGCGCACACGCACTCGCAGTGGACGCAGCTCTTCAGCGTGCTCGCCACCAAGCTGCGCCCGCTCATCCACTACGGCACCTGGATGCCGCCGGAGGGCCTGCCCGTCTACCAGGAGGTGGGGCTGGTGCGGACGATCGAGCAGGGCGACGCGCTCGCGGCGGCCCTCGGCCAGCAGCCGGCGGTGCTGCTGCGCAGCCACGGCGACGCGGTCGTCGGTGGCAGCGTCGAGGAGGCCGTGCAGAAGACGATCCGCCTCAGCAAGGTCGCGGAACACACGCACCTGACGCTGCTCCACGACCCCAACCCGCGCTACCTCACCGCCGAGGAGATGCAAGCCTTCGAGACCGGCGGCCGCGACTGGGCACGCGGCTGGAACTATTACATCAGTCGCCTCGACATCGCCGACTAAGCCGCGGTGGCCGAGCGTCGGGCCGGCCGGCGGTGAGAGATCGGCCGGCCGAGGCGCGACTACTGGCCGGCGTCCGGGCGCAGCACGAGTATCGCGCGGCGGAACTCGAAGGTCACGCGAAAGCGGTGCAGGACGTTCACGCCCAGCAAGCCGTCGAGGTTTACCCTGCCCGGCAAGTCGAGGATGGCGACCTCCACGTTGCGTAGATCAGCGGCACCTAGCCGTAGGCGGTCGATGCGGCCGGTGGGTACCGTCACGTAAGTGCCCGCGGCGGTAAACATGAGTCGCCGTCCCGTGAATTGGTTTAGGTCGAGGCGCAATCGCCTGATGGCATCCGGCGTTAAGGCGGTTATGGCCGCCCCTGTGTCCACCAGGAGATTAACCTGGAAGCGGCCAACGTGAGCGGGTATGATGAGCACCCCACCGTACTCGCGTCGGCCGACGATGCGATCAGCCGCAGCCAAAGATGACAATTACGCCTTCGGGGATCAGCGGCCCCGTGTAGAACGTGAACAACTCAGCGTCGGGGTGCTCCTCCGCAGCTTTAACCGCCGCGCGGGTGATCTCGTCCTCGTCCTGCGCGTGGGCCAGGACACGGCCAGCCAGTGCGCCTCGGCTGGGGCTGCTGCGAGTGACCTCGATGGTCACCCACTGATCCGGGTACAGGCGCTCGATGGTGCTGATGCGGTGCGAACGCTGCATCGTGGCTCTCCGGGCGGAGCGCCGCCGAGCGAATTGTAGCACCTGCTACGATATACAGAGCCGACGCGAGCCGAGGTCCGTCAGGTATCCAGTACCCGCCACATGGGAGCCGCGCATGCCGGAGCTACCCGACCTCACCGTGTACGCCGAGCGGCTACAGGCGCGGCTCGGCGGGCAGGTGATCGAGGGCGTCCGTGTGGCGAGCCCGTTCCTGGTGCGCTCCGCCGCCCCGCCGCTGCAGGCCGTCGTCGGCCGCCGCGTGCTCGGCGTGCGCCGCCTCGGCAAGCAGCTCGTCGTCGCGCTGGACGACGACCTCTACCTGGTCGTCCACCTGATGATCGCCGGGCGGTTCCACTGGAAGCCGCCCGGCGCCCGCCTCCCGGCGAAGGTCGGCCTGGCCGCCTTCGACTTCGCCGCCGGTACCCTGCTCCTCACCGAGGCCAGCCCCAAGAAGCGCGCCGCGCTCCACTGCGTGCGCGGCGCCGCGGCGCTCGCCGCCTTCGACCGCGGCGGCCTGGAGGTCCTGGATGCCTCGCCGGAGGCCTTCCGCGCCCGGCTCGCCGCCGAGAATCATACGCTCAAGCGCGCGCTCACCGACCCGCGCCTGTTCGCCGCGATTGGCAACGCCTACTCCGACGAGATCCTCCACCGCGCGCGCCTCTCGCCCGTGAAGCTCACCCGCAGCCTGACGCCTGCCGAGAGCGAGCGCCTGTACGCCGCGACGCGAGCCGTCCTTCAGGAATGGATCGACCGCCTGCGCGCCGAGACCGGCGACGGCTTCCCCGAGCAAGTAACTGCTTTCCGCCCCGAGATGGCCGTCCACGGCCGCTACCGCCAGCCCTGCCCCACCTGCGGCGCCCTCATCCAGCGCATCCGCTACGCGGAGAACGAGTGCAACTATTGCGCGCGCTGCCAGACCGACGGCAAGCTGCTGGCCGACCGCGCCCTCTCGCGCCTCCTCCGCGCCGACTGGCCCCGCACGCTCGACGAGTTGGAGCGGCGCCGCGCGGCCGCCGCGAGCGTGTCCGGCTAGCGGGCACTGCCGCGCTGAGATTCCCGGCCCTGCCCGGTGCCGCCGGCCGCTAGAGTGCTACGAATGGGCGGCGGCGGGCTCTGTCGCCCTGGCCGGCGTTCGCTTGGAGGACGACGCGCTCCTGGAGGACGGCGCGCTCCGCCCCGAAGCGCCGCGCCGGGGACGCTCGCTCGGCGCGGCGCTCGCCGCGCGCGTGGAGGAAGCGGCGCGCTCGGCAGCGTGCTGCACGCGGCGGGTAGCGCCGCGGGCCGAGGGCAAGCCCGGCGTCGTCAGCCGGATCGTACCTTCGCTGTCGCCGCCCACCGGCTTGGCCGCCCCATCCACGAGCTGCGAGACGAACCGAACGGGCAACGGCGCGCGCGGCCGGTTGAGCATCTTGAGAAAGGGGACGGCCGCGATGAACAGGGCCAGCGGCGGCTCGATCAGCTCGAAGGCGACCGCGAGACCGATCCCCCCGAAATAGCCGACCGAGCGCACCCAATGGACCTCGACCGGTCCGACCTGGCTGGTGAGTCCGCGATCCTCGGGTTCCATGCGCTTCTCTCCCTCATCGCGTGCGACCGTCGCACGCGCCGCGCTGCCGGCGCCGCCCCGGGGCGCTCTCTGGTATCATGCGCGTGACAACGCGCGCGAGAGGCCCATGCTCGGTGTCCTGCGACGGCTCGCCCGCCGGGTGCTGGCTTTCCTGCGCCCGCGCCGCGCGCCCCAACCGGCGACCGGCGGCGCAATCCGCGTGCCGTCCGCGCCGCGGGTCTGGTCGCTGCCGGCCTGGCTGGTTGCTCTCCGCACGCGCCTCTTCACCAGCGCCGCGGCCTTCGGGACCGTCGCGTTCGGCGCTTTGACCTGGCTCGTCAGCGCGGGCCACACGGCCGCGCTCGACCTGGCGGTCGCCCAGGGCGTGCAGGCGGTCGAGAACCCGCTCGTCGGCGGGCTGATGACGGCGGTGAGCGAGCCGGGCTTCGCTCCACTCAACGTCGTCCTCGTGGTCGGCACGGCTGGCGCGCTGTGGGCGCTCGGCCACCCGCTGGCCGCCGGCCTCGCCGTGGCGGCCGGCGGGGCGGCGGTCCTGGCGATTCCGCTCAAGCTGCTCCTGGCCCGCCCACGCCCCGAAGCCGATGTCGTGCGAGTGGCGAGCAACCTGCCCGACTACAGCTTTCCCAGCGGCCATACGCTGTTCTACGTCGCCTTCTTCGGCTTTCTGGCCTACCTCGTCTATACGCGGCTGCGCCGCGGCCGACTGCGCACCGCCCTGCTCTGGCTGCTCGGCGCGCTCATCGTGTTGGTCGGCCCGTCGCGCGTGTACCTCGGGCACCACTGGCCCAGCGACGTGCTGGCCGCCTACACGCTCGGCCTGGCCTACCTCGTGCTGCTCGTCCGCCTGCACACCCGCCAGACGGTGGGGCGGCTCGCGCCCGCGGTCGGCGGGTAGCGCGCGCCTAGCGGGTCGGCGCGGGCAGCGCCCGGCGCGCGATCCCGTGGCGGGCCAGCCGCTCCCCCTCGATGCCGGCCACGGCCGCGAGCGCGCCCAGCCCCGTGATCGCCAGGTCGGCCAGCCCGAGGGGCGCCCCGCCGAGCACCGCGCGCAGGCCCGGCAGGAAGAGCGCGCTCAGCTGTAGCGCGGCCGACACCCCTAGCCCCGCGATCAGCCAGCGGTTGGGCGCGGGGCTGCCCAGCGTCGCGGGCCGGCGCCCCGTGCGCGCCAGCGGCGCGTGCAGCAGCTGCGCGCCGACCAGGCTGGCGAACGCCATCGTCTGGGCGGTCGCCCCCGGCCCGTGGCGGGCCAGGCCGATCCCGTAGACGGCGAGCGCCGCCAGCGCGAGCGCCGCCGATTCGCCCAGAATGCGGCGCAGCAGCGGTGGCGGCACGATCGCCTCGCCGGGGGGCCGCGGCGGCTGGAGCATGAGCGTGGGATCGCGCGGCTCGACCGCGAGCGCCAGCGCAGGGGCCAGATCGGTCACCAGGTTGAGCCACAAGAGCTGCAACGGGTTCAGCGGTGTGGGCAGGCCGATGGCCACGGCGGCGAGCACCGTCCACACCTCGGCGGCGTTCGTGGCGAGCAGGTAATGTACCACCCGCCGCACGTTCGCGCGCACGAGGCGCCCCTCTTCCACCGCGTCCACGATCCGGCTGAAGTCGTCGGTGGCTAGCACCACGTCGGCCAGCTCGCGGGCCAGCTCCGTGCCGCGCTCGCCCATCGCCACGCCCACGTCCGCGGCCCGCAGGGCGGGCGCGTCGTTCACGCCGTCGCCCGTCATCGCCACGATCTTCCCATTCGCCTGGAGGGCGCGCACCACTGCCAGCTTTAGCTCGGGGGGGACGCGCGCGTAGATGCTCACCTCGCGCACGAGCTGGCGCAGCGCCTCCGGCTCCACGTCGCGCAGATCGTCCGCCTCCAGCGTGTCCAGCGCGCCCCGGCGCGACAGCCCCAGCTCCCGAGCCACGGCCACCGCCGTCGGCGCCTGGTCGCCCGTAATCATGATCGTGCGGATGCCCGCGCGGTGCAGCGCGGCGATCGCGGCCGGCACGCGCGGGCGAATGGGGTCGACCAGCCCGATGAGCCCGTACAGCACGAACCCCGCGCGCAGGTCGTCCTCGGTGTACGCCGCGGGCAGCTCGCGCTCCGCGAGGGCCAGGATGCGCATCGCGCGGCTCGCCATCACGGCATTGCGGCGCTCCATCGCGGCGCGGCGCTCGTCCGTGAGCGGGACGATGGCCCCGCCGATGGCGATCCGGTCGCAGAGCGCGAGCACCTCCTCGGGTGAGCCCTTGACCAGCGCGATCAGGCGCCCGTCGCGCTCGTGGACGGTGAGCATGTGGCGACGATAATCGCCGCGATCGCGGCGGTCGAGCGTCGGACAGGCCGCGCGCAAGGCGGGTACGTCCAGGCCCGCCTTCACGGCCGCCACCAGCAGCGCGCCCTCGGTGGACGACCCCTCGAACGTCACGGCGCCATCCCGGATGCCGAGCGGCTCGGCATCGGAGCACAACGCGCCGATGCGCAGCGCCTCCTGCACGGCCGGCCACGCCGCCGGGGCGATCTCCTCGCCATCGAGCGTGAAGGCGCCGACGGCCGAGAGCGCGGAGCCGCCGATGCGCACGGTGTGCCCGTCGAGCGCCAGCTCGCGCGCCGCCATCCGGTTCTCGGTGAGCGTACCCGTCTTGTCGGCGCAGATGTGCGTGACCGAGCCGAGCGCCTCGGCGGCCGACAGCGTCCGGATGAGCGTGCCTTTGCGGCGCATGCGGCCGGAGCCGAAGGCCAGTACCGTGGTGGCGAGCGTGGGCAGGCCCTCGGGGAGCGCGGCGACGCCCAGGCCCACCGCGGTGGAGATCGCGGGCACCAGGCCGACCGCGCGCAGCAGCGACAACCCGAGCACGCCCGCGCAGATCGCGGTCGCGCCGAGCGCGATGCGCCGGCCGAGGGCGTCCAGGTCGCGCTCGAGCGGCGTCGGCGGCGCGACCTCGGTGAGCGCCAGCAGGCGCAGCTCGCCGTAGACGGTGCGGTCGCCCGTAGCCACCACGATCGCGCCCCCGTGGCCGCCGACGACGGTCGTGCCCCGGTAGACCACGTCCCGCCGATCGGCGAGGGCCGTGCGCTCGGCCGTGGCGGCGACCTGCTTTTCCACCGGGCGGGACTCGCCCGTGAGCGCCGACTCTTCGACCCGCAGTCGCTCGGCGCTGAACAGGCGCGCGTCGGCCGGCACGGGATCGCCCGGCCGGAGCAGCACGACGTCGCCGGGCACCAGCGCGGCCGCGTCGACCAGCATCTCCGCGCCGTCGCGCCGGACGCGGGCGTGGATCGCCGTCCCGCGCCGCAGGGCTTGGATGGCGCGGTGGCCGCTGCGCTCGGTGGCCGCGCCGATCGCCGCGTTCACGACGAGCACCCCCGCGATGAGTCCCGCTTCGAGCACCGCGCCGGTGGCCAGCGACAGGACGGTGCCTGCCCCCAGGAGCGCGCTCGGCGCATTGCAGAACTGGCCGAGGACGAGCCCCAGCAGGGACGGCTCCGCGGGCTCGGCCAGCCGGTTCGGGCCCCAGCGCGCCCGCCGCGCCTCGACCTCGGCGGCCGTCAGCCCCCGCGTCGGGTCGACGGCGAGCAGCCGCTCCACCGCGGCCGCCGACAGCGCGTGCCAGGCCGGCGTCGGGGCCTCGGAGGGGCTGGCCAGGGCTGCCGGCCCCTGTGCGGTCGGGGCGGCTGGCGCCTCGCCGGTAGCGGCCGGGGCGCCCAGGCGCGCGCGCAAGCGCGCCTCCATCTCGCCCAGCAGCGCCGGCAGCGCGCGGTCCGCCGGGGCGTACTCGACCAGGACGGTGCCCGTCACGGCGCTGGCGGTCGCCTGGCGGACGCCCGGCATGGCGGCGAGCGCCGCCACGACGATCGGCTCGCGCGCGGGCTGCCGGCGCAGCCCGTAGACGGCGAGGCGCACGCGGCCGGGGGTGGCGCTGCGCAGGACGATCTCGCCGACGACAGGAGTGGCGGGCGCTTGCGGGGCCAGACCCAGGGCGCGCGCGATGCGGCGGAGGACCTGAGCCGCGGACCAGCGCGCCGCGTCGAACAGCACCAGCACGTTGCCCGTGAGCGGGTTCGCCTGCACTGTACGCACGCCGCGGACCCGGGCCAGCGTCGTCTCGACCTCCCGTGCCCGGGCGGGGCTGCGCTGCAGACCGGCCACGGCGAGGCGGAGCCGGCCGGGCTCTGGCACGCTCACCACGCGCAGACCGGCATCCGCCGGCGGGGCAGGAGCGGCGGCGGCCATCACCGCGGCCTCCGAGCCGATGTCGCATCGGGAGACGAGCGAGGTCGAGCAATCGCGAATGAACACCGTATTATCAAACGCCTGCCCATGAAGGTCATGCCTCTTATTTGGATTTTGATTAGCGTACCAGCACTTTGATTAGCGTACCAGCACTCGGTAATCGATAGCGATGAGCCATCGATGCTCACGGCACGTGAACACGACGACTCGCACGTCTGCTACAGTTTGCGGGTATGCGTAGCAGTTGGGGCCGATCGACCTGCTACAGTGGCCATCCACATCGCAAGAATTGTGCCAGGTCATGCCGAGCAAGCAATAGGTAACTGAAGAGGACCCGAATGCTAGAGTGTACCGCGGACCGCGGCGTTAGTGCTATAACAAAACGGATGTCCCATTCCGAGCGGAAACTAGCGCTTGATGCGCTGCTAGCCGGCGCGGCGTGGGTATCTGCCGTATGGGTCCGGGGTTGAAACTGGAGGGTGCGAATGCTAGGTCTGGATGACGTGGCGGCCGGGGTCGGCGAGGCTGTTGGGGGTATTTGGGGACTCGGGCTCGTGGCGGTGGGCGCCGTGATCCTCGCCCCTCGCGCCAAACCGCTTGCCAAGCAGGCGATCAAAGGCTATCTTGCCGCGACCGAGCGGGCGCGGGAGATGATGGCCGAAACCGGCGAGCAGCTTCAGGACCTCTACGCGGAGGCCAAGCACGAGTACGAGTCGGAGCTGAGCCAGCCGCAGAACGCGGAGAAGATCGCGGTCGAGACCGGGGAGGGCGACTCCGAGAGCGAGGGGCGGCCGCGGCGGCGCGGGAGCGCCTCGGGGCTGGTCACGGCGTCCGGGCAGCCGGCGTAGCCGGCACGGACCCGCGTGCCGTGCGACGACGATCGGCGAGCCCAGCGACGGGCGCGACGCGCGGCGGGAAGCTCGGTGCGCGCCGGTCAGGCGCCACGGGCGCGGCCGCGCGCCCGCGGCGTCGCCACCCGCTGGTGCGGCTCGCGGGCACCGTGGCGCGCCTGCCGCGTTACCTCAACCTGGCCCAGGCCTTGATCCGCGATCCCGCGCTGCCCCGGCAGCGCAAGGTGGCGCTCGCGGCCGGGATGGGCTACACGTTCCTGCCCGTCGACCTGATCCCCGGCGTCATCCCGGTCCTCGGGCAGCTGGACGATCTCGGCGCGCTGCTGCTCGCGCTGCGGCACGCGCTGCGGGCCTGTCCGGCCGACGTGGCGACGGCGCACCTGGCCCGCGCGGGGCTGTCCGCTACCGCGCTGGACGCGGACCTGCGCACGGTGGCGGTGGCGGGCGTCTGGCTGGTGGGCGGCACGGCCTCGCTGGGCCGGCGGGTGCTAGCCATGCCCTTCCGCTGGCTGCGCGGCGCGGCGCCCGCGCCCGGCGCACGCTGAGCGCGGCGCGGAGCGCCGCTCGCGGGAGGGGGCGACTCGGACCGGGCGCGGCTGGCGCTCGCAACGGGAGGGAAGGAGCATGCTCGGCGGTGTGATCGGCCGACTAGCGAGTGGCGCGGTCTGGGGCCTGGGAGCGGCCGCCGCTTTGAGCCTCGCGGGCAGCGGGACCGCCGACCTGCGGCCGGTGGCCAAGCGCGTGCTCAAGGTCTGCGTGGTGGCGGCCGACCGCGTGCAGGAGATCGCGGCGGAGGCGCGAGAGAGCCTCGAAGACCTCTATGCCGAGGTGCGGTTTGAGCAGGAGCAAGCGGCTCGGAATAGCGTGGCGCCGGCCGACGCGCCCGCGCCGGACCAGCCCGTGCGGCTAGAGCTTGACGATCGAGAGAAGCGAGATGGAGCAGGCCAGCGCTCACGCGCACATCGTTAGTCACGTGCCCGGCCGGCTGCGGGTGCGCGTGCGGAAGGGGCAGCGGCACCCGCGTGTCCTCCACCGCATCGAGACCCAGCTTGCCGAGCAGCCGGGCGTCCGCGCCGTCGCCGTCAATGCGGGGACCGGCAGCGTCATGGTGCAATACAACCCGCGCGCGCTGTCGACCGAGTCGCTGCTCGACCTGCTTCACGACGTCGGCGTGGTGGCGCACAGCATCTTTAGCGACGAGGAGATCGATCTGTCCAGCGCGGACCAAACCGGCGCGGCTGGGCACAGCGAGACCGCGCAATCGATCATCGGGGCGCTAGACCGCCTGGACCGGCGCCTGTCTACGCTCACCGGCCAGAAGCTGGACCTGAAGGTGCTCTTCCCCCTCGGCCTCGGCGCGCTCGGGGTACGGCAGCTCGCGGTAGGCGGGTGGGGGCTCGCCGAGATTCCGGCCTTCGTGCTGCTGTGGTACGCTTTCGATTCCTTCTACAAGCTCCACCGGGCGCCGGCCGTGGAGCCGACGGCTAGCGGCTTCGCGCCGCCCGACAGCCCCGACGCCGCGGTCCCCGTGGCATCGCCGCATGACTGAGGCCGTGGCGGCCGGCCGGCTGATCCTCTACGTCGGCAAGGGCGGCGTCGGCAAGACCACCTTGGCCGCGGCCACGGCCGTCCGCGCGGCGGCGCTCGGGCACCGCACGCTCGTGGTCAGCACCGATCTCGCCCACAGCCTGGGGGACGTGCTGGCCAGCCCGCTTGGCGCCGAGCCGGAGCCGATCGCGGAGCGCCTCTACGCCCAAGAGATCAACGTCCTGGAGGAGGCGCGCCGCAGCTGGGGCCAGGTGCAGGGGCAGCTCGCCGATTTTCTGCGCCAGGCCGGCGTGCCCGACGTCCAGGCCGACGAGCTGGCGATCCTGCCGGGCCTCGAGGAGGTCGCCGCGCTGGCGCAGATCGGGCGGGCGAGTCGCAGCGGCCAGTTCGACTGCGTGGTGGTGGATGCCGCGCCCACGGGTGAGACGATCCGCCTGCTCAGCATGCCCGAGTCGCTGCAGTGGTATGCCGGGCGCATTCAGGAATGGGGCCGGCGGCTGCCGCGGATGGTCGGGCCGGTGCTGCGGCGGGCGCTGCCGGACCTGAACGTCGGCGCGGGACTGGGCCACCTGACCGAGCGCGTCAAGGAGCTGCGCGCGCTCCTCGGCGACCCGCGGCACAGCTCGTACCGCCTCGTCGTGACCCCCGACCGGATGGTGCTGAAAGAGGCGGAGCGCGCGGAAACCTACCTCAACCTCTTCGATTACCCGATCGACGCGGTAGTGCTGAACCGGGTGCTGCCGGCCCAGGAAGCCGCGCCTCCCTATCTGGCCGCGCTCCTGACCCGGCAGCAGGCGCTGATCGCGGAGATCGAGCAGGCGTTCGCGGCGCTGCCGATTCTCCACGCGCCGTTGCTTACCGAGGAGCCGGTCGGCCAGCCGGCGCTCGCGGCTCTCGCGCAAACGATTTTCGGGGCGCGCGATCCCACCGCCGTGATGCACGTCGGCCCCACCCAGCGCATCGAGCGCGAGGGCGACCAATACGTGCTCCGGATCGTGATGCCGCACGTCGAAACGCGGAAGCTCGCCCTGACCCGGCGCGGCGACGTGCTGTACGTCGACATCGGGAACTTTCGACGCGAGATCGCGCTGCCGCGGGTGCTGGCCATGCTGGAGCCGGGGGTAGCCCGGCTTCGCGCCGGGATGCTGGAGATCCCCTTCAAGACACCCGCCGACGAGCACCCGGCGCCAGCGGGGCGCGGCTGAGCCGCGGGGAGAGCATGGCGCTACTAGCCGGTCCCGAGGTCACGCTCACGCTCCAGATCGCGCTGGCCGGCGTCTTGGCCAGCATCATCGGCTGGCAACGCCATCACGTGGGGCGGCCGGCCGGCGTGCGCACCCACGCGCTGGTGGCGATGGCGGCCGCCATGTTTACCCTGGCTGGCATCTACGGCTTCGGGGGGCCGACGGGGACGCGGGACCCGACCCGCGTGGCGGCCCAGATCGTCTCGGGCATCGGCTTTATCGGCGCCGGGACCATCTTCCGTTCCGAGAACACCGTCTACGGGCTGACGACGGCCGCCACGCTCTGGTTCGCCGCGGCGCAGGGCGTGCTCGTCGGCGCGGGCCTGGAGGTCGTCGCCGCGCTGGCGAGCGGGCTCGCGCTCGTGGTGCTCGTGGTGGCCGGCGCGATCGAGCGTCGCGGCGAACGTCACGAGCCAGTGGATGCGCCGCATGGCTGATCGTCATTAACCTGCCGTCATGACATTGCTGGGGAGGGACCATCGCGGATGGAAGCCGAAGAGGCGGCAGACCACGTCCGGGAGGCCAGCGAAGCGAAGCCAGCGTTGGAACACCCTGTCGAGCGCTTTCGCACGCGGGCCGCGATCACCATCGCCGTGCTGGGCATGCTGCTCGCCATTGCGAGCCTCGGCGGCGACGACGCGCTCAAACAAACGCTAAATGCCAACGTCCGCGCGAGCGACACCTACGCCTTCTATCAGGCCAAGAACATCCGCCAGACGGCGGCGGCGCTGGCCGCCGACGAGCTGGACACGGCGCTCCGGCTGCACCCGGACGTGGCGGCGGCCGACGTAGGCGCCGCGGTGCAGCAGCAGATCGCGGACTACCAGGCGCAGATCGCGGAGTACGAGAGCGCCCCCGACCCCGAGGACCCGACCAACCCGCTGAAGGGCGAGGGGAAACAGCAGCTACTGGCCCAGGCCCGGGACTGGGAAGCGAAGCGGGACCGCGCCGACGCGCAGCACCACAACTTCGACTACTCGCGGGCGCTGTTCCAGATCGCCATCGTGCTGGGCTCGGTCGCCATTCTGGCCGTGTCCCGCCCCGTCCTGTGGCTGGCGCTGGCCCTGGGCGGGGGCGCGACGCTCCTGATGCTGAACGGGTTCTTCCTCTTGGTCGACCTGCCGGGCGCAGGCTAAGCCGCGGGCAGGCCCGCGGGCCTGCCCGCTCGGGCACGCCCTAGCTGGCCTGTACGATGCGGTTGCACAGCCGGCCGATCTGGGGCGACGAGACCTCGACCACGTCGCCCACCTTCAGGAACAGATCGGTGGCGCGCGTGCCGTCCGGGCCGGGCGGCGTCTTGTCCGCCGCGGTGCCGGCCGCCGTGCCGCCGGCGATCACGTCGCCCGGCACGAAGGTGAAGTCCTGCGACAGCAGCTCCAGCACCTCGCCGAAGGGCCAGATCATGTCGCGCGTGTTGTAGTGCTGGCGGACCTGCCCGTTGACGCGCGTCTCCACGTCCACGTTCTGCGGGTCCAGCTCGCCGACGACGATGCACGGCCCCATCGACGTCGAGCCGTCGAAGTTCTTGGGCCGGTTGTAGCTCATCGGCTTCGAGACCCACGGATCGTCGCGGATGCTCCAGTCGTGGAAGAGGGTGACGCCCCAGACGTACTCCCCGATGCGGCTCGCCGGGATGTCGCGGCCGCGCTTGCCGATGACGATTGCCGCCTCGCCCTCATAGTCGAAGTAGCGCGTGCGGCGCGGATAGGGCACGTCGTCGTCGGGGCCGGCCACCGTGTCGGGCACCTTCCAGAAGCCCCACTGGCCGCCCTCGCGCGCCGAGCGCGTGACCTCCTCCAGCGTGACGTTGCGGCCCAGCCGCCGCGCCTCCATGCCCATCAGGTGGTCGGCGTAGTTCCCGCCCATGCAGGCGATGCGGCGCCCCGGCCAGGGGGCGTGTAGCTTCACGCTGCCGGCCGCGTGGACGACCGGCCCGCCGTCGGGCGCCGCGCCCGCGCCGCCCGCGGCGTGCTCGATCGCCCGCCGCGCATCGTCGAGCGCGGCCTCGCCCGCCGCGATGAACGCTTCCAGCCGCGCGGGCACGCGGGCGTCGGCGGTTTGTGTGGCCGCGTTCTCGCCGCGCTCCCGTAGATAGCTAGCGAACGCGCGGTTAAGATCGACGATCGTGTCGCCCTCCCAGGCGCCCACCCGTTGCTCCGGACCAAAAACGACGATCTTCACGGTGCTCCTGCTCCCCAAGCGCGCTGTCGTTCCACGATATTCCGCTAGTGCTACCACGAGGCGCCGCGACGGCGCCTCAGATGGCCGGCTGTCGCTCGCGTAGCGCCGGGCAGGCGCCGGGCGCTACGGCAGATCCTCCATCGCCTCGGCCAGGGCCGCGCGGAAGGCGCGATCGATGAGCAGCGAGTCGCGGGCGCCGCGCAGCATCGCCTCGCGGGCCTCGGCGGTCGTGGCGTAGCGCTCGGCCACGACGTCGAGCATCGCCCCGTGCTCCACGTCGGCCTCGCTGTGGACAGTGCTGTTCTTCAGCCGCTCGACGGGGATGCCCAGCCCGCGAGCGATGTTCTGCGCCATGCGCATCGACAGCCCGCCGCCCTGCACGATGTCGCCGCTGTTGCGCCGCTCCATCACGCTCGACGCGGTGAATGCCTCCAGCCAGGGGCGCGTCATCGCCAGGTGGATCCACGCCCAGAAGCAGGCGACGACGCCGGGCACTAGCTCGGCGTTGTCGACCTCTTCGGGCGTCAGCCCGACGACCTCGCACTCGCGGTGGCCCAGCGCGATGTGATCGCTGCCGGCGCGCGGGTCGAAGTCCAGCTCGTCGCGCTCGTGCTCCCAGATCATGTGCTTCACGTCGAGCGGCGCCGCCGCCTGCACGTAGGCCCACACGTCGCGGCGGTGGCGCTGGTAGCGCGCCCGGTGCAGCACGTAGAGGCGCGCGCGGGGCAGCGTGATCGGCAGCGACAGCAAGTGCTGGAACTCGGGCGACGCGAACTGCTCGTTGGTCAGCCGGTTCAGCTCGGCAATCACGTCGGCCGCGGGACTGAGGACCATCAAGCGCTCTCCTTCTAACGAGGGGTTTGGGGAGTGTCCTCCCTTTCTGGTCTGCTCAGGTAGGCAGCAGCTCGCCGCCGACCGCCTGGCCGGGCGCCGCGAACAGCAGCGACTTGATGACGACCGGCACCACGTTCTGCGGCTCCAGCAGCGCGCCCACGTCGATGTAGTCGAACTCCTTGAGCTGCATGCCGTCGATCGAGATCACGTCGCTCGGCACGCCCAGGTCGTCCTTCAGGACGTGGCCGAGCGTCTTGCCGACGTCGCCGTCCACCAGCAGCACCAGCGGCCGCCCGTGCTCGATGGTGTGCGGGAGGCCCTGCACGATGCCCTCGGCGAGCGCCCGCAGCCGCGCGTACAGCGGGTCGCCGTGCCAGCGGAAGGCCAAGGCCAGCGCCGCGTGGCCGTCGTGCAGGTCGAAGCGCCGCAGCGCCCAGCGGATCGCCGCGGCCACGTCGTCGGTGCGCAGCGGCGCGGCCGGGTCGAGCGGCGGGAAGAGCACGGGCAGGTTGTGCAGCGGCAGCCGGGCGGGATCGGAGAGGAAGATCGTGTTGCCGCTGAGCTGCACCGAGAACTGCGAGGCGCCGATCACCGTCGCGCGGATGCGCTGCGCGGGCTCCAGCAGCGGCAAGGCGATGCGCCCGTCGGCCAGCGCGGCGCGAATCTCCGTCGCCAGCGCGGGCGCCAGGTCGCCGTAGTCGGTGTCCTCGCGGCCGTAGATGTACTCCGCCACGCCGCCCGAGAAGGTGATCGCCTCGGGCGGCACGTCGCGCGGCATCTCCGGCGTGACCAGGAGCGCGCGGGCGAGGTCGCTCGGCTGCTCGCGGATGACGCTCACGAGCGCGTCCACCATCGTCCGCGCCAGTCGCTCGCGCGCCGCGGGCGCCAGCGGCCGGCCGAGCGTCAGCTCCACGCCCGCCGCCTCGGCGATCTGCCGCGCCGGGCCCTCGATGCGCACCAGCCCGCCGTCCGGCCCGAACGCCACCAGCCGGCCGCCGACCGCGACGGCGGCAGTGTGGAGCACCTGGCCGTCGTGGACGAGCGCGAGCTTGCTCGTGCCGCCGCCCACGTCCACGTTCAGCACGTTCTGGCGCGTCTGCCGCGAGAGCAGCAGCGCCCCCGCGCCCTGGGCGGCAAGCAGCGCCTCCAGGTGGTGCCCGGCCGAGGCGCAGACGAACTTGCCCGTCTCGGCCGCGAACAGGTCGGCGATGGCGCGGGCGTTGCTGCGCTTGAGCGCCTCGCCGGTGAGGATCACGGCGCCCGCGTCGATCGCGCTCGGCTCCAGCCCGGCCGTCGCGTAGGCTTCCTTGAAGAACGCCTGGAGCCGCTCGGCGTCGATGGTGTTGTCGGGCCGGTACGGCGTCAGCAGGATCGGGGAGCACCACAGGATCTCGCGGTTCACCACCACGAAGCGGCTGGACATCTCCTCCTTCAGCCGCTGGAGGTGGACCCGCGCGAACATCAGGTGCGACGTGGAGGAGCCCACGTCCACGCCCACCGTCGTCAGCTCGACGTTGTCCACGTCCCAGATCGCCTTGCCGAGCGCCGCGAGCTGCTCGGGCGTCGGCGGCGGCTCGTCGTCGTGCGTGTGGTCGCCATGATGGTGATGGAAGAGCCCGTAGTAGGCCGCATCGGCCTCGTCGTGGCTGTGGTACGGCGTGTCGCTGGAGTGGGTGTGGCCGCTGTGCGAGCGCTCCATCGGTCGGGCTCTCCTCATGGCGCATAGTTGCCCCCGGGATCGGCCGGTTGGTTGGCAGCATCCCGAGGGAAGCGGGGAGCCGCCAGGGCGACGACCCGCCGAATGCCGTCCTCTCCCCCTTCGTCTTGGTTAGGGAGGAGGTCAGGGGATCGGTCCGCCCCGCTCAGCCGCGCCGCCGCCCGCCGCGCCCCGCCACGCGGCGACGGCTCTGGCCGAACTGGCCGATTATGGGGCCCGGCCGGGCGCCGGTCAAGGCGCGGCGCCGCTGTCGCAAGCGTCCGCGAGGCGGGCGCTCAGATGAGTTATGTATGTGATGCCATAATGATGTGTCGTATGCCACAATACCGTTCGTGGAACGCACCACGATCGTTGCCCCCGAAGAGTTGCTGGGGTTCTTGTCGCACTCCTCGACGACATTGATGATGGCGCCTATCTGGTCGAGGACTTGCTCCCAGCGGATTAGCGCCGGATCCGCCAGCTCTGCGACCGCCACGCCGATGCCGATATCGGCTTTGTCGATGCGGCTGTTCTCGCGATCGTCGAGCGGTTGAACGAGCCGAAGCTGGCAACGCTCGACCGTCGCCATTTCGGGATGCTGCGCCCGCGCCACGTCGACGCCTTGCGGCTCCTGCCGGAATAGCGGCTGGGGGCCAGCAGCCTGCCATCCACCCCGGATGCCCTGGCGGTGCTCCGCCAGCCATACGTGCGCGCCTTCGCGCTCAGCCGTCGCGCTGGCCTGGCCGGCGCTGGCGCGGCTCGGCTCCCTGCACGCGCTCCGGCCGCGCGAAGCCGAGGCCGAGCTGCTGACCGGCGAGCCGTAGAAAATCGCCTCGGCCCCCGTCAGCGCTCTGCTAGACTTCTCGCAGCGGGCCGGGCCACTGCCGACATGTCGTAGGGCAGGAGCCGCGACCCTGCCGCCCAGTGGCCGCCCCCGGTCGCCGATTGCGGGACGACGCGGAATCGCGCCACCATCGTTGCGTCTGACATTCGTGCCGCGCTGCTCGTCACAACATGCTCAGGTTGGAACATGAACACATCGAATCGTTTCCCGCGGCGCCGACGCCACTGGCAGCTTGCGGCCGCCGGCGGGCTGCTACTGCTCGCGACCGCCTGCGCCGCTCTTGTCCCAGAGCCCGCGCCGCTGACGGCGCTCCCGGCGCCACCGCCCGCGGCGGCCCCGGCGGCGCCGCCCGCTGCGCGCGACGCCGCCACCCCCCAGGTCGAGGAGCCGGGGGCGCCGGCGAGCGAGCGCGAGGCGGCGCCGGCGGCCGCGAGCGATGCCCCGCCCGCCGCGGACGAAGCCACCGCCGTCGCCCCGGCGTCGTGCGACGGGACGCCCGCGCCGCTCGCGAGCCTGAGCCCTGACGAGCGGCGGCGGCTGTTCCGCGAGCCGCTGCCCCCGGCGGCCGTGTGGGACCCGCCCGGCCCGAAGCGGGTGGGCCTCCAGGCGGGCCACTGGCTGGTCGAGCAGGTGCCGCCCGAGCTGCACGGCCTGCAAGCCGGCACCAGCTTTGGTGGCAGGCAGGAGTGGGAGGTGAACCTCGATCTGGCCCTGCGCACGCAGGCGCTGCTGGAAGCGGCGGGCGTGCAGGTCGACGTCCTGCCCGCGACGGTGCCCGAGCACTACCAGGCGCACGCCTTCGTGGCGATCCACGCCGACGGGGACACGTCGGGCCGCGTGCGCGGCTTCAAGGTCGCCCGCCCGGGCTTTAGCTCCGTGCCGGCCGCCGACGACCAGCTGGTAGACGACCTGAACGCGGCCTACGGGGCGGCGACCGGCCTGCCGCGCGACGACGAGCACATCTCCCTGCGCATGCGCTACTACTACGCCTTCAACTCGCGGCGCTACTGCCACGCCGTCGCTCCCGGCGTCCCGCAGGCCATTATCGAGACGGGCTTCCTCACCAACGCCGCCGACCGCGGCATCCTGCTGGGCACCCCCGACGCCGCCGCGCGGGGCCTGGCCGACGGCATCCTGCGCTACCTCCACGACACCCCGAGCCCGTGAGCCGCTGCCCGGTGGCCCGCCCCGCGGGGCGGCTCCACTTCAGGGCTAGCCTCCCCCTCGCGATCCCTGGCGCCCGCCGCGCCTTGCCGCGGGGGGCGCCCCTTGCTATACTCGCGCCCGTGCGCGGGCGCCCCACCGCCGCGCGTCCCGCCGGAGGACGCCATGCGACCACGCCAGAGCCTCGCCCTCCTCGCCGTCGCGCTGAGTCTCGCGCTGGCCTGTGCCACGCCGCGCGCCCAGCCGGCGCCCACCCGCAGCCCGGCCAACACCGCGCCCGCGGCGAGCGGCGCGGACGCCGCGGCGCCCCCCGACGCGCCAGCGCCCCGCCACCTGACCATCGGCATCAGCTCCGCCGACTCCTCGGCTGTCCTGTGGACCGCGCGCGACGCGGGGCTCTTCGCGCGCTACGGCCTCGACGTCGACGTGCCGTATCTGAGCGGCGTGAAGGCCGTGCAGTCGCTCGTGGCGCACCAGACCGAGTACGGGCTCATCTCGGGCCGCACGACCAGCGATGCGTATCTCGCCGGCGCGGACGTCGTGCTGCTGGCCGGCCTCTCGACGACCATCGCCTTCCAGATCTTCGGGACGCCGGGCCTGGCTCAGCCCGCCGACCTGCGCGGCCAGACCATCGGCATCACCCAGTTCGGCGCCTCCACGGACTTCGCCGCGCGCCAGAGCCTGCGCCGCTTCGGCATGGAGGCCGACCGCGACTACAGCCTCTTCCAGACCGGCGGCACGCCCGAGAGCCTGGCGGCGCTGCAGAGCGGCGGCGTGCAGGCGGCGGTGCTCTCCTCGCCCTCGACCATCACCGCGCGCCGTGCCGGACTGCCGATGGTGCTCGACGTGGGCGAGCTGGGGATCCCGTACGTCGGCGGCGCCCTGGCCGTGAACCGCGACTTCCTGGCGCAGGAGCCGGACGTCAGCCGGCGCGTGCTGAAGGCCATCGTCGAGAGCATTCACTACGCGAAGACCAACCCCGCGCCCACCAAGGAGATCATCGGTCGCTACCTGCAGACGAGCGACGACGACGTGCTCCAGGAGACCTACGATCTCCAGATCCAACGCAATCTCCAGCGCACGCCGACGGTGTCCCTGGAAGGCATCCAGACGGTGCTGGACACCGTCGCGGACGAGAATCCGCGCGCCCGCGAGCTGGCGCCGGCCACGCTGGTGGACCCCACGCTGCTCCAAGAGCTAGAGGCGAGCGGCTTCATCAAGCAGCTCTGGGGCGATTGAGCGCGGGCGCGTCGGGAGAAGCATGCGACTGGAGATCCGGCACTATCCGGTTGAGCGCGTCGTCCCCGGCCCCGCGACCCGCCTCGCCGGGCGCACGCTGGAAGTCGACCTGGCGGGGCTCCGCGACGACCTGGCCGCCGATCCGCGCGTGGCGGGCCTGACGGTCGACCTCGTGGCCCCCGGCGACTCGGTGCGCCTCGCCCGCGTCTTCGACCAGATCGAGCCGCGCGTCAAGCTCGCCGGCCCGGCGGGCGACTTCCCCGGCATCCTGAGCCCCGTGCGGCGCGCCGGCGCCGGCCGCGCCAACGCCTTGAAAGGCGTCGCGGTCACCGTGTGCAACCCGGACGACCCGAGCCTGCACAGCGCCCTCGACCTCGGCGGCGCGGGCGCCCGCTGGTCCGAGTATGCCAATCTGCACCACGTCGTGCTCAGCGCGGCCGCGCCGCCCGGTATCTCGGCCGCCGAGCACCAGCGCGGCCTGCTCGAAGCCGGCCTCAAGGCGGCGGTGGCCCTGGCCCGGACGACGATCGAGCGCGAGGCGGCCGCGGTCGAGGTCTTCGATCTGCCGCCGCTGCTGGCGCCCGCGCCGACCGACCTGCCGCGGATCGGCTACGTGTACCAGATCCGCTCCCAGCAGCGCCCTACCCTGGACGACGAGCCGATCCTCTACGGGAGCAACGTGCGCCATCTGCTGCCGACGCTGCTGCACCCGAACGAGGTGCTCGACGGGGCGCTGACGACCGGCTACCACCTGTTCCAGACGGAGACCTACGCGATCCAGAACCACCCGGTCATCACGGCGCTCGCCCGCCGGCACGGCACCGAGCTATGGGTCAGCGGCGTCATCGCCATCATCACCACGCCCGCGCCCGAGGACCGCGCGCGCAACGTCGCGATGGCGGTCGGCCTGGCCGCCGACGTGCTGGGGCTCGACGGCGTGCTGCTCACCAAGACGGCGGGCGGCATGCCCGAGACCGATCTGATGCTGGTCGCCGAGGGCTGCGAGCAGGCGGGCGTGAAGACCGCCCTGATCGTCTGGGAGCGACTGACCAACGGCCGCAGCGAGAGCCCGCTGACGGTGTTCTCGCCGCTGGCCGACGCCATCGTCAGCACGGGCGACCGCGACGCCTGGATCACCCTGCCACCGGTGGCGCGGGTCATCGGCTCGCCCGACCCGGCCGACGCCGGCACGCTGCGTCTGCGGCTATACGAGGTCCACGGCGGCATCAGCCAGCTCGGCGCCGGCCACTTCACGGCGGTCGATACCTGACCGTATGGCAATGCCATAGTCAAAACTCTCCGTAGCACCTCTCCTCTGGCGCAGATCTTGCAGACAGCCCACGTCTATGCGCCCGGGAGAATCCCGAAGCACCGGGTCCGCCGGAAGGCAGCTGCACTCCTGAGAAGTAGCCTCGCCGGCGGAATCGCGGGCCACTAACGTCCTGCCCTCTGCGAAGAAGGGAGGGGCCCCATGACTTCTCGGCTGCTGCATCCCATCACCGTTGTCGTCCTGATTATGCTCGCAGTTCCGGCGGCCGTGCAGGCGACGAGCGCCGCCGGCGGGAGCGAGCGGGCGGGTCGCGTCCTCGCCCAGCTCACCCCTTCCCCCACGCCGACGACCTCGCCGGTGCCGACCGGGACGGCCAGCCCCACCACCATCGCCACGCCCAGTGCGACCGCGACGCCTCAGGCCACGGCGACGACGCAGGCTACCGCGACGCCTCCGGCTACCGTCGCTCTGACCGAGACACCTACCCTCACCGCCGTGCTCACGGCCACGCCGACCGTCGCACTCACCCCGACCGCCACGTCCACGGTTACTAGCCTGACGGTGCCGCAGGCGATTGCCATGGTCCAGCCGAGCGGCCAGACCGGGGCGCCCTGCGCCACCGTGATCGGTCAGTCCTGCACCGTGTCCGGGCAGGTCACGGGCACCGGCTCGGTCACGGGCAGTATGAACTGGGGCGTCTCGGCCCAGATCCCCGCCGGCGTAGCAGTTGGCACCACGCCCGTGGCAGTCTTCGCCACGACCAGCGGCCTGGAGGGCTTCGCCTGCGGTCCCGTCGTGGCGAACGCGACCAGCGTGCTGTGTACCGGGACGACGAACGGTAACGCGCTGCAGAGCTCGAACGTCACGGTTGTGTTCGGCGCTGGCGTGTGGGTTACCGGCACGGTCAGCGGCCCGGGCGCCCAGACGCCGACGGCTACCCCCACGCCGCCGCCCGCCAGCTTGTCGGTCCAGCAAGCGCTGGCGCTCGTGCCGCCCAGCGGCCAATTCGGCGTGCCTTGCGCGGGGCAGCCCACCCAGATCTGTACCGTCAGCGGCCAGGTCGTCGGCAGTGGCCTGGCCCTCGGCAACATGCAGTGGACCCTGGTCGCGGCCGTGCCCGGCGGGGTCGCGGCGGGGACCGTGCCGATCGCGGTTTTCAGCACCACGAATGGGCTGCAAGGGTTCCCCTGCACCCCGACCGGGGCCGGGGCGGGGAGCGTGACCTGCCAGGGAACCCTCTTCGGCCTGGCCCTGCAGACCTCCACCGCCACGGTGATCTTCAGCCAGGGGGTCGCGGTGACCGGTATCGTCATCGGCCCCGGGCCGGCCCCGCCGCCCAGCGCGCCGAACGTGCTGCCCCCCGCCCCGCCCCTCGGCTACCTACCGGCGCCCCCGCCGCCGGTGGCCTATGCGCCGCCGCCACCGTCCGTGCCGTACCTGATACCCCCCTCGTTCGGGCCGCGCCTGTACGTGGCCAACTACAACGGAAACAGCCTGGCCGTGATCGATCCGGGGACGTATTCGCTGCTGGGCATGGTGCCGACGGCGGTCGGTCCGCTGGGAGTGAGCGTCAGCCCCGACGCCTCCCGCGCCTACGTGACCAACTACGGCAGCAACAGCGTCACGGTCCTGGACACCGACAGCGACACGGTGGCCGCGGATATTCCGGTCGGCCTTGGGCCCTTCAGCGTGGGGCTGACGCCCGACGGAGCCCGAGCCTTCGTCGCGAACTACGGCGACAACACGGTGTCGGTGGTGGACACTAACGCCAACGCGGTCGTGGGAACGATCGGGGTCGGCGCGGGACCGGTGGCGGTCGCCGTGAACCCGGTCAACCCCTTCGCCTACGTGGTGAACCATGACGACAACACCATCGCCGTCGTCGACGTCTTCAACAACGCGGTCGTGGCGGTGATTCCCGTGGGAGCCGGTCCGACGGACGCCAAGGTGAGCCCGGACGGTAGCCGGCTCTACGTCGCCAACCACGACGACAACACCGTGGCCGTGATCGACACCGGCAGCAACGCGGTGGTATCGGTCATCCCGGTCGGCCTGCACCCCGTGGATCTGGCGGTGACCCCGGATGGGAGCCGAGTGTTCGTCGCCAACCACGACGACAACACCGTGGCCGTGATCGACACGGCGGCGTTGGCCGTCGAGGCAGTTATCCCGGTCGGCGCCGGCCCCATGGATACCACGGTGAGCCCGGACGGCACGCAGGTCTACGTGACCAACCACGACGACAACACCGTGGCGGTCATCGACCCGTTTGCCGACGCGGTCGCCGCCGTGGTCCCCGTGGGGGAGGGCCCGGCGGGCGCGGCCGTGAAGCCGTAAGGAAGAGGCAAGGCAAGGGGCCAGTCTCGGGCACCGCTTCCGAGCGGGGGCGTTCGACCAGGCCAAGCTGCGCCGGGAGCTAGTCGCGCGCCAGGCGGAGAGCGCAGGCGACAGTCGGCGTGCCGAGCGGCTACGAACGGTGGTAGCATCCTGCCGTCAGCAGGGGCAGCGCCGGCCCACCTTCCTGGGGACCGCCGGTAAAGAGGTTCTGATGGGCGAAGGGTTTCGCGTCGTACACTACGTCAACCAGTTCTTCGCGGGCCTCGGCGGCGAGGAGCGGGCCGGCGTGGGACCGGCCGTGCGCCCCGGGCCGGTGGGACCGGGCCGGCGGTTGCGACAGCTTCTGGCGCCGGAGGGCGCCATCGTCGCCACGGCCTACTGCGGCGACAATTACTTCGCCGACCAGCCCGAGCAGGCCATCGCCGCGCTGCTGGCGAAGATTCGCCCCTACCGGCCGGACCTCGCCATCCTGGGGCCAGCCTTCAACTCCGGCCGCTACGGCGTGGCCTGCGGCCAGCTCGGCGCCGCCCTGACGCGCGAGCTGGGCATTCCCGCGATCAGCGGCATGCACGCCGAGAACCCCGGCGTGGCCCTCGCCCGCGCCGACGTGCTGATCGTAGAGACGGCCGCCGACGCGCGGACGATGGACGCCGCGCTGACGCGCATGGCGGCGCTCGCGCGCGCCGCGCACCGTGGTGGGCTGCCTGGCCCTGCCGAGGGCGGCTACTTCCCGCGCGGCCTGCGCCTGAACGTGCGGGTGGACCGGACCGCGGCCGAGCGGGCGCTCGACCTGCTGCTCCACAAGCTGCGCGGCGAGCCGTTCCAGACGGAGCTAACGCCGCCCGGGCGCGAGCGCGTGGCGCCGGCCCCGCCGGTGCGCTCGCTCGCGGAGGCCACCGTGGCGCTCGTCACCGACGGCGGCCTGGTCGCGCGGGGCAACCCCGAGCGGCTCGCGCCCGCGCTCGCCGAGCGCTTCACCGTCGTGGACGTGGACGGGCTGGAGCGGCTGGACCCCGCCACGCAGGAAGTGACCCACCGCGGCTACGACACGGCGCTGGTGAACGCGGACCCGAACCGGCTGGTGCCGCTCGACGCGGCGCGTGAGCTGGAGCGCGAGGGCCGCGTGGGCCGCCTGCTGCCCCGCATCTACACCACTGCCGGCTGTAGCGCGCCGGTCGCCAACGCGCGGCGTATCGGCCAGGAGATCGCCGACCAGCTGCGCGAGCAGGGCGTGGAGGCGGCGATCGTGACCTCGACCTGAGGCACCAGCACGCGCTGCGGCGCAGCGCTGGCCCAGGAGCTGGAGCGGGCGGGCATCCCCACCGTCCAGATCGCCGCGCTGACACTGGTCGCCGAGTCGACCGGTGCCAACCGCATCGTGCCCGGCATCAGCGTGCTGCACCCGGTCGGCAACCCCGCGCTCGACTCCGCCGAGGAGCGCGCCTTGCGGCGCGCGCTCCTCGACCGCGCGCTGGACGCGCTCAGCCGGCCGGTGGCGGGCGTCACGGCGGAGTGACGTCGCCCCGGGCTGGCGGGCGGGCCAGTACGCCGGCCCCCAGGGCGGCTGATTCGCCAAGCGCGCCGGCGGGCATCGCCCGGCTACGGCAGGCCGCTCTCTACCGCGCGCTCTGGCGGTCGGCGCAGGCCCGCCGTGAGCAGGCTCCCCAGCAGGGCGATCAAAACGAATGCCGTCAGCGCGGCCGCATCGTCCCAGCTAGCGATCGCCAGCGCGCCGAATGGCGGCAGGATATAGACGATGCAGATGGTGGAGATTGCCGTGCCCACCAGCGCCGGCCGCAGCCCCCCATACGCGGCGCTGGCCAGCACCGCGACGAGGAAGAGAATGGCCCAGCCGGGGCCTCCCAGCGGAGCGACGCAGATCGCTACAAAGAAGGCGATCATGGTCGCGGCTACCGCCGCCCCGTAGTGACGCACCTTGGCGCGCCGCGGCCGGTAGCCGAGCAGATAGACGCTGAACATGGCCCCGAGGCAGAGCGCCCCGGTAAGCATGATCAGGCCGTTCATCCCCCACCGACCGACGTATGGAGCCGCCAGCGCGCCGCCGAGCAGGTGTCCCACCGAGAGCAACACGGAATAGATTCCCATGACGGCGCCCCGATCACACTTCTGCGCCTCCGCGATCTCCGCGAGATAGGCCAGGGCGGCCGGGGTAAAGCCACTCCCAACCAGCACGCCGCCCAGCACCAGGCACGCCAGCAGGGCGTCCGACAGCGGCCACTGTGGCGGCTCAGGCCGGTTCCACTGCCCGAGGAGCACGCTGGTCAGGCCGAGCGCGCTGACGCTCCAGAGCAGCGTCGCCTGGCGCCCGATGCGGGGCATGACGAATCCCCAGCCGAGCGCGCCGAGGGTGAACACCGCGCCCACGAGCAAGACCGCGCCGCCGATGACGGCGGGACTGAGCCCGCCCATCAGCCGCTGCTCCGGCTGCGGGGCTCCCGCGGCGAGGAAGGGCCCCGTCGCGAACCAGGCCCCCAGCACCGCATTGGCCGCCAGCCAGGCCGGGGCAAATCGCAGGATCGGGCGCGTCAGCAGCCGGCGTGCGATGCCGGGCGCTCCGGCCGGTGGTCTCCCTCGCGTCTGGTGGTCCCGGACCGCGAGCAACAGCGCCAGCGACGCGGCGTAGATGAGAGCGACGAGCGTAAAGGCCGCGGTGCCCACCCGCTCGTACAGCGTGCCGCCCAGCACCGCCCCCATCGCGAGGCCCAGCACGGTTGCCGCTTCGTAGCAGCCCATGACGCGCCCGCGCAGGCGGTCGGAGCCCGCCGTCACGGCCGACAGATAGCTCAGCGTCGCGGGCACCGCGCTCGCGGTGGACAAGCCTTCGAGCACTCGGACGGCGACCAGCACCGGGATGACGGCCGTCAGGCCGATGAGCTGGACCGCGATGCCGCCGAGAATCGGCCCGAGGAGCATGAACGACTTGCGGCCCCAGCGATCCGAGAGGCTGCCGAATAGCGGCGCCCCGACAAGCTCCGCGGCGTAGAACGTGACGGCGACCAGCGAGGCCAGCCCCACCGTGACCGTGGGGTCGCTGCGACTCTTGAGGCCCAGGGACACCGCGATGATGAGCCCGGCGCTATACGAGGCGCAGCGCAGGGCGAAGGTTCCGCTCAGCGCGAAGAGCAGCGAGCGAGCATCGGCCGTCGCGCTGGCAGCCTCCCCGGCAGCTCCAGCACTGGCGCGTCTGGCCCACCCGAACGAGCGCGCCATCCAGGTCTCTCCCCCTGTAACCATGTGCAGGCAGCCGCCTAATCGTTCAGCAATGCCCCAGCCGTACCGACGCTGGCTGGGGCATTGCTATCGCGTGTTCCGAGTATACGTCAAGAACGGAAATGAGCCAGATTATCGGGCTTAGAAGCCGACGCGCTCGGCCACCGCGCGCGCCCGCGCCAGCTCGGGCTGCAGCTCCGGCCGCGCCGCCAGCTCGGCGAACGCCCCCTCGGCGAAGTCGAGCCGCAGCGACTGGTCCAGGCAGCGCACGTCGTCCTGGTCTAGCTCGCCCAGGTCCACCCACTCCTGCAAGTAGCCCTCGAAGCCGGACGGCATCCCGTCGATGGGGAACGGCATCTCCTCGCACATCTCGGGCGTGCGGCAGGAGAGCGGGATGGTGCGCTCGTCGGGGTCATAGGACAGCAGCCGCCGCCGCCGCTCCAGGTTCACCAGGTAGCCGTGGTTGTCGGGCATGATCCGCATGAACCAGTACGCGCGGATCATCCCCTTGACGAACGCCCGCACCCAGTCCGGGCGCTCCTCGATCAGCGACTCGGTGGCGACGATGATGCGGTCCGGCCGGCCCCGCGGGTAGCGCGCGCTTAGGTCGATCAGCTTCCGGTAGCCCTCCGCGAGCAGCTCCTGGCCCTCGCTGATCGGGATAAACGCGGCGTCCACCTGGCCGGCGCGCAGCGCGGCCGTGCCGTCCGACACGCCGCGCACGAAGCGCACGTCGTGCCGCGGGTCGAGGCCGTACTCCTTGAGCCAGTAGGCCAGCGCGTAGTAGCGAATGCTGCCGAAGTCCTTCAGCCCGACCAGGCGCCCCCGCAGGCCGGCCAGGTCGGGAATCTCCGGCTTGCCCATCACCCAGTTCGACTGCTGGTTGCGCCAGCCCGCGATGATGCGGAGCGTGGCCCCCCGGCGGTTCAGGTACACCACCGTGGACGGCTTCACGTCCATGGCGATGGTCGCCCCCTTCTCCTTCATCGACTGCGCCAGCGCGATCTTCTCCGCGTTGAAGGGAGCCATGCCGCCCGGCAGCAGCTCGTAGGCGGGATTGCCGTAGTCGTCGAGCAGCCCCTCGTCGACGAAGTAGTTCATCTCGTGGGCGACCATCGGCGGCAGCACGTGGAGCACGTGGTAGCAGGCCGGGCCCATGCGGACCTTGTCGATCATGCTCGTGGTCCTCTCGACGGCGCGCGGCATCAGGGGCCAGCTGGTGGGGTCTATGCTACACTCGGGGTCCGGGGGCGTCAAGCCAGGGAGGCGCAGATGCCACGACGCGTAGGGCTCGCGAGCTGTCTGCTGGTGGCGCTGACCGTCGCGTGCCAGGCGGCCGCGCCCGCGCCGTCGCGCTCGGACGCCGCCCCTCCGCCGGCCGCGGCTCCCTCCGCCGGTGCGCCGGCGGCCACCTCGCCCGCCCAGCCGCCGGCCAGCCTGCAGAAGATCAACGTGGCCATCCTCTCGACCAACGAGCTGCAGACGATCCCCTGGGTCGCCAAGGACTCCGGCATCTTCGCTCGGCACGGCTTCGACGCCGAGGTCTCGGTCGTGGCCGGCAGCCCGCGCGTCACGCAGTCGCTCATCGCCGGCGACTTCGACTACGCCATCGCCGGCGTGTCGTCGCTCATCCGCGCCCGCATCCAGGGCGCCGACCCGATGATCCTGGCCACCAGCTCGAACACGCTCGGCAGCTTCAACGTCCTGGTCGCCCCCGACTCCGGCATCCACACGCTCCAGGACTTGCGGGGCCAGACGGTGGGCGTGACCCAGCTCGGCTCCGACGCGGACGTCTTCCTGCACCTGGCCCTGGAGTGCGCCGGCCTGTCGGCCAACGACGTGACGATCGTGCAGCACGGGGGCAGCCCGCAGGGCGTCGCGGCCGTCGCCTCGGGGGGCCTCCAGGCGGCCGTGGTGGGCGGCCCCTCGGTCCTCGTCGCGCTGCGCACCGGCCTGGTCTCCATCGCCGCCGCCCGCGACATGCACATCCTGAGCCTCAGCGGGACGATCGCCGCGACCCGCCGCCACATCGAGCGCGACCGCGCCGAGGTAGTGCGCTTCATGCGCGCCTACGTGGAGGCGATCCACTTCTTCAAGACCCAGCGCGCGGCGACGATCCAGATGCTCCAGGCCCACAACGCCGACCTGCCCGCGGACGAGGCGAGCTACATCTACGACGAGGTCGTGGACGTGTTCCAGCCGCTGCCCATGCCGAGCGACGAGGCCCTGGAAGCGGTCATCGCGCGCGAGACCGAGCCCGGCATGCCGCGGCTGACGCCTGACGACGTGGCGGACCGCAGCGTCCTGCGCGACATCGAGCGCAGCGGCTTCGTGCAGGACCTGTACAAGTAGGCGCCTGGCGCACCGTGCGGCGCGCCCAGGGCGCGGAGCGCCGCACGCGCGGCCGCATCTCGATCCTTCAGGCGAGCGCGGGCGCCATCAGCTCGTCGAACACCGTGTTGCTGAAATCAAGGATGCGGTCGCGGTCTGGCGTGCGCCAGACGCACGGCGGGTCCTCGCCGCGCTGCACCGCCTCGATGCCGTCGCGGATCATCTGCCGCAGCATGATCACGCCGCGGTCGGACGCGCCGAGGCGCTCCTGGCCGCGGTCGTAGATCTCGTCCTGGCTGACGATCGCCTGGAGGTCTTGCAGGCGGTGGACGTGGAGCTGGTCGGTGATGTCGAACGTGCAGCCGGGGGGCAGCTCCGGCGCGCGCCCGTCCACGAACGGCGTGAACACCGCGCTGAAGATGAGGGTGTGCGTGTCGTCCACCGGCGTGCGGAAAATGGCCGAGTGGCGCGGCCACTTGAACTTGCCGCCCGGCCAGGGCTGCGGCAGGCGGTTGATGGTCGGCATGATGATGTGCGCCGAGCGCCGGAAGTTGCTGCGCTCGGCGACGCAGAGGATGCCGTACTCGTCCTCGCTCCAGATGACGTGGGGGATCTCGTGGCCCCAGATGTCGCTGCGCTCGCCGCCGGTGCCCGCGTGCAGGATGCCCGTGTGCGTGGTATCGGGCGAGTTCTCCAGCACCTGGAAGTAGTTGCAGGGCCACAGCCCGAAGTTCTCGCAGGCCCGCACACCGTCGTCGCGCGCCACCACGTCCAGCTTCGGCAGGATCGGCGGCTCGCCGGGGCCCATATAGGCCCAGATGAACCCGCCCAGCTCGCGCACCCGGTAGGCCAAGTGCTTCACACGGTCCTTGAAGCTGCTGTCGGGCGGCTCGGCCGGCTGGGCCAGGCAGTTGCCCGCCACGTCGAACAGCCAGCCGTGGTAGCAGCACTCGATGCCCTCACGGCGCACGCGGCCGTACTCGAACGACGCGCCGCGGTGGGGGCAGCGCAGGCCGATCAGGCCGAGGCTCCCGCTCGCGTCGCGGAACAGCACCAGGTCCTCGCCCAGGATGCGGACGGGCGTCGGCCGGCCCGTGAACGTGCCAAGCTGCTCGCCGTACGACGCGACCGTGCCCCAGCGGCGCTTGTACTCGACCGGCTCGTCGCACTGCCAGAGCGTCTTGATCCCGTCCCAGCGCTCCGAGATGGCGATCGGGTGCCAGTAGCGCCGCAGCCACTCGCCCGCCGGCGTCCCCGGCCCCACGCGCGTCAGCAGCGCGTTCTCTTCCGCCGTCAGCATGGCCGTGCTCCTCTCGGCACGCGCGCCCCGCCGCGCGCGGCTACTGCGCGCGCTGCCAGTAGCTCGTGTCGACGTACTTCTCGGGCGGCGGCAGCGGCGCGCTCAACTCGCCCACCTCGCCCAGCAGATCGATGACCGCCTGGATGCCGTTCGGTCGGACGGCGCAGCGCTCGGGGAAGACGCGCTCCTGGGTGACCATCAGGTCGTAGGTCAGCGCCGTGTACTTCTCCTCCTGCTTCGTGCGCTCCATGAGGAGGGCGATCGCCGCGTCCCGGTTCGCCGGGTCGTAGAGCCACGCGCTCGCCCGCCCGCAGGCGCGCAGGAAGCGCACTACCTCGTCGGCGTGCGCCCGCGCCCAGTCGCGCCGCACCATGACGGAGTTGAACGAGTAGTCCGGCACCGCCTCGGTGGAGACCGCTACCCGCCGGAAGCCCTCGTCCATGGCGCGGAAGTCGTCCGGCTGGAGCATCGCCGCGGCGGCCACGGCGCCCGTCTTCATCGCCGCGTAGCGCTGGGAGGTGCCGCCGGCGGGGATCAGGTCCACCTCGTCCGGTTGCAGGCCGTGCGCCAGGAGCGTGCGGAGGAGGATCAGGGTCGCGCCGGACTTGAGGTCCGAGACGGCGACCTTCTGGCCCCGCAGGTCCTCCGCGCGCTGGATGGACGGCTGCGCCATGACGGAGTAAACCGGCCGCGCGATCTCCTCGCCGACGACGGCGATGTCGGCGCCCTTCTCGTCGGCGATGATGGCGCTGTCGGGGCTGTGGTTCGAGATGTCGAGCGAGCCGCCGGCCAGCGCCTGGGTGGCGCCGACCGAGGCGCCGGTGAGCACGATGTCGAGGGTCAGGCCCTCCTGGGCGTAGAAGCCTTTGTCGATGCCCACGTAGTCGACCCAGTAGACGCCCAGGGGGCTCGTGGTGCCAAAGTTGAGCGTGACGGGCGCGGGCGGTGCGGTGGGGGCTGGCGCGGCCGCCCCACCCACACTGGACGGCGCGGCGGGGGGCGGAGCCGCGGGGGCCGCCGGCGCGGCCGGCCCGCACGCCGCGAGGATGGCAGCCAGAGCGGCGCCCATTACGGCGCGCCGAAGAGTGTGAGTGTGCACGCGGACCTACCCCCTGCTGATGCGCTGTCTCAGGCTGGGCGGCGCTATTTCAGGACGACCTCGCGCTCCGGGAACGAATAGGTGGTGGAGGCGGCGACGCCGGTGAAGCCGTAGCCCAGGTGGCGCTCGACGGGCAGCTCGATCCAGGGCGAGTTCTTCGCCGGATCGCGGACGACGCCGAGCGGGTCCTCGCCGCGCTCGACGCGCTCGATCTGCTCGAGCAGCGTGCGGCGATAGAGCGCCACGCCGCGGTCGCTCTCGCCGAGATTCTCGGCGGTGTGGTCGGTGATCTCGCCCTGCGTAATCATGACCATCATGTCCTGGGCGTTCAGGACCTCGGGCATGAACTTCCCGTCGGGCGTTTGCCAGGGATTGTCCCAGACCGGCACATCCGCCCGCGGCGCCTTGCCCGCTTCGCGCTTGCGGCAGTTCAGCCAGAAGTGGAGCGTGTTGGTATCGTCGACGGGCACGCGGATCTGATACTGCACCCAGTCGGCGTGATAGGGCACGACGGCGGTGCCCGGAAAGAGCTGGGGATGGCCGATGCGCCACTCCTCGGACTCTTCCGTATCGCCTTCCCACAGGCGCTTCTTGATGATGCCGTACTCGAACACCTCGTAGGCCACCTTCTGATGGTGCCGCACGGCGACCGGCGGCAGCCCCAGCCTGGCCCGCGCGTAGTTCGTGTACTTCATGTGCAGGTACTCGACGTGGAGCGGGTCCAGCGTGTTCTCGGCCACCTGGAGCCAGTTGCAGGGGATGCGGCTGATACCCACGTCCTGCTCCCAATCGTCGCCCACCAGGTGCTCGTAGCGCGGCAGCAGCGGCGCCGGCGCCGCGCCCAGGTACGCCCACACCAGCCCGCCCATCTCCTGCACCGGATAGGCAGGAATCTTGATCCGCTGCCGCAGGGTGCTGGTGGCCGGCTCGGCCGGTGTCTCGAGACACTGGCCCTGCTTGTCGAACTTCCAGCCGTGATAGGCGCAGCGCAGGCCCACGCCGTCGATCATGCCGCAGGCGAGGGAGGTGCCGCGGTGCGGGCAGCGCTCGGCGACGAGGCCGAGGGCGCCATCCTCGGAGCGGAACAGCGCGAGGCGCTCGCCGAGCAGCTTGACGGCTTTGACGGGCTCGTCGCGTAGCTCGGCCACGGCGGCGACGGGGTGCCAGAAGCAGCGCATGTAGCGGCCCATCGGCGTGCCCGGCCCGACGAGCGTGAGGCGGTCCTGGCGCCGTTTGCGGTGGGCGGCATGATCCGTTGTCGTCATCGCCTGACCTCCGGGCCAGCTATTAGAGCCCGGGACGATAGATGAGCCTGTCGTCGGCTGTCAAGGCGAGACTCTCCCCCGGCCCCCCTCCCGGAAGGGCCGGGGGAGAGGGACGACGGGGCGCCGGTCCCCCCACGGCGAGGGACGGGGCGCCGGCGGGTCCCGATGCTGGGGGGAGCAGGAGAGGCGAGGACCGAAGAATGAGCCGGCCGCCTTGACGCCACGGCGCCCGCGCGCCCATAGTAGCGACCGGGCGCAGGCCCCTGGCCCGCCGCGAGCGAGACTCAGCGGGAGCCGGCTGGCGCTGGGCCGGTCGCCGCGACGTCTATCTCCATCGCTGGGCAGGAATGCACTTGTCGTCGCGCTTGACACGCCTTGTCGCGCTGGTCGCCTGCCTCGTCGTGCTGGCGGCCTGTGGCCCGGCGGCATCCGCCCCAGCGGCCCAGCCCCGCCCAGACACCGCTGGCAGCGCGAGCCCAGCGGTTGCCGCTCCGGGGCCCGACTCATCGCCGGCTAGCAACAGCGGTCCCGGCAGCGTTGGCGGCAGCGCCGCGGCGGGCGGGCTTGCCGCGAGCGCCGGGGCATCGACGGCGCCAGGGGAGCCAGCCGTCCCAATTCACCTGACCGCCGCCTACAGCGCCGTCAGCGGGGCGATGGCGCCCGCCTGGTTCGCGGCCGACGGCGGCTACTTCGCGCAGCAAGGGCTCGACGTCGATCTACGGTACGTCGCAACGGCTACCACGCTCACGCCGGCCCTGCTCGCGGGTGAGATCCAGGTCGCGCTCGTCGGCGGCGGCGAGGTCGTGCAGGCTACCCTCGCCGGCGGCGATCTCGTGCTCGTCGGCAGCCTGGTGCCGGTGCTCGTCTTCTCCATCTACGGCGACCCGGCGCTGGCGACCCTGGACGACCTCGGGGGCAAGCGCCTGGCCGTCACGCGCTTCGGCACCGCCACCGAGTTCGCCGCTCGTGAGGCGCTGCGCGGCGTGAATCTGGAGCCGGGGCGCGACGTGGCGCTCGTTCAGGCCGGCGGCGTGCCCGAAGCGTTGGCGGCGCTGCAGGCGGGCGGCGTCGAGGCCGCGGTGCTGTCGCCGCCCACCACGCTGCGCGCCCGGCAGGCCGGCCTGCGCGAGCTGCTCGACCTGGCCGCCGCGGGCGTGCCCTACCTGCAGACCGCCGTCGCCACCAGCCAGCGCCAGGTGGCCGACAACCCGGAGGCGCTGCGCCGCTTCCTGGCCGCGCTCGCCGACGGCGTCGCCCGCGCCCAGAGCGACCGCGCCTTCGCCACCGCGACGATCGCGGCGTACACGGGCAACCCCGGCGCCGACGTGGTCGACGAGACCTACGCCGCCTTCGTGCCCCGCTTCCCGCGGCTGCCGTACGTCCCCGCCGATGCCGTGCAGGCCGCGCTGAACGAGCTGGCCAGCCGCGACGAGCGCGCGCACACGGCCGACCCGTCGCAGTTTTACACCAACCGCCTCGTCGCGGAGCTGGAGGGCCGCCCATGACGCTGATCCTGAACAACGACGAGATCGCCAGCGTGCTGACCATGCCCGACTGCCTGGAGCGCCTGGAGGAGACGTACCGCGACCTGGGCGAGCACCGCGCGGGCAACCGCCTGCGCAGCGACCTGAGCGGCCCTGGCGCGCAGCCGAACGAGCGCTACATCTTCAAGACGATGGACGGGCTGGTACCGCGCTACGGCGTGGCGGCGCTGCGCCTGAACTCCGACGTGATCCGCTGGCAGGCCGGTCCCGCGGGCATCCGCAAGGACAAGCAGCCGCTGGCACCCGGCGGCACCTGGGTGGGCCTCGTGCTGCTGTTCGGCACGGCCACGGGCGAGCCGCTGGCGATCATGCCCGACGGCGTCATCCAGCGGCTGCGCGTCGGCGCGACGAACGGCATCGCCGCCCGCTACCTGGCGCCGCCCAACGCGGGCGTCTACGCGCTGCTCGGCGCGGGCTGGCAGGCGGGCGCCCAGGCACGGGCGATGGCCCAGGCGCGGCCGCTGCGCGAGATCCGCATCTATGCCCCCACGCGCGCCAACCGCGAGCGGCTGGCCGCCGAGCTGACCGACGAGCTGAAGATCGAGGTGCGCCCGGTGGACGACCCGCGGACGGCCGTGCGCGGGGCCGACATCGTGGGGATGGCCACGAACAGCGTCACCCCCGTCGTGGAGACGGATTGGCTGGAGCCCCACGCGCACGTCACCTGCGTGAAGGAGCTGGAGCTGGGCGAGGGCCTGCTGGAGCGATGCGACCTGGTGGTGGTTCACACGCGCCAGGGCCGCCCCGCCAACATCCTGATCGAGCACGGCGAGGAGCCGATCGTCGAGCACGACCCGCAACAGCTTCTCGCCGGCGACCTGCAAGCGGCGCGTGCCGCGCGCCACCACGACCAGGTGGACCTCAGCCGCCAGCCGGACCTGGGCGAGCTGGTGACGGGCCAGGTGACGCTGCCGCCGCCGGGGGGCATGACCTGCTTCGTGAACACCATCGGCCTGGGCGTGCAGTTCGCCGCCATCGGCGCGCTGGCGCTCGACCGCGCCCGCGAGCGGGGCCTCGGCCGCGAGATCCCGACCGACTGGCTGCTCGAGACCGTCCACCCCTAGAGAGGATTCACTATGCCACCGTCCGCCCCTGGCTCCCAGCCGGCGCCCGCCGTGGAGCGCGGGCGCCGCGTGGCCGGGGGTGCCTGCCGCGTCCCGCTTCGTCTATATTGACTGGGCCACACTGGACGCCACCACCGAGCGCCGTCGGCCGGCGTGTACCAACGGAGGGAAGCGCACCATGACCGCGACGACGAACGGCGAGACCCAGCACACCGGCGCGAAGGTTACCCTGGACGATTTCGTGCACGTCGGCCCCGGCACGCTGGCGGGGCGCTTCCTGCGGCGCTTCTGGCACCCCGTCTACCTGGCGCGCGAGCTGCCCGCCGGCTGGGCGAAGCCCGTCCGCATCCTGGGCGAGGACTTCACCCTCTACCGCGGCGAGAGCGGTACCCCCCACGCCGTTGCCTTCCGCTGCGCGCACCGGGGGACGCAGCTCTCGACCGGCTGGGTGGAGGGCGACTGCGTGCGCTGCTTCTACCACGGCTGGAAGTACGACGCCTCCGGCCAGTGCGTCGAGATGCCCGCCGAAGACCCGAGCTTTCCGCCGAAGGTGAAGATCCGCAGCTACCCGACCGAGGAGTACGTCGGGCTGATCTTCGTCTACCTGGGCGAGGGCGAGCCGCCGCCCCTGCCGCGCTACCCCGAGCTGGAGGGCGAGGGGCTGCTCACCAACAGCAGCTACCTGCGCGAGTGCAATTACTACAACCAGCTCGAGAGCAACATGGACGAGCTGCACGTCGCGTTCGTCCACCGCGAGTCGGTGTTCAGCGACGTCGGCTTGAACGTGGACATCCCCGAGGTGAGCGGCGAGGAGACGGACTACGGCGTCGTGAAGTACGGCAAGCGGAGCAACGGCATCGTCCGCGTGTCGCACTTCTTCATGCCGAACATCCTCTACATCAGCAGCTCGCCCGAGGACGAGGCGAGCGGCTGGTCGGAGCACATCGCCTGGCGCGTGCCGGTCGACGACTACTCGCACCGCAGCTTCCAGGCGAACCTGGTCCACGTCACGGGCGAGGCCGCGCGGCGCTACCAGGAGACGCAGCGGCAGCGCCGCGAGCAGCTCGCCGGCCTGCCGTCGGCGAACGAGGTGGCCGCGGCGGTGCTGCGCGGCGAGCTGCACACCGACGACCTGCGCGACCGGCCTGACGTGGTGGGCATCCAGGACAACGTGGCGCAGTGTGGCCAGGGCGTCATTGCCGACCGCGTACACGAGCGCCTGGGGCGCTCCGACGTGCTGCTGATCATGTTCCGCAAGATCTGGGAGCGGGAGCTACAAGCCCTCGCCGACGGCCGCCCGCTCAAGGAGTGGCGCCGCACGGAGCGGCTGGCGGTCACCAGCGGCGTCTGATACCGAATCCGGAGATAGGGTTCGCCTACTCCCTCTCCCCCTGGGAGAGGGTCGGGGTGAGGGCACGCCCCGCTACGCGAACCGCCCCGCCGGATCGGGTATGACCTTCGGCCAATCCGCCTCGCACCGCGCTGGCATGACCGTTGGCGTCGGGCTATAGCGGTTGCCGCTTGGGTGAGTGGCGGCCGGCGCCGGGGCGGCGGCAGTGGCACTGGCCGGATGCCGCGCCACAGGCCGCGGGCGGGCGGGACACCCGCCGCGCCGTCACCCTAGCGGCTCGCGCGCTCGGCAGGCGTGCTAGCCGCGGCCAGCTGGCCGCGGCACGCCGACCATCCCGCCACAGGCTTGCCGCATCATGTAGGTCTGCGGCGTAGCCCCGTACGCGGGATCGCGTATCTCCACCTGGAAGCCGTACTGCGGGAAGAAGTCGCGCGCCGGCCGATTGCCCGCGTCGCCGTCCCAGTTGGGGACGACGTGGTCGTTCCAGGCGGTATGCGCGTGGCTGGGATTCTCGCCCATGGCGTCGAATTGCTCGAGCCCCGAGATGCCCACGAAGCCCACGACGGTATTCGCCGCTACTCGCCCGGTCAGTACGTCCGGGTCGACGTGGGTGAACGCGACGGAGTTGCCGTCGTCGAGCTCCCCGATGAGGGTGTACTGGGTGCCGCCTAGCGGCGACATCACGCTCGTCACCCGCCACTTGCCGGCGACGGGCATCGCCAGCGGCATGCGATGGCTGTTCGCGCACGGCTGCGTGGCGCTGCGCGGGTACCAGTCCGTCGCGTAGATGCCTTCTGGGCTATTCGGCCAATGGCCCGTGAAGGCGAAGCCTTTCAGCACCTGGGTAATGGCCACCGGGTCGCCGAGCTTGTAGCTGATCGGCAGCGCCGTGGCCGACGGCGCCACCGTGGGCGTCGGCGGCGGGGACGGCGAGGCGACGGGGGTTGCCGTCAGGCTGGGCGGGGCGGTTGGGGACGGCAGGGGCGTGGGCACGGTGGTGGGCGGTGGGGGCTGCGTCGGTGTCGGCAGCACGGCGGTGGGCGACACTAGCGTCTTTGTCGCCGGGACCGCGGGCACGCCGAAGGCCGGCACCGCCGCGAACGCGGCCGGCGCCAGGGTCGCGGTGTGCGGCGGCGGGAGGGCAATGGCCGCTCGGGTGGCGGCGCTCGCAGCCCCGCTCGTGCCCGTCGGCACGGGCGAGAGAGCCGTCGGGGGGAGCGGGCCCCAAGCGACGGTGCCGCTCTCGGCTCGTCCCACCAGTGGCGGCGAGGTGGATGCGGGCGCCGCGCGCGTGGCGGCGGCGCTCGCGGCTCGCCCCTCCAGCGGCGGTGAGGTGGGCGTGGCCCGGCTCACCGTGGGGCTGGGCTGGAGGGGCGACAAGGCAACAGCGTACCGCGGCTCGCTCGGCAGGCTCGTCGCGGCCGCCGGGACGATCGCGGGGGCCGCCGGAGTCGCCACCTGGCTGTTCCGCTCGGGCGACCACACGGCGTCCGTCAGGCTGCGCAGCAGCCGCGGCCGCTCGTCCGGCGAGGTGTCGGCCTGGACCAGGAGGGTGCCCCCGAGCAGGAGCAGCAGCACGACCGCCAGGCCCGCCAGACCCAGGACCCGGTAACGCGGGGGGATCTCGGGGTAGGACGCGCGGCTGGTTACGGTATAGTGGCGCACGCGCGGCTCGTCCAAACGACGAGTCGCACGCCGGCCTTCGTCCGCGGTCATTACCACAGCCCCCGAGGCGCTCGCGCCTCCCCGCATCCTACAACTTGACGTATGGCCGGGGCTAGTAGGCTGGCAGGCTTGACGTGAAAATTGCTGGCCGTGGCCGACACTCTTCACGTCGCCAGCAATGGGCGCTAGCGGGGGCCTGTGGCCGACGCGGACCTTCTATCGCGCGTCGCTACTCGCTCACGTACTCGCTCGCCTCCACCCCCAGCGTGCGGGCCAGGGCGGCCACCTCGGCCCAGACCGCATCGGTGATTTGCACGCCGCGGGCGAGCTGCTCGCGGCGAAGCCGGAAGGCGCGCTCGCCGGGGATCAGGACCTCGCGGGCGCCGGGCGCCAGCCGCGACGTCTTGAGGCGCGCGAAGTAGGCGCCCACCTCGCGCTTGAAGGCGGTGGGGTCGGTGTAGGCGGCGGGGTCGATCACGACGGCAAAGACGCCCCAGGGCAGGCGGCCGCTGGGGTGGGGCACGGTGCCGGCGCCCGCGCCGGTGAGTAGACCGCCGAGGACCTCGACCACCAGGCCCAGGCCGTAGCCCTTGGCGCCGCCGAACGGCGCCAGCGCGCCGGCCAGCGCGGCGGCAGGGTCCGTCGTCGGCCGGCCGGCGGCGTCCACAGCCAGCCCCGGAGCGATCGGCTCGCCCCGCGCCAGCGCTTCCCGCAAGGCGCCGAGCGAGATCGCGCTGGCCGCCATGTCCAGCAGGAACGGCTCGCCCGCGCTCGGGATCGCGACGGCCAGGGGATTCGTGCCGATCTGCCGGTCCACGCCGCCGTAGGGGTGCATGCCGGCGTTGCCGCGCGTCACCAGCAGGCCGATCAGGTCCGCGCGCGCGGCTAGCTCGACGTAGTAGCCGGCCGCCCCGATGTGGCCGCAGTCGTACAGCGCCACGCTGGCCGTGCCCATCCGCCGCGCCCGCGCCATCGCCTCGCGCATCGCCGCCACGGTGGCGTATGGCCCGAGCGCGTGGTCGCCGTCCATGAGCACCGCCGCCGGACGCTCCTGGGCAAGGCGCGGCCGCGCGCCGACCCGCAGCACGCCCTGGCGCACGAGGCGGATGGCGTCGGCCACGCGCAGCAGCCCGTGCGACGTGTAGCCGCGCAGGTCCGCCTCGCAGATGGCGTCCGCGAAGGCGTCGGCCTCGGCGTCGGCGCCGCCCAGCGCGCGCACGATGGCGCGCACGTAGCGCCGCTCGGCGTCCGCGGCCACGAGCATCGCGCCTCCCCCGCTACCAGAGGCCGCCATCGCCCACGAGGACGTAGAGGATCGGCCCGATGCCCCAGACGAGGCCGACCACACCCCAGACCAGCTTCTTGGTCGTGGAGAGGTCGGCGCGGCCGGCCAGGTTGATCCACAGGAGGATGACGGCCAGCGGGTGCAGAATCAGGGAGATGAGCACTTCCAAGAGCAGCTTCATGACGCTCCCTATTGCCGCCGGGCCGCGGCACGACCAGGCGGCACGGCGGGTACAGCGGGCCAGCATCCATGCTGGCTCGCCTGGGCTTCCCCCGATAATCTACCACCGGGAGCGCCCGTTGCAGCGGGGGGAGCGCGGTGCTATCGTTAGCCACCGCCGCGCCTGAGGACGCGTCGTGCGGGCCGCTGGCGGCGCGAGGGCCGCCCGGGGGACGGGAAGGGAGCGGGAGATGCAAGCCACGATTCGCTACCTGGCCATCGTCAGCCAGCAACCAGAGCGGCTCGCCGACTTCTACGTGCGCTACATGGGGCTCCGCGAGCTGACGCGCTCGCCCTCGGGCGAGATCTCCCTCACCGACGACCTGTACAACCTCAGCATCCTGCCGTACCGCGACGGCGGCGACGCGCCGGGCCTGCACCACCCCGGCATCGCCATCGACGACCTCGACGAGCTGAAAGATCGCCTGCGGCGCTTCGCGCCCGACGTGGCACTGGAGCCGGAGCCGGGCGGGCCGCACTACGGCGACTTCCGCCTGCGCGACCCCAACGGCTACGCCGTCTGCGTCTCCACGAGCAGCTTCGGGCTGCCGCCCGCCGCGCCCCGGCGCCCGGCCATCCGCCACGTCGCCCTCTGCCAGCCCAACGGCGACGCCGTGGCCGACTTCTACGAGCAGGTGCTCGGCCTGGAGAAGCGCAACCCCAGCCGCTGGAGCTGGAACTTCCGCGCCTTGGGCGACGGCTTCACGGCGTTCACGATCCTCGCCAGCGCGGAGGAGATGCGCGCCAACGGCCGCGAGGCGGGCATCGACCACTTCAAGCCCGGCCTGAACCACTTCGGCATCGAGGCTGCCAGCCCGATCGAGGACCGCCTGGTGGGCCTACCGCCCGAGGCGCGCATCGCCAAGCGCCCCGACCGCGCCGAGTACTACCGCGTGTGGGACGTGGACGGCAACCACTTCGACCTGCGCGGCGGCACGGGCTGGCAGGAGGAGGGTGCCGGGCCGCGCATCGTGAACGCCGTGTGGGACGAGCGCGCCGCCGCGGCCACCCTCGGCCGCCCGAGCCGCGAGTAGTCACGCGCTAGGACTGGCCGCCGTCGTCGCGCCGCGCGGAGGGAGCCATGCACCGTGTCACTCTGATCGGCAACCTGGCTAGCGCGCTGCTCCTCGGCGGAGTCGCCTGCGCCCCCGCCGGCCCCGCGCCCGCGGCCGTCCCGCCCGCGGCGGCCGCCGCGCCCGCGCCCAGCGACGCCGTGCAGCCGCTCGTGGACGCCGCGCGCCAGGAGGGCGAGCTGCTGCTCGTCTGGGGCGAGAACACGATGAGCGGCAGCGAGGGCGCCCAGCGCCTGGCCGCGGCGTTCAACGCGCGCTACGGCCTGAGCCTGAGCGTCCAGTTCACCCCCGGCCCCCCAATGCCCGAGGTGGCAACGCGGCTCATCCAGGAGTACAAGGCGCAGCGGCGGGCCTCGACCGACGTCTTCGTCGGTCCCGAGAGCGCCATCCGCGCGCTGGAGGAGGGCGACACGCTGGAGCCCGTCGACTGGATGAGCTGGGCGCCGCACATCCAGGACCCGCGCCTCATCGCGCCCGGCAACGTCGCGGTGGAGCTGATCTCCAGCACGATCGGCATCACCTACAACTCGGCGAAGCTCACGGGCGCGGCCGTGCCGACGAGCCTCCAGGACTTGCTGAAGCCCGAGTACAAGGGGCGCATCGCCTCCACGGTGTACGCCGCCATCTTCCCCGAGCTGGCCAGCCCCGAGCTGTGGGGCGAGCAACGGGTGCGCGACTACCTCAGGCGTCTGGCCGACCAGGTGGCGGGCCTGATCCGCTGCGGGGAGAACGAGCGGGTCCTGAGCGGCGAGTTCGACCTCTACGCGCTCGACTGCGGCAGCTACCAGGCCGACCTCGAGCGGATGAAGGGCCTGCCGCTGGCGCAGGCCGTGCCCACCGACGCGGCGCTGCTCTTCCATTGGTACGTCGGCGTGCCGAAGAACGCGGCGCACCCGAACGCCGCCAAACTGTTCATCGACTGGCTCCTCAGCCGCGAGGGCCAGGATATCGTCTGGGAGACCCAGGCCGCGGACCACCATCTCGTGCCCGGCTCGAAGGTGGCGCCCCGGATCGCGCAGCTTCAGGCCCAGGGCGTCAAGTTCACGGAGTTGAACCTGCAGTTCGCGGAGCGGGCCAACGCGGAGGAGCAAGATCGGCTCCGCACGGAGTTTCAGGCGATCCTACGGAAGCAGTAGGGGAAGGACGCCATGGCGAAGAACGGGTTCCGGGTGTTCGACAGCGACATGCACCTGATGGAGCCGCCCGACCTCTGGGAGCGCTACATCGCGCCGGAGTTTCGGGCGCTGGCGCCGCGGGGGCACACCTCCGAGAACGTGCGCGACCTGGGCATTAGCTTCCCCGACGGCGAGCCCGGCGGCCGGCGGGTCGCCGGCACGCCGCACCGCGGTCGGAACTACGAGCGCAACCAGGCGATCTACCGCGACCACTCGCGGCGCGGCTGGACGCCTGACGTCCAGCTCGAAGCAATGGACGTGGAAGGCATCGACGTGGCGGTGCTGTTCCCCTCCCGCGGACTCAGCGTGCTCACTTACCCGGACCGGGAGCCTCGCTTCGCCGCTGCCATCGCTCGGGCCTACAACGACTGGCTGTTCGACTTCTGCCAGGCCAATCCTACGCGGCTGCTCGGCGCCGGCATGCTGTCGGTCTACGACGTCGCGGATGCCGTGCAGGAGACGCGCCGCGTGGTCGAGGAGCTAGGCTTTCGGGCGGTCTTCGTGCGGTCGAACGTCGTCAACGGCAAGGCCTGGCACGACCCCTACTATGAGCCGCTGTGGGACACGCTGGAGGAGCTGGCGGTGCCCGTCGGCTTCCACGAGGCCACGGGTTCGCGTGCGCGCCAGAGCGGCGAACAGTACGAGCCGAACTTCGGGCTGCGCCGGGTGTACGCCCAGCCATTCGAGCAGATGCTCGGGCTGGGCAGCTTCATCGGCGGCGGTATCCTGGAGCGTCATCCCACGCTCAAGGTGGCCTTCCTGGAGGCCAACTGTGCCTGGGTGCCGTGGCTGCTCTGGCGGTTCGACGAGAGCTACGAGCGCGAGGGCGACGTCTTCATGCCGGACCTCAAGATGGCGCCGAGCGAGTACTTCAAGCGCCAGTGCTACGTCTCCATCGAGCCGGACGAGACGCCCGCGCGCCACATGATCGAGGAGTTCGGCGCCGACCAGATCGTCTTCTCCACCGACTACCCGCACGGCGACTCGCGCTATCCCCACGCCGTGGACAGCTTCCTGCAGCTGCCCATCTCGGATGAGGACAAACGCAAGATCCTGTGGGACAACTGCGCGCGCTTCTACGCCGTCGCCGACGTGCCGCAGACGGTGGGGATGGGGGACAGGGGATAGGAGGAAGGCATGGCCACGCAGACGACTACCCAGAACGCGCTGGAGCGGTTCGTTAGCAAGACGCGGGAGCTGTTCGCCCGTGAGCCGGACCTCGACAAACGCTGGACGGCGCTCACGCCGATCCTCGCCGAGCTGCTGGCGGACCCCGAGGTCGTGGAAGCGTCGAAGAGCTGGCCCGACTGTGTCCCGGCGGACGGGCGGGCGGAGAACCTGCTGTTCTACGAGGACCCCGACTTCGGCTTCGCGATCAACGGGCTGGTGAAAGGCCGGGCGCGGCAAGGGGCGCGAGCGCGCATCCACGACCACGCGCACATCTACACGCTGTACGGCGTGCTCGACGGCCACGAGCGCATCGAGCGCTACGAGCGGGTGGACGACCGCTCCCGCCCGAACTACGCGGAGATTCGGCAAACGGCGGACCTGCACGTCGGCCCGGGCGAGATCGACCTCGTCCGGCCGTACGAGATCCACACCGAGGTGACCGTGGGGGAGCGGACCGTGGCAGTGATCATCCGCAGCCAGAAGGGCGGCGAGTTCAACCAGGGCCGCTACGACCCCGAGACGAACGAGTACTACGAGAGCCTGGGGCCTCGCCAGACGCCGGCCGAGATGCTGCCCAGCCAGCGGCTCTAGGCAGATGCTCGCCATGAGGTGGTCGGGTTGACTTCGTCAACCCCACAATCCAATCGGGGCCACCCGCTCGTGTAGGGGATAGTGATGGCTACGCTTCGCGGCCGGCGCCTGCTCCCGATCTGCCTGCTTCTGCTCGCGGCCTGCGCCCCACGGCCGGCGGCGGGGCCGAGCGCGCCACCGGCGCCCGCGTCGCCGGCCGGCAGCCAGCCGGTCGCGAGCGCGCCCGCGCCCGCGCCGGCGGCCCCGGCGCCCGTGGCCCAGAAGACCCGGGTCGTCGCCGGCTACATCCCCACGGCGGGCTCGGCGCCGTACTTCATCGGGCTGGAGCGCGGCTACTTCGAGGCCGAGGGCATCGACCTGGAGTCGGAGAACGTCTCGGTCACGACCGAGGCGCTAGCCCAGGCGGCGGCCGGCAACCTGCAAGTCGCCAACATCACGGTCGGCGTGGCCGCGCTCAACGTCTTCGCCAGCGGGATCGACGTGAAGATGGTGGCGGGCACGTTCGGCACGCCGCCCTCCGGCCCGCACGCCTTCCCGCTGCTCGTGCGGAAGGCGCTCTACGACAGCGGCGCGGTGCGCGACGCGAGCGACCTGCGCGGCCGCAAGGTCGCGCTGAACGGGACCGGCGTCTACAGCGAGTACGGCCTCAACGAGGCGCTGCGCACCGGCGGGCTGACGGTGGCCGACGTGGACGTGCAGATCATGGGGTTCCCCGACATGCCGGTGGCGCTCAGCAACGGCGCCGTCGACGCCATCTATCCGACGGAGCCGTTCGGCACGCAGGCGATCGAGCTGGGCGTCGCCACCCCGCTGGTGACGGACTACCTGCACGGCGTGCAGGGCGGCGTCATCGTGGCGGGCGACGCCTTCTTGAAGGACCGGCCCGCGCTCGAAGCGTTCCTGCGCGCCTACATTCGCTCGCTGCGCGACGCCGTGCGCGAGGGCTACAACTCGCCGACGATCACCGCTATCATCGAGAAGTACACCCACGTGCCGGCCGCCGTTCTCCAGAAGGCGCTGCCCCAGTACAACGACCCGGAGCTGCGCGTAAACGTGCCCTCGCTGATGGACCAGCAGCAGTTCTACCTGGAGCGCGGCTATCTGCGCTTCGCCGAGCCGCTCGACCTCAACCTGTTCGTGGACGACGGGCCGCGCGCCGCCGCGCTCCAGGCCCTCGCCGCGCGCTGACGCCGGACGGCGGGGACGAGCGGTATGGCCAGCGGCGACGTCCACTTCTACGGCCACTCGACGCTCGTGGTCGAGACGGCCGGCGCGCGGCTGATCACCGACCCCGTCCTGCGCGACCGGCTGGCCCACTTGCGCCGCGTCCCCGGCCCGCCGGCGGCCGCCATCGGCGCCGTGGACGCGGTCCTCATCTCGCACGTCCACCAGGACCACCTCGACTTTCCGTCGCTCGCGCTGCTCGGCAAGCGCACGCGCCTGATCGTGCCGGTGGGCGCCGGGGCGCTGCTCGCGCGGCGGGGCTACCGCGAGGTCGAGGAGCTGCGGGCGGGCGAGACGACGCGGGTAGGCGCTGCCCGCGTGCTCGCCACGCCGGCCCGGCACGACGGCTTTCGGCCGCCGTTCGGCCCGCGCGCCGAGTGCCTGGGCTACGTGGTCGAGGGCGAGGAGCGCCTCTACTTCGCCGGGGACACCGACCTCTTCCCAGAGATGGCCAGCCTCGGCCGCATCGACGTCGCGCTGCTGCCGGTCTGGGGCTGGGGCCCTACGCTCGGCCCCGGCCACCTCGACCCGCGCCGCGCGGCCCTCGCCGCGGCGCTGATCGGCCCGGCAGTGGCCGTGCCGATCCACTGGGGCACGCTGGCCCCACGGCTGATCCACCGCTGGGCACGCGGCTTTCTGACCCGCCCGCCGCTCGACTTCGCGGCGGCGGCCCGCCAGCTCGCGCCGGCCGTGGACGTGCGCATCGTGCGGCCCAGCGGCTTCCTGCACGCCGCGGCGAGGCTCCCCGGTCCATGAAGCTGGTCGTTCGCGCGCTGGTGACCGGGGCGATCGAGGTCGGCGCGCTCCTCGTCATGGCGGCCGTCCTGCCCGGGGTGAGCCTCACCCGCTGGGACACTGCGATCCTGGTGATCGTGGCGATCGCCGCGCTGAACGCGCTGGTGCGGCCGCTGATCGTGCTGCTCGCGGTCAACCTGCCACTGCTGCTGTTCGGCGCGCTCACGCTCTCGCTGAACGTGATCATCGTCGTGCTGGCGAGCGCGCTGGTGCCCGGCTTCGAGCTGCACACCCCCTGGGCGGGACTGCTCGTCGCGCTGGGGCTGTCGCTCGCGAACACCGTGTTCACGAGCCTGCTGAGCATCGACGACGAGGACTCGTTCTACCGCTACGTCATCCAGCACATCGCCCGCCGGCGGCTGCCCCAGGGCGACCTAGCCCGCACGGGCACGGTGATCGTCCAGATCGACGGGCTAGCCGAGGCGGTCCTCCGCCACGCGCTGGCGCGGGGCCTGATGCCGACCCTCGCTCGCTGGCTGGCGTCGGGCAGCCACCGGCTAGTGGGCTGGGAGTGCGACGTGCCGTCGATGACCTCCAGCGGGCAGGCGGGGATCCTCCACGGCAACAACGCCAACATCCCCGCCTTTCGCTGGTACGAGAAGGAGAGCCGGCGGCTGTTCGTCTCGAATCACCCCGCCGACGCCCGCCTGCTCGACGAGCGCCAGTCCATCGGCCAGGGGCTGCTGCGCCACGATGGCTCGAGCCTCGGCAACATCTTCCGCGGCGGCGCCGAGCACAGCGTGCTCACGATGAGCGCGCTGACCGACCACGGCGGCGGCCCGAGCCTGCGGCCGCGCGACTTCTACAGCTACCTGGCCAACCCGTACAACCTCTACCGCGCCCTGACCGGCATGCTCGTCGAGATCGTCGTCGAGTATTGGGAGGCCTGGCAGCAGCGGCGGCGGCACGTCGAGCCGCGCATGGACCGCGGCGGGGCGTACCCGTTTCTGCGCGCGGTGACGAACGTGTTCATGCGAGACGCCACGGTCTGGCTGGCGGTCGACGACATGTACGCCGGGCGACTGGTGAGCTACAGCGACCTGCTCGGCTACGACGAGGTGGCGCACCACGCCGGCCCGGAGAGCGAGGACGCGCTGCGCGTGCTGCGGGGGCTGGACCGGCAGCTGGCGGCGCTGGAGCGCGCGGCGCGCACGGCGCCGCGCCGCTACGAGCTGGTCGTCCTGTCGGACCACGGCCAGAGCCAGGGGGCCACCTTCCGCCAGCGCTACGGGCTGACGCTCGGCGAGCTGATCCACCGGATCCTGCGCGGCGAGGAATCGGTACACCTGGCGAGCGGGCACGGCGAGGGCTGGGCGCACCTGAACGCCGTGCTCAGCGAGATCGTGCAGCGCGAGGGCGCCGCGGCCGACGGCATCCGCCGCCTGCTCGGCGAGCGCCAGGCCGACAGCTACGTGGACCTGGGCCCCGACCGCGCGCACCGTGCGGCGGGGGGCAGCACGGACGTGGTGGTCTGCGCCTCGGGCAACCTGGCGCTGGTGTACTTCACGAACTATCCGGGGCGTGTGAGCTTAGAACGCATCGTGGCCGCGTACCCCGGCCTCGTGGAGAGCCTCGTGAGGCACCCGGGCATCGGGTTCGTGCTGGTGCGCTCGGAGGCGCGCGGCCCGCTGGTCCTGGGGCCGGGCGGCGCGCGCTACCTCGACGGCGACGCAATCGAGGGGGAGGATCCGCTCGCCCTCTACGACCCACACACGGCCCGCTTCCTGCGCCGCCTGTCCACGTACCCCAACGTCGGCGACCTGGTGGTCAACAGCGCCTACGACCCGGCAACCGGCGAGGTCGCCGCGTTTGAGGAGCTAATCGGCTGTCACGGCGGCGCGGGCGGCCTGCAGACGCGGCCGTTCCTGCTGTTTCCCTCCCGCTGGACGGCGACCGATCCGGCGATCGTCGGGGCGGAAGCGGTCCACGCCTTCCTCAGCCAGTACGTGGCCGCCGACCTGGCCAGCGGCGAGCCGCTGGCCAGGTCGGCGGAACACCCCGGCCACGTCTCGTAGCCCGGAAGGAGCGCCGGCCGCCCGGTCCCGCTGGCACGCGCCGTGCGAGCAACCATGACCTGGCGCCCGTGCCATTTGAGCGGCACCGGCGCTCGAAAGGATAGCGCACATGAATATCGTGCGAGTAGTCCGCTCGTTCGGCGGGGCCGCGCTGCTCGTGGTGGCGCTCGGCGCGACGCCGCTCCTGGCCGCGCCGTCGCTCCAGAGCACCGCGCCGGAGACGCCGCCCCCCGACGAGCCCTCGACGTTGCCCCGCTGCAGCGACCTGAGCCTGCCGCCGCGCCCGAGCGCCGACGCCACCGTGGTGCCCCCGACGGGCGCCGGCGTGCAGGAGGCGCCCGGCGCGGGCCTGAGCGCGGAGGAGCAACGCGACGCGGCCGCAGGGGCCAGCACCGGCGGGTTCACCAGCGAGAACGGCCCCGAGGTGCAGAGTGGGACCGGGCCGATCCCCTGCGCCGATAGCGCCGCCGCGCCGTAGGCGGCCCGGCGGCGTGGGTTAGCCGGCGGTGAAGGCTAGCACGACGCTGCCGTTGCCGCTGCCACTGGCCAGGGCGTTGCTCGGATTCGTCCCGGCGTTAAACGAACCGCCTCCGCCGCCACAGATGCCGCCCAGCGCATTGTAGGCGCCGCCGCCGCCCCCGCTGAAGCCGCCGCCGCCGCCCCCGCAGTCGCCAAACGTGCTTCCGCTGCCGGCGCCCCCGCCGCCGCCGAAGCCGCCAGCGCCGCTCACGCCATCGTACCCGGAGGCCGCTTGGGCACCGGCGCCGCCAGCGCCACCGAGGGAGATGCTCTGCCCCCCGTGCCCTCCGCTGCCACTGGCGTAACAGGACCCGCCGCCGCCATCGCCGCCGCTCCCCACGATGCCGGCGCCGCCCCCCCCGCCGCCGTTACAGGCGCCGCCCCCGCCGCCTGAACCGGTGCTGCCGCCGGCGCCACCGCCGAGCCCCGCGTTGTCGTTACCGCCGGCTTGGCCGTTGGCGCCGGCGGGGTTAGCATTGCCACCACCCTGAAAACCGTAGGGGCTTGCGCCACCGCCGCCTCCCGCGGCCACTAACAGGCTCGACGTCGTCAGGCTCGCTACGCCGACCCCTCGCCAGACGAACGAGCCGCCGCCACCGCCTCCCGGGGCGATGGTGCCGGCGCCGCCGTTGCCAATCGCGCCGTTCCCGCCTGCCCCGCCCACGAGGACGGTCAGGGTTTCCCCTGGCGTGACCGCGAAGTCTCCTTGCAGCGTAGCCGCGAGCCCGCCTGCACCTTCTGGGGTGCCGTTGCCGCCGGAGCCGCCCGTCGCGCTAATGGTGATGCGGGTGACGCCCGTCGGAACTTGCCACGTCTCGACATGCCCAAGGTAGCCGAACCGGCAGGGCGATGAGGCGCAGGTGTTTGGCGGGGGGCCGCCTGGCGCGGGCGCAACCGTTGGGGCCGGCGTGGCGGTGGACGCCTGCGCTGCCGCTGAGGCGGCGAGCGATGATACCCCCAGCCCTTGCCCGCTACCAAGCAGGCTAGCGCCCAGCGCCAGCAGCGCTCCGACGCTAAGGCAGGCATAGTTGGGATGACGCATCTCCGTCCTCCACCGTGTCCATCATACTCGCCCACGCTGCCGCAGTTCGCTCGGACGCCAAGCCATTCCCGTTGCTGGCCGTGGGGTGGGCGCCTCACGATTTCATAGTATAGGCGTATACTGCGTCAGGTAAGGGGCAGCCCAGGGGGGAGGGGTATCTGCCGTGTTGTCGGAGTCCTCGCCGGCCCGGCCCTCGCCGGAAGCGGCGCTCGCGCTACATCAGCGACTGCTCGACGGCGATCCCGTCGCGTCGTCCGACCTCGCCGGCGCCTACCTCGACTGGCTGGCGACCTGGCTCACCCACGTCAATCCGCACGACGAGCCCCATATGTGCAACACCGCCGCCGAAGACGCCATTCTGGGCCTCATCAAGCGGCCGGAGGCCTATAACCCGGCCAAGCTGGGCCTCGAAGCGTACTTGCGCATGGCCGCGAAGCGCGACCTGCAGAACCTGCGGAGCCGCGAGCGCCGCCACAGCCAGCATCGCGCTGACCTGGCCGCTGTCGAACTCTCGCCGCGGGCGGGGAAATATCTCTCGGACGCGGACGAAGATCCCGCCCGCATCGTGGAACGGCGAGAAGAGGACATGGCGAACGCGACGGAGCTGGCGCCCCGGCTGGAGGCCGCCCGCGACGGGCTCTCCGACGAGGAGGCGGCCGCGCTGGAGCTGCTGCGGCAGGGCAAGCGCGAGACGCCGCCCTACGCCGCCGCGCTGGGGATCACGCACCTGCCGCTCGCCGAGCAGCGCCGGCAGGTGAAGCGCGTCAAGGACAAGCTGAAGAAGCGTCTGGAGCGCGCCGGGGGGCCGCATGGCTGACCGCCTGGAGGCGCTCGCGCGCCGGGTGCAGAGCGATCCGGCCTTCCTGGCCGCGGCGTTGGCCGACTACGCGCACAGCGAGGGGCTGGACGAGCGCGGGCTGGCGGCGGCGCTCGGCTGCCTGCCGGGGCAGCTCAGCCGGCTGCGGCTGTGCCGCCGGCCGCGCGACGAGCCGACGGGACAGCTGCGCCGCGACGTGGAGCAGATCGCCGCGCGCTTCGGCGTGCGCGCCGACGTGCTGGCGGAGGCCGTGCGGCGCTCGAACGCCCTAGCGGCGCTGCGGCGGGCGGGCGAGCCGGAGCGCGGCACGCTGATGGCCGCGCGCGACCGGGAAGATGACGTTGCCCCCGCCGATAATCCCTCTGGAGAGCCGTAGTGGACACGCCATTCTGGGTGAGCGAGATGGCCGAGGCGTTCTGGGAGCGCGCGGGCGGCGCGGAGCCGGCGCCCCGCAACCTGCGTGGGCCGATCGCCTACGCGCTGCCGCTCGCGATAGTGCTGCTGCCGCGCCTGCGCGTGGCGGGCGTGGACGACTGGCTGCGGCGCCAGAGCGTGCCGTGCGGCGTGAGCCTGCGCGACCGGCCGCTACGGGCGTGCCTGGTGGCGCGCTATGGGCAGGGCTTCGTGTTCGTCGACGGCACCGATCCCGAGGACGAGCAGCGCTTCTCGCTGGCCCACGAGGTCGCGCACTTCCTGCGCGACTACTGGCAGCCGCGCGCCGTCGCCGCGGAGCGCCTGGGACCGGAGATCTTCGCCGTGCTGGACGGCGCGCGGCCGCCGCGCCCGGCCGAGCAGGCCCACGCGCTGCTGGCGAACGTGCCGCTGGGCTACCACGTCCACCTGATGGAGCGCACGGCCGACGGGCACGCGGTATCCGCGAACATCGACCGCGCCGAGCACGACGCCGACCGCCTGGCCTTCGAGCTGTTGGCGCCGGCCGATGCCGTACTCGAAGCGGTGAGCGCCGCGCCCCCCGCCGAGCAGCGCGCCGCCGTGACGCGCCTGCTGCAAGACGCCTACGGCCTGCCCTCGGCCCCCGCCGCCCAGTACGCGGCGCTGCTGGCGCCGGCGCCGCCACGCGTCGACCCGTTGTTGCGCCGCCTGGGCCTCGTGCGGTGAGCTGTCGCACCCCGTGCCGCGCGCGGGAACCGCGGGCAGAGGAGCACCGAAGATGGCTGACGTCGATCCCGCGCTGACCGGCACGGCGGGCGCCCCGCTGGCCCCGGCCGGCCCGGCCGAGGTGACCCCCGAGGACTACCGCGCGGGGTTCGGCGAAGACCTGCGCCGCACGCTCGACCTGTCGACCTGGTCGGCCGGCGAGGACCTGAGCGACGTCTACCAGCGGCTCGAAGAGGAGATCGCGGCGGCGGTGGCGCAGGAGGGCGACCTGCAGGCCGCCATTCGCCGGCGCATCTTCCCCGAGCTGGCCGGCTATCCGGGGGCGCCGAAGGGCGCGGGCGTGTACCGCGCCAGCCCGGCGGCACTCAAGCGCGTGCACCGGGGGCTGCTGTTCAACGGCGGCGTGGAGGGCTGCGACGGCACGCAGCAGACGCACGACACGCTGCCGCTGACGATCGCCCAGGTCGGCGTGAGCCTCGTGTCGTACCAGGGCAGCCAGGGCACCTGGGGCCAGCGGCTGTTTCGCCGCGACCTGCGCGTGGGCAGCGGCGACCTGGCGAGCGAGATGGTCGACGTCTTGCAGCGCCGCACCGCGCGCGGCGGCCAGAACCAGCCCGGCCGCCGCGACCGGCTGTCCGACCTGATGCGGCGCGGCATCATGACCTACGCCGAGCGCGCCATCCTGCTGGAGCGCTCCACGGCGGTGTGGCGGCTGGGCCACGGCAGCCCGGCGCCCTACGAGCTGATCACCGGCGCCGGGCTGCGCGACTTCATGGTCGAGTCCACGCGAGTCATCCGCGAGCTGGTCGAGGGCCACCAGAAGTTCGTCTTCGTCGCCAGCGAGCCGAGCGACCGGCTGCTGCTGACGATTGGACAGGCGCTGCGGCCGCTGGAGTACGCGATCGTGCGGCCGTACACCGACCAGATTCACACGATGATCGAGTACGGCGACTACCGCGGCAGCGCGAGCGTCGATACGACGTGGGATGGCGTGAAGCTCACCCCGGCGGCGTGGATCAAGAAGTTCCGCGACGTGGTCGGGCCGCGAGTGGTGGTGGGCGTCTACCGCGCCACCCACGCGGCGCCGGCCCAGGTGTTCTACGCCCACGTGGACCATGCCGACGTGGCGGCGCACGTCGTGCTGGCGGACAGCGTGCTGCAATGGCACCGCGGCTTCCCGCTGCTGCTCGACCTCGCGCACCACGTGTGCAGCGGTGTGTTCGGCGGCGACACGCTGTCCGGCCCCGTGGCGACGGCCTACGCCGACGCCGGCGCGCCCTGGCGCTACGCCAGCGAGCGCATGAGCCGCGCCCTGTAAGGAGACGAGCGATGACCCTGCCCGATCCCGAGCCGGTGGCCCCGCGCGGCTACGACACGCCCGACGCGAGCGATGGCCTGCGCCCGCTAGCCGACGACTTCCTCGAGCGGCTGGACGGCGACGTGGGGGCGGCCGGCGGCGAGCTAGCGGCCGAGCGGGAGCGCGAGGGCGCCATCGGCGCCACGATGTTCGACTTGCCGAACAGCCAGGATGGCACCGTGACGGTGCTGCTGCCGCGTGAGAACATCCGGCTGGCGCCGTCGCAGGCGCTCGTGCGCATCAAGAGCCCCGGCCAGGGGAGCTACCTGGGGATCGTCACCGCCGGGCCGTTCGCCGAGCCGGACGCGCTGCGCGGCGACTCGCACATGCTGGTGACCGTCGCCACGCGCGGCGGCAACCTGCTGCCGCCCTACCACGGCCGTGTGCAGGTGACTCTGCTGGGCCAGGAGCAGCGCGACGGCACGCTCAGCCCGCCGCGCCTGCGGCCGCTGCCCAACAGCCCCGTGTTCGCGCTCGACGAGGCCGAGTCCGCGCGCCTGCTCCACTGCGCGGGCGACATCCGCCTCGGCCTCGTCGTCGGCTACGACAACCTCGTCGTCGGCGTGCCCTCGAAAGAGAAGGCAGTCCTGCCGCGCCACACCGCCGTGCTCGGTACCACCGGCGGCGGGAAGTCCACGACGATCGCACGGTTGGTGCAGCAGGCGCGGGCCGCGGGCATGGCGGTGATCCTGCTCGACGTGGAGGGCGAGTACACGCACCTGCACGAGCCGACCGACGACCAGCGCATGCTGACCGGGCTGGCCGAGCGCGGCCTGGCGCCGGGCGGTGTGCCCGCCCAGGACATGACGCTCTACCACCTCGTCGGCCGCGAGACGCGCAACCCCGACCACCCGAACCGCCGCGAGTTCTCGCTCCAGTTCGCCCGCCTGTCGCCCTACGCCCTGATCGACATTCTCGGGCTCAACGACGCCCAAGCCGACCGCTTTATCTTTGCCTACGACGTTGCCAAGGCGCTCATGCGCGACCTGGGCATCTTCCCGGCCAAGAGCGGGACCGAGGCCGAGCTGCGCCGGCAAGAAGAGTTGCTGAGTGACCTGGACGAGTTCGAGCGCGGCTACCCGCGCCTCTCGCTATCGCTCCTGATCGACGTAGTCGAGGCGTGCCTCTCTGCCGTCAACAAGACCGAGTTCGAGCCTTACAACGCGCGCCTCAAGGACGAGGACGGCCGGGCCGCGCTGAACGCGCACGTCCACGCGAAGAACATGCCCGGCATTGCCAGCTCCTGGGGCAAACTGCTCAGCATCCTGCGCCGCCTCAACCGCCTGAAGGTGTTCTACCGCACCGAGGAGGAGGCCCTCGGCGGCCGCGGCGCTACCGGAGCGTCGGCCCGCCCCGTGAAGCCGCTCGACTACAAGGCGCTGCTCCAGCCCGGTCGCGTCTCCGTCTTCGACCTCTCCGACTCGGGCATGTCCGAGCTGACGAACATCGTCATCGCCGACCTGCTGCGCGGCGTGCAGGAGGAGCAAGACGCTGCCTATCTGGCCTTCGAGCAGGCCCGCGCGCGCGACCCGCAGGCCGCGCCGCCCGCGCGCGCGCTGATAATCATCGAGGAGGCGCACGAGTTCCTGAGCCGCGAGCGCATCGAGAAGCTGCCGGTCCTGTTCCAGCAGGTGGCGCGGCTGGCGAAGCGCGGCCGCAAGCGGTGGCTGGGCCTGGTGTTCGTGACGCAACTACCGCAGAACCTGCCGCGCCAGGTGTTTGGCCTCGTCAACTCCTACGTCCTGCACAAGACGACCGACCCCGACGTGGTGAGCACGCTCCAGCGCACGGTGAGCGGCATCGACGACGGCCTGTGGCGCCAGCTCCCCGGCCTCGCCCCCGGCCAGGCCATCGTCTCCTTCCCGCACATGACCCGCCCCCTCCTCGTCTCGGTCGACCCGACGCCGGCGCTGCTGCGCCTGGTGGACTAGCAGTATTCTCATTCAAGCCGGGCTTACGGTCGAGGAGTTCCAGGGGCTGCTCTAACAGGAGGCACTATGCTGCGCTACACGGTCGTCCTAATCCCGGAACCCGAGGAAGGCGGGTTCAGCGTGCTGGTGCCTGTGCTCCCAGGCTGCGTGACCCAGGGCGAAACCGTCGACGAGGCACTGGCCAACGCGCGCGAGGCGATCCAGCTTCACGTGCGAGCACTGGAACGACACGGCGAGCCGGTGCCTGAGGAAAGCGACCAGCCGCAGATAGCCACCGTCGAGGTACAGCCGGCCTGAGCTGGGTGGCACATGACCACTGCTCAGGCGGCCGGGTCGACGCCCAGGAGGAGCGGTCTGGTGAGCAAGCGCGGCCGAGGCGGGGCGAGACGCGGGAGCGGCTCCGTCGGCCCCCAGCGATGCGCGCGGCATAGCTCGCGCGTGACAATCGTGACGACGGTATGACCACGGACCAGCGCGCATACGCCCGGCCGGCAGGCCCAGTAGACGAAGCACAGGCCCGGCGCGGGAGCCGCCGTCGTCCAGTGACGCGGCGTGGGGCGCCGGCGGCCGCCGGCTAGGAACGCGCGCAGCGCGGTGTGGGCCGCGAGTGGAGGCGCCGCGCTCGACGCGCTCTTGCCAGCGCTCGACGGCGTGCCGCGAGATGATCCGAGTGCGGGCAGCAGGCTGCATGGCGTGCCTCCGGGAGCAAAGTAGCGGGCGCTCCGGCCCGCTCACTCTCTGTTCCCACTCGGCGGCGAAAGCTCGACGCCCCAGGCCTGCTTGACGAGACATGGCGCGGGGCCAGAACATGGGAGTACGGAGGATGAAGCGGCGTTCCCGGAAGTGAGGTAGGATACTCGTGGACGATGCCTTCATCGCACGATACGTGGAGGAGGCCCCCGATCACCCCGGGCCAGCCAACGCGCGGCTCGCCGACTCGGGCGTACCGATCTGGGCGCTGATCGGCTATCTCCGGGCCGCCGCGCACGGGGACGTCGCGCAAGCAGCGGCAGACTACCGAGTGCCCGTCGAGGCTGTTCGGGCCGCCGTCGCCTACTACGAGCGCGCGTGCAACCGCCCTCTCATCGACGCCCTGATCGCCCTGAACGCGGCGTAGCCGCTCGGTGGCTGCCCTCTAACGGGAGATAGCTATTGCCCGGTGAAGCGCGGCAGGCGCTTCTCGCGGAACGCGCGGACGCCCTCGGCGAAGTCGGCGGTGAGGACGTAGCGGGTGGCCAGCTCGGCGTCGTCGGCGGCGGTGGCGAGGCCGGGGTCGTCCAGGCAGCGGTTCACCGTCTCCTTCGCCCAACGCACCGTGAGCGGCGCGTTCGCCGCGATGCGCGCCGCTAGGTCGCGCCCGAACTCCGTCACGACCGCCAGCGGCACGACGTAGTCCACCAGCCCGACGCGCAGCGCCTCCTCGGCCTCCAGCAGCCGCGCCGTCATCAGGAGGTCCTTCGCCCGCGATGGCCCGACGAGCGCCACCAGGCGGCGAATGTGGCGCTGGCCGATCGTGATGTTCAGCTTCGCCGCCGGGATGCCGACGCGCGACGTGTCGGCGGCCACGCGCAGGTCGCAGGCGATGGCCAGCTCGCAGCCGGCGCCCACCGCGTAGCCGTGGATCAGCGCGATCGTCGGCTGGGGCAGGCCCTCCACCAGGCTCATGGTGTCGGTGACGAGGTGGTAGGCCGCGACGGCGCCCTCGCGGCTGCTGCGCGTCTCGCCGAACTCCGTCACGTCGGCGCCCGACGCCAGCGCCCGCTCGCCCGCGCCGCGGAACAGCACGACGCGCACGTCGTCGGCCGCCGCCAGCTCGCGCAGCCGCCGCTGGAGCGTGTGCCACATCTCGGTAGTGATCGCGTTGCGGGCGCGCGGACGATTGAAGACGATCGTCGCCACGTCGCCGTCGCGCTCCAGTAGCAGCGGCGCCTCGCTGCCTCGCTCGCTCTGCACGAGGGTCTGCCTCCACGCCAAGTCATGCGCTCGCGGGGACTGCCGGTCCGCTTTCCTTGACGGATCGGGCGCGGGTCTGATGGCTATACGTCGAGAACACAGAGCAGGGCCGGGCCATCTGCCTCGGGAATCTCCTCGTCATGGGCAGCCAGGGCTTCGATCCTCAGTTGAATGGCGTCGCGCGCCATCTCCAGGGCCTCTTCCACGGAGTCGCCCTGCGTGACGCAGCCGGGAAGCGCGGGCACGACGACGGCATACCCGCCGGCATCAGGCATCAGCACGACGGCGTAACGACGCATCGCGCCTCCTACTGCAATGCACGGAGTAGCGACGCGTCGCGCCTCCTGCAGTGCATTGTACGGCGCCAGGGGCGGCCCCCAGCACCTGGCGGTCGGTCGCGTGGTCCGGCCGTCTGCGCCGGACGACGGCTCTCTGCCAATGCCTTCTCTTGTAGGGGCGCTGCGTGCGGCGCCCTGCCCGGTCGCCACCCGGCCCAGTGTCCCAACAAATCCGGTGACGAGGCGTCCCTCCCCCTCTCCCCCTGGCAGAGGGCCGGGGTGAGGGCGTCTTCCCTCGTCCCTCCCCCTCTCCCCCTGGGAGAGGCCGGGGTG
>Ga0209062_1000586_pt1 | contig 101256 bp, 79 predicted proteins | sample Coa_R2_2_FD_187158 | JGI IMG/M metagenome (GOLD analysis project Ga0209062, IMG submission 187158) | Surface soil microbial communities from Centralia Pennsylvania, which are recovering from an underground coalmine fire - Coalmine... | ecosystem: Environmental > Terrestrial > Soil >...
CAGCGCCAGGATCACCATCCGCTTTCAGGAAGACCGCATGCGCGGCGTCAGGGAATCCGGCTCGCGAATGCGATGCCCTCGCACAGTTCAGAGCCGTGCTGGAAATCGCTACTTACACCACGGGCTGTTAGGAGCCGGTTTCACCGGCGCAACCGTTGACGCTGGTTTCTCGCCGAGTTTCTTTCGTATGCGGTCATAGCTATCGACGACATTCGAGCGCGTTGCGGCTGCCGCCGTTACACGCGCAAGCATCTCTTCCCCGCTTACGGGCGCACCGGGCATCACCCGATGTTCAATATCCCAAAGAGTCCAGCGCACATCGTCACGCTTCGTTGTCAGCATCTCCGATGCGCTGGCAACGATAGTCTCGACAACGTAGGAATCCACGGCCTGCATCACGATCTGGCGCTGCTCGTCTTCCAGTCCGTGCATTTGTAGCTCCAGCTCGACGGCGGCTCGGCGTTGCTGCGGAGTCTCAAATTCCGGCACTATTTGCTGATGTTCCATCCTTACCTGCTCTCTGCGGGTAATGCTTCTTTGCTCTCCACCCGCGACCTATACCTACCGCATCTATCCGGCTACCTAGCCTATTCACCGTGATCCATTTTTGGTGTTGTTCCGCCGACGTGACCGCCACTGTTCGGCAATTTGTTGAGTGCTCGCTCACCTTCGTTCACTATTGTTTTGAGCGTATTGATGACACCACTTGCGCTGCTCCTGCCTGTCGGCGCCCGAGGGGTTGAACCTTCTCCATTTCCGCCTGACGATGAACTTATTTCAGTGCCCTTCGCAGGATTCGTAGAAGTTTCTGTAGAGAGAGCCTGCGGATTCATCGGCGCAGGTTCTTTCGCTTCGTTTTCCGCACCTGCGTCTCTGGCAGCTTCGGATACCGTCGATACATTTTGATTCGCGCTGGTTTCCGAAGAAGCGGCCAACTCACCTTCTGTCTGTGCGGCCTTCGACTCTTGCGCTGTCACTTCAACTCCGCTTGAGGAGCCGATGAGGCTTGGATCGCCGGTCTCTACACCTCTGCCCCTAGCTGCATCGTTTACATCCGATACAGAAGATGGAGGAGGCGGCGTCCTGTCACTCCAACCACCCGCCGATCCACTTCCTCCGCCTGGAGCGTCAGGCGTTCCGCCAGATGGTGGTGGAGGCGTGAAGCCGTCCATCGCAGAGATACCAGCAGCTCTGCCAACTCCAGATGCTCCGCTCATGCTTGCTGCATTTGACGCGCCAGCTACGGCCCCGCCTGCGCCACCCGTCATGGCAGCCATACCAAGCTGCACGCCCATCTCAGCGCCCTTCATGGCCGCGGCATGCGCTACTTCTGCAACTGCCCTTGATGATGACTGAGAAGAGCCAGACAGAAGTGATGCTGCTGCCAAGCCTGTACTTGCAACTGCGGCCCCGCTCGCAATCACATCTCCTCCAGACATGGAGAGTCCGCCTTGCACGACATTGCTGGCAAGCCGTGGAATCATCCAGCACAACAAGCCGTAAATAGCGATGGAAGTAACAAGCGCTGCTTCCAACTCAATGCCGCTCCACTGGCCGCCGACTGTACCGCCATCCATGAGGTCAGGGATTGCGGAGATTTTCTGCGCCATCTGGTCCCATTGCGGGTAGAGATTGCTTCCCAAGCCAATCAGCAGCTCTAGGACCATGATTCTGATCCCGGCAGCCACAACCATGCCGAGGTACTTTTCCGTGTACGGCAAAGTCCAGCGCGAGCCACCAAAGCCGAGGAAAATATAGCCAGCGCCAACGGTTACATAAGCCTCAACCATCGACATTACAAAGTGCAGAGCGACTATCATGTACGCTCCCACCATCAGAACTGCGCCAGCAAAAAGAAATAAAGTTGTTCCAATCGAAGAAGGGCCAGAAATCAAAAGCGTAATTGGGTTTGTCACAGCACCCGTCTGAGATGCCGATGCTGCGGAATGCAGCATATGCCCGGCAAGCTGAATGCCCGCACCCATGATGCCCGATGCGCTCAAAGAACTTACTGATACGCCTCCCGCACTACCTCCAAGATTCACAAAAAAGTTAACAATGTCCGCGATCCAGTCGGAGCCATTCTGCAATAAGGTTGCATAGAACCCAATCGTCAGAATCTTGCGAATCAGCCCACCCATCCACGGATACAGCTCTTGGTGCTGAAGGACGAGGCTGATGCAGGTCCATGTGAAATCAATTCCTGCAAGTCCCCAGAACAAGGCTTGCGCTGGACCCTTCAATCCATTGATCCAGCTTTGCGTAGCGCTATAAAAAGTATTTGCAATGGTCGAAGGTCCAGCACTGCTAAACGCTCCGGGAGTTTCACCCCCGCTTGATGGAAGCGATGCCTGCGCGAAGATCGAGGCAGGGGATATTGCGGCGATCGTGAAGAGCATCACCACGAAAAGTAACGGCCAATGATTCTTGAACCAAGCCTTCATCATCGCTCTCCCTCAGGTCACTTGGCCGGTTGCGATTTTGGTTGCGGCTGAGCGTACTGCCCGTTGAACAAATCCTTCTGCTTATAAAAAAGAACTCGTGCCGCAGCCGTACACACTGCGCCTTCTGTTGTCCTGGCCCAATCCGCAGTGGCAGTCTTCATCACGACGGAGCACTCGGGGCCAATCTTAGCTGCCACGTCATCGTGCTTCGCAAGCCAGTTTTGAATTGCGGCTTCATCAAGCCCCTCCAGCCTTCCCGAACCAGCCGCTTCCACTTCTGCAACGATCTTCGAGTTTGGCGAGCTTGCAGATTTGCATCCGACTGCAACCAGCAGAGAGGCTGCCATAACTGCGATAAATACACTCTTCATTTCTTTCTCCACTCAATGCCTATGGATGACGCGCATATTGCCCATCAAACAAATCAACGGAGTTGTAAAAACCAGCCGAGCGCTTTTGCTCGTCTTCCTCTGCAATCTGCTTGGCCTGAAATGCGGCCTTGCTCTGGATGTCGGCCATCATCAGCTCGCGGAGCTGGAGAAGCTGATTGGCTTCCTCCGCCGCGATCTCGTTGCCGGTCTGGATCGCCTTCTCCTGCCCGTCCGCCGATTTCGCGTCCTGCTGAAGCTGCTGTAGAAGCGCCGCCTGCGTTGCTACTTGCTGGTTTTGATAGTGAGCAGCGTCAAGCGTTTTCTGTGTTGTATCCATCGCGGTCTTCGACCACGTTGCGTAGCGTTGTGCATACGACGTGCCCGGCCGATAGCCCAACGATGCGAACCGGGACGTAAATTGCGAGTCCATGTTCGCCATTGCATACGAGAGCGCGTTTCCGCCCTGTACGACTGACTGCAAACCTACGAGCTGTGCTTCGACCTGGCTAAAGGTCTGCTGCGGCAGCATCGCGGCCTGCTTGATTTCGTTTTGCCATTGTTGGAGCTGTGTTTCGTATTGCTGCACTTGCTGGATGTACTGCGAGACAAGTTCAGCATGGTTCAACAACTGCGTAATCTCCGTCGCACCGAGAAAGACCCCGCCAGCTCTCGCAGGCCGAGGTTCCAACAACGCGACAAGGCTTATGGCCAAAAGCGATGCAACGCACTTCTTGCCAGGCAATGTATATCGGTTTGCTTCCACGGCTATTCTCCTTTCATGCTCATGGGCGTGCATAGGGCACACCACTGTACGCAAGCCTTCACAGCGAGATGCTTCGTGGAGAATTTGCTTTTGCATCATTCGACACCAATACTCCGCGTTGCTCGAACAGATGCACATCCACACTGTTCAAAGCTGTAAAGACGACTATGGGATTTGCGAGTATATGGCTCGATCCGGCGTAGAAACCGGATTCAATGAGTTATTGGTCGGTGGGTAATCCACGATTAAGAATCACGGAACCCTATGCAGAATCTTTTACCACTCCTTGCACGGAAAGAGAAGTGTTTTCTGCCGGTTCCATAAAGCGGTCAACATCTATAAAAACAAAATAGCTCGACTCACCACAGAGAGCATTTTTTGCCGGATGCAGTGCCGGTACTTTTATTCCTCCTCCTCATCAGCATCTTCATCCTCCCCGTAGGACAACTCCTGTGCCGCCTGCTCAAGCAAACGCTGATAACGCGCCTTTGCTATGCTCTGTGCGAGCCGCTTAGTGTCTGGATCGGCTTCGGGATGATTGACCAGGTACATCTTCACAAAGGCATGAGTAAAAGCGTTCAACGTGGCAGCATTGATGCGAATATTCCGAATCTCTTTTTCGAGAGTATTGATGGTCTTGACGAGGGTTTCTTCCAATCCGCGCAAGCCCTCATCCCGGCCCGCTCGATCCTGGGCAATGAGCCAGTTCAGATAATTCGTCTTGTTGCCAAAGTGAGGGTTCTTGGACTGAACCTCGATGTGTTCTGCATTGGGTTCGTCCACACGCAATGAGAAGCGGCCCGTTCGACCTTTTCTCGGCTTTTTACCCCATTTCTTACTCATAGAGAGCTCCTATATCGTGTGCGTCAAATGTCATACAAGTTCAAAACATTTGTCCGACAAACTTGCGCTGTATCTAAAAGTGGTTAGATACAACAATGCGGCGAATGGTGTCATTTACTTTATGTTCCTCTAAGGCACATTTTGATGCACTCTCGACGCGGTTTTATCGCTTTAGCTTACGTCGAACTTACAGTGAGCTTATGTTTGGCTTATCCGAGATGAATGCTTACGTCGGGCTTATGCTGAGCTTACGTTGGACTTACATCGTAGTTTTAGAGTAAGAAGCTGAAAGGAGAAGAGCTTTCGGGAATGGCGCGGGGCATAGGGAAAACAAAACCGAAGACGCTTCGCATCATCTGCCTGAGTGACACGCACGGTCTGCACCGTGAGGTGCAAGTCCCAGATGGAGATGTACTCATCCATGCGGGAGACGTGACGAACTTCTTTCAGCCGTTAGAGAAATCAATGGAGATGCTGAAGGGCTTCAACGACTGGCTGGGTGAGCTGCCCCATCGCCACAAAATTGTCATTGCTGGAAACCACGATCTGGTCTTTCAGGAAGAGCCGAAGAAAGCCAGAACGCTCCTGACCAACGCGCACTATCTGGAAAATTCTGGGATCGAGTTGGAGAGTATTCGTTTTTGGGGCTCTCCGATTACGCCAGTCATGGAAACGATGGCTTTTGCCACCACGAACAGTGCAAAAACCCGCGCGGTGTGGGATAAGGTTCCGGGCAACACTGACGTGCTTATCACCCACGGACCACCTTATGGAACTCTGGACAAGAATGACATTCTTGGTAGGCATCATGGCTGCCAGCACCTGATCAGCGCGTTGCTACGCATCAAACCCAAGCTCCATGTCTTCGGGCACATTCACGGCGGACACGGTCACGAGCTTGCATGGGGAAGCACGCTCCTGGTCAACTGCGCTGTCGTCAACACCGACCGCCACCTCGCCAACCCTCCCACCGTCGTCGAATTAACCATCGGATAGGTAGTATTGATTCCCCTTTATCGTATTTGGTTCGGTAGGTATAGGTGGCGGGTGAAGCAGGTTCTCGGTAGGTAGGTGACAGGTCCTGCTGAAAGCGGAGACTCCCGCTTGGCAAGCTGGCTTATACTGAGAGCGATGAAGCCAGGCCCGGAACGGGTTGCGGCCTGTCCGGGGTTGCGCCTGCTTCATCAGCAGAACGATCAACAACAGAACAACTGACAGGACCAGACGCCAATTATGGACGACTGAAAACTGCCAGCCGGAACCAAGATGCTTGAGCATCTTTTCCAGCTCTGTCGCCCATCACCTTCTTACCTCAATCAACGGCCTCTCCGGGTTTTAGGGCAATCCAGGAGGCCGTTCCAGAATGGTTCTGGAGCTTCAGCAACTTCTCCAGCCCTCACCGTGGCAATCTGATGTTCTCTCGGCACTCTCGCCATTTAGAAATCACAACACTAATTCCTTTGACTTTCATTCGACTTCTCCGCTCATCTTGCAAGCTGTTTTTGTCAGAACAGGGGACTTGGTTTACTTAAGTACCTCAAAAGAGGTGTAGGCTCATTGGGATTAATACAGATTAAATAGGGATTAGAAGGGATTAGGGCTCGAAAATACCCGTGTAAATTATTGATAATAAGATGGATGCGGTAGTGATCGTGCGAATGAAACCCGAATTTCCGCGAGTAAAACCCGAGCGGCGCGCGAATGAAACTCGAATCTGGCGCGAGTGAAACCCGAACCATCCACAGTCTGCGGAAAACTTCTTAAGCGCGATACGCCTGTAAAAACAGAGAGCGCAAGCGCTGTAAGGAGCGAATGAAACCCGATCCTCTATATTCAACGGAAGTGCGCTGAAAGAATTTCTCGGACGGAAACCAGGCCTTCCTCGCCCGCTTGATCTCTGTGAGCAGGAGAGTCCGATAAATGAGTCAACCATGTGCCTGCCATTGGCGATGATCTCAGAACTGGCGGTGCAGATCGCGGCCTATTAGCAATTTCGAGCGACTGTTTACGAGCAGCTTTACGGCCGAGATGCCGAATCTGAGTATTTGAAGGAGAGCGCGTGATCTTCACTAGATTGCCCTCCAGCCACTCCACGGACCATCCAAGCTCCGTTTGCAGTATGTTGAGTGCGCGACGCAGGGATTGAGCAAAATCACGCGGACGAGCAGATTCCTGCCCGGAGGTTTGTTGGAGAAACGCAATACTCACGCTGAAAGGCTTTGCGTGCGTGGAGTAGTAGCTATGGAGCCATTGGGCCAAGGGATTTCTCAAAAGTCGTTGACGTTCATCCCACTCAATATGGGTAAAGCTTGATGACTCAAAGAGTGTTTTGATTTTAGGAGACAGAGAGACGCAATACTCCTTAGTGTTAAGGTCGCGCTCGAAGTCATCCAGCAGGCTCCCTGTATAGGCGAGTCGTTTGCTTCGAGTCGTCCATTTCACATCAACCAGGCCTCTCTTCAACCGGCGCAATGCAGTATCGAGGTCCTGATATTCGCTCTCGGAAGTCCCGCGTCCGATGGATCGAAGAAAATTACAACCACTGAAACGCGCCACTTCTCCCAGAGGGGAGCGGCGAGCACGGTGGAGCACTTCAAAGAATACGTCGGCGTCGTACTGATTGAGTTGAGTCCCCGTGTACCGGATGGATATTCCCTGCTGAGCTGCGACCATGACTCCTTCGGGTTCATCCGCCGCTGATTTTCGAGTTTCAAGAATCTTTCGGAACCGCGATGGAACGCCTGCGAAGAGTGCGCTTCGGAGGAATGGGTTGGGACCACCGCGGACCTTCTCCGGCCAAATTGGAAGCTGCACAGGGAGCTGTCGATTGTGCATTACATCATCCCTTGGCCGGGACTATGCCCGCTACTGTTCCCAATATGCTGGTCATCCGCCTGGGCAGTCTCTCGTAAGAGCCTCGGAGAATATATTGGTTCTTCATCGCCGAGCGTCTTCGGCAATTCCTTGGACGAGTAACGCAGCAACATCCACAGTGAGGAAATAAACACGGCGTCCATGCTGCTTACGAATGCCCCGCAGCTTCTGAGAAGCGACAGACCTGCCATGCAGTCTCACTCGAACTGCATTTGGACTTTTGCTCTTAAGCACCTCGGCCAGATCGCCAAAGGACATCGTTGCCCCATAGCGTTGAACGAGTATTTCTTCCGTAGTCACGAGAATACCTCCGTACAGGAGTGATATTTAGCGAAGCAATGCTGTTGCACGCGTAAACATCTGCCCAGATTGCGTAATCTGGATCTACGGTAGATCGCGGAGCTTTCGTGATCGAGGCAAAAACTAACTTTTATTTTTGCAATTTTCAGTGACGCTTTTTTCTGCTCTGCCTAGTCAGAGGCACTGGTCCACGCATTTCACTGATGGCGGCTTCAATGAGCCCAGCAAAGACAGGACCTAGAGGATCCAGGAGTTCGTCTCGATGAGTCTTGGTCGTCCGTAGCAAACCCGGATCATCCATCTCAAGCAGATGTGCCATCACTGCGTCATTGAAACTTTTCCGAAGAGAAACGTCTTCAAGACGACTCCTCCAAAAGAGGAGATCAATGTATGGGAGGACTTTTGATTTCTCCCATTTGGGAAGAGCAGGTTTCTTATCCTGTTTCGGATTGGCTGGCTTGTACAGGCAGTCCTCTTGTTGCTGGTAAATCACCTCTTTGAACTGCCTAATGAGAAGCTCTGGCGGCAGGCTTAGGTTTACTGTCAGAAAGACAGTTTGGTTGGGTACATGCTGCGAAGTGAGATGAAGTTTGACTGGTTCATGCAGTACCTCTTCGGTTTCCCTTTCGTGCCAGCCAGGATCACCAGTAAGCTCCATGCTTGATCGATTTTGGCTCCGCGATTCCATTGCGGCATCGATTCGTTCTTGTGAATCTTCTCGTAAGTCTTTACCGATGCGAATGCAGTCCAGCACAGTGAGAGGGTGAACGCCATGCCCGTACCGATTGAGTTTTGCGAGTGAAGCAAAGCTTCCAGGCAAAGATGGATGATTGCTCGTAAGGATTTTGGAGATTTCTTTTTCGTTTATAAGTGGCTTTTCATACAGTAAAGCGAGCAATTCATAAAAGCTGGCCTGAAGTGAGCTGGTAGCAATCATTCTCCCTCGAAGCAGAGTTGCCGGGGACAATGCCTGAAGATCGACTCTGACCGCTATTTGCCAGGCCCAGCCAATAGCGCCGAGATTCTTCACCCCCTCGTACTTGCTCAAACTGAACCAAGGAGCATATTTCTGAATCAACTGCGCGGTTTTTAGGCTCTTCTTACCGTGCATGTTGCTTCTCCGAGGACTTAGAAGACGCTGTTTTTTGGCGTTTTGTGAGTGCATCGATACGCACTACAAGGTCCTCAGCACGCAAATGTGTGTAGCGCTTCAGCATCTGCATTGATTTGTGGCCGCTGATGGCTGATACCTCCTGATCGGAGAAGCCAGCCTCAACAAAACGGCTGACTGCTTCATGTCTTAGATCGTGAAAGCGAAGGTCCTTAATGCCCAGAGCTCTCTTGATTTCTTGCCATACCCCATCGAAGCTGTAAGGCCCGCGTGTGCCATCCTTGCGAGGCTCTCCAAAGAAAATGAGATCAGTATCAGCCGGTCGCACCGGGTGCGCAAGTGCTTGCCTGAAGACATCAGCCGCATTCATGGTTAACGGCACTGTGCGAGCTTCCGTATTCTTCGTATGAAGCAAACGGACGATCCTTCGGTCCACATCCACCTGATTCACTCGCAAGCCCACGATCTCCGACATACGCATCCCTGTCTCTAGTGCAATCCGAACGATCCACGCAAGCATGGGGTTTGAGTGCTTTTCGACTGCTGACAATAGCTTCTGTTCTTCATCGAGAGACAATCGCCGATTACGGCCTGATCCGGGTGCAGGGCGACGGATATTTGAAACTGGATTCGCGGTAAGGCCGACGCCCCACTCTTTGATGGCAACGGTGTAAAGATGACCGAGCAGAGCAAGGTCTAGCCTCACTGTGTTGTTCGTTCTCGGCTGCGGTTTACCGTGCTTGTTGCGGCGATCCTCTCCTGCCAGACGCATATCTCGAAACTTTGCCACGATCTCTGGAGTGAGCGCAGCTAGTGAGTACTTACCCAGATGCTCAATCAGGATTGTCGACCGCTTCACATCCGCAACTTGAGTGCTCAGCCGCTTTGTAGGGACCACCTCTTTGAGATAGCGATCGAGCGCAGCTTCGATCGTCAGACGGTCGGCTGTTGCGCGCCTGATATAGGCGCCGCGAACCATCTCGTCTTCAGTTCGACGTGCCCAGTCTTCAGCATCTCGCTTTGTTCGGAAGGTCTTCGAACTCGTAGGCCATCCGGCTTTACGGACCACTGCTTTCCAGGTGGCTGAAGGCGTTTTGACAATGGTTGCCATTTTTGTGAGTACGGTGCTCGGCAGCAGCACTGTACTGAAATTGTACCGAATGCTACCGGTACAGTTCGCGTGGCCACTCCAAATGGTCAAATAGACCAGAGCACCTATCGCCGCAATCTGCTGTATTTACAATACTTTATAGATGATTATTGTATTGGTGCCGGGAGGGGGGGTCGAACCCCCATGACCGCAAGGGTCGGCGGATTTTGAGTCCGCTGCGTCTGCCAGTTCCGCCATCCCGGCTTGTGGGAGGGGCCCTGTTCAGTATGACATATGTCCAGGCGCTCGGAAATTCACGCCGCTATTGCGCAGTGTCTCAGTTTTGAATTTCCAAATTCCCTCTGGGGCTAAAAGCACCTTTCTTTTCACTTTGATCGGCATGGCTAATTCATCCGTGTTCCTTCAAAACAAACCTGAACTGTGACACAACCCGCCATTGCAGAATGCGCTCCATGCCCTTAAAATAAGAAGATTGCAGCGAAAGGTTTTTTGAATCATGCCGAAACAAGGTATTCATCCTCAATATCAGGAAATCCGGGTGGTCTGCGCTTGCGGAAACACCTTTACGACCCGCTCGACCCATAAGGGCGACATTCACCTGGAAATCTGCTCGAATTGCCACCCGTTCTTTACCGGCAAGCAGAAGCTGGTGGACACTGCGGGCCGCGTTGAGCGCTTCCGCCGTAAGTACGCCAAGGCGGAGACTGTCGCGAAGTAACCGGATTCAGAGAGATATCCCATTCTACGGGGCCAGAAGCCCCGGTGCTTCTACCTGAAGCATGGATGGATGAAAACAAGCCTCCGCTGGCCGGAGGCTTTGCTATGAAGAAGCACTGGGACAATCCGTGTGAACATGCGATGCCGGAAAGTGTGCGTGTACCTGCCTCTGTGCAGATTGGCAATGTAACGGTCGCTCCGGCGACGGTGCTGGCGCCGATGGCTGGGGTGACGGACACGGTCTTTCGCCGTTTTATTCGCAATGCCAGCGTCTTTTCAGCAGAGGCGGGCCCGGGAACCTCAGTCGAGTCGGAGATCACGAACCAGCAGTCGGGCTGCGGGCTGATTATGACGGAGTTCACCTCGGCGGACGGGCTGACGCGGATGCGCGAGTCAAAGCGCAAGCGGTATCTGACCTTTTACGATGACGAGCATCCGATTTCAGCGCAGCTCTTTGGCTCAAACCCAGGGACGCTGGCCGATGCGGCGCGCATTGTGGAAGAGACGGGCTTTGATATAGTGGACCTCAATCTGGGATGCCCGGCCAAGCGCGTTGTGGCGTGCAATGGAGGCAGCGGGCTGTTGCGCGACCTTCCGCTGATTGCGAAGATTTTTGAGGAAGTGCGCGCGGCGGTGACGATTCCTTTTACGGTGAAGTTTCGCCTGGGCTGGAATGATAACCACATCATTTGCGTGGAGCTGGCGCGGCTGGCGGAAGAGTGCGGCCTGCAGGCAGTGGCGCTCCATGCGCGCACGCGCGAGCAGGGCTATTCGGGCCAGGCACGCTGGGAGTATATTGCCGCAGCGAAGGATGCGGTGCGCATTCCGGTGATTGGAAACGGGGATGTGCGCACTCCGGAAGACGCGTGTGCTCTTGTGGCGCAGACCCGCTGCGATGCAGTGATGATTGGGCGCGCCGCGCCTGCGAATCCGTGGATCTTTCGCCAGATTGCACAGTACACGGCCACCGGGCACTATGACCAGCCGACGGACATGGACCGCTACCGGATGATCCGCACGTATTTCCAGATGCTGATGGAAGATGGTCACCCTGAGGCCCAGGGCAAGATGAAGCAGTTTACCTCATGGTTTACGCATGGCGCGCCGGGCGGGGCTTCGTTGCGGAAGTCTATCTACGAGTCGAAGACCGGAGAGGCCATTCTGGATGCAGTGGAGCAGTTCTTTGAGCCCAAGTTGACGGCCCTGGCTTCGTGATTCTTAGACAGATTTGCGTGCGGCGGCGAGTTTTCTACTTCACTGTAATAGACAGCTTCAATTGGCTCAGGAGATGGTGGTGGCTTGCTGGATGCTGGTTTCGATCTGTTTCTGGGTTTGCGGGGGCAGGTCGGGCATGGCACCGGGTTGGGAGGTCACCCAGGATCCCCAGCGGTTTCCGGCTTCGTTTAAGACGGTGAGCGGGGCATTCTGAAGGTAATAGTGGACGAGGGCGGCGGTGAAGGCGTCGCCTGCGCCTACGGTGTCGGCCACGGTTGCGGGAAAACCGTGGTGGCGGTGATGACTTTGTTGCGTGACTAAAAGACTTCCGTGCGGACCCATGGTGATGCAGACGAGGCGCACGGGGAAGTGTTTGAGCAGCAGTTTTGCGCCCTGGAGCAGCGATGCTTCGTCTGTGCTGCACCCGGAGCTGAAGCCGAGCAGGACGAGTACCTGCTGCATTTCAGCGTCGTTCAACTTGACCAGAGTGGCTTTGCTGAGGGATGCGGAGAGCACTTCTGCGCTGAAGAAAGGTTGTCGCAGGTTGACGTCGAAGATGCGAAGGCAATCGGGAGACGTGGCGCTGAGGAAGGCAGCGATGGTTTTGCGCGAGTCTTCATCACGCTGCGCGAGGGTACCGAAGCAGACGGCGTCTGCGTGCCGGGCGAGCGTGAGCCACTGCGGGGTGGCTGCGAGGAAGTCCCAGGCGACGGGACGTTCGAAGATGTACTCTGCCTGGCCGTCGTGAAGGGCGACAGAAACGCTGCCGGTTGGGTGCTGCGTGTCGCGCTGAATGTAGCCAAGGTCTGCGGGAAAGGCGGAAAGGCGGGCGAGCGCTTCGTCGCCGAGAGCGTCGGCACCGATGCGGCTGGCGATGACGGCGTGATTGCCGAGACGGGCGGACATGACGGCAAAGTTGGCTGGTGCTCCTCCGAGCCTTTTCCCGGTGGGGAGGAGGTCCCAGAGCAACTCACCGAGACCCACGACCAGATGCTGTCTGCTCACTCTTTTCTCCTGTATGTACGAGCAACTGCTGCATCTTGAGATAGGCGGCGTTGGTCCAGCCAAAACCGACTTCGTTGCTCTTGTATCCGGTGGTAATGCTCATTTCTGACGAGCCGTGCACTACATCGTATTTTTCCCGGATGGTGTGATCGTGGTCAAAGTTGACGCGGATGGTGTGGCTGAATTCCTGTGAGATGCGGCGCGCGTCGGTAAGATCGCCGACTTTTTCGAGGCCTGCGATGGCGATCCAGGTGGGAGGGGCCCAGCCGAATGGCAGGTCCCATTGTGTGCCGGAGTTGTAAGTGCTCATGGCGAGGCCGCCGGGCTGTTCAAACCAATGCAGCGCTTTTTCAAGACCCTTCTGCTGTTGGGTGTCGGCGAGTCCGGCCCAGAGCGGGTAGAAGGTGGTGAGATAACGGTACGTGGACTGCTGGTGCGTCTCGTAGTTGTAATCGAAGTACATGCCCTCTTTGGCGTTCCAGAGGTATTTGTTAATGGCGGTCTTGCGGGCATTGGCCTGGTCGTTCCAATGCTTTGCTTCAGAGGGTTTGCCGAGTTTTTCTGCCATCCAGGCGAGATCGCGCTCGTATTTGTAGAGAAGGCTGTTGAGGCAGATGGGCGCGTAGTGATGGGTTGAGCCGCTGAAGGGGCCGAAACGGAAGCTGGGGTCATAGCCGGATTCGCGCATGGCGCGGTCGCCTTTGTAGTAATCGCGGGAGAGCCAGTGTCCGTTGACGTGGGCACGTGCGCAGACGACGGAGAGGCGCGCATCACAACTTGTTTCTGCAAGCTTTGCGATTTCAGGGGCGTCGGGTTGATCGGGCGCTTCTACGAGATAGTTGGTGTGAACGTCAGGGTGGGCGAGCAGCCAGCGGATGACGTCGGGATAGTAGGTGGAGTCGTCTTCCTGCTCGGGGACGGGGCCTTCGCCGAGGTCAAAGTAGCGGGCGAGGCCTGTGTCTCCCGCACGGTGGACATCGCTTAACCAGAGGCTGTGGTCGCGCACGGCATAGGAGTAGGCGGTGGCGAGCCACTCGTCACGCTGTTTGCCAGGTCTGTCGGCGTCGTAGACATCGCGAATCATGGAAGAGAGAAAAGGCGGCTGCGAGCGCGTGAGGTAGTACGTGCGATTGGCGTTGAGGATGCTACCGTAGTGCTCAATTTCATAGAAGAAGTTTTCAACCATGCCGCGGGCGAGTGCGATGCGGCCGTCCTGGAGAAGTCCGAGCAGGATGAAGTAGCTGTCCCACCCGTACATTTCATTGAAACGGCCACCGGGGACCACATATTTATTGGGCAGATAGAGCAGGCCGGGTGTTTTGAGCGAGCGCGGGTCAATCTGGCCGATGTGGGTGATTTGTGTGGGAAGGCGCTCGACATCTACGTTGCATTGCTTTTGCAGCGCAGAGACTTGCGGAGGAGTGGGGACCTCTTGCGGGAGATAGAGGACGGGCGCTGTCCTTACCTTTGGGTCCATGAGAGAGTGGCAGTCCACCATGGAGCGGGAGAGTGTGTCCCATGCGTGATGGATGTAGCTATTGATGTTGGTTGTTGCGGCGGGAGCGGAGGGCGGAGCCTGGCCGGTGGCGGTCTGTGCGCGTGAGACGGGAGCAGAGAAAAGCATCGCCAACACGCAGCAGACGCATCCAACACGAGCAGTCAAATATGCCTCTAATTTCATAGGTGTCTTTACTTTCTGAAAGGCCTTTGCGTGCAAGACCAGAATTCTTCTGCCCATCCTACCGGGACAACAAAAAAGCATAGCCGTTCACGGCGCATCTTGCTATGGTGCCTGGGAATTTTTTTGGTCCTGGTGATCGCTGTGGGTGTGGTGATTGAAGTTCTGCTGCACCGCTCCGGGCCGATTCTGCGGCAGCGTATGATAGATACGCTGAGCGCGCGGTTTGACAGCCGTGTGCAACTGGCCCACTTCCATGTGTATTTTCTGGATGGCTTCCAGGTGCGTGGCGATGGGTTGAAGCTGTGGCCCAATGAGATTCCTTCAGACCAGCCACTGTTTGCGATTGATGAGTTTGCGTTCCGCACGGACTGGCATGGGCTGCTGCATTCGCCGATGACGATTGGGCTGGTACGGCTGAATGGGCTAGCGATTCATCTGCCGCCCAAGCAGGAGCGGAAGAACCTGCCGAAGCTTTCTGGTGGAAGCGGCGGCGGAGTGAAGATTTTTGTGAACAGGATTCTGGTGGACAACGCAAAGCTGGTGCTGGGCACGAACAAGCCGGGGAAGATTCCGCTGGACTTCGATATTCATAACCTTGAGTTGCAGTCAGTGGGTGCGGGGCAGCCGATGCACTTCCACGCGATTCTGACGAACCCGAAGCCAATTGGGAACATTGATTCGAGTGGGCACTTCGGGCCGTTTGACACGCATGATCCGGGTGATACTCCGGTGGATGGGATTTACAGTTTTACGCATGCGGACCTGAATTCGATTAAAGGCATTGGCGGCATGCTTTCCTCCCACGGGAAGTATGCGGGCACGCTGGACAACATTGTGGTGGACGGAGAAACCGATACGCCGGACTTTGATGTAGACAGCGGGAACCATCCGATGCCGCTGCATACGAAGTTTCACGCGATTGTGGACGGCACGAATGGCGACACGTATCTGCAGCCAGTAGATGCGATGCTGGCGCGTACGCACATTGTGGCGAAGGGTGATGTGGTGCGTGCTCCGCAAGGCGGACACAATATTACCCTGGATGTGGTGGTGGGGCCAGCGCGGATGGAAGATGTGTTGCAGCTTGCGGTAAAGACGCTGCCTCCGCTGATGATGGGCGACCTGAAGATGAAGACGAAGTTCTTTTTGCCTGCGGGGCCTGATTCTGTGTCACAGAAGCTGCAATTGAAGGGCGCGTTCTCGGTATCGAATGTGACGTTTGCCAATGATAAGGTGCAGGCGAAGGTGGATGAGCTGAGTCTGCGCAGCCAGGGCCATGCCAGGCAGGCGAAGGAGATTGATAAAGAAAACCCGGAATCTATTGAGTCGCAGATGAGCGGGCGGTTTGAACTGGCGAATGGCAAGGCGAGCTTTTCTGCGCTGAAGTTTAATGTGCCGGGTGCAGACATCAGCCTGCAGGGGCTGTACAACCTAGATGGCAAGGAATATGACTTTCATGGAATGGCGCGTCTGCATGCAAAGGTTTCGCGGATGACGACGGGGTGGAAATCTGTGCTGTTGAAACCGGTGGATCCGTTTTTCTCAAAAGATGGAGCGGGGACGCAGGTGCCGATTAAGATTACGGGGACGCGCAATGCGCCGAAGTTCAGTCTGGATTTTGGTCACAAGGACAGCGATACTTCGAGAGCGCCGGACCTGACGGACAAGTCGAAGGACTATGGGATTGTGGGGAGCGTTCCGAAGAAGACCAGCCCGAAGTGAGTTTTTTTCGCGCGCAGGAAATAGAATGATGTTTTCTGGCGTACATCATTTCCCGGGAGAGCTACATGAACAGCATACGAAAAAAAATTTCCAGCCTGCTGATCGGGCTGGCGATGAGCGGGTGTGTTTGGGCACAGAGCGCGCAGCAGAGCAAGAGCCCGTGGTGGAAGGGCGCGGTGTTTTATGAGATTTATCCGCGCAGCTTTCAGGATTCAAACAATGATGGTGTGGGTGACCTGAATGGCATTACGCAGCGGCTGGATTATCTGAAATTGCTGGGAGTGGATGCGATCTGGCTGACGCCGATTTATCCGTCGCCGCAGGTGGATTTTGGATATGACATTTCCAATTATGAAGACATTGATCCGCAGTACGGGACGCTGAAGGACTTTGACCGTCTGGTGACGGAGGCGAAGAAGCACAATATTCGGATCATTATGGATCTGGTGCTGAACCATACGTCGGACAAGCATCCGTGGTTTTTGGAGTCGCGCAGCTCGAAGACAAACCCGAAGCACAACTGGTATGTGTGGCGCGATGGCAAGGGGCCAGGACAACCTCCGAACAACTGGGAGTCATACTTTGGGCATTCGGCATGGCAGTACGACCAGAAGACGAGGCAGTACTACTACCATAAGTTTTATATTCAACAGCCTGATTTGAACTGGAACAATCCGGAAGTGCGCAAGGCGATGTATGATGTGGAGCGCTTCTGGATCAATCGCGGAGTGGCTGGGTTCCGGTTGGATGCGATTACGACACTGTTTGAAGATCCGCAGATGCGCGATGAAGGCGTGGTGAAGGACGAGAACGGCAAGCCGATGACGAATGCCTATGGCGATCCTCAACTGGATGACACGCGGACGAATGATCTGCCGCAGGTGCATGATGTTCTGCGCGAGCTGCGTGAAGTGGCCGACAGCTACAAGGGCCGCGACGTTGTGCTGATCGGGGAGACGTATCTGCGCAGCGTGGATGATCTGAAGAAGATGTATGGCGCGCATGATGATGAGCTGCAGCTTCCGATGGACATGCAGATTGGGTTCATCAACAAGTTTGATGTGGCGCAGTTCCGGCAGCGCATTGATGAGGCGCAGAACAACATCAACGGCAATGAGCCGCTGATTGTGTTTGATAACCATGACAATCCGCGCTGGGACCGCTATGGGGGCGGCAAGTTCCACGATGATATCGGGCGAGTGATTGCGACAGTGCTGTTTGCGACGCGGGGCAGCGCGATGTTCTATTACGGCGATGAGATCGGGATGGTGACGACTCCGCCGAAACGCAAGGAAGATGTGAAGGACCCCATCGGTATTACGGGATGGCCGAAGGAAAAGGGGCGCGACGGCGAGCGCACTCCGATGCAGTGGGACGATGGTCCGAATGCTGGATTTACCGGGCCAAATGCGAAGCCGTGGCTGCCGATTCCGCCGAGTTACAAGACAGTGAATGTGGCGGCGGAGATGAAGAACCCGGATTCGATTTTGAACTGGTACAAGCAGATGATTGAGCTGCGGCGCACGGTCCCTTCGCTGCGTTATGGGAACAACATCATGCTGAATACGAGCGACAACCATGTGCTCTCGTGGATGCGCACGGCTCCGGGGCAGGCGCCTGTAATCGTAGCGTGCAACTTTACGGCGGAGCCGCAGAGGATCAGCTTTGATCTGAGCAAACAGGGCATTGTTGCGAAGCAGGGGAAGACGCTGATGAAGACGCCGGGGATGAGTGATCCAGCTTCGCTGAGTGATGTGCAACTGCCGCCGTTCGGCGTTTATATGGGAGAGGTGGAGTAAGAGAAAACGGACTGGCGCGCTGAGTGCACTGTCCAGCTTTAATACATCTCGAATGGTAAGAAAGAGGCCGCCATCGAGAAGGAGGCGGCCTTTTTTATTTGCGTTGATCCGTCAAGAAACATTTTTGAAATTTGACAAGAACTAGACGGCAACTTAACACCAGGTGTGTGGTTGGCTGCGTACTGTTTGTTGCGTAGGGAGGAAACACCATGCAGCCGATGACAAAAGTTCTGGTCCTCGCAGCGGCCCTGGTCAGTACGAGCGCTGCCTTTGCATATACCAAGACAACCGTTGAAATTCCCTTCAACTTTGAAAACCATGGGAAGACATATCCGGCGGGCAAGTACGATGTGAAGCTCGATCCGAACCAGAATGTCATTACGCTGAGCAGCCACACGGACACGAAGACAGCGCTGATGTGGACGGCTTCTCCCGCAGATTTTGGTCCTGATACGCCCCTGTTGTCAGTGAAGTTTGATGACAACGAAGATGGCTCGCATGAGCTGAAGCGCATTCGTCTGGGGGCCAAGACCACACCAGTACTGGACGCACGTGAACGGCACTCTACTCAACGCGAGGTGTCAATCACTGGCGGACGGTAGTAGCAACCACCCCTTCCAGGAAAGGGCCTGTGTCATCATGCTCCGACGCAGGCCCTCTTTTTTTTGTCTTTATTTCGTTATGCCTCGCGCACGCGGGGCATCAGATACTCTGGCCCAACCGGGTCTGTAATTGATTCCTGCACAATCTGATCTATGGCCTGCATGGCTGCTTCATCGAGCTTCCATCCCAGGACTTCATTGAGGGCGTGAAGCTGGCCGGGGCGTTTGGCTCCCCAGAGCGCTGCGCTGATGCCGGGGCGGTCGAGCACCCAGCGCATGGCGAGGTGCAGTACGTGCTTGCCGTAATTTTTCTGTGCGAATTCATCGAGGCGCGCGACGGCTTTGAGATATTGCGAGAACCGCGGAGGCTGAAACTTGGGGTCCACGCAGCGGATGTCTCCGGCGGGAAATTCGGTGGATGTGGTGAGGCGTCCGGCGAGCAGGCTGCGGCAGAGCGGGCTGTAGACGATGAGGGCGACGGTGTGTTCGCGGCACCAACGGACGATGGTGTTTTCAATTTCGCGCTCAAAGATGTTGTAGGGCGGCTGGTTTGAATGCAGAGGAGCAACTTCACTGAAAGTACGCATCTGAGCTGCGGAAAAGTTGCTGACGCCAATGGCGCGAATCCTGCCCTGCTCGTAAAATTCGCGCATTACGGCGGCTGCTTCTTCAATGGGAACGATGGGGTCGGGCCAGTGGATCTGGTAAAGGTCAATGTAATCAGTGCTGAGGCGGCGCAAGGAGCCTTCGAGTTCCTGGCGGAGCCGCGTTGGGGTGGAGTTTGTGTAGACGCCATGCTCGTTCCATTCAAGGCCGGCCTTGGTGGCGATGTAGATGCCGTCACGCTGACCACGCTGACGGATGGCTTTGCCGATGATCTCCTCTGCACGGCCGCGGCCGTAGATGGGAGCGGTGTCTATCAGGTTGATGCCGTATTCGAGCGCGGAGAGACAGGTGGCGATGGCATCTTTTTCCGGGACCTCGCCCCATTCACTGCCGCCGATGGCCCAGGTGCCCAGGCCGATGCGCGAAACCTGTGTGTTGTTCAGAGAGAACTGTTCCATAGCAAACAGATTACAATGCCGTGGAGCAGAAAAATGCGTTTATCAAAGGAGGATGTGTGCAGGAAATTTCTCGGCGGTCATTTTTGAAGACTGGTTCGGCGGCACTGGCGATGCTGGGTGTGGGTGGTGCAAAATTGTTTGCGAATCCGCTGGGGTTGCCGGTTGGGCTGCAGCTGTATAGCGTGCGTAATCTGCTGCCTAAGGATTTTGATGGAACACTGAAGCAGATTGCCAACATTGGATATAAGGAAGTGGAAGCGGCCGGCTTTTTTGACCATAGTGCCGAGGATGTGAAGAAGGCCATGGCGAATGCCGGGCTGAAGTGCGTGAGCGCACACTATTCGCTAGGTGCGCTGCTGAAGGACGTGGACGGGACGCTACGATACGCAAAGACGCTTGGGCTGGAATATGTTGTGTGCTCTTCGCCGGGGAAGGCCAAACCCTCGGCTGGCAACTGGCAGGACCTTTCATTGGATGACTGGCGCTGGAATGCTGAGCAGTTCAATCAGTTGGGGAAGCGTTTTCAAGCGGAGGGGATCCGCTTTGGGTATCACAATCATACGGGCGAGTTCCGCGACCTGGGTAACGGGCAATATGGATTTCTGGTGCTGCTAAAAAATACGGATCCGTCACTTGTGACCTTTGAGATGGACTGCGCCTGGGTGGTGGCTGGCGGAAAGAACCCGGTGGATTACCTGCACCAGTATCCGCAGCGCATTTCCATGCTTCACATTAAAGACCTGAAGGCGCCGGTGGCGGGGAAGCCGCCGATTGAACGCACGTCAACGGTGCTGGGCAAAGGCACGATTGATTACAAGCCGATTTTTGAGGCGGCAAAGAAGGCGAACATCAAACATTACTTTGTGGAGCAGGAAGAGTTTGATGGTGATCCGATCGCTGAGCTGCGGGAGGACTTCAACTACCTGCATGCTTTGAAGTAGGGAAGGCGGGTATTTCCATCCTTTCACGCAAAGGCCGCGCGAAAGGATGGAGCACCCGGGGACTTCGACCAAACCTATTTATGAGATGGCCCCTTATTTCTTCTGCGTAAGCTCTGCAAGAACCGCAGCAAATTTGTCGAGTATCTGTTTCCAGCCCTCGAGTTGTCCGCTCTCGATTGCGTTCTTCATAGGTTCGTTTCCGATGAAGGTGAGTTTTGTCTGGCCGTTTCCGATGTCCTCAAACAGGACTACGTCATGTGCATCTTCTATGGCTTCATGTTCTATTCCATAGTGTTCCGCTTCAACCCTGTTTCCATTGGAGTCGGCAAAGTACATGGAGGAAACGATCTTCTCGCAGGGAACGATCTCATGGTATTCACCGGCATTCCAGAACTCCTGTCCATCGGGTGATTTCATGCAGCAGAGGAATTTTCCTCCCACGCGAAAATCCATCTGACAAAAAGGCGCAGTGAAACCTTTCGGGCCCCACCACTGCATGACATATTTCGGGTCTGTCCACGCCTTCCAAACCAATTCGCGTGGAGCGTCAAAAACTCTTGTGATTACCATCCGCTCTGTTTCATTCACCGTGTTTTTTGTCATTTCTCATCTCCGCCTTTTTCATTTGATTGACCACTACACCCAGCTTGTCGAGACTCTCTTCCCAGAATTGACGATAGCTGATTGTCCAATCGTTCACAGTCTTTATCGCCTCGGGCCTGAGGGTGCAAATACTCTCTCGACCACGTTTTGTCTTGCTCACAATCTTTGCCCGCACGAGGCAGGCAATGTGTTTTGAAATCATCTGTTGCGAGAGCGCAAATGGTTCCGTGAGGCCCCGCACAGAGGAGGAACCACGGGAGAGCCGTTCGACCATCGCCCGCCGAGTTGGATCAGACAAGGCCGCAAATATCATTCCTAATCTATCCACAACCGTATGGTTGTGGATAGGGTGATGAGTTGTCAAGGGGAATTTTGGGTATTCGTTGCAGAAAGGACTAGGTACTCGTCAGAAGATGGTGTTTTACACTGGTGGTAACGCATTTTTTGCAAGGAGATCCGATCAGGTGTCCCAACGCACCTTCAGCATCATTAAGCCAGACGCGGTCCGCAAGGGCCATTCCGGGGCCATTCTCGCCGAGATTGAAAAGGCGGGATTCCGGCTCGTTGCCATTAAGAAGCTTTCTATTTCCAAGGCGCAGGCCGAAGGCTTCTATTATGTCCATAAAGAGCGGTCGTTTTTTGGATCGCTGACTGATTTCATGTCTTCGGGACCGATTTTTGTGATGGTGCTCGAAAAGGACAATGCGATTGCCGATTTGCGTAAGCTGATGGGCGCGACGAACCCGGCGAATGCCGAGGAAGGCACGATCCGCAAGAAGTTTGCCGGTTCGATTGAAGAGAACGCGATTCATGGATCGGATGCGGAGGATACAGCCAGGTTCGAGATTGGGTACTTTTTCGCTGGTTACGAATTGGTGTAATTGCTGGGGTGTTCCACATCTTTTCCATACCCACATCTCAGCGAGATGTGGGGCACCCGCTTCATGCAACTTCTTTTGACTTTCCAAAAAACATGGCGACCTGATCCGGGCGTGGTGGTCTGGTGAACGCACTGACGATGACGAGGAAGAGGACGGCCACGATCAGGGCAGGAAAGATGGCGTCGCGATTTGCCAGTGCCGCGGGTAGATGATGGCGGACGAAGGCCGTGTCCCAGAAAACAGTGATGAAGGTCCCGGCGAAGATGGCGGTGACGGCCCCTGAGGCGTTGGCGCGTTTTGAATAGAAGGCTGCGAGGATAACGGGTGTGAGCGCGGCGGAGTAGACGGTGTAGGCGTAGAGCGTCTTTTGCAAGACCGAGCCGGTATGGAGCGCCTGGTAGAGTGCCCAGATTCCCAGAAAGACAACCATGAGGCGAGAGATGATGAGGATGCGTTTGTTGGACGCGTCGGGTGCGATGTAGCGAACGAAGATGTCGTTGACCAGATTGGTCGCGGGCGAGAAGAGGAAGTTGTTGGCTGTGGAGATGATCTTGGCGAAGATGGCACCCATCAGCAACGCGCCGAGGAGTCCGGGAAGGCTGTGCAGGGCGGAGAAGGCGAGGATCTCGCGCGGGAAGGGCGACGCGTGGCTTCTGATGGCGGTGACGTGGCCGAGCATAGCCAGAAGAACGATGACGGTTTCCAGAATGACGGTGCCGATGATCCAACCAACGACGGCGACGCGCGCGTCCTTTTCTGATTTTGCAGAGAAGAACTTCTGGTACATGGCCTGGTTGCCGAGCATCAGGAGGCAAGTTGGCAGGAAGAGTTCCATGGCGCGAATGAAGGGGCCGTTGCCGAGAGGGTGGAAGTGCGAAGCGGGAAGCGCCGAGTGGAAGCCGCTCCATCCGCCGACCTGGTGCAGCAGGACGGGGAAGGCGATGAGCATGGTGATGGTGGCGAGCAGTCCGATGACGACGTCCATGTAGGCGACGGAGGACATTCCGGCGATGGCGGTAAAGACGATGACGAAGATGGCGATGATGTATTTGCCGAGGTCGGGCGTGATGACGGTGGGGAAGATGAGGCTGAGGATGTCGCCGCCGCCGATGAGCTGGTAGCTGGTGATGGCGGTGTAGGCGAAGAGCACGGCGATGACGCCAAGAACACGCGCGAGCTGGTTGTAGCGGGCTTCGAGCAGGTCGGGGATGGTGAATTGCGCTGACCGGCGAGCACGCGGCGCGATGAAGTAGATGAGCAAGAGGCCGGCCCATCCGCCAGCACCCTGCCAGAGGGCCACGATGCCGTTGTTGTAGGCATTTTCCGCGCCGCCGAGCAGTGAGCCGGAGCCGATCCAGGAAGAAAGCAGCGTGAAGATGAGCACGAAGGCGGGCAGGGAGCGCCCGGCGACCAGGTAGTCCGCCTTGGTTTTAACCTTGCCCAAGCGGGTGAGGGAAATGATGAGCAGGGTGAGGACAATGGCGCCAACCACTGCGGCGTAGAGATGGATCATCTTCTTCCTTATTTACAGAGAACTCTTGTTTTCCTGTTTAAATCCGTAAGCGACAGTGTACGGGAAATCAGGCCGGGCTGGTTCTTGTTCCGAAGATGGCCGTTCCGATGCGGACGAGCGTGGAGCCTTCCTCGATGGCAATTTCAAAGTCGCCGGACATACCCATGGAGAGCTCGCGGAAGTCGAGTTGCGGGTGCCGTGGTGCGAGCTGGTCGCGAAGGGTGTGGAGACTACGGAAGCAGAGCCGGGCGGCTTCGGGGTCCTGATCGAGGGGGGCAACGGTCATAAGGCCGCGCATAGAGAGATTTTTGAGTTTCGGGAGCTGTTCCAGCAATTGGGACAAATCAGGGGAGCCGGGGGCGAGGCCGGTTTTGGTTTCTTCAGTGCTGAGCTTGATTTCAAGCAGGATGGGGATGGTTCGGCTGAGGCGTGCGGCGGCTTCATTGAGCCGCTGGGCGATGCGGAGCGAGTCTACGGTGTCTATTGCGGAGAAGATTTCGGCGGCTTTGGCGGCTTTGTTCGATTGCAGATGGCCGATGAGGTGGACTTCAGGCTGAATCTTAAGGGCCTTCAGGTCGGCCGATTTCTGCTGAAACTCCTGGACACGGTTTTCGCCAAAAAGAAGGACTCCGGCTGCGGCGGCCTCCTGTATAGCGCTCGCGGGACGGGTCTTGGAGACGGCCATGAGTTTAACTTCTGTGGGATTGCGTCCGGCGCGGCGACAGGCTATGTGGATACGGTTCTGGAGGCGTTCGATGCGCTCGCGCAAGGGGGATTCGGTGGGCATGCAAGGTGATTGTAAAAGAAGGGATGGTGACGTTTGGAAATCCAGAGTTTGGCATTTTGAATACCAAAAATCATAGAATACGGCTTATTACCAAAGAATAAATATGTGCCTCTCATGCGTGTAAACAGGCTAATCACCTCAGTATTTGCACGACTTATGATAACTAGCCAAATATGGAACTCGAATTGCATTAACTAACGAGCCAACAGTATTTATTTGGGCTTCGAAGGTATTCGAGGGGAGATTATGCACAAAAAACTACAATTGAGTCTGCTTGCGCTCGTTCTTGCAGTGATAGCGGGCTTGTTGCCGACGCGGGTCTTAGCGCAGGGAATTGTTACTGGTTATATAACAGGTACGGTGGTGGATCCGCAGGGGGCTGTGGTTCCCAATGCCTCCGTAACAGCCACTCAGGGCTCTACGAATGCGAAATTCGCAGTGACAACGCTTGCGAATGGCAATTTCGAATTGCGGAATCTGCCTAGCGGGAAATACACCGTCACCATCAGTGCTCCTGGTTTTGAATCCACAACTCTGCCGAATGTTGTTGTTGCGGTCGGAGTAGAGACAGCCTTGAAAAACCAAGTGCTGACGGTTGGGTCGAGTCAGCAGACTGTTACGGTGGACGCAACGGCCACGCCGCTGCTTTCGACAACGCAATCGCAGATTTCAACGGAATTTACTCCGCAGCAGATTACTGCATTGCCGGTGGATGCCGGGTTTGACACTCTGGCCCTCACGGCCCAGCCTGGCGTGGCGAGTGCCCATGACGCAATGTTTGGGAACAGCAATGGAAGCTTTGGGTACTCGGGACTTTCCGTCAATGGCGAACGCAGTCGTTCCGTCAATTTTGAAATTGACGGCCAGAACAATAATGACAATTCGGTGACAGGTCCGCAGTTCTTCTTTAACAATGGTGAAGCGCTTCAGGCTGTGCAGGTGGTAACCGGCGTTTACGGTGCGCAGTATGGGCGGAGCACTGGCGCGATCGTAAATTACGTTACCAAGTCCGGGACCAATGATTTCCATGGGTCAGCATTTGAGTTTTATACCGGGTCGTTTTTGCGGTCTCTGACGAATGACCAGAAGAATCCTCTGCTGGGTTTTTGTGCGCCCGGACAGTCGCCAAGTACTGGGTGCACCCCGGTTACGGTTCCGCGCTATGTAGAGCATCAGTATGGGGCAACGCTGGGCGGGCCAATTCTCAAGGACAGGCTCTGGTTTTTTGGCAGCACTTTCTGGGACCCGATTCATGAGGGCGCATCGCCTGCCAACTCGGCTCCAAACGTGACTCCGACTCCGAATGGACTGCAGCAGCTTCAGGCAGCCTTTCCTAACAATCCTTCTGTGAACGCGTTGTTGCAGTTTGGACCGTTCGCGATTAAATATGGCAATCCGGTCGTGGCTGGTGGAATCATCACGAAACCTGTCACTGTAGGAAACACAACACAGCAGGTTGAATTTGGCCAGGTGCAGCGCTTTGCTCCTGCTACGCAGAGGATGCAGCAGCATCTTGGCAGGCTCGACTGGCAACCAAATACAAAAGACCATCTTTTCCTCCGCTATATGTACTACGACGCTCTGCAGGCGGGGGCCCTGTCTGGCACGAGCGTGGCCGATATCGCTCAGGGGGACTTTTACAACGTACCGAGCACGAACCACTCGATTGGCGCAGACTGGACGCGCACCTTTACCTCGAACTGGGTGAATCAGTTGCGGTATAGCTTCCAGCAGGCGAAGATTGGTTTCACACCTGGAGCATTGACGAACTGCACGGTCAATAATCTGACGGCATGTCCTGCCGATGTGGCATTCAGCAGCAACGATCAGAGCTTCGGACTGGGTGGAGGGTTCCCTCAGGGGCGCACGGTCAAGGTGACACAGGTGCAGGACAATGCAACCTGGATCCACGGCAATCACAGCGTCAACTTTGGTGGTGAATTCCAGAAGCAGAATTCACCTAACGTTGGGCTTGCTAACTACAATGGTGCATACGCGTTTGCCAGCTTCAACTCCTTTATGCAGGGCGGATCAGACCCGAACGATTTGATTACGCTGGCCGACGGCAGCCCTGTATTACCCTTCAGCGAGCCGGATGTGGATGGCTACATTCAGGACGACTGGAAGGTGCGGCCGGACCTGACTCTGAACCTGGGTCTGCGCTACGAATGGTATGACAACTCGGTCAATCTGCTACATGACATGACCGTGAAGCGCGAAACCAATCCCTCGACGGCTTTCTGGAACAGCGCACTCCCGCTGTCGCAAAGGACCTTCGAGTCAGTCCCGCAGGATTATAAGAAGGTACAGCCGCGTATTGGTTTCTCGTGGAACCCGCAGTTTTTGAATCAGAAGATGGTAGTTCGTGGTGGTTATGCCATCAATGCAGATCCTATTTTCTATAACATGTTCACCAATGCCGCAGCTTCAGCCCCGGTTGTGAATGCGGGAAACATTGCCTGCAACGGTGGATGCATTCCCTCTGCTGGCATTCAGGGCAGTGCTGTGCGTGCGCAATTCCTGCCAGTGCTTCCACGCGGAGGCGACCCGGGAAAGCGGAACCAGACCACGGTAGCACCGAACTTCCATAACCCATACGCACAGACCTACACCTTGGGCATTCAGTATGAACTCAGCCCTGGTTTCGTGGCGGAAGTGCGTTATCTTGGGAACCACACGATTGGAAACTTCCAGACGCTCTACACGAACCCGTATCTGCTGCCGATAGCGCAGGACTTCCCGAACTATCCGGGACTGCCGGCGCTTTGCACGGACAAAACATTGCCGGGGTTTGGACGCCCTGATTGCACGCACTCCAACGTGACGAGCCGCAACAATACTGCATTTTCGGTTTATAACGGATTGCAGGCGCAGCTCACCACCCGGGCCTTCCATGGATTGTCGGCCATCTTCAATTACACCTACAGCCGTTCGGTGGATAACACGAGCGAAATTTTCTCAACGGGTACAGGAGGCAATACCTCTGCCACTTCGCAAAATCCCTTGAATACAAACCTGGGCGAACGTGGCGTCAGCGGGTTCTCTTATCCGAATATCGCCAGCGTTTCAGCACTGTATGACTTTCCCTGGTTCCACAACCAGACAGACTGGAAAGGTCGCTTGCTTGGTGGCTTCACTCTGAGCGCCATCTATCTCTATAACACGGGACAGCCTTTTACGGTTTCGCAGGGCTTCGTTTCCGCAGCGGGAGATACCAGCTACGATACACCCGGGAAGGCCACTGGAACAGCGCGGCCTGTGCTTTCCAACCCGAAGGCACCGCTGAACACAGTGGGAATTTACGTTGTGGATCCCAGCAATCAGGTAACCGAGCAGGGCACTGGTTATTACATTTACAACGCCACTGACAGTAATGGTCTGTTGAACCAGCCTACTAGTGCTTCTAACGTGCACTGGCTCTGGAACAACAAGGCACTTGCGAAGCTGCTCGGGAACCCATTCCCGGGTGTGGGTCGCAATACGCTGCGCGGACAGGACTATAACAATCTGGATGCCAGTGTTTACAAGAACATCGCGGTTACGGAACGTGTAAAGCTGCAACTACAACTTAACGCGTACAACGTACTGAACCACCAGTTCCGCGGAACTCCAAATGTATCCGTTGAAGGGTATTCTCCAACGGACTTCAACCCATTCCTGAGCAACGCGCAGAATCCTTCGATTCCTCGCACGCTCCAGATTGGTGGCAAATTTATCTTCTAAATACTGCTATCCAAAGGGCGCCGCGCGGCGCCCTTTTCTTTTTTAAGGTGCACCATTGGAAGCCATCGTGATGTTACCCGGGAAGCGCTGCAAACCCACTTCTGACCCCACCCCTCTTCCAGATATGATGCACCGCTTCTACTGAACGGGGACGAGTTCTCTGCGGCTAGTTGCTTTCCGCAGCGGTTTCCGGCATACTTAGAAATGCGTTTCGAGTGGCTGCTCGGAACCAGTCAACAGCACCACGGCCAGCGGGTTGTAGCGACTGTGCGGTGGGAGACGAGGATACATGGCCAGAAAAGTCAGCAAGAATATTGCGAAGGCGCGCGCTTCTGTCGAGAAGCGTCCTTACGCGCTCCAGGAAGCGGTTCCCCTCCTGCAGAAAGTCAAATTTGCAAAGTTTGATGAAACCGTGGACCTTACGCTCCGTCTGGGCGTAGATCCGAAGCATGCGGACCAGATGGTTCGTGGCACGGTTGTGCTGCCGCATGGACTGGGCAAGACGAAGAAGGTTGCCGTGATTACGTCCGGGGAAAAGCTGCGCGAGGCAGAAGCGGCGGGTGCGGACATTGTCGGCGGTGAGGACCTAGTCGAGAAGATCCAGAAAGAAAGCTGGACCGATTTTGATGCTCTGATTGCTACTCCCGACATGATGAAGTCGGTGGGGCGTCTGGGTAAGGTGCTCGGCCCCCGCGGCCTGATGCCCAACCCAAAGACGGGCACCGTGACGACGGACGTTGCTGCCGCGATCAAGGAAATCAAGGCTGGTAAGGTGGAGTTCCGCACGGACAAGACGGCGCTGGTCCATGTTCCTGTGGGCAAGATTTCCTTTCCGCCGGAGAAGCTGGTGGAGAATGCGCTGACCGTCATTACCAGCGTTGTGCGCGCGAAGCCTTCGGCTGCCAAGGGCAAGTACATCAAGGGGATTACGCTGAGTTCGACAATGGGCCCTGGCATTGCGCTGGATGGAGCGATTGCCGACCAGGTGGCGAAGGCGTAGACATATCTCTGGCCGCTGGCTTCTAGCCGCCAGCTGGCGTATTGAGGATCCAGGGAAAAACATTGAGATTAGCGAATGGCTAGTAGCTAACAGCTAGAGGCTTATTATGGCATTGACAAAAGCGAAGAAGGCGGAGAAAGTCGCGCAGCTTGCGAAGGAGCTGGAAGGCTCAACGAGCGCGATTATTGGCACGTTTGCCAAGCTGACCGTTGCTCAGGATTTTGAACTGCGTAAGACTGTCCGCGCGGCTGGCGGGCGATACCGCGTGCTGAAGAACAAGCTGGCGGCCCGTGCCGCGAAGGGGACGCAGATTGAGGCTGCGCTTCAGGGGTTGAAGGGTGTTTCGTCGGTTGCGTATACGAGCGGCGACCCGGTTGCGCTGGCGAAGGCGCTCTCGGCCTGGATTGCGGACAACGCTGAATTTACCTTTAAGCTCGGCATTGTGGATGGCAAGGTCATCACGGTTGAAGAGGTAAAGCAGTTGGCGACCATGCCGGGCAAGGAAGAGATATTCTCGAAGCTGCTCTTTCTTATCAATGCTCCGGCACAGCGTCTGGCGACGGTCATCAATGCGACGGGTCGCGACCTGGCGGTGGTGATCAAGCAGGCGGTCGAGCAGAAGAAGTTTGCAGAGGCAGCGAGCTAGTTGCCGGTTGTCAGTTGCCAGTCCCCCAGTTGCGGGAAATGCTGGTGACTGGAAACTTATGGTTGGAGACTATACAGGATTCGCCGCAGGGCAGGGCGTGAAGGGTGCTGGGTCTGGGCACATCGGAAACTTCATGGCGGGCAGGCGGCAACCGGAGCTGGGGTGCTCCGGAGCAGTAAACAAATTTCGTATTACGGAGAAGATCAAATGGCGGATTTGCAGCAGTTGGAAGAACAGATTGTCGGGCTTAGCCTGCTGGACGCGGCAGCCCTGGTAAAGAAGCTTGAAGAGCGTCTCGGCGTTTCGGCGGCAGCGGCGGCCCCTGTGGTTGTGGCTGGCGCGGGTGCCGGAGCTGGCGCGGCTGCCCCTGCGGCGGCTGAACAGACCGAGTTCACCGTCATCCTGAAGGATGCGGGCGCGAACAAGATCAACACCATCAAGGCTGTGCGTGAGGTTACCTCGCTCGGTCTGAAGGAAGCCAAGGACCTGGTGGACGGCGCTCCGAAGACCCTGAAGGAGAACGTCAGCAAGGAAGATGCTGAGGCCATCAAGAAGAAGTTTGAAGGCGTCGCAACGATCGAAATCAAGTAGTTTGCCAGTTGGCTTTGTGCCTGGTTTTGGTGCAAATTGCGCCGGGACTGCCTAGAACGGCATAGAAAAGTCAAGAGGGCAACTTGCATGCCAAAGCGGGATGCGCTAAGATGAAAATTACGCATCCCGCCCGGCTTTTTATGTCCGGGTGGTATGTGATGGCTTGCGTCAGGCTGTTGCGTGGTTGTGAGTGCGTAGTTTGCGGCACGCAAGCCGAGAAGTGATTGGACGGTTTTTCGACCCGGAAGTGGTCGGCGTATCTGCGGGAGATAGCGGCGGGCCTGAAGATACGGGATTTGGATCAGCTGTAGGGCGGCATACACGGTTTCAAAGCGGCGGAAGCGAACAGTCTGTATTTCAAAAGTGCACAATCCGGGTTGTGGCGCTCGTAAGACGTCTTGTCTTTACGGGCTTTTGGTGTTTGTGCAGCTTCTATCGCTTTGTGTTTTCTTTATGCCCTGCTAATAATCCCGCCTGACGAAACTGGCTTCAGTACCTTCGCTATGACGATTTGTTTGTACCGCGAGGTTGCCTGAAGTTGCAAGCCCGGAGATGTGGAAAGTCTGGGGAGATTTGCCCTGTGTTCCGTTTTGGGATTGCAGGCGATTCAACTGAAATGGTTGCTGTGCGCGGGCGAGGGACGCGCTGGCAATAGTGAGTCACAGGGACATGCTGCGCGGCCTGGACAGCATGTCAGTTCCCTTGCGTATACGGGCCTCAGGAGTGAAGCATGCCGAACGAGAATCGCGCCATTCGCAGCCGTCTCGATTTTTCCAAAATTCCGACAGCCATCAAGATTCCTAACCTGATCGAAGTGCAGCGGCGTTCTTATGAGCGTTTTCTGCAGATGGACAAACTACCCTCTGAGCGGGAAGACAATGGATTGCAGTCTGTCTTCAGCTCGGTCTTTCCCATTGCTGACTTCCGCAATATCTCGCAGCTTGATTTTGTGGACTACTCGATCGGGAACTGGGAGTGCAAGTGCGGCCACCTGAAGGGGCTGCACCACCTGCGTACCGCCTGCGTGAATTGCGGTGCGATGGTCATTACGGACCCGTTTCATCCAGGTGATGTGCTTTGTCACAAGTGCGGAACCTACAACAAGAACACGCCCGACTTCTGCAACAAGTGCGGCGACCCTGTAGGTTTGCAGCTGAAGTATGACCAGTCGGAGTGCGAAGAGCGCGGCATGACATACTCCGCACCGCTGAAGGTGACGGTGCGCCTTACGATTTATGACAAAGACCCGGAGACGGGTGCTAAGACGATCCGCGACATCAAGGAGCAGGAAGTCTTTTTCGGCGATATTCCGCTGATGACGCAGAATGGCACGTTCATTGTGAACGGGACCGAACGCGTCATTGTTTCGCAATTGCACCGTTCGCCCGGCGTCTTTTTCGAGACGGCGAACAACCGTACGTATTTCCTCGGCAAGATCATTCCTTACCGCGGCTCCTGGGTTGAGTTTGAGTACGACCAGAAGAACACGCTGTATGTGCGCATTGATCGCAAGCGCAAGTTCCTGGGGACGATCTTCCTGCGCGCGCTGGGGCTGAAGTCGGATGAGGAGATCCTCAAGTCCTTCTATACGGTGGACAGGATTTCTGTGCGCGACAACAAGCTCTTCTGGGCGGTTGAGCCGGATGCGGAGAGGGGAACGCATCTGCTTGGGGCAAAGCCGGCGCATGCGGTCGTGGCCAAGGGCGAGGAAATTGCTCACTCGGGACGTAAGATTACGCCGTCCATTCTGAAGGCGCTGCGCCAACACAAGATTTCTGAAGTCGAAGTCGAGACGGCGGAGCTCGATGGGGCGGTAACCGCCGCGGACGTGATTGACACGACGACGGGCGAGGTCTTCCTTGAGGCCAATCAGGAACTGACCGCTGACAAGCTGCACAAGATCATGCAGAGCGGCGTGAGCACGATCGAGGTCTTCTTCCCGGAGCGTGACGATGTGGGCAACGTGATTACGAACACGCTGCGCCGTGACTCTGTTCGCAAGCCGGAAGAAGCGCTGATTGAGATCTACCGCAAGCTGCGTCCGGGCGACCCGCCGACGCTGGATACGGCAACTGCGCTGTTTGAGGGCATGTTCTTTGATCCCCGCAAGTACGACTTTTCGCGCGTGGGCCGTCTGAAGTTCAACATCAAGCTGTATGAGAACCAGGATGCGACTCCGCTTGATCGCCGTACGCTGACGCCGGAAGACTTCTACGCGACGATCAAGTACCTGCTGAAGCTGCGCAAGAACATCGGCATTGTGGACGATATTGACCACCTGGGCAACCGCCGCGTACGTGCCGTGGGTGAGTTGATGGAGAACCAATTCCGCATTGGCCTGGTCCGCATGGAGCGCGCCATCAAGGAAAAGATGAGCGTGTACCAGGAGATGTCCACGGCGATGCCGCATGACCTCATCAATGCGAAGCCGGTGATGGCGGCCATCCGCGAGTTCTTTGGCTCATCGCAGCTCTCGCAATTCATGGACCAGACGAACCCGCTGTCGGAGATCACGCACAAACGCCGTCTTTCGGCCCTTGGACCGGGCGGTCTGTCGCGTGAGCGCGCGGGATTCGAAGTCCGCGACGTACACCCGACGCACTATGGCCGTATCTGCCCGATTGAGACACCGGAAGGTCCGAACATTGGGTTGATCAGCTCACTCTCGTGCTTTGCGCGCATTAACGAGTATGGCTTTATCGAATCGCCATACCGCCGTGTGCGCGATGGCCGGGTGCTTGACTATGTGCAGATTACCAATGCGGGCGAAAGCGGTCTGCGTGTTGGTGACCATCTGGAGAAGCAGGAAGCTATCAAGCTGAACAATCAGTTAAAGAAGGACAAAAAGCGCACGATTGAATATGAGCCATTCTCCTTCTATCTGTCGGCGTGGGAAGAAGACCGGCACACGATCGCGCAGGCGAACATCGAGCTCGACGAGGAGGGAAACATCGTCGAAGAGCTGGTGAATGCGCGGCGTCAAGGTAACTTTGTTCTGGTGAACCGCAGCGAAGTGGACTATGTGGACGTGAGCCCGAAGCAACTTGTTTCGGTCGCCGCATCGCTGGTGCCGTTCCTGGAGCACGACGATGCGAACCGCGCACTGATGGGCGCGAACATGCAACGCCAGTCGGTGCCGCTGCTTGTTTCGGAAGCTCCGCTGGTGGGAACAGGAATGGAAGGCGTTACGGCGCGCGATTCAGGTGCTGTGGTGCTTGCTCGCCGAAACGGCATTGTGGATTCGGTGGACTCGGAGCGCATTATTGTGCGGGTCGAGGGCGAGCATCATCCGACGCAGTTGTCGCGTGAGGTGGGTTCGGACATTTACCAGCTCATCAAGTTCAAGCGTTCGAACCAGAACACCTGCATCAACCAGAAGCCGATTGTCCGCAAGGGTGACCGCGTGCTGAAGGGGCAGGTGATTGCAGACGGACCCTGCACGGAGCAGGGCGAGCTTGGCCTTGGCCGTAACGTGCTGGTGGCCTTTATGCCATGGCGAGGATACAACTTTGAGGACGCGATCCTGATCTCGGAAAAGCTGGTTCGTGAGGACTACTACACATCAGTCCACATTGAAGAGTTTGAGATTGAAGCGCGCGACACAAAGCTAGGGCCGGAAGAAATCACGCGCGATATCCCCAACGTGAGCGAGCATGCACTGCGTGACCTCGACGAGAGCGGCGTGATCCGTATTGGCGCAAAGGTGAAGCACAACGACATTCTGGTGGGCAAAGTCACGCCGAAGGGCGAGACGCAGCTTACGCCGGAAGAGAAGCTGCTGCGTGCCATCTTCGGAGAAAAGGCCGGAGACGTGCGTGATGCATCACTGACTTGCCCTCCGGGGATTGAAGGCACGGTTGTGGATGTTCGGATCTTCTCCCGCAAGGGACAGGAGAAGGACGAGCGCGCCAAGCTGATTGAAGCCGAGCAGGTGGCAAAACTTGAGAAGAACCTGGCCGATGAGATTCGTATTCTCACCGATGAGCGGCTGAAGCGCCTTGAAGCCATTCTGGGTGGCAAGGAAGTGCTGGCCGATCTGCATGATGAGCGTACGAACAAGCGCCTGCTGGTGAAGGGCGCCATTCTGGACCGCGATACCATTGAGCTGATCTCGACGCGTAATCTGAAGCGCATTCGCTATGCGGACAAGGACCCGCGCGTGAATGAGCAGATTGACGAGATCGAGGAGATGACCTCGCGCCAGATTGATGTTCTGCGCAAGATCACCAACGAGAAGATCGCCAAGCTGCAGAAGGGCGACGAGCTTGCTCCTGGCGTGATCAAGCTGGTCAAGGTCTACATCGCCATGAAGCGCAAGCTCTCGGTCGGCGACAAGATGGCCGGACGCCATGGTAACAAGGGCGTCATCTCGCGTGTGCTGCCGGAAGAAGATATGCCGTATCTGCCGGATGGCACTCCGGTTGAGATTGTTCTGAATCCGCTGGGCGTTCCGTCCCGTATGAACGTCGGTCAGATTCTGGAGACGCATCTTGGCTGGGCGGCGCATTGCCTGGGCAAGCAGGTGGCAGCGCTGGTGAACCAGTATCGCGATGCGGGGCGTCTGCGCGAGGTGGTGAAAGAGAAGTTTGCCAACACCGCTGCGCTCAAGCATCTGCTGGAACTGGACGATGAGCAGTTGCTCCGCGTCTGCGCCGGCATGGACAAGGGCATCTGGTTTGGCACCGCGGTTTTCGACGGCGCGAAGGAAACCGAAATCAAGGCCCTGTTGCGGGCGGCGGGACTGCCGGAGTCGGGCAAGATCCATCTGTACGACGGTATGACTGGCGAACAGTTTGAGCAGCCAGCAACGGTGGGCTACATCTACATGTTGAAACTCTCGCACCTGGTGGATGACAAGATCCACGCCCGCTCGATTGGGCCGTACTCACTCATCACGCAGCAGCCGCTGGGCGGCAAGGCGCAGTTCGGCGGACAGCGCTTCGGAGAAATGGAAGTGTGGGCGCTGGAAGCCTATGGCGCGGCCTACATTCTGCAGGAGCTACTGACTGCCAAGTCTGATGACGTGTTTGGCCGCACCAAGATTTACGAGGCCATCGTCAAGGGCGAGGCGGCAATTGAGCCGGGTGTTCCGGAATCATTCAACGTGCTTGTACGCGAACTGCAGGCGCTCTGCCTCGATGTGGAGCTGATTAAGCAGGTCGGCGATGAAGCCAAGAAACAGCCGCTGCCTACGTTTGCAGCTGCGGATTAGTGAACAGTTTCAACTGATTTCTAAGAGATTGAGCAGCGCAATGTTAGCGCGTTGCGTGAAAAAGAACAGAAGTTAAACGCACTGGGGACTGATAACTGATAATCAGTCACCAGCTGCACAGGAGGGTCACCTTGTACCGTTCCAGCCCGTTTGAGCTAACCAATCCGATCACGGATTTCGATGCGATCCGCATCTCGCTCGCTTCGCCCGAGAAGATCCGCAGTTGGTCCCATGGCGAAGTCACCAAGCCTGAAACCATCAACTATCGCACCTTCAAGCCGGAGCGGGATGGACTTTTCTGCGCCCGCATCTTTGGCCCGGTCACTGACTGGGAGTGTCTCTGCGGCAAATACAAGCGCATGAAGCACCGTGGCGTGATCTGTGATAAGTGCGGAGTGGAAGTCACTCTGTCGAAGGTGCGCCGTGAGCGCCTGGGCCATATCGAGCTGGCCTCGCCGTGCTCGCACGTGTGGTTCTTCAAGGGACTGCCGTCGCGTATCGGGCACCTGCTCGACATTTCACTGCGCGATCTGGAAAGCGTGCTCTATTTTGAGAGCTACGTTGTTGTAGACCCGGGCGATTCGCCGACCCGCGAGCGCGAAATCATCAAGGACGAGAACCGTTTCCGCGAGCTTGATCAGCAGTATCGTCCGACAGGCTTTAAGGCCATGATGGGCGCTGAAGCGATCAAGGAACTGCTGAAGCGCGTGAATGTGGATGAGCTTGCCATTGAGCTGCGCGAGCGCATGAAGGCGGAGACTTCGCTGCAGAAGCGGCTGAAGTATTCGAAGCGCCTGAAGGTTGTTGAAGCCTTCCGCAAGTCAGGTAACAAGCCGCAGTGGATGATTCTGGACGTGATTCCGGTGATTCCGCCGGAGCTGCGCCCATTGGTGCCTCTGGATGGCGGCCGCTTTGCAACGTCTGACCTGAATGACCTGTACCGCCGCGTGATCAACCGTAACAACCGCCTGAAGAAGCTCATGGACCTCCATGCGCCTGAGGTGATTGTGCGGAACGAAAAGCGCATGCTGCAGGAAGCGGTGGATGCGCTGTTTGACAACGGCCGACGCGGACGCGTGCTGCGCGGTGCGAACAACCGCCCGCTGAAGTCGCTCTCTGACACGCTGAAGGGCAAGCAGGGACGTTTCCGCCAGAACCTTCTCGGAAAGCGTGTGGACTACTCTGGCCGTTCGGTGATCGTAGTGGGTCCGGAGCTGAAGCTGCACCAGTGCGGTCTGCCGAAGAAGATGGCGCTTGAGCTGTTCAAGCCGTTTATCTATCACCGCCTGGAGCAGACGGGCCACTGTACCACCATCAAGCAGGCGAAAGAGATGGTCGAGCTGCAGGAGCCGATTGTGTGGGACATCCTGGAGGAGGTCATTAAGGACCATCCCGTCCTGCTGAACCGCGCTCCAACGCTGCATCGCCTCGGCATCCAGGCCTTCGAACCGGTGCTGGTGGAAGGTAAGGCCATTAAGATCCACCCGCTGGTCTGCACCGCATTTAACGCGGACTTTGACGGTGATCAGATGGCTGTACACATTCCGCTGTCGCCAGAGGCGCAGGTGGAAGCCAGCGTTCTGATGCTTGCTTCGCACAACATTCTGTCGCCCGCGTCAGGACAGCCGATTACTGTGCCGACGCAGGACATGGTGCTTGGTCTGTATTACCTGACCAAGTCGAAGAAGGGATCGAAGGGTGAGGGGCGTGTTTTTGCCAACATTGAAGAAGTGCTGATGGCGCTGAATGCGAAGGAGGTCGAGACACTGACTCCGATTCGCCTGCGTTACAGTGGCTTAGTGCTGGACATGACCACGGCCTATGATGACCAGGACCTGCTGCATACCGAGCCAGTCGAGTACGACAAGCAGTACATTTCGACCACGGTAGGACGCGCCATTCTGAATGACGCTCTGCCGGAGGGCATGCCGTATGTCAATGGCCTGCTCAAGAAGAAGGGCATTGGCCAGCTGGTCAACTACTGCTATCTGAATCTCGGCCTTGAGACGACGGTGCAGATGCTGGACCGCATCAAGGAACTGGGCTTCCAGTATGCGACGCGTTCGGGTCTGTCAGTGGGTCTGGATGACATGGTCATTCCGGAGACCAAGTACTCGCTTGTGCGGGATGCAGAAAAGCAGCGTTTTGCTGTGCAGCAGCAGTATCTGGATGGCGCGATCACAAACGGCGAGCGCAACAACAAGGTGATTCAGCTGTGGTCGGCGGTGACGGAAAAGGTCGCCGATGAGATGTTCGACAACATGAAGAACGCGGACAAGGAAGGGGCCATGAACCCGATTTACATCATGGCTGATTCCGGCGCCCGTGGTTCGAAGCAGCAGATTCGCCAGCTCTCAGGCATGCGCGGACTGATGGCCAAGCCGTCGGGCGAAATTATCGAAACACCGATCACGGCGAACTTCCGTGAAGGGCTGACGGTGCTCGAATACTTCATCTCGACGCACGGAGCCCGCAAGGGTCTGGCTGACACCGCGCTGAAGACCGCTGACTCGGGCTACCTGACCCGCCGTCTGGTGGACGTGGCGCAGGATGTCATTGTCAGCGAGCGTGATTGCGGCACGGTCGAAGGCATTTACGTCACGCCGATTGTCGAGTCTGGTGAAATTATCGAGCCGCTGCGCGACCGTATTATTGGCCGCGTATCGCTTGAGAAGATCAAGGATTACGAAGGCAACGTCATTGTTGATGTGAACCAGGAGATCAACGAAGACCTTGCTTCGCAGATTCAGGCAGCGGGTATTGAGCGCGTGAAGATCCGCTCGGTGCTTACCTGCGAATCGCGCCGCGGCGTCTGCGTGCTCTGCTATGGACGCAACCTTGGCTCGGGCCGCCTGGTTGAGCTGGGTGAGGCTGTAGGCGTTATCGCGGCACAGTCTATCGGTGAACCGGGAACGCAGCTTACGATGCGTACCTTTCACATCGGTGGAACAGCGTCGCGTGTCTCTGAGCAGTCGCGTCTGGATGCGAAGAATGCGGGCACGGTGCGCTTCATCAACATGGTTACGGTGCGCTCAAAACAGGGTGATCTGGTGGCCATGAACCGCTCCGGCTCTATTGCGGTGATTGACGAGCGCGGACGTGAAAAAGAGCGTTACCAGGTGGTCTACGGCGCAAAGCTGAAGGTGGAAGACGGACAGAAGGTTGAGCTGGGCCAGGCCATGGTCGAGTGGGACCCGTATACGTTCGCCATCCTGACCGAGATTGGCGGCACTGTCCAGTTCAAGGACCTACAGGAAGGCATCACCCTGCACGAAGAAGTGGACGAGGTCACTGGCCTGTCACGTCTGGTGGTTGGCGATTCACCGGACGAGAAGCGCCAGCCTGCGATCGTGATCAAGGGAGCGAAGGGCAACAAGCGGTATCTGATGCCTTCACGCGCCCATCTCATGATCCAGGACGGGGACGAGGTTTTCCCGGGCGATGTACTTGCGAAGATTCCGCGCGAAACCACGCGCACCAAGGACATCACGGGCGGTCTGCCCCGCGTTGTGGAACTCTTCGAGGCACGCAAGCCGCGCGAAACCGCGATCATCTCTGAGATTGATGGCGTGGTCAAGTTCGGCGAAGTCACGAAGGGCCAGCGTAAGATCTACGTCACCGCGGACAACGGCGAGGAGAAGGAATACTCTGTGCCTCGCGGTGTGCACGTCAACGTGCAGGAGGGTGAACGCCTGCGCGCTGGTGAGCCGCTGATGGATGGTCCTCTGAACCCGCACGACATTCTTGCCGTGCTGGGCGAGAAGGAGCTCCAAGCTTATCTGGTGAACGAAATCCAGGAAGTCTACCGTCTGCAGGGCGTGGCCATCTCCGACAAACACATTGAAGTGATTGTTCGCCAGATGTTGCGCTGGGTGAAGATCGAGGAAGTGGGTGATACGAACTTCCTGCTTGAACAGCAGGTGGACAAGTTCCGCTTCCGCCAGGAGAACGAGCGCGCCATCGCCAATGGCGGGCGTCCGGCGACTGGCCGTCCGTTGCTGTTGGGCATTACCAAGGCGTCGCTGTCTACGGAGAGCTTCATCTCGGCAGCCAGCTTCCAGGAGACCACGCGTGTTCTCACTGAAGCCTCCATCAACGGAGCGGTGGACAACCTGCGCGGACTCAAGGAGAACGTCATTGTGGGCCGCCTGATTCCGGCAGGAACGGGCATGGAGTATTACCGCAACGTCCAGCTCTCACCGGAGCTTGAGGAAGCGGCAGCCCGCGTCCAGCAGGAAGTCCACGAAGCCTACGAAGCCGCCGAGCGCGAACTTGAAATGATGCGCCAGGAAGGCGAAGCAGAAGAGATGGCCGCCGAGTAAGGGCTGGCCTTCCAGACAAACGCGCCTTTGGCGCAAAACCTGAAGCCCCGGTTTTTGGCCGGGGCTTTTTGTTTCTGCTTTGATTTATGCTGCTTTGGCTTCCATTGTTCACGGATCTGTTCACGGATCGATTTCGCCGCTTTCGATCCGTTCCAGCAGCGGTTGCATATAGCGCATCATGTGCAAGCCTGCTCCGGAGCACAGTTGACTGCGAAAGTGGCGTGCGCCGTGTACTCTTTCGTCTGGCTGGTGGACATCATGTGGGTCGCCGCGAGGCGAAGGCAGCGGCTTGAAGGGGCGGGTTCTTTTTCATGCGTGAAAGGCCATACAGACTGATCAGACCACTGTTGAAGAGGAAGGGCAGAGTTTTCCGGGATGGATTCATCGCTTTTTCTCGAATGGAACAAGCTGGCGTGCTGTTCTCTAGTGGAACTGGTTGTATTTGCGTGCTGCCGCGGATGCAAGCACGAGCGCTGGTCTGATTTCCTTGCCGCGTGCATCCGCTCCTCGGCGTGAGGAGGATTGTCCTGCGACTGGTTTGGGGAGCATCGAATTCACGGCGCTCATGGCCTGTATGGTCGCTTCCGGGCAGAGGTGAGCAAGCCGCGCGGCCAGAATAGCCTGTGGGGTGATGGCAATCTCGGTTTTGCCTGTGATGATGGCCCGCACAATTTTTCTTGCCGCGCTGGCGGCGGAGGTAGACACCCCGGGCAGGCCAGCAGAGAGGCTGAACCAGCGGTATTCCCGCTCAGCGTCACCGGTAAAGAGCGCGTTCAGGTGAGACCCGGTGCGCATCAGGCCGGGACAGACGGTGGTTACACGGATTCCCTTTGAGCGCAGCTCCGCGCAGAGTCCTTCAGAAAATCCGACAGCAGCAAACTTGCTCGCCGTATATGGCAAGAGATGGGGAACAGCGATTTTTCCGCCGATGGAGGTGATGTTTACGATGGCGCCGCTTTGTCGTTTCAGCATCTGCGGCAGAACGGCAAGGGTGCAGTGCAGGCCGCTGAAAAAGTTCGTATCCATTTCATTGTGAAAGCCGTGCACGGTCTGGTTTTCTATGGGGCCAGGCGTAATGATGCCTGCATTGTTGACCAGAATGTCTATGCGGCCGAACTTCTCTGTGGCTTGTTGTATGAAGGATTCGGCTTGCTCAGGTTTTCGCAGATCGCTGGCGGTAACCAGGATGTCTTCGGAATGAATGTTTTTGTGCCGCTTGAGGATCAGCTTTCGGGCGTCTTCGAGCTCTTCGACATTTCTGGCGGTCAAGGCCAACTGGGTTCCATGGCGCGCAAGCTCCTCGGCGATTGCCAGCCCCAGGCCGCGCGATCCTCCGGTCACGACGGCGACCTTGCCCATCAGCCGCTTCTGTTTCCGCTTTCTGAGATGGTCTGCGGCAAAGTAGACTCCAGCGCCCGTAAGGCTGGCGCCAGCCACTGCCAAAGTGGCAGCGGTGGTCTTCAGGGATTTGGGGAACATAGACCCTCCAACAGGATGAGATGCTCCCCTGGATCCCACTGAGTCAACTGTTGTCTGCTTCCGATGCGGTATTTCCATTTTTGGAAGGTTTTATCGAGAAATACATACTTCCGTAAGCCGATTGGCCTTTAAACAATAGCACTTAAGGAAATTTGGTAATGGTAGTTGAATTGCTAGGCAAATTATTCAGACCCCTTGCAGCCCCCCCATCTGCTTTTTTCCCGGAGATCCTCAGTTCCCCGGTATTTGTTTTGTGTCCATCGGAGGTAAAAAATGCGCCGTTTCTCTGCGGTAAGCTTGTTCCTGGGTTTGTTTTTCTTCGCCGCCACGATATACGCACAAACGACTGCAACCATCACAGGAGTTGTGACTGACCCGACGGGTGCGGTCATTCCCAATGTCACGGTTGTTCTTTTGAATCCGTCCACTGGAGTCAGCTTCAAGGCGGTGACGAATTCTGCCGGTTCCTATCGTATTGCCAATATTCCTCCGGGACCGGGTTACCAGTTGGTTTTCACGCAGCAGGGTTTTTCTCCCTACCACGTTGACAATGTGTACGTGAACGTGGCGAATACCGACACGGAGAATGCGCAACTGGCCCCCGGGCAGCAGGTTGAGATTACGGTAAATGCCGGAGAGCAAAGCGCAACCCTCAATACAGAGGACGCTTCGATCGGCAATAACGTTCAGGTTTCCAAGCTGAATGAACTGCCGGTACAGAATCGCCTGTCGCCGACTGCACTGCTGACGCTGGAGCCGGGCATTACTTTGAGCGGTGCAACGACCGGCGCGCGTGTGGACCAGAACAACATTACGGTAGACGGCCTGGATGTGAATGATTTCGGGACAGGGAACTTTGGCTCGATTACTGCGAATGCGCCGGTGGACTCCGTGCAGGAGTTCCGCGGAACAGTGGGTGGCTACACTGCCAGCAGCGGGCAAGGCGGTGGCGGCCAGTTCCAGATGGTGACCAAGAGCGGCAGCAATCAGTGGCATGGTCAGGCGAACCTGTATCACCGCGATAATTCTACAACGGCCAATGACTGGTTTAATGATCTTGCCGGTCTGCGTGCGCCGAAGTTGGTACAGAACCAGTTCGGTGGGTCGCTGGGTGGTCCTATCAAGCATGACAAGGCGTTCTTTTTCTTCGACTACTACAATTCGCGCATTGCTCGCTCGGCGGCCGCACTGCGAACGGTTCCACTGGCCTCATACACTTCCGGGAATGTGTCCTATATCAACAACAATCCGGGGTGCACCTTCCGTAGCCGTCAAAACACGACGCCCAACTGCATCAGCTCACTGACTTCGGCGCAGGTGCAGGCCATGGATCCAGCTGGTAAAGGAGAAAGCCCTGCTTTCTATAGTCTGCTGAAGCTGTATCCGGCTGCCAATGATGTAACGGCAGGCGATGGAATCAATACTGGTGGATTTCGCTTTAACGCTCCGCAACCGCAGTACATTACCACGTATGTAGGAAAGATCAACTACAACCTGACAGAGAAGATTAGTCTCTGGGGCCGTGGCACGTTCTCAAGAGAGAACCAGGTAAACTCAGTTGCACAATTCCCAGGTCTTCCATCAGCTACGCAGTTTGTAGATCGCAGCTATGCCTATGTAGGAGGAATGGACTGGCAGATCAGCACGAACAAGATCAACCAGTTTACCTATGGAACGACGGTGCAGGACTGGAGTTTCCCGCGCCCGCAGAATCCTCTCGGGATCAACCAGGTTGGTTTCTCCAGTGGTGTTACGACTCTTCTGGATTCACCCTATTCCAGTCCATCCAACTCACAGAGCCGCCGCATTCCGATTCCGCAGATTCAGGACAATTTCAGCTGGAACCTGGGACGCCATTCGCTGTCCATTGGCGGCACTTATAAGTGGATCACAGAAACCAGCAACACCATTCTGGATTACAACTCCTATACCATTGGTCTTGGCGGTGAGGTGCAGGGCCTGGATGCTTCCTTGCGGCCTGCGAATCTGCTACGCCCCAGCTCTACAGCGCAGATAACCTATGACAGCGCTTTTACAGCAGCGCTGGGAAGAGTAGGAAATATAGGCACAACAGTCAATTACGATGCTGCGGGCAATCCACTGCCGCAAGGGACTGGATCGCGCCAGAACTACAAGTATTACCAGACGCTGGTCTACGCGAGTGACACCTGGAAGGTGACTCCGCACTTTACCTTCACCTATGGATTGAACTATCAGTACTTCTCCGTTCCTTACGAAACCCACGGCCTTGAGACGGTGCAGACCATGGGTTTCGACAAATATATGGCTGCGCGTGTGGCACAGAGTGCATCCGGGGTGAGCGGCCCGAACGTGGTTCCCTTCATCACGTATGTGCTGGGAGGCCCCAAAAACCACGGTCCTGCTTTATACAATCGCGACCCGAAAAACTTTGGTCCTCGTGTTGCGTTTGCGTGGAACCCGAAGTTTGATGAAAAGTCTGTCTTCAGCGGCGGCTTCGGAATTGTCTATGACCGCACTATCGTCAGCGCGGTCCAGTACCAGCAGACGCAGTACTCTTATCTCTTCCAGCAGGATTTTACACAGAACTATGGAACGGGAACGGACCCTCGAGGTTCGCTGGCGACAGATCCGCGCTATGATGCTCCTCCAGCCGCTCCGGTTCCGGCCACACCCAAACCACCTTTCGTGCCTTATGTGGATTCGACGGGCACTCCGTATGGATTGCAGAATGGCAGCGCCTTTAACGAGACGATTGATCCGAACCTGAAGACACCGTACTCGATGACGATCAGCTTTAACTTCCAGCACCAGTTCCCAGGCTCGACTGTGATGAGGATTGGGTATGCTGGCCGTCTGGGACGTCGTCTGCTGGCGCAGGCCGATGCAAACCAACTGGTGGAATTTCCTGACAAGGTGTCGGGTCAGCTCATGTCCCAAGCCATGGGAGATGTTACGAAGGAACTGCGCGCCGGGGCTGACCCGACCAACCTGGCAGCTGAACCTTGGTTTGAAAATCAATTCGCTCCGGGAATCGGCGTAGCGAATGGCTTTCCGAATAACACATCATTTATTGCAAATGCCTTGCAGTCTTTGATGCTTAAAGGCGACTTTGCTGATACGATTCAGGCGCTTTCGAGTGGGCTGAATTACAACGTGGGAATGGGAGCGCAGTTCTCTGAGAACACCTTCTACACCAATAAAGGTTTCTCGACCTATCACGGACTGCTAGTGAGCGTGCAGAAGAACCTGACACATGGTCTGCAGTTTGACGCGAACTACACCTGGTCGCATTCGATTGATAACGTATCAGTGATTGCGAACAGTCCTGCGATCGGCGGCTACGGCTTTATCTGCGATGTGCTGCGGCCGCGGGCGTGCCGTGGGAACTCTGATTTTGATACTACCCATTACCTGAACAGTGACTTTACTTATGCATTGCCCTTTGGCCGCGGACGCACCTTTGGCGGCAATATTCCATGGGGCCTGAACGACCTGATTGGTGGATGGGATGTAAGTGGCATTGCTTTCTGGCACAGCGGTACTGCGTATTCGACCGTTTCCAGCGCTTTTGTCGCGGGCTATGCGAACAATGCACCAGCTATCTTTAATGGGGATACTGGTGCTTTGAAGCGCGGCATACATAAAACGTCTGGGGGCCAGTTGTTCCTTTTTGCTGATCCTCAGGCCGCGGTGAACGCCTTTCAGGGGCCAATCGGGTTCCAGATAGGAAGCCGCAACTCTCTTCGTGGGCCTCAATACTTTGATCTTGATACCGGATTAGCGAAGACGTTTGCTATCTGGCCCGACCGTGGATTAGATCTCAAGTTCAGGGCAGATGCATTCAATGTTCTGAACCACCCGAACTTCAGCTCTCCAGGCACCAACACCAGCTATGATGACATTACGCAGGCGAGCAATTTCGGTCAGTTGACCTCGATGAATGGGTCACCGCGTGTGATGCAATTGTCGGTGCGTCTTGAGTTTTAATTGAAGTACTTGCAGATGAGCGCAGTCGTGAAATCGCGGCTGCGCTTTTTATTGGCCGGTATGTGCATGGGCGGGAATGATGGACGATAGTCCTGCCGCTTCTGCTGTGGCTTTCACCATGGCATCAAAGCCCATGCAGGAATTCAGCATGAGGTGATACATGCGGTAGTCGTTCCATTCACGGTTGTAAAACCGCCGGACATAGGCGGCGCGGCGCTTGTCGGTGGCGGTGATTTCTTCTTCTGCTTCATTAGCGTGGTCAGGGAAATTCTCCTGAAACCAGGCAATCTTGCGCTTCATGGAGGCGTGCACGAAGACATGAAAGACGCCGGGAACGGTCAGAAGGGCGGCTGTAGCGCCGCGTCCTACGATGACGACGCTGCCGGTCTGCACCTGTTCCTGAAAGTATTCGCGCACGAACCTGACCATGCGTTCGGCATCGAAGACGTCGCTTGAATCGAGCGCAGGCAGGCGTTCTATGGAGCCATACCAGAAGGCCTTGCCAACGCGGTAGTACCAGGGATCCAGCCGTTCATCGCAGCTTTCGACGAGCTTTTTTGTAATACCGGCCTTGGCAGCGATTTCGTCAATCAGACACTGGTCCACGAGCTTCCAATCGAGATAGCGTGCCAGATGGTGGGCAAATGCCGCACCCTGGCTACCGTATTCGCGCTCGACGGTAATGACCCGGATCATGACGCATCCTCCGCGGTGGGTATCGTAGCACTGCCAGCGGCGAATGAAAAGGCGGATTTTAATCCCGCAACTCTACTACCGTTGCACCTGCGCCGCCTTCGGCCTGTGTGGGCTCGGTGATGAAGGCGACGTGCGGATGCCGCTCAAGCATGGAGCGCAGCGCCCGGCGCAGAATACCCATCCCTGTGCCATGTATGATGCGGACGCGCGGTAGTCCGGCGAGATAGGCCTTGTCCAGGAATTTCTCGACCTCGTCGGTGGCTTCATCCACGGTTTTGCCGATGAGGTTGATCTCCGGACGAAGGTCGCTGGTGGAACCCGAGACGATGATTGAGACACCGCGCCGTCGCGCCGCTTCTACAGGATTTGGACGTGCGGGAATGACCTCGGCGATATCGTCACGTGCGATGCGTATTTTCATGGGGCCAACAGCGACCTCATAGGTGTTGGCGTCAATTTCGCGCTGGACGACACCCATGCGGCCCAGGGTGCGAAGTTTTACGGTGTCTCCGGCAGCCACATGGCGGACGAGGTGTGGTTGCGCGTTCTGGTCGCCTTTGTCAGCGCCGGTCTTGTCGGCAATGACGGCGGAATTGAAATTCTCCTGAAATTCGCGGCGGAGGCGGGCAATGCGCTGCTCGGCCTGTCTGGAGAGCTTCTGCTGGGTCGCGCGATCATCAATGGCGCGGACGGTTTCACGGGCACGGAACTCGAAGTCTTTGAGCAGGGACTGTAGCTTGAGTTCAAGCTCGCGCACTTTGGCTCGCCACTCCTTCATGCCTTCTGTGGCCAGACGATTGCGCTCGCGGTTCAGCTCGTATTCAAGCTCGCGCGTACGCTTGCGCTCGGCTTCGAGTTCCCGCAATTGCTGATGCAGGCGGTCGAGGAAGGTGGCGATGTCCTGCGTCTGGGTGTTCAACTGTGCGCGGGCAGCGGCGATGATTTTTGGCTGCAAGCCGAGTCGCTGCGCGATGTTGATGCCTGCGGATGCTCCCGGGACGCCGAGGCGAAGCTCGTAGGTGGGAGCGAGGGTCTTCTCATCAAAGCCGACCGCGGCATTGCGCACTCCTTTGTGGCTGGCGGCGTAGACCTTGAGTGAGGTGAGGTGTGTGGAGATGATGCTCCACGCGCCGGAGCGGAGAAAGTGTTCTGAGATGGCGACGGCGAGTGCTGCGCCTTCTTCGGGGTCGGTGGCAGAGCCAAGTTCATCGAGCAGCACGAGCGAGCGCGCTCCGGCACGATGGGCGATGCGGTTGAGATGGACGATGTGTGCGGAGAAGGTGGAGAGGTTCTGCTCGATGGATTGAGCATCGCCGATGTCAGCGAGGATGTCATCGAAGACAGGAAAGACAGCTTCTTCCGCAGGTATGGGGACCCCGGCCTGGGCCATGATGGCGAGCAGCCCGACTGTTTTGAGGGAGACGGTCTTTCCGCCAGTGTTGGGGCCGCTGATGATGAGCTGCCGCTCGGAATCAGTAAGGCCCAGCGTAGTAGGGACGATGGTCCCGCCGCTGGTGCGAAGACGTTTTTCCAGCAGCGGGTGGCGCGCTTTTTTCAAGGTGAATTCCGCGGCAGTTTCGGCTGTAAAACGTGGCACAACGCAATCAAACTCTTTGGCAAAGCGCGCGCGGACGAGAAGGGTTTCTATTTCAACGAGGACAGCTGCGCCCTGGCCGAGGACGCCAGCGTACTGCGCGATCTGGCGTGTCATTTCGAGGAAGATGCGATGGATTTCTGCCTGCTCGTCTTCCAGGAGGCGCACGAGTTCGTTGTTGAGTTCGATGGTTTCAAGCGGCTCCACGTAGACGGTCTGCCCACTGGAACTGGCACCGTGGACGACGCCACTGACGCGGTGTTTCAACTCGCTTTTAACGGGGATGACGAAGCGCTCTCCGCGAATGGTGATTAGGTCGTCCTGCGTGCTGCCTTCGCTGGAGAGCCTCCGCAGGGTGGAGCGCAGGCTATCTTCAATGGCGCGCTGCTGGCGTTCCATTTCGCGGCGAATATGGCGGAGTTCAGGAGAGGCGTCGTCGGCGAGGGTGCCGTCGGGCAGGATCTTGGAGCTGAGAGATTCGACCAGCGGGCGGAGTTCGGTGGCGAGCAGCGAGGCTGACAGGGCTTTAAGGCCGGGGACCTGATCGCGCACGCGCTCTGGCGGGGTGCGCATCAGTGCGGCCCATGTGGAAATGTCTGAGGCCAGATTGAGGATGTTGCGTATCTCTTCGGCTTCGAGCGCCGCACCTTCAATGCGCGATTTGTTGAGCAGGTCAGTCGGATCAAAGAGCGAGCCCAGCACCGGTTGTATGCCTTCTTCGAGGAGCAGGCGGAGCTCAGCAACGAGGGAGTGCTGCTGCTCGATCCAGTCGCGGTTGGTAGAGGGAGCGAGACTGCGGAGCCAGGCTCGTCCAATGGAGGAGACAGAGTAGCTGGCCAGGAGATCGAGAAACCTGTCCCATTCAAGAACAGAGCGGCTACAATCTTCTACCGGAGACGGGATGGCTTGGACTAAAGGCATAGCATATATGTTTATGGTACCTGCGGGAGGGAACCCTGAGGGGCTGTTCCGCGTAGTAATGAATGGAGGTAGGAAAACATGTTCTGCTCGGGATGTGGACAAGCGATGCAGGGATTTGAGCAGGTCTGCCCCAGATGCGGACGGCCTGTGCCTCCTATGCCCATGGCGCGGCCGCTTTTGTACTCGCGCGTGCAGCGTCACCTGCGAACACTCGGCGTGTTATGGATCGCGTGGGGTGTATGGAACATAGTGGGATGGTTGATTGCGCTGCCATTTCTGGCCGGAATGTTCGGCGGATTTCGCGGATGGGGCATGAACGGTCACGGCTTCGGACCGGAATTTCCGTTTATGCATATGATGTGGCTGCCGTGGGTGATTACGACGGTAGTTCTGGCGCGCTCCATTCTTGCGGCTATCACCGCACTGGCGCTGCTGCGCCGCGCTCCATGGGGGCGGACGCTGGCGATTGTGACGGCGTTTCTGACACTCATCAAGCCACTGACCGGTACGATTCTGGCGATTTACACGCTGTGGGTACTTTTACCGGCACCTTCCGGGCAGGAGTATGAGCGGATGGCTGTTCAGAGCTAAAGCAAAGAATCAGCGTACGCCTCGCTACAATAAACATATGGAATACCCCGTGACTCGACTGCGGCGTCTGCGTACGAGTGAGGCCATGCGCTCTCTGGTGCGTGAAACTCATCTGGAGCCGGGCGCGTTGATTTACCCGCTCTTTATCTGTTCCGGTGGAGGGGTACGCAGTCCGATCCGTTCCATGCCTGGCGTTTTTAATCTTTCGATTGATGAGGCGCTGAAGGAGGCCGAGAGCGCGGCATCTCTGGGCATCGGTGGGCTGCTGCTCTTTGGGTTGCCGGAGAGCAAAGATGAGGAAGGCTCCGGCGCATGGGACGAGAATGGGATTGTGCAGCGTGCGTTGCGGGAGTTTAAGAAGAGCAGAGCGCTCAAAAACCTGCTCCTGATTGCCGATGTTTGCCTCTGCGAGTACACCTCGCATGGACACTGCGGTGTGGTGAGGCAGCGGGGTGCGTCGTACGAGATTGAAAATGATCCGAGCGCGCAGCTGATTGCGCGAACTGCGGTATCACTGGCGGAGGCGGGAGCCGATATCGTAGCGCCGAGTGACATGATGGATGGCCGCGTCGCTGCGATTCGCGACGGACTGGATGAAGCAGGACTTGAGAACGTGCCGGTGCTGTCGTATGCCGCGAAATTTGCGTCGGCGTTTTATGGGCCGTTTCGCGAAGCAGCGGATTCGGCCCCGCAGTTCGGCGATCGGCGCAGCTACCAGATGGACGGGGCGAACCTGCGCGAAGCGATGCGCGAAATTGATCTTGATCTGGCGGAGGGCGCAGACATGATTCTGATGAAGCCTGCGATGCCATATCTGGATGTGGTTCGCGCGGCGCGCGAGCGCTTCGATGTGCCCATCGGGGCGTATCAGGTATCAGGCGAATACTCGATGCTGCACGCGGCGTCTGCGAATGGGTGGCTGGAGCAGGAGCGCGCCATGATGGAATCGCTGCTCTCGATTCGCAGGGCCGGGGCCGGATTTATTGTGACCTATTTTGCGAAGGATGCGGCGAAGGTGCTGGGCTAATTCCGGTCTAATTCGGCAAGGAGGTCGCCAATACAATTTGGATCTCCGTACAGGGGACTACCAGAACGCCGTCTTCGAGTTCATTGAAGCCGTGTTCTGAGCTCACAGGAATTCTGCTCGGCGATTGGAACTCGCGTGAATCGTTTCCTCTCGCATAGAATCAATAGTTCGGCGTATTTTTCTGCGCCAGCACATCTGATCCTACTTTTTGAACGGAGCATCCCTTGGCAGACACAATTTATGACATTGCAATCATCGGCGGAGGACCTGCTGGATATACCTGCGCCATCCGGGCCGGACAGTTTGGCGTGAAGACCGCCCTTATTGAAGCAACGGACAAGCTTGGCGGCACCTGCCTGCATGTGGGCTGTATCCCGACCAAGGCGCTGCTGTTCGATGCGGAGATTTTTGACCACCTGAAGCATGGCAAAGACTACGGCATTGAGATTCAGGGTGAGGCGAAGATCAACTGGAAGACCGTGCTCGAACGCAAGAACCAGATCATCACGAAGCACGCCAAGGGCCTGGACTCCCTGATGCGCAAGAACAAGGTGACGGTCGTTTCTGGATTTGGCAAGCTGACGGGCGCGGCGAAGGGCGGCGTCCACTCGATTGAAGTGAAGGATGCGGCGGGCAAAACAACAACGGTCAAGACAAAGAACGTGGTGCTGGCGACAGGCTCGGATGCGAAGATGCTGCCTGGACTTCAGGCAGACGATAAGGTCCTCACGAATGTCGAGATTCTTTCGCTGCCGCAGATTCCGAAGTCGCTGGTCGTGATTGGAGCGGGTGCTGTGGGTGTCGAGTTTGCCTCCATCTTCCGCAGCTTTGGTTCTGAAATTACGATCGTGGAATATCTGCCTCGCCTGGTTCCTGCAGAAGACGAAGAGGTGAGCAAGGAACTGGCGCGCGCCTTCCGCAAGCGCGGTATTGATGCGCACACCGGCGCGAAGGTGGAGAAGGTCGAAAAGACCAAGACCGGCGTAAAGGTCACTTTCACCGCTTCTGACGGCAAGCAGGTGGTGAAGGAGGCTGAGAAAGTGCTGGTAGCCGTAGGTCGCGCACCGCGTACGGAAAACATCGGACTGGAAAAGACAAAGGTCGCTCCGGAACGCGGTTTCATCAAGGTCAATGAGTGGATGCAGACAGATGAGCCGGGCGTCTATGCCATTGGTGACGTAGTTGCCGGACTGCCGCAGCTTGCCCATGTAGGCGCTATGGCTGGGATGGTTGTGGCGGCGAAGATCGCTGGAAAATACGCGCGTCCGATCAAGCGTCAGCGTATTCCCGCCTGCACCTATACTGAGCCGCAGATTGGGAGCGTAGGACTGACCGAGACGCAGGCCAAAGAAAAGGGCCTGGATGTGAAGGTGGGCAAGTTCCCGTTCACTGGCAACTCAAAGGCCACGATTGTCAATTCGCATGAAGGCTTCATCAAAGTGGTCAGCGATGCGAAGTATGGTGAGATTCTCGGCGTACATATCATTGGGCCGCAGGCGACGGAACTAATTGCTGAGGCAGTGACCGCAGTCGAGTTGGAGGCGACGGTGGAAGACATGATGTACATCATCCATGCTCACCCAACGCTGTCTGAAGCCATGCTGGATGCGTTTGGCAGCGTGGAAGGAAAAGCAATCAACATTTGAGTAGAAAAGGCCCGGAGAAAACGTCCGGGCCGTTCTTATTTTCAAGGAATGATTCTCTCTGTCCTCGATCTCGGCCGCCTCGACTATGTAACCGGGCTTGCTTTGCAAAAGACCTTGGTGGAATTGCGCCACCAGCAGCGCATTGGCAATGTTCTGCTGCTGCTGGAGCATCCTCCGGTATTGACGCTGGGGCGTAATTCCAGCCGCTCCAACATTCTTGCGAGCGATGAACTGCTGGCGAAACGCGGAGTAGAGCTGCACGAGGTCAACCGTGGTGGCGACGTGACATATCACGGGCCGGGGCAGCTTGTGGGGTATCCCATCGTTGATCTGCGCAGTTTTACGCCGCGTCTGGGTGCCGTCGAGTATGTCCGCAAGCTTGAAGAGGTGCTGATTCGCGCTTGTGGCGACTATAGTATTCCAGCGCAGCGTGTTGCAGGGCGTACTGGAGTCTGGACGCTTGCTGGTGGCCCAGTTCAGGAGAAGAAGATTGCTGCTATTGGCGTGCACATTTCGCGTGGTATTACCTCACATGGGTTTGCGCTGAACGTGACCACGGACCTGCGGGACTTCGACCTGATTGTGCCCTGTGGGATTGCCGACCGCGGCGTGACGAGCATCGAACTGGAAGCGCCGTCTGTCCCTGGCATGGAAAATGTGATGCACACGGTGGCGCGGTACTTCGGGCAGGTCTTTGAGCAACAGATTTTATGGCTTGAATCGCTTGAAGACCTTCTGCCGTCGGCCGGCAGTAGCCCTGCCCAGGACGTGCCGTTGGCTGTTCCGAAAGAACTAAAGCGGCTCAGAGATGAGAACCCAACACATTTCGCGTAAACTAAAGGGTTTGGTCGCAAAGCAAGACCACACACGTTTTAATTTCCAATTTTTGCCTAAGAAACAGGGAAAGGGAACCCATGCCGACTGATGTCATCATGCCCCAGATGGGCGAGTCTATTTTTGAAGGGACTATTACCAAATGGCTGAAGAAGCCGGGGGAAAGCGTCCAACGCGACGAGCCTCTGTTCGAGATTTCGACCGACAAGGTAGATGCCGAGATTCCGTCGCCCGCCGCTGGAGTATTGAAGGAAGTTAAGGTGGCCGAGGGTACGACCGTACAGATCAACACTGTGGTAGCCGTGATTGATGAAGCGGGCAGCGCGGCAGCATCGGCTCCAGCACCTTCCCAAGTGCCAGCGGCTTTCCCTGCAGCTGAAGCCAAGGCGGAAGCCCCGGCGAGCGCCCCCGCTGTTCCGGCTGCTTCCGGTAACGGACAGGCAAAAACAGACGTGGTTATGCCGCAGATGGGCGAGTCCATTTTTGAGGGCACCATCACGAAATGGCTGAAGCAGGTTGGTGATACCGTCCAGCGCGATGAACCGCTGTTTGAGATTTCCACCGACAAGGTAGATGCGGAAATTCCTGCACCCGCTGCCGGGGTACTTGCCGAGATCAAGGTTCCGGCTGGGCAGACGGTGCAGATTAACACCGTTGTCGGCGTGATTGGCGGGGAAGCGGGCGCACAGACTTCCGCTCCTGCGGCCGCTGCTCCTGCGCCGGCAAAAGCCGAAGCAGTCGCTGCTCCGGCCCCAGCACCTGCCGCCGCTGAAGCAGGGTTGAAGGAAGCGCCGCGATCTTCGCCGTTGGTCCGCAGGATTGCGAAGGAAAAAAATCTTGATTTGACGCAGGTCCCCGGAACGGGTGCAGGTGGACGCATTACGAAGGACGATGTGCTTGGCTTTATTGAAAGGCACGGTGCTGCTGCTCCGGCTGCCGCAGCTGCAGCGCCTTCCGCTCCGGCGCCTGCTCCTGCAAAACCAGCAGTTCCTGCTGCGCCAGCTGCCCCGGCCACAGCACCACTTACGGGTGAGCTGGTTCCGATGAGCCGTATGCGCTCCATCATCGCGCAGCGTATGGTGGATTCCAAGCGCACCAACGCGCACGTACATACGGTTTTCAAGATCGACTTCACGCGCATTGTCAAGATCCGCGAGAAAGAGAAGTCAAAGTACGAGCAGAGGAATGGCGTGAAGCTGACCTACATGCCGTTCATCTCGCGCGCTGTTATTGCTTCTCTGCGCAAGATGCCGATCATCAATGCTTCGATGGAAGGCGATGCGATTCGTTACCACCAGAACATCAATCTCGGCATTGCTGTGGCGCTTGACTGGGGTCTGATCGTTCCGGTAATCAAGCAGGCGGAGGAGCGCAGTTTCGTGGGTATTGCCCGAGCGATTGCCGACCTTGCGGAGCGCGCGCGTGGCAAGAAACTGAAGCCAGATGAGGTGGGTTCCGGCACGTTCACGATCACGAATCCCGGTATCTTTGGTGAGCAGTTCGGTACTCCGATCATCAATCAGCCGGAAAGCGCCATTCTTGGCGTTGGTGGACTCTTCAAGGAGCCTGCCGTGGTGACGAGTGAAGATGGCACGGATTCGATTGCTATCCGGCACATGATCCACCTGACGCTTGGCTTTGACCACCGCATTATTGATGGCGCCGATGCAGGCAAATTTATGGCGGAGGTGAAGAAATACCTCGAAAACTGGAGCGAGGACATCGGCTAACTTCTTCGGTTTGCGGCCATAAATTATTGATTCAGAGTTACTTCAGGGCTGTGTTAAACCCTCGTCGATCAGAAGCTTGAGAATGAGAGCACGGCCTGAAGGTAACTTGTTTTCGATGCAATTTGTTAAACTCTGGTTGACCCACTGCCGTCAACCTGTTAGGGTTCTTCAGAGAAGATCCGGAAGCCATTTTCAGAGTAGGTGTTCCCGGAACCAACGTTTTGGACGCGGGTGACTGAGGCTTTTGGTTTTTATTCCCCTGGATGAGCGACCAGTTTGCGCAAACGTTACTACATTATTTTTGTTGCCCGCGAAGAAGACGGCCGGTTGAGGAAAATTCCTATTCCTCTGCATTATGCGTACGTTTTTGTGGCGGCGGCGATTGTAGGCGCGTTTACGATTACGGGAATGGCGGGATCTTACTCCCGCATGCTGCTTAAGACTGCAAGCTTTAATCAGGTCCGTTCTCAGCGCGAAGCCCTGCGCAAGGACTATGCTCAGCTGGAGCAAGTCGCACATGAAAAGGAAGTCCAGGCTGCTTCGCTAGGCTCTCTGGCGAGTGAAATCAGTGCGCTGTATGGGCTACGGCAGAACAAGCTGACGAGTTCCAAGGCTGAGAGCGGAAGCTCACCTTTGACGGACACTGCAGACAATTTCAGTGAACAAGCCTATGTGCAGTCGCTTGACCAGCTTTACGCACTGCGCCGCACGGCGCTGTCAGGACAGGTGCAGCAATTGGGGCTTACCGTGAGGCGTCCTTTCAGTGTTGGCGACGACATTCTGAACCTGGCAAATGCACCATCGCTGTGGCCGATCGTCGGCCCTGTTACCAGCTCCTTTGGTGAGCGGCAGGATCCGTTCAATGGTGAAGGCGCCTTCCATGCTGGTATTGATATTTCCTCCTCCTTTGGAACGCCTGTTCGCGCTACCGCTGATGGCACGGTGGAAATGGCCGATCGCGCCTCGGGTTATGGACGTGAGGTTGTGATTGACCACGGTTACGGGGTGAAAACCTTGTACGGACACCTCTCCGGGTTTGCTGTGACTGAAGGCCAGGAAGTCACGCGTGGCCAGATTATCGGCTATGTAGGAATGAGCGGCCGCAGCACGGGACCACATCTCCACTACGAAGTACGCATCCGCAATACGCCGGTTAATCCGCATAAATACCTGCGGGAAACCATGCAGCAGCTTGCCAGCACCGGGACCCAATCCTCTACTGGTGGTATGCAGTAATCTGGCCTACTCTGAAGCTTTGTTCGGGATGCGAATTTTCGGCAGAGCACCCTCTCAAGCTCATCCATTTCATAATGATCTCGAAGCGAAATCCGGGGCTAAAGCCCCCCTTTGTGAAGCAGTTTTCACCGGCCTGAAGGCCACTGCTTCTACCGGGCCTATTTATGGGATGGCACACTAGAATCAAAATATCTTCTTATGCGCATTCATGACCTTTTGCGTGGGGTGGACGCTGTCCGCTTCTCCGGGCCACAGACGGAAATTGCGGGCATTGAGTATGATTCGCGCCGTGTCGAGCAGGGTGCGTTGTTTCTCGCGATGCGTGGAGGAACGACAGACGGCAACCGCTATATAGCTCCTGCTATTGAACGCGGAGCCTGTGCCGTCGTGACCGATTCGGCTGCCGCCTATGATGAGATCACGCAAAAGTACCCGCACATTGCAGTTGCAGAAGTGGCGCACGGCCGACGTGCTCTTGCTGTACTTTCAGCGAATTTCTTCGCGCATCCGGAAAAAGCGCTCGCCCTCAGCGGTGTGACCGGCACGAATGGCAAGACGACGACGGCCTTTCTTCTTGACGCCATGTTGAACAGCATGGGCCGCAAGACAGTGCTGGTGGGCACCATCGAATATCATGTTGCCGGGAAGGTCGTCGAGTCGCCCCATACCACCCCCGAGTCGCGCGACCTGTTGGCGCTCTTTGCTGAGGGGGTAAGTGCAGGAGTAACCGAAGCTGTGTTGGAGGTCTCCTCGCACGCGCTGGAACAGGGGCGAGTGTGGTCATTGCCTTTCGATGTTGCGATTTTTACAAACCTGACGCGTGACCACCTGGATTATCACGGCACAATGGACAACTACTTTGCCGCCAAAACGATGTTGTTTGACGGTAGAAACGGTGTGGCTCCCCGCGTGGCCGTCATCAACGTGGAAGATCCGCGAGGAGCCGAACTAGCGATCAGAGCTAGAGAAGCGGGTGCGGAGGTCTTTTCCTATGGGATCGAGACAGGCGAATTTCGGGCTGAAGATGTGAAGCTGGCCGCCTCCGGCATGCATTTTACCCTGACGTCGCCTTCCGGGCCCATCGGGATTAGTTCCAGACTTACCGGGCGCGTGAATGTCTACAACCTGTTGGCTGCCTCGGCGGCAGCGTATGCGCGCGGATCATCTCTGGACCAGATCGCGCACGGCACAGCTTTGCTGGAGTGTGTTCCGGGCCGGTTTCAAACGGTGGATGCCGGGCAGCCGTTCACCGTGATTGTGGACTATGCCCATACAGACGATGCTCTGCGGAACCTGATTGCGCTGGCGCGTGAATTTGTAAAGCCGCAGGGGGGGCGCGTCATTACACTGTTCGGGTGTGGCGGAGACCGCGACCGGGCAAAGCGTCCGATGATGGGGCGTGCAGCGGGAGAGGGGAGCGATTTTGTGGTGCTGACGTCGGACAATCCGCGCAGCGAAGATCCGGAGGCGATCATTCAGGACGCGTTGCCGGGACTGCAGGAAACAGGTGTGAAATATACAACACAAGTGGACCGTGCCGAGGCCATCCGGCTAGCGGTGGAAGCTGCTCGGCCGGGAGACATTGTTCTGCTTGCGGGCAAGGGGCATGAAAAGACCCAGACATTACGCGATAGGATTGTTCCATTTGATGACGCGGAGACAGCTGCGCGTGCACTGCGTGCGAGGATGGGGGCTGGACAATGAAACTTACGCTGGAACAAGCTGCGCGCTGGACGAGCGGTACGCTGCACGGACAGGCCCATGACCTGGGGCAGAGACAGGCGAGCGGATATTCCATTGACTCGCGTACTCTGCAGCCGGGTGATCTGTTTTTTGCAGTGCGGGGAGATCGCTTCGACGCGCATGATTTCACCTCTTCGGCCATCGAGCGTGGCGCATGTGCGGTTGTTGTCTCCAGAAACAAAGTGCGCGAGCTACCCGAAGCGGTCCGGCAGCATGGACTTCTTATCGTAGAGGAACCTTTGTCTGCTTTGCAGATGCTCGCAGCGGCTGTACGCCGTCACTGGGGCAGGCGTGTTGTGGGAGTGACCGGAAGCGCGGGCAAAACTACGACAAAAGAAGCCATCGCCGCAGTGCTCTCCGCGAAATTTCATGTTCTCAAATCGCAGGGCAATCTTAACAACGGATTTGGGCTTCCGCTGCAGCTGCTTCGTCTGGAGCCTGAGCATGATGTTGCCATCATCGAAATGGGCATGAACCATACGGGCGAAATCACAGTACTGGCGCACATTGCTGCTCCCAACTGGGGAGTGGTGACGAACGTGGGAAATGCGCATGCCGAGAACTTTGCTGATGGAATTGCAGGGGTTGCGCGCGCGAAGTATGAACTGATTGCCAGCCTGCCTGCCGACGGTGTTGCTTTTCTTAATTGTGATGACGCGTACGTCTCGCAATTCGGACGCGATTTTCGCGGAAAGACAATTTATTTTGGCAAAGGGCCCTGCGCTGATCCACGTGCCGAGCTGATTGAGGAGCTGGGAACGGAAGGACTTCGGGTCAGGGTCCGTGCAGCGGGACAGGAGACGGACGTCCGGCTGCAAATGCTCGGACAGCATAATGCGACAAACGCCATGGCTGCCGTTGCTGTGGGCCTGGAAGCCGGAGTTCCGCTCGCTGATTGTGCAGCTGCACTTGCTGCACTCGCGCCAGGAGACAAGCGTGGGCAGGCGATCCAGATTCGAGGCGCAACTGTAATTAACGATTGCTATAACTCGAATCCAGAGGCCCTGAAGGCAATGATTCAGGCCCTGATGGCTGTTCCTGGCAAACGGCACATTTTAATTGCAGGGGAGATGCTGGAACTGGGCACGGAGAGCCAACTTCTGCATGAAAGATGCGGCGAGGCGGCGGCATTGGCTGGCGTAGACCTGGTGCTTGGAGTGCGCGGAAATGCTGCGCATCTTGTGGAAGGGGCAAAGAGAGCAGGAGCCGAAGCGATTTTTTTTGGATCGCCTGAACTGGCGCGGGCGTGGCTGAACCGCAATCTGCGCGCCAGCGATGTAGTCCTGCTGAAAGCGTCCAGAGGCGTGCAGCTGGAACAGGCACTGGAAGGGCTGATCTAGACCAGCCCTCCATGTATGTTTGCGCTTAGTGAGCGCTGTCCAGGTCTACCAGATGCACCTGAAGGATTGCGTCTATGGACTTGAGTGCATCGAGCACTGCGGGGGTGACGCCTCCGTCAATCTGCACGACTGCCAGAGCGTTGCCTTGCGGGATGCGCTGACTGCGGTCGGACCGGCCCAAGGCAAAATTGGCAATGTTGATCTTGTGGTCGCCGAGGATGGTGCCTACGCGGCCGATTACGCCGGGAACGTCGCGGTTGTGGATGGTCAGTAGAGTGCCTTGAAGCGGGGCCTCGATGTCAATGCCATCGAGACTGAGCAGACGCGCAGAGTTGCCGTGCAGCACGGTGGCACTGGCGGTCACGTCGGAGGTAGGTGTATGCAGAGTCAGCTTGAGGACACTGCCCGCGCCGCCGGATGCGGCCTCTTTCTTTTCTTCGTGAATGCGGATACCGCGTTCCTGGGCGACGGTGGCAGCATTGATGCGGTTTACATTTTCAGAATGTCCGAGCACGCCTGCAATGGCGCTGTTACGAACAAGATCGGTCTTGGCTTCGGAGATGCGTCCGCTGTACGAGAGCTGGATACTCTCGATGCTGCCTTGCGGAAACTGTGCCAGGAAGGTGCCGAGGCGGCTGGCCATTTCAATGTATGGCGCGATTTCCAGGTATTCCTCGTGCGAGAGCGAGGGCAGGTTGACAGCATTCTGCACTACGCCAAGCTTCAGATACTCGCGCACCTGAAGGGCGATCTGCACCCCGACGGCCTCCTGGGCTTCAGCCGTCGAGCCGGCGATGTGCGGCGTGAGGATGACATTGTCGAGTCCGAAAAACGGCGAGTCTTTGGGTGGTTCCTTTTGGAACACGTCGAGCCCTGCTCCAGCGACATGGCCGCTCTTGAGCGCGGCGGCGAGCGCCTCTTCGACGATCAGCTCGCCACGGGCGCAGTTAATGATGCGGACGCCCTTCTTCATGGTGGCGATGTTCTTTTCATTGATCATTCCGGCGGTCTGCGGCGTAAGGCCGACGTGCAGTGTAAGGTAGTCGGACTCACGGAACAGCTCTTCTACCGACACTAGCTTGATGTTGTTCTCACGGGCCACAGCTGCGGAGACGAATGGGTCATGGCCGATGAGTTCCATGCCGAAGCTGCGAGCGCGGCGGGCGACCTCAAGACCAATGCGGCCGAGTCCGAGAATGCCCAACTTTTTGTTGCGTAATTCAGTACCCTGAAGCGATTTCTTTTCCCATTTGCCAGCATGCATGGAGGCGTTTGCCTTTGGAACCATGCGGGCGAGGCCGATCATGAGACCCAGGGTAAGCTCGGCGACAGCGATGGCGTTTGCGCCAGGCGTGTTCATGACGACAATGCCGCGGCGGGTGGCTGCTTCGGCGTCAATATTGTCCACGCCTACGCCTGCACGCCCGATGACGCGGAGTTTAGGCGCGGCAGCCATCAATGCGTCATTTACCTGCACAGCGGACCGGACGACGAGACCATCGGCATCGGCGAGGGTTGCAGGGAGGTCGGTGATCTGGTCGTGCGTGAGTACCTGCCAATCTGGCTCGGCCTTGAAGACGGCGAGTGTGGCGGGAGAAACTTTTTCGGCGAGAACGATCTTCATTGTGCTCCTGTGAAATGATTGAGGGGCGCCCCTTCCTGTGCAAAAGGGTAGGAGACAAACACTGTAATCTCCACTTTTTTCAAGGTGCGGGGCACCCATAATTCCCGATCAAAGAATGACAAACGAGGGGATCAGCGAGCGCCCACTGTCTCCAGCGCAGGTCCGGGCTTCTTGGCTGTGTGCTCGGAGTAGACCTTCTGCGCGGCAGCTACGGCCTTTCCGAATTCGAAGCCGGGCAGATTGAGCGCGGAGGCAGCTACTTGTTCCAGCGCGCCGATGATTGCAATCGTGTCCATGTAGTCGAAGAAGCCGATGTGGGCGATGCGGAAGATCTGGCCCTTCATCTCGCCCTGACCATTGGTTACGATGGCGGCGAAGCGCGATTTGAGCTCCTTTACGATGACGCCGGAATCTACGCCAGCCGGTGAAAGCACGGCGGTAGCCGCTGCAGCGGGCGCATTGGGAGCAAAGAGCTGCAATCCAAGCGCCTGGATAGCGGCACGGGTCATGGCGGCACAGGTTTCGGCGTTGTCTACGAGGGCCTTGCGTCCGACGGCCAGGTCGCCTCCGCCTTGCGCGGCGATGTAGTCGAGCGCAGCACCCATAGCGGCGATCAATGCGACGGCAGGAGTGTAGGCGGATTCGCCCTTCTGCGCGTTTTTACGCTCCTTACGAAGATCGAAGTAGTAGCGCGGGTTCTTGGATGTTTCCATTGCGGCCCAGGCGCGATCACTCACGCTGAGGTAGGCGAGACCAGGCGGAATCATGACGGCTTTTTGCGAGCCACCGATGAGGATGTCCACGCTCCAGGCGTCAATATCGAAGTGGGTGGTACCGAGGCCGGTGATGGCGTCCACGACAAGAAGAGCGTCACTTTTGGCAGACTTCAGCAGTTCGGCAATACCTTGTACATCATGGCGCGCGCCGGTGGAAGATTCAGTGGCCTGGACGAAGACGGCGCGAGTGTCCGGCTTGAGGGCCTTGCGAACTTCATCGAGCGAAAAAGTTTGTCCGTTGGGTGCTTTGATGACCTCAACGGTACAGCCAAAGGCCTTGGTCAGTGCTTCCCAGCGTTCACCGAACTTTCCGGCGGAGAGGACGAGCACTCGGTCTCCGGGTGAGGTCAGGTTCGAGACGGAGGCTTCCATGGCTCCGGTACCGGAGGAGGCCAGCAGCAGTACGTCATTTTTAGTGCCGACGAAGGTCTTCAACTGCTCGAGCACGCGCTGATAGAGAGCGCGGAACTCCGGCGTGCGGTGGTGAATGTCGGCGGCCGCCATGGCGAACTGGGCTGCGGGAAGCAGCGGCGTGGGGCCAGGGGTAAACAGGCGCGTCTTTCGTATCATTGTGTGGGAGTCCTCGAATTTGATTGTAGCGAGAGGCTTCAAATCGTGTTTCTTTCTATAATGAAAGGTTTGGGTCTTGTTCAGGCCCTATTCTCAACGCGAGAAACAAATGTCCCTGATTGAACAGATTGAAAAAGACACTATCGCCGCCATGAAGGCCCGCGAAGCCGAACGTGTTTCCACCCTGCGCATGGTGAAGACCGCGCTCAAAAACAAGGAAATAGACAAGCGCGCTCCGTTGAGTGATGCCGAAGCGCAGCAGGTGCTCACGACTCTTATCAAGCAGCGGCGTGAATCCATTGAGCAGTTTCTGAAGGGCAATCGGCCGGAGTTAGCACAGAAGGAAGAGGCCGAAATCAAAATCATCGAGGGCTACCTGCCGAAATCTGCGAGCGAAGACGAGATCAAAACGCTGGTGGACGAGACGATTGCAGGACAAAGCTTTGGGCCAAAGGACATGGGCACAGCGATGAAAGCTGTTCAGGCGAAGATCCAGGCCTCTGGCTTGCGCGCTGATGGAAAACAGGTGAGCGAGATCGTCAAGGCGAAGCTGGCCGGGACTTAGGGTTTCAGGTACAGGAACATTGTGTTCATGCGCTCAGGGTAGCTTCGCGAACCATCTCTGAATGATTCGCTTGTTTTCTGTTGTTATCAGATAGCAATATTCTATGGCTATTCTGGATACATGGCTACCAGCCGACGTACATTCCTTAAGCTTCTGACCACGGGAGCGCTCAGCGCGTCCTTTCCTCCCACCATTGAAAAGGCGCTTGCGATTCCGGCCAACCATCGCACCGGGACCATCGCGGACGTGGAACACGTCGTCATCCTGATGCAGGAAAACCGCTCCTTTGACCATTATTTCGGTACGATGCGCGGTGTGCGCGGCTTTGGCGATCCACGCGCTGTCCGGCTGCCGAATGGAAAGCCGGTCTGGTACCAGCCGCATGAGGATGGCCACATCCTTCCATTTCATCCTGGAGCGCCGAATCTCGGGCTTCAGTTTCTGGAAGATCTTCCGCATGACTGGACGACAACCCACCGCGCCTGGAACGATGGACATCATGACCAATGGGTGCCGAACAAAGGCCAGACGACGATGGCGCATCTTGTCCGCAGCGACATTCCATACCACTACGCTCTTGCGGATGCCTTTACGATTTGTGATGCCTACTACTGCTCGCTGATGGGCCCGACCGATCCGAACCGCTACCATATGTGGACTGGATGGGTGGGCAATGATGGCGAAGGGAACGGGCCGGCGGTGGACAACTCCGAGGTGGGCTATTTGTGGACGACTTATCCGGAGCGCCTGGAAAAGGCCGGAATCACCTGGAAGATCTATCAGGACATTGGTACAGGCCTGAATGAGCAGAACGACTGGGGCAGCGCGAAAGATCCCTATATTGGAAACTATGGCGATAATTCGCTGCTGTATTTTCGCCGCTTTCAGAGCGCAGAGGCTGGACATCCGCTCTATGAGAAAGCAAAGACCGGAACAAACATCGCATCCAGCGGTACGCTTTTTGATGTCTTCCGCGAGGATGTGCGTGCGGGACGGCTGCCGCAGGTTTCCTGGGTTGTTTCGCCCGAGGCCTACAGCGAGCATCCTAACTGGCCCGCCAATTATGGCGCATGGTACATCTCGCAGATTCTGGACGCCCTGGTCGCGAATCCTGAAGTCTGGAGCAAGACAGCTTTCTTTCTGACATACGACGAAAACGACGGCTTCTTTGACCATATGGTGCCACCTACGCCGCCTGTTTCGCGCGAGCAGGGCCTTTCTACGGTAGACACAACGCACGAAATTTTTCCCGGTACTGCGAAGCTTCCCAAAGGGCCGTATGGGTTAGGCGTGCGGGTGCCGATGATCGTAATCTCTCCGTGGAGCAAGGGCGGATGGGTGAACTCTGAAGTTTTTGACCACACTTCGATGGTCCGTTTTCTTGAGCAACGCTTTGGGGTGGAAGAGCCAAACATCACGCCATGGCGGCGCGCTGTCTGTGGTGACCTGACCTCGGCCTTTGACTTCAAAACACCGAGCCATGCTGTGGTTTCGCTGCCGGGCACGGTCGCGTATGCTCCTCCGGACAATAAGAGATATCCGGACTACAAGCCTGCTCCGCCAGTGGAACAAGCGATGCCTCAGCAGGAAGCGGGAACGCGGCCTGCGCGCGCTGTGCCGTATGAACTGCATGTACAAGGAAAGGCAGATGCAGACAGTGGCATCTTTCAAATTCATTTTCAGAACAGGGGAAAATCCGCCGCCGTTTTGCATGTACGTTCAGCCAATGGTACGCATGTGCCGCGTGTGTACACGGTTGGCGCGCAGCAGGAGTTGAGCGATGCGTGGAAGGGTGATACGTACGACCTTTCGGTGTATGGGCCCAATGGTTTTTATCGTTCGTTCCGCGGTGGTGTCAATGACGGGCTGGAAGGCTCGCTCGAGTATGACCATCAGGACAATGGAGTGGTCCTGCATCTCCGTCATCAGAGCGGCAACCCTCTTCATCTCCGTATTCTGGACGCATATACAAAAAGTTCAACTGTAGTCTTGCTGCATCCCGGCAAAGAATGGCATAAGTACTGGGATCTGAAGGACACTCACGGATGGTATGACCTGACGCTGGAGGATGACGGCTCTTCCGGTTTTCGTTGTCAGTGGGCCGGGCATGTGGAAATCGGACAAAACAGCTTCAGCGATCCAGCCATGGCGAACGGTTGACTTTGATCTGAGCGAGGTGTGGTGTTTTGGTTCAAGGCCGCCAATTTCTGAGATTGATGCTGGTCCAGAACTTTGTCTGGATTGGGGCTCCGTTACGCTGGATTTCTCCACGAAAACTGGTCAGCAGGTCGTACTGGTCGCCCGGTTGGCAATCACCTAACGGGTTGAACCCGGGGAAGTCTTCAGCCCGATAGCGGCATCCATTTCGCTGATCGTCAGCACCTCGCGCATTGATGTAATGATCTTCGACATTCCCACCTGCTGCCTGGTCACGATGCCCATAATTCGGCACTGGGTCGGTGACATCGGCATCTTCCGTCCATACATCTCGCAGGATGCCTCCGGGTTCACGAATAGGAAGATCGGTAACGACGCCTCCTCGCGTTCTGCGCCAGTGACCACGAATAAACTGGCGGTATTGAAACTGCCCGCAGTTGCAACGGGAAGAAAATTCAGCCTCGACGCGATGATGGCTGCCAAAATGGCAGTGAGTTGCGTCATCACGACCAAAATTTATGGGGTCGGGTCCGATGAGGCGGAAGGCAACCAGGCAATCGGGTGTATTTGTGGACATGCCCTCCAGTCGTTGCTCACGATTGAGAAACTGGAAGGTTTCGTGACCGACCATGCCATCTTTATGCAGTCCATATTCTTCCTGCACAGAAGCAATTGCGCGAATGTTCTCCTCAGTCCACGTGCCGGTGACTGGCCCTCCGAGAAGGTCCTGAATCAGGCGGGTGTTTGCTTCGTTATACCGTTCGCGGTTAAACGCAATGGCCTGCTGTATCTGGGCGTCCGTGAGATCTGACTGAGCCGGAGGCGCTTTTTCCGGAGGCTCGGTGGCGAGGTCGCGCTGCACAATCTGAGGCTGCTGTCCTTGCTGTTGCACCACGTGCGTTAGTTCGTGGGCCATCAGGCGCTTGCCTTCTACAGAGTGCGGGCGGTACTGATCTGCTCTGAAGACCAGATCATTGCCAACGGCATAAGCAAGAGCATTGACAGATCGTGCAGATTCGGAAGCGCGAGCATCACTATGGATGCGGACGCGGCTGAAGTCTGCACCGAAGCGAGGCTCGAAGAAAGCGCGTGTAACCGAATCGAGAGGCTGTCCCGGAGAGCGGAGTACGTCATGTACGATGGGCGGAGCTTCAGCAGCTGCAGCGTTTGCCTGCGCTTTGCGATGGAGCTTTTTCTCGCGCTTGGCTTCTTCGCACTCCTTGCATTTCGTGCTGCTTCCTGCGCAGGAGCACCTGCGCAGAGCAAGCAATGCATGTGACGATGTGGATGTGTTTGCCGAGTCGCCCATGCGCAGGACGCGGTCTGCCATACTGTCGGCCTCAGCTTCGAGAGGATCGCTGGTTTCTCCGATGGCGAGTTTGCGCATCAGCGACCGACCGAGAGGAATCTGCGCTACGAAGTTTGGCAAAACACCAGATCCAGGTGGAGTAAAGGCGCGCTCATCTGTCTGCAGCCGAGACAGGCTGGTGCTCTCATTCGCCTTTTGTTTTGCAAAGAATGGGGTGCACTGCTTTTTTACGGCTGGAGAGAGTGTTTTCATGCGTAGCTCCATGAAAGTGCAGAAGGAGATTGGCTGACGCGAACACAATGCCGGTATAGGACGGGATCTTCGCGGAGTACGCGTTCCTCCAGGCGCTTCGTTACAAAGCCATTCTGTTTGGCGTCGCCCAACAGATGAGTGAATCCCGCGCGAGCGGCATGCGCTGGATGGAAAGCGGCATCGAGGGAGGGGAAAAGGTAGCTGGCCTGGATCCCATGATGCGGCGATTTCGGAGCGAAACGGTGATAGTCAAGACAAGCCGAAAGCCAGAACTGCTCGATGATCTGGTTGAACCCATCTTTTTCCTGGAGCTCTGCCCATGCAGGAGCATGGAGCGGGTTCAGAACAAGGTCGAGCGCGGTTGTGGCGTAGTGCCGCAGGAACGCTGTGTCTGTGCCACCGACGATGCCGCAATTTTCTTCGCGGAAATGCCGGTCCCAGCGTGAGCGCGACCACTCCCACTCATTGGGAAGAGCAAGTTGATGGCGTTCGAAAATGCCCTCGATTGTGCGCGGGCTGTGGTGCTGCTCGATGGAGTGATATGTTTCCGGGCACTGCGCAAAGACGGGAGCGTTCTCGACAGTAGCAGGTAGTCGCCCCCACAAAAAGACATCTGTATCGAGATGAAGAAAGGGCTGGTCCTGGATGCTGTATGCGATAAACTTGCCGAGAGCCCAGAAGCCTGGGTCGGCCTTGCGAAGACGCTCGAGTTCCGTAGAGACATGCGAAAAAGAGAGGCCGAGATGATCTACGAGCAGTAATTTGCCTGCGCGGTCCGTGACAAGCACAGTTTCTGGGTAATGCCTGCGCGCCAGCCGAAGGGAAAGGCACCAGGAGAGCAGATGATGGAAGTGAGTCTTCCATGTGCGTCCTTTGGCGGCCTGAAAAGGCTTGCTCCAGAATGACCAGACGGCCCGCATACATGTTGCTCCTTCTACGAAATGATGACGATTGGCTGTACGCCAGTCACAGTGAACGAGGTTGTCAGTTGAAAAGCCTGTCCGATCGCAGAGGTAATGGACGCGGTGATCTGGAAGGTGTCCGTCGTGTTGGCACCGGGGTTGCCTAGCACAGAGATTGGGATGACAACGCTTGATGTACCTCGCTTGATGACGGCGGTTGAAGGAATGCTTGCAATTGTGCCAACGCCGGTGGCACCTGTCAGGGCAAGGGTGACGTTGGTGTCTGCAATTGCTGGATAATTTACGCGCAGTGTGGCCTGCGGCTGGACTGGCTGAGGTGGAACTCCAGGTGCGCCACTAGCAGTCACGCCTGTGACCTGATTGTTTGCATTGATGACAACGGTGAGCGCAGGATAGTTCACCGTAAGGGAGGAGAGAACAAGTGTTGGCGCTACGTAAAACCAGCTTTCAAAGTCGCTGGCCTTGTCACCATTTCCTGAAGGCAGTTGCAGATCAATGCGCGGAGTAGTTCCGTCGGCCCGCAAAGCCGCCTGTCCGTAACTCTGTCCATCCAGGAAGAGCTGATTTCCGCCGCTGCCTGAGAAGATGGCACGGCCCAGGAGACGAACGCGCGCACGGGCAAACCATCCTGCCGATACGCCATAGGTGAGCAGCGTATTCAGATAGATGATCGTAATGCGCTGCTCATATCCTGCCTCCAGGTAGGGCAATTGCCAGGAGACGGTGGTGTTGTTCACTGTAACAAGTGAATCGGCTATGGTAAGACCACGCAGAATCGTAGAGGGTGCTCCCTCCTTTACCGCGCGACTGAAAATCGCAGCGAACTCTCTTGTGTTGTCAGAGTTGGGTGGAGGCGCGGCGATCTCAAAATCTACCGTAAAGTTGGCGCTGTTCACCGGACCGGAGGGGCTGTTATCAAGCGTCACAACAAGGCCGCTGGCGACTAGCTGGTCCAGGGTCATGACATCGTCATTCACCCAATTCAATGCAGTTATGTGTATGGCCTGCGGCGTGACTGACGCAGTGACCTCAGTGAGAGGAGAGAAGAGGCGCCGGCAGTCTTCTACATAAAAGTCTTCTTTCTTCAGGTCCCAGTGGATGCACGCCAACGGTGCAGAGTAGACCTGCACTGAATTCGGGCGTTGCCAGAGAGAGCCGTCACTGCCGCAAGGTGGCCAATCTATCTGTCCTGACGCTGTACGCGCAGGAATGGTCCAGTAGTCTCCGGACTGGTAAGTGCCGGGCTGAAAACTGATTTGAATGCCGCTTTCAAGGTCTAGCCATGTTCCTGCGGAGAGCGGAATGCCAGCTGATGTAGCTGAGGAGGCGGCATGGTCCCAGCGGCGAATGCGCGCGTTACGCCATGTCTCGACCGGCGTGACCGTTGTGTACATAGTGATGGAGTTGGATGTGGTATCTACGCTCTGTATCTGATACAGATTGCCCGGCTGATTTGGAGCAGGACCAAACAGAAAAGTGTCGTCATAAATTTCTACCCACTGATTAGGCTGGAAGCCGAGATTTGCATCTGGTCCCAGGCTGTCTACCTGCACCGTGGCACCGGAAACACCAAGCACTGCGGAGACAACAGAGCCATTTTCGCGTGACCATTTATAGGTAGCAGTGGTTTCATCGCCTCCTTGATGAATTTCAACTCGATAGAGCTGGTTTTCGAGGCCGCGATATCCGGCGGCTGGAATCGGTTGGCATCCGCAGGTATCAGAACCGCCGCTGGTCTGTGCGCAGAGCTTACCCGTACTTGCTTCGATCTGCTGGAGGTACATCTGCTCGCAGCAGGTGATGAAGTGGATTGGCAGCACGCCCGTTGTTTCTGTGTCGCTCGTACCCGTTTTTCCCGAAAAGACGGGACGGCTGCCTGCCGTGACGCCAGTCACTCCTGAAGCAGGGTGCGACGAAACAGGTCCACGCACGGGGAAGGCTTCTACAGCGCGATGGGTGAGCGTCCCGCCGCTTGCGCCTGTACCTGGTTTTACGAAGGATGCAACCACACGCCAGACGGTCTGAAGGCGTGCCGTTGTATCTGCTTGCCCCAGCGCAGGCTCTCGCAGGCAGGCGTCATCGAGTGCAGTTACGAGGCGCTGCCAGACCTGAAGAAAGACGCGTATAGAAGCCCGACCCTGCGAGCGGCGCAGCTGGACAAGCATTTCGCTCTCGTTCAGGGTTGGGTCAATGAGAAAAGGTTGCGTGTCGAGGCTGAGATTGCTGTTTTTGTTTTCGCATACCAGTCCTTCCACGTAGTAGCGGCCCGTGCCGATAAGAATCTCGCCTGTGTTCTTGTCTACAGAGATGCCAAAACCCGCGTCATTGATGGGTGCGCCATATTCGCCGATGACGTCTATGGTTTCATTGCGTCCGAGATAGTCATTGATGGCGCATTGCTCGTTGGTGTCGGCGTCAAGTGCTACGCGCCCTTGCTGTTCGAGCACAGCGGTGTACTGCTTCTCGGGGGAAAACCGGATGCGGCTGAAGTCGCCTTTCATAACGTGCACCTGCTTCAAATCAGATTTGCGCCAATTCCTGTAAAGCCGTGGTCTTCTGTCCCATCGTCGCAACAAGTCCTGGCGCGCTGCGGCCCGTAATACGACGGAGTGGGAGCGATAGGTTGTTCAACAAGCGGACGCGAGGGAACGAGGAAGATCCCGCTTTCAAGACCAAATGGCAGATACTCCGTGGCGCGCAACTGGACGTTGCGGACCGCTTCGGTTTCCTGTATCTGGTTGTAGATACCGATTTGCGAACCGTTGTCAGCACCCTGCCAGATTGCAAGAGGCGCGAGGCCGCTCAGGAGCATGTACGAAGGATTGCCATAGCGGCGCGTGATGAATTGCGGCGCAAGCGCATCTCCGCCCAGACATTTGTATTGGCGCGGCGTTATGGAGTTTGCGGGGAGCAGGCAGAAACGCACGCAGCCTGTCTGCTGACGGCTGCACCAAATGGCAGCAGGCCAGGGGTCGCGTCGCGCCAGCCGCGTATAAAAGATGGTGTCAGAAGCCATCGTCATCGTGCGCGTATGGACTTTGCCAACGACGGTGCTGTCTTCGATGTGAAGGTCTGCTCCAGCAGAAGCGAGATCGCTTCCTGCATAGGCGACGCAACAGGGCGATGTGCCGTCCACAATACTGGAGCAGATGCGAGTTGTCCCGCCATTCGCGGCTGCAATCGGACCGGAGATGCAGCGGGTGAGCGAGAGCGTAGCTTCAATTGCACTGCTTATTATGCTTGGCTCTCCGAGGGCCACGGGCTCGCCCTCAACGTTGAGCGTCAGGCCAGGAACAAGCGTGCAATCCATAAGCTGAATGTTCGGTGCTGCGCCTGTGATGAAGAGCTGCCCGGTGATCCAGATTCCACTGAGGACGAGCTGCCCCGTAGACGCTGCGCTTACCTCAACATTGCCTGATAGCACGACGCGTGAATTGGTGAAGGTAACGTCCTGAGGGGAAGAAGAATGAGTTTCCGCAGCGACAATGGAAAGCTGGCTTCCAGAAGGAAGCTGGATGGCGTTGGAGCCGGTCAGGTCTATGCTGAACGATTCAAAATTGGGCAGGATAATAAGTCCGGTTGCACGTGCTGGCTGCTGGTTCCACAAAGCAACTGCTGCTTCCGGTGTCGGCGTCTCACTCGATCCCACGACGGCGAAGAAGTTGAGTTTTGCTGGATCGCGTTGCGGCAGGCTTGCAGAACGGTCATACGGACCACCACCTAGTGCTGCCGGAAATCCATAGCAATAGTCCAGTCGCAGTGATTGAGGCAAAAGGAGATTGCTGGCGAACTGGATGCGCCCCAATTCAGGATCAATTGCGATCATGCCCGCAGGAACCGCGCACCAATGGGTCAGATTTGCACTGAAAATCTGTTTGAGCGGAACAGGCTCGCCATCAGCATAGAGTTGAAAGCTGGTGCCGTAAAATGCTCCGGGAGTTTTCAAAAACTCGCGCCGCGCGATAGGCTGCGGCACGTCCATGCGAGTGGTAAGGCGGCTAAAAGAGGCACGAACCACTGGCTGAGGAAAAAGCGGTATGTCGTGTCCCAATTGGCTGAAGAGATAGCGACCGCTACCCAGTGAAAATGCCGGCGCGTTCCTTACAGGCCAGCTTTGCCACCGCCATAACCAGATGTCCACGTCCGGAATATTGAAGCGTCCTGGACCGTGCAGGGCGATATCAAGAGGTGTCGAATCCGGATCCTCGGCAGCACGATTTCGCGGAGCAATGCGCCGCACATCAATGGTGCAGTTTTGCATATCGAACGCAGTGCCAAGCTTTTCAAGTGCGTTTTCGCGACGCAGATTTGCTGTGGCTGCGTGATGTGCGCGTACGTGACGCATGCTTTCCGTTGTGATGAGTCGTTTGAAAGATTCAACCGCCACTGCCGGACGGCCCGAAACATCCATCGCAACCTGTTCGAGCGCGATAAGTGTTCCCTTGCGTCGGCGATATCCGATGGTATTGGCGACTTCAGCGCGACTCTCGATGTTTGCTGCTGTGACGTCGTAAATGGAGTTGTAGCCGATGAGGTCACCGATGTATGGAATGACCCACGGCGCACAGGTTTCAATGAATTGGTCGTCGTAAAGCTGCTCGATGTTGTCTTCAATGATAGCTGCCTGTTGCGCGATTACTGCAAAGAGCGACTGGAGCGGTCCTCCCTCAGCGGCATCGCGTGTGCGGTACACCGCGGGCAATAATGCGTACAGTTGATCTGCGTTGAGGCTCATGACCACACTCCAAGATTGCCGACAGTTGCCGGATCCAGCAGAAGCATCTGCGCAGGCTGGGGCGCTTGATTCACAGAGACGGGGCCAAAGATCTTAAAAAATGGAAGGTGCCGGGTTCGCACGGCAGGCGAGGATGCGCAGAGTACCGGTGGCACCGCAGGTGAAAGTATTTCTCCGCTCAGGCCGAGTGACTGCATTTGTACAGCGAGGACTCCCGGTGTCCTTTGAATTAGCTCAATAATCTCCGCGGCAACGACGTTCTGACCAAGTTGCCGCGTGCTGAAGGAGAAGGCCGTACTCAGCATCTGCCATACATTTGCAAGCACCATCGGCGGTGAGTAGTCGCTGCCCACCCGAATCTTTGCCCCGAAAGTGAAGAGTACCGGTGAGTAAGAAACAACCTTCAACGGTACATATGGATTGCCTTGTGCTCGCAGTGCCTGTACTAGGTGCACAAGAATGTCGTCATCCGGGTGAAGTAGCGCGCCGTTTTCGCCTGCAACGGTAAGGTAGACGCCGCGCGTATTTCCGAACCACGTCCATGTAGCCAGTGCCTTGGCAATTCCGGCAAAAGCGAGCGCGTAGTTCTGGTAGTCTTCGAGCGAAACGATGCGGTCGAGAGTCAGCGTTGGCAGCGGAGCACTGGTGCGCGCATCCTCTGCCGATGCAGGATCTGCCGCTCCGGATGCAGGGCTGGGATTCGTAGACGACTTCAATCCCTGTGGACGATCGAGCGGCTGCGAAAGCTGCCCGGCTCTCACCATTCCCGCACTGCCGATACCTTTTCGATAGACAGCACGAATATTCGCCTGCCCGGTCGGGGTACGTGAACCGTTGATGCCGTTTCCAAATTGAACGACAACGTTTCCTGCTTTGTTGACGCGCGTGACATAGACGCGATCGGCTGGTCCAGATGAGAGGAAGTTCGGAACTTCGTGCCATCTAAGGTTGTTTACCCAGACTTCGAGTGTGGAGCGCGAACCATTTCCTATTGCTGCAGAGACATAGGTGAGTGGCGTTTGTTTCAGCGTGAATTCCAATGCGCCGTTGGTCGCATCACCATTGCCAAGAATCTCCAGTACTGTTTCGCCGTGCGTCGCATCCACTGCATTGGCGTTCACGCTGACCGTCGCGCGATCGTATATGCGCATAAGCGGTTGCAATAGAGCGAGCGTTGTGATGTCACCCTGGACCGTCGGCGCCTGGACGATAGCGGCTTCGCCGACTATGGGATCTCCTGAATCGGAGGGAAGAAGTGTGACATTCGCGGTGTCCGCAAGCAGAGAGCCTGGGACACCGCTGAGCGTGATCACACTCCACAGCGTGGTCCCTGTGGCTGCATCGCTGGCTGGCGGAAAGCTGTCCACAAGGAATGTCTGCCCATCAGATACAGTTAGTGTGCCTGCGGCATTTGCCGGAGTAAATGCTGCGCTGCTCCCGATAGTGACTTGCAGACGTACGCGTTTCCCGGAGATGCCAATCGGCTGGTTTGCTGCAATCTTCTGCCCCCCAATAATTGAGAGAGAACTGCCTTCCACCGGAGCAAGCATTCCGGATTGTTTTGTGTAACTACTGTCGAGCGCCCAGGCGGTGAGTGGGAGTGTTGCCGGCGTAAGCGGCACGCTCTGGATATACGCGGTGATGTCACGTGTTTCACTGACAAATTTCTTAAGCACATCCACAGTAGAGAAGGCCCTGTAACCAGTAAGAATTTCCCCCAGAGCCAAAGCCAGTTGTGTACTTTTTGTGGTGAGTGTAAAAGCATTTGGATTTGATTCGACTGGCGAAGCAGTGATTTGAAAGAAAGAGGTATAGCCAAGCCCGGTCAGGATGATCCACTGCGAGGAGGTGAGTGCAGCGTATGATGCATCCAGGCTGATTTTGCCATCGTTATTGTAGATTGTTGTAAATTCCCACTCCGATCCGCCCGATGGATATCCTTTGATTTTGGATGGGTCCACACCACTGTTTTTGTCATTTGGAATCAGGCCAACCGCGGGTCCCTGTACGCCGTAAAGAGCGGCCTTCTTGCGGAAGATAAACAGGTCTACAGCTGCCCCGTTGCTGAGGGCCGTAGCAAAATCGTGATCGGCAGAGTTGCTCGAAGCTCCACTAAAGCTTCCGTTCCAGGTAATTCTGGTGTTCCCGGATTTTATGTCTATAAAAATGTCCGTAACATACCGCACGTCCCCAACATTCGGGGAAGTAGATGTTCCTTTAGCATTGCTCACAAACAGCAACGCATCGCCTACATTAACGTTGTTCGCTGTGCCTTCAATCCAGGTGCTGGTGTCTGCAGGATTAAGTTGCCACGGCTGCGAGGTCTGTGCGGGCAGCGCGTTCCATGCAATGACTGCGGTCAGATCAGAAGATGTCTCGAAGACTTGCGGTCTTTCGCCCGGCCCTGGCACGCTCTGCACGCGGGTTCCTGCGGGAATCAGGACATTGTCTGGCGAGCCAGGAGCGCTGCTGAGTGTAAAGGCAAGAATGTCAGAGGCGGCTACTCCCGGCGAAGGAACATAGCCTACAAGGCGTGCCAACTCAAAGACCGAGCGCTGGCTTACTGCTGTACGCAAATATGCCTCGTTCGCAAAGCGCTCCTGATAGAAGGTGAGAATGTCGCAAACCACGGACCACGCATCGAGAAGCGCAATGCTGAAGTCTGATGTATCGCGGGTGCGCAGCAAGGCCAGCGCCGGATAATCAGGACTGGATAAGGCAGCAAGCAAGCTTGCATTGAAGCTGCTATAGGTGCCTGTACGATAGGCAATCGCAGACAGAGCAGGACGATTCTGAATCACCTGCGGCGTCTCGCTGCCGGTGCCTTCGCAGCAACCACAGAGCTGCTGTTCCTGGATGACGCACTCGCCGCTCATTTGCCACCATCCATGTGCAGAACAAAGATGCCATGGTCCAGCCGGTCAGGATCGTTGTCGCAGCGTGCAATCTCCAGCCGTCCCATGGTGAGATATCCTTGTGCCACGCCATCCAGCGCAAGATTATCCATTCGTTCAAATACCGTGAGCGTAGCTGAGACGACACCTTCCACAGACTGCGCAGCGGCAATGAGTGGGCTTGCGTAAACCGTTTGGGCAAAGGTGAAGTTCTCCGGATTCAGGATCCCCGGTTTTCCGCTGCATTGGTTGCCGGTGATGAACAGGTGAAGCAAAGCTTCTTCCACATCACGCCTGAAATGGCCAGCTGCAACGCAGATGTCCATCTCGATTCGCAGGCCAATGATTTTAGCGCCCTCGGCTTCAAGGTCTACGCCCATCATTCGGCGCATATTGAGAGTGTCTTTGACAGTAGTGATCAGGGTAGGCGTTATCGTTGTGGCCGGAGACACCGAGACAAATGCTGTATGCCAGCTTCCGGTCCAACGTAACGTTCCACGTGCTTCAGTTACACCTGATACAGTAGCTGCCTGCACGCCGTAGTCATCTTCCGTTACAGCGCGCAACTGTGTCTGAAAGCTGAAGGGCGCATGTTGCCGAATGTGTTCCATGTCTTCAGGATCAACACCGCCAGCTGCAGGGAGTGGGTTGCGTACCGCAATAATTCCCAACACGGGGGTCAGTACATGGGCGAGCGTATCTCGTCCGATATTTCCAGCTCTGCCATTCCCGATGCGATACATCGCGCGAAAACGCTGTCCGGTTTCAGGGCCCATACCGTACTGTCCGTCACCAAAGCGCAGAAAAACGGTGCCATTGTGTTCGATCTCCGGTATGCACACGCGCTCATTCTCATTGCTTGAAAGCAGGTCAGGAGGTGATGGAATGGTCCAGAACTCGCCATCATCACTTTGAACCTGAAGCTGAGGTTGTGCAGTGATTGCTGAAGCAGCGGGCAAGAGAAATGCGGAGGCGGACTTCGATGTATCCAGCGGCAGCGCGAACGTGAGCGGCGCATGCGCAAGTCCAGGGTAAAATCTGGATCGTGCTGCTGTGGGGACAGGCTGTCCGGAGCAGGTGCACGTCGTGGCAGGGTTGGGCGAAGGCGGCGCAGATGGTACCTCGCCGAGGTCTTCCCATGTTTCCAGCCAGAGTCCGTGGTCGCCGGGGACAATATTGCCGCGCGCCACGCTTACATTTGAAACAGAGATGGTCTTTCCGTCTGCGTTTGCAAAAGTGGAAGAGAGACACAGTGGAAATGGAAGCGCATCTTCCTGTGCCCAAGCGATCCGGGTGACGGGCTGAAGCGTGAGCGGATCGAGCAGCGGTGTGTTCTCGAATTCGTATTCGACTTTCGTGAGGCGCACAGCCCAGCGATGTGCCGGGTCTGCATCGGCCGTATTTCCTGTCCGGGGCCCTACAACTTCCTCAAAGATGAGCACTGTCCCGGGCGCGAGACTAGTCAGGTTTCCAGCGAGTGTGGCCTCTGTGGCGCCTGGAGGGAGGCAGCAGTTCGAGTCACTCCAGGTATAAAAGTGCATTTCATTCTGTTGTACAAACAGCGTCACGTCAGTCATGCTGGCAAAGATCGGCTGTGTAGTTTTCTCAAGCTGCTGCGCTGCGGAACTCCCAGGCTTTGCCAATGCAGGGAGCCCAGGTACTCGTACGTAGAACAGCGTGTCTTTCGGCAAAGTGATATTGTCACTGGAAACAGTGATGGCAATCCACGCGCGCGCGTTCGAGCCTTCGTACAGGTAGTAATCCACGAGGCGGGCATGGCGCCGGAGTGAGATGCGGCTGCGGGCTGTGCCGATATAGGCCTCGGTACTTACTGCGTCCTGTTGATAGCTCAAGTGGTCAGCAGCATAGGCCAGAGTTTCAACCATCGCGATGCCGATATCGGGGGCATGTCCCTCCGTCCAGCTGGGAACTAGAGTGGAAACGCGATCGAGCATGACTTGGCGGAAACCGTCGTAGTCTTTCGCAAGATAATTTATGTCTGGAGCGGGCGTGACCTTCGGTGCGCAGCAGTTGTCCGGAGCGCAATCCGCTGCACTCAAACATCCGGCTTTAAAGGAAAATGTCACGCTGGAAAGCGCCGGATCAAAGCCCGCGGGTGGTTCTGGTGATCCTGGAAATGCAGTGAGCGAGAGCGTATAGGTAGAAAAATCCCCGGTATGGTCGAGCGTGACTGTCACCACATTCGGTTGGGTATGAGTTCCCAGTGATACTGCAACTACACTGATAGGCGCACTGCCGGAACCTCCGGAAACAGCAACCTGCGAGGGTGTGAGTGTGAGCCTGCGCGCATCTTTCAGCAGTGTAAGCGCAAGCTGCTTGCCGCATGGGCTGTCTATCACTTCAAGGAAGTCGATGCCGTTCAGAGAGGGGTCCTGCAGGACCAGAGCGCGGCGGTTTTTCTGTGAACAGAAGTAGATCAAGATGCTCCTCCACTTCCGCCGCCGTAGACAAACTGCTGTGTCTGCTGTTGCTGCGACTGGATGATCGTGTACTGGACGGTGATCAGCAGTGCTGCGTCCTCGGTCGTAACGGAAACGGACTGGACGCGTATCACATCCGGCAGCCATTGTTGAAGCGATGCTTGAATGATCTGCTGCTGTGCTGCTGCGAGCACATCGCTGTTCGGGTCAAAGACTAGCTGTGCCGTCCCAGTGCCGAAAGTCGGGCGGTTCACGCGCTCTCCCGGCGAAGTGAAGAGCAACTGCTCGATCATGTCGCGAATATGCGAGGCGGTGCTGGTCTGCGCGGTGCGGCCGCTCGAATCGAATCGGTAAGGAAAGGCCAGGTCCATCATAGCCTCACATCGCTGTAACGCGTGTTTGAGTCACAACCGGAATCAACGGTGTTCCTGTTGGAACGCATATGGAAGTACCGCTCTGAGCAAGCAGCGGTTGTCCAAAAGAAGTTACTCGCGCCGTTCCCGTGATCCATTGCGCCGTAACGCATGGTGGAATCGGAGGAGGGACAAGTGGGCATCCCGCAACTACCCACGGGCTTGTTAACAGTAGTGATGGCATTGCATCCAGCGTTACGGAAGGATTTGGCGCAGTTGGCTGCGCCTGCCCGCCGTGGCTGCACATTACTGTCGCTCCCTGTTGAATCAGAAATCCCGGCATTGCTTCTCCTTAAATCACTTCCAGTGCGCCTTCATTCACGGTGACCGCAGGTCCGGTCATCGCAATGGTTGCGCCCTGTCCATTGCTGATGGTGATGCCCGTGTCTGTTATCGAAATCAGCGCGCCAGTGGCAGATTTGAGCAAAATACCACCCGTCGGTCCGGGAACATCGCTGATTATCAATGTGTTCTGTCCTGTGGTCTGGATCACGACCTGCTGCAATGCAGGCGGAGCAGCCAATGCCAGTGCAGGGACTTCAGCTGCTGATCCCCAGAAGCAACCCACCCAGATGGGATAGTCTGCATCACCCTGCTCAAACTCAACCCACACGCCGGAGCCAATGGCCGGCACAGCAAACATTCCTGCCTGAATGCCGGCAAACGGCACGCAGGGCATGGCCCACGTAGAGGGCAAAATATTCGACACATCCGGTACCTGCACCATCAGTCGCCCCATCTGCATGGGGTCAATGTTGTCCAGCACCGTTCCGCGATATTTGCCGTAGTATTTCGCCATGCTGTCTTTCCTCGCTTAAAACGAAGGTGCCGGAACCATTGGCACATTCGAGATCAGCGCGTTTCTGCGTAGAGTAAAGTCCTGCTTGTATTCACCGGGCTTGATGTGGTGCTTTGTGCTGTCCACATAATGCAGGCCATCAAAGGCGAGGCCAGCGCCGCGTACACCTACCAGGCTGCGCGCATTCAGAATCTGTCCATAACGCAGGACATCCAACGATCCTTGTCCGGTGACTACATCGGCTGAATCTGCGGCCTTTGCCATTCCGCGCATCAGTGCTTGAGGCACGGGCTCCTTTGCAGTATCGGTCATCTGTTCGATCTTTTGCGGTACTGGAACAGCCAGTCCCAGTGGAGGGTTCAGCGGCGTCACGGGAGGAATCGGGACAGGAATCGAAATTTTCGTTGTCGGTTCCTGAATGTAGACAATCGGAAGCACTGAGTTCTTTGGCTGATATTGAAATGTGAGGTTCTCAACGTTGGTCCATGAGTCCAGATTCACATTCAGCGATGGCTGTGGAATGCCGAATTTAATCTGCGGTCCCCAGTATGCTGTGCTTGTTCCCGGCAACGGCCCTGGATTTACGTAGAAGACGTAGCCTGCTTCCTGCGCAAGTTGGTTGATGTATTTGAAGTCGGTTTCTTTTTGCGAGCGGATCTTATCTACCGGCACTTCGATATTTGGAACAACCGCTGGCATGACTTCAGGAACAACGCCGAACCCCGCATACTTGCTGAGGATAGTGAGCACGCGTATATCGGGCGGCATGCCAGGATACGGCAGCCCGGAGAAGTCCACCAGGTCCATCAATGCAGAGAGGTCGTGCCCTTTAACAACAAGTGTGGACGAGCCTCGCATTGCATCCGGATGAACTTCATGGTGCTCGACAATTCCGTCCATGATGACCTGCGGAAGCCCACCCAATGTCACCATGATAACGACGCGCAGCAGGGGCAACGGCGATTCAGCGGTAAGCAAAAAGAAAGTCTGGAGAATGGAGCGGTCTGCGATTGTAAACGTCATCTCAAAGCCGCTGCGGCCCGTTGCCGACATTTCGATTTCAACCGAAGTAAGCGCATCTATCAGGGGCTTCGGCACAGGCACCGGGACCATTGGCCCGGCAAGCAGCGTCAGGTAAAGTCCGCTAGACATTGCGTGCTCCTGCTGGGATTCCCGCCGCCATGGGAAGCAAGATGGTACGTCCTGCCTGCGCCACCAGCTCATCAGGATCAGTCGCACCATTCGCATCGCAGATCATCCACCAGAGTGTTGGATCGCCGAGAAACTTTGCCGCCAGATTGTCGATCCGGTCACCATCCACAACCACATAATTTTGTATGGAGGTGTAGATGGTTGCTTGCGGAACAATACGGCGCACGAGATATTTCACCGGAGTGCCGTCCGCAAGCGTAGTGGTTTCGACCGCGGCGCCATAGTAGCGGCTATTGCTGTTCGTGGTCGCGCCATTTCCGGCTGCGGACTGTACCAGTGATGAAAGCGCAGTATCCATTGTGTGCTCCTCCTATGCAAGCTGGGCCATGGTTTCCTGTCCAATCTGATATGTCATATACAGAGCGCCCGCAGGGGTGAGGAAACCGACATCATTCACATTCAGCACGCGCATGTTCAATGTGACTTTGGCGCGTATCGGATTTAGTTGCGGGTCGAATGCCTCCTCCGTAATCTCCATGCCGGTAATGCGAACCGGAGTGATACGGTTCCTGCTCCAGGCAAAAAGCGTAAGCGCTGATTCCATCGGCAGAATTTCGATTGTGCCCAGCAGCGAAAGAACTTCATTCGCAATCAATACGCCGCTCGATGGATACACAAGCAGTTCCAGCGCGGAGAGCTGCGGCTGAATACCGTAGGCGAGCGTGTTGGCATCTCCCTGTGCCAGCAAATCAGTGGCGTCAATTTCCGCGTCGCACTTGATGGTTTCGATCGGCGGCCCTTTCAGACGCAAAATTTCTGTGTGGTCCGGCTGGTCGCCCACACTTTGCGGTTTGAGAGAGCGCGTAATGGAGTCCGGATTATATTGCAGCAGGATTTTTCCGAGTGGCACTCCAGTTGCCGGATCTACAGAGAGAATTGCTCCTTTGCGTAGAATCGGTGAAATGTCAGGCATAGCGGTCCTCCTCGCTGCGTTCCGGCAGAGCGCGCGTTGTTTCTTGTTGTGTAGGCCGCAGTTTCATGGCAATGTATCCGGCGACCTGGCGTGCTGCCTGCTCTGGAGTGGCATCTGGAGATAGCATCCCCGCGTTGATTTTGTCGGCCCCTTTCACGGCGGACCAGCTCATGCCGGGAGCTCTCGAGACAAAGTCACGCAGTCTTTTTTCCAATGTTCTGGTGAATCTGATCTGCTCTGAACGCGAGTAGTTTTCCAACGTAAGGCGCGCAATGCGAAAGTTGATTGCCGTCGCGGGCGATGCTGATTTCATGACCAACCTCGCGTTTCTGCTGTTGTTAGTGGTTTTTCTATCTTTTGGTACTCCGTGCGCGCAGCCGAGAGTAGATGGAGCATTTCGACCGGCGAGTTGTCTTCCGCTGCAAGAAACGCGGCATGAATGGCGATATTGCGGATTACTCCGCCGGAGACGTTCAGTTGAGCAAGATGATCAAAATTGAGCGTGCCAACCGGCGTTGCGGTGGGAAAGATGCGTTCCCATATTTGCCGTCGCGCTGCTGCATCTGGAAAAGGGAATTGCACGATGAAACGAATGCGCCGCAAAAATGCTGGGTCTAACGCATTCTGCATATTCGTGGTAAGAATTGCGATGCCACGATAGGCCTCCATCTGCTGGAGCAGATAGCTAATCTCAAGGTTTGCATAACGATCGTGGCTGTCGCGCACTTCGCTGCGTTTTCCAAAGAGGGCATCCGCCTCATCGAACAGCAGCACTGCCCCGCTCTGTTCTGCCGCAGTAAAAATTCGGCGCAGGTTCTTTTCGGTTTCGCCAATGTATTTGCTCACCACTGCGGAAAGATCAATCTGATACAGGTCAAGTGCCAGTTCTCCGGCAAGGATCTCCGCGGCCATGGTCTTTCCAGTGCCGCTTGCACCTGCAAAGAGCACACTCAGGCCGAGGCCGCGCGCGTGCTTGTCTGCAAAGCCCCATGCCTCATGTACAACCGCGCGTTGCCGGACGTGTGCTGTAAGCTGATGCAGTGTTTCCATCTGTGAGGGAGGTAGCACCAGATCATCCCACGTGGCGCGCGGGGGAATGCGCCCGGCAAGCAAATCAAGAGAACGGCGTGCATGTTCACGGCAAATGTGCCATGTCGCATGAGCAGGCTGAGAACCATCCGAATTGCGCGCCTGCGCCGCGACGCTGCGGATGGAGTCTTCATCGAACTGGAAGTATTCCGCCAGACGATCCAGATGCCCGTTCATTTGTGCCGTAAGGGGACCAAGCGATTGTGCCCACACTGTCTTGCGCTCTGATGCGTCCAACGGTGCAATGTACACTCGCGGACCCTCAAGATGTTCAGCAGCTGAGCCCTGCGTGGCTTCTACTGCTACCGGCGTCCGCAGCAGATCAAGAAAAGCTTTCAGGCTGCGAGTGTTTTCAAGCGACTCATTCCTGATATACAGCGCGGCCCCGGTGAGTACCGCTTCACGCGTCCACAATCGTGCAAGTGCATCGCAATCTGCTGGCGAAGATGAAAGCACAGCCGCATCGAAAAGATAAGGACGCAGGCCCGCAACATGACACATCTCTACGAATGCTGATTGCAGGGTGCTGGCATGGCTGCCGGTCAGCAGCACCGGACGCGGCTGTTCCCAATAGTGTATTGCGTGCTGAATCGCGCTTTGTTGGCGCAGCCGTTCGTTACCGCTTTGCGGTATCAGATGAAAATACGGCTCCAAACGTTCATCGCTTGTTGGCACATCGATCAGGAACTGCAGAATGCGCTCGTCAAGACGCAGTGGGGCTTTGAGCAGAGCGTGGTTGGGTGCGCTCTCAATCAGCTTCCAATAGCGCAGCGGACGCTCGCGGCTGATTGCGCTCCAATGTGCACCTTCAAGCAATGCGAGCGCCAATCCAAAAGTTGGCCAGGTGGCATGTGGATCATCGTGAAGGGCAGCGCATGCTTTTGCGAAACGACTTTCGAGGTTCGTGCCTGCGCATAAAATAAGAGTATCCCGCTCAAATGCGGTGAGTTGAAATGCATTCTCCAGACGCTCCAGAGCGAAACATGGCCCTGCACCCCATCCAGGTGCCTCTGCTCCAGACATAGTGGAGTCATCTATATTGCGCGTGATCGCCTTGTACACCCGATCGAGCGATTCGGCCAGAGAAGCGTACTGCACGTCAGGCGCGGTCATCATCATGGCGTCACCGTGATCTGAGGCAGAAACTGCCCAAAGCTTGCACTGCCTTGCGTCGTGTCGAGAACCAGCCGGCTGTCTGCTCCATCAATGCTCACGCGCAGCGGGTAATTGCCAGGTGCAAATCCGGAAGGAATCGGGAAGCCGAGCGTGGATGAGCTGGCTGGCCCTGTTGCTGCACGGTCATCTATGCGGATGGCAAAATCACCGAGATACAGGATTGCTTTTTGCGTGTTACCTACATCCGGTGTGATCGTCAAGGTCAATGTGGTGCCCGCGGCTACGTTTGCCGGAGGAGAACTGAGCGTGGGCACAACCTGAAATGCGGCAAGATGGGAGGAGAACCCCTTATGCGGATCGGTGGATACGCCGAAGCTTACTCTCCGGAGAATGCGTACCGTGCGTCCGCCGGCTGGAAGCGTGCTCGGAATTTTCACACGAATCAAGTTGGGCTGTATTGTGTCAGGCGTAACCGGACTGCCCTGATCAAACGCGACAAGCGTGTCACTCAGCGCATCTCCGATGAAGTTGCTTCCTGCAATGGTCAGCATCTCGCCAGGCGCCAGCGCTACGGGCGATACGCTGTCAATGACCGGCGGCTGCAAAGGCAGCGCAATCAGAGTGCGCGTCTGCACCGGCAGGTTCGATTTCACAGCCTGCGTCCCCTGAATCAGCACAACCGTCACCAGATAGGAAGCCGTGGGGCGGTAATTCGTTTGGAAGGCCATCCACAGGCGGCTGATGTCATCATTTGAAAGCGACTCCGGGGTAATCCGCAGCGATTCCATTTGATTGGCCAGCGTGCTTTTGGAGAGCAAGTTACTTTCCGGCGTGGCAGTACCCAGGGCGGTGAGTGCGTCCTGCACCGTTTCACGCGACACAATGGGCATCTCATGAAATACCTGCATTGCCCAGCCCAGCAGAATCTCTGGGTCGAATTGCGTACTGCCATAGGCCGTCAGCAAATAATGCAGATCGAGCGCAAGCGGCGGATTGCTAATGCGGCGGCCAGCTGAATCGTATGCGGGAAAATCAAAATTGCGATAGGCCGCATTTGGGCTGGCGTAATACATAAAAAGATTCAGCCGTGGATTTTCATTTGCTCCCGTAGGCACAAGATCAGGTGACGTCGCGGTGATGCTCATGGGTGCGCCAAGAAGGGAAGATGGGCCGCTCACGGTCAATGCTGTTGTCAGCAATGATCGCAACACGACACTGACACCGCCCACTGCCAGATAGTCACTCACGGCCTTGCTCCCGGTGTTTGTTATTCAGGAAATCATTGAGTGACAACTGCGGACGAAATGCCGGCTTACGCGATGGTTGTACCGCGTGCGCAGCTCGGAGTTCGATGTGCCCGATAGAGATGTTGATTTCCGGAGCGGGTGGGACAGGGTTGTCCTGTGGAAGACTTCTTTGTCTGTGCCCGGGACGCACTGGTCGTTCCAGAAGCTGCTGCTGCTTCATTGGCAGAGTTGAAGATGGTTGCTCAGAAGCCGTCGCCTGGTATGTTGTAGCGGCACGGTTCGCAGTAAGTTCGTGAGCAGGTGGGCTGGAGTGCTCGAATTCATTTACCGTGTTGGCTGGCGCCGAAACATCTTGCGAATACATTGAGGGAGTTGCTGTGGAATGGCCAGCCGATGATGTATCTGCAGGAACAATAATGGTGCGGGTCATGCCAGCCTGATGGTGTAATTGTTCTGGAATCGCTGGTCGTGCCAGTTCAACTGGCTGGTTCCCACTCAGATCGTGGGCAGAAGGATTGTGCTGTATATGTACCTGTGACTGGTACGTACTGATATGCGCATCTTCAGTCACCTGCAAGCCATGAGTTGTAAAGTCTGGGGGCTCGAAGCGCGAGACAGGCACAGGCCTGATCGAAGGGCCGGCCTTCAGCGTCTTCTCAACCATCCGTTGCAGTAGGTCACTCATGCGTCCAGCATCTCCATATAAGCGCTGCGCCGTTGCGCGCTCATCGCTGCAATCGCACTCTCGCTCCAGCCATAGGCGCTGGCCAGCTCATGTATCTCGACCAGCAGCCGGGAAGCTGCGTGTTTTACCTCTGCCCACAAAAAGTGGGCCGCATCGAAATCCGCTTGCCCCTGTTGCGAGCAGGTCGGGCATTCGAGCGCAACCAAGGTTTCAGACGAAGCATTCAGAAGCTCAAATTCTTTGCGGAGGTCCGATACAGAAAGGTGTTGCGTGCTGTTCGGCTTGAGACAACGTGTGAGCAACAGCTTCTCCGCATCCGCACAATCATGCGTTGAAAAAAGTGCCAGAAGGTCATGACTGTTCACTGGACGCAGGTGAAAAGACGGTGTCACTTCAGAGCGCGAAAGCAATGTGTCTACCGGCAGCGTGAATTCTATTGCGGCCCCACAATTTGAACATTCCGTAAACCCTCTGAGCACAGGGCCAAACGTGATTGCGCGAAGTCGCAACAGCAGTGCATTGCGCTCTGCAATTGGAAGTTCGGCGAGATGATCGTGACCCTCTTCGGGCAGAGCAATCGACAGCATGATCAAAGCACGTTCCACATCGTGGTTTGCCATGCCCTGGTCCCAGGCCGAAAGCAAAAGTTCTCCAGTTAACGGGCGCATCGTCGTCCTCACTCAGTGTGGAGTGCTGGTTATGCCCGCGTGGAAGTGAAGCTGGGTTCCGTCGGCTCGGTCACCGCAGTATCGCGTTCCCAGCCTTCGTTCTCCAGCTTGATGTGCTGGATGGCAACGGCGTTTGCGTTGGCATCAAGATCAGGCAATGCCTGATATTCAGATACCCAGGCGCGATAAATCTTGTAGCTGATCGCTAGTTGTCCAGCCTCGTTGTAGACGTCGAGTATTAGGTCTTTGCGGAAATCTTTCAGCGAGATTTCCGAGCCAAGCCCCGCGCCGAGCTGCCAGACCTTTGCGGCCCACGCTTCGAAGGCCGGATCATGAGTCACGCCACGTTCCAGCGTGATCGCATCGTATTCCGTGCGTCCGGGCGATTTACGGCTGGTGCTCGGGTCGCCGCCCTCGCGATGTTTCACGACTTCCGTGGTGCGCTTCAAAGACGAGACTTTGCTGATGCCAGCCACATATTGCCCATCCCATTTCACGCGGAACTTGAAGTTTTTGTACGGGTCAAAACGTTGAGCGTTGACGACAAACTCTGCCATGACTTCCTCCTAGTTGCAGAAAGGCTGCCGGTCCTATTACGACTGCAGTTGCCCAGCGAGCTGCTCAATCTGGATAACGACAAACTCTGCCGGTTTTAGCGGGGCAAACCCAACCAGAATGTTGACAATGCCCTGGTCTATGTCGGCCTGTGTAGTCGTCTCGCTATCACACTTCACAAAATAGGCCTCGTCCGGGGTCTGTCCCTGGAAGGCACCTTTGCGGAAATAGTCATGCATGAATGCGCCAACATTCAGGCGGATGGCGGCCCACAATGGTTCATCATTCGGCTCAAAGACTACCCACTTTGTTCCGCGGTAGAGGCTCTCTTCCAGAAAGAGAGCCATGCGGCGCACGGGAACGTATTTCCATTGGCTGGCCTGTGCATCGGCTCCTACCAGAGTGCGTGCGCCCCACAGAACAGAGCCGTACACAGGGAAGGTCCGGAAGCAATTCAGTCCAAGCGGGTTGAGCACACCGTTTTCTGGATCAGTGAGCTTATAAACCATGCTTTGCACACCATTCAGCGTGGCCTCGGTTCCAGCAGGTGCCTTCCATACGCCACGCGTGCCATCAATTCTCGCGTAAACTCCTGCCGCCACTCCTGAAGGAGCAAATGTCCGCAGCTGATAGTTATTCAGCGGATCAGGAAGCCGCAGCCTCGGAAAGAATGCTGCACCGTTTGCGTCCGATACGGCCAGGTGTGTTGTTTTCCAATCCACTGCCGACTGAACAGTGTTTACATTGGGCGGAGCATCCACCAGCAGGAAGGCCCTGCGCTGGTCACAGAGAGCGATCGCAGCGGAGTAGATAGCGTTGGGATCAATGTTTGGGTCCAGCGAAGAAGGGTCGCCGCCTGCAGCACGGGTCGCGTCAGGAACACTCAGCAGATTGAAGAGATCTACGCGGCTGAGAGCGTAAAGACCGGTAAAGCTGAGTTCATCGCCAATGATGTCGCCTGTGTGCGGCAGGTCTGAACCATCGCTGCCTGCAGCGGAGCTTGTCTCGGAACCGAACCCGGAATTGCCAGTACCCAGGGCATAATGCGCAGCATTGGCCGTTCCTGGAAAGCCGAGGAGCGCTGCGCCGGTGCCGCCCGAGATGGCGACAACTGCATCGGGGGTTTGCGGTAGCAGGACGCTCAAACGAAGTGCCTGACTCGTGCCGCTCTTCACCACTGTGACCTGCGCTGAAGATCCAAGCATCTGCAGGGCAAGAGCCGCATTCAGCTTCTGCTGTATCAATGTGGCGAGGCCAGCCATTGTTTGTGGGATCGTGCTGTTATTGGCCAACACCGTAATGGTGAGCGGAAGCGGCGAAACTGGCGCTGGTTTCGTCGTTGTCAACGTGAGAGAAAAGTCGGCATTGGCGGTGCTGTTCAGAACCTTCACTGTTGCTGCTGCATCATCCGCTTTGCCATAAGGGGTGCCCAGCGTAAAAGTGCCTGCGGATGCAGAGATACCTGTTACCTGGTAGGGTGTTCCCGCATCTCCGCTGAAAAGAACATACTGTCCCACGCGCAGCGATTGAAGGTTCGCAGCAGCAGAAGCAGTTGCAAGCGTCTGGTTCTGTTTCACGCTTACTGTTCCGGGCAATGCTACCTGTTGGCTGGCTGCTGTGAGGACCGTTGGAATGGACAACGCGCTGCCTACAATTCCTGTTACAGCTGGTGGCGTTGTCGGAGCTGGATTGACTACAGATACATTCACAATCTGCGAACCATTGTCCGGATCGTTGATCACAGCCGGAACAAAATTGCTTTTCGCTGAATTCAGAGAAAGGTTCGGGAAGTATTCCACTGTATCGGTGGTCAGGTCCGTGATGGTCAGGTTAAAGGTCGTAGCATCGGCGGTCTGATCCACACCTTGATAGTCCACGTCGAGCAAGACCTCATTGTCTGCCCAGGTGCCGCTGCTTAAGGCGGTAAACGTCATTCCGCCGAAAACAACATTTGCTCCCGTGGCGCCGTGTTTTGGCACGCGTACAACCCACGCCTGTGCTCCGCCATTCTGGAAGAACTGCTGCACGGCATAGCTCAGTTCGCTGTCGGCGGCGAGGCCGCCGAAGAGGCGCTCGTAGTCAGAGAAGCTGAATATCTGTTCGGCGCGATTATCAATGCCCCGCGCCGTATAACCCACAAAGGCAGTGATGGATGTGGCTACTGCAGCGATGGTGTGGACAGGACTTGGCAGCTCCTGAATGTAGACACCGGGGTAGGTATATGTCGTGGACATAAATACCGGCCTTTCTCACAGTTGTTGGGTTGTGACAGCTTGCCGCAGGGTGAGGAGGGAGCAGAGGACCAAGCCTTTGGCAATGAGCCAGACTTATAGTCCTCTGCTTTCACTGAGTCAAGATAAAAATGTGTGAATGGGGACGGAGCATTCGCAAAGCAAGATTCGAAGTGCCGGTCTGCAAGCGAATTGAGCGTGGGAACAGCCATTCAGGGCTCCGTTATGCCTGAATGGTGGGCCCTTCGAGGATTCGTTTCAGAAATTTCTAAAGATTTTCCGGGATGCTTTGTTAATTTTCCCGCTGCACTTTCACAAACACGCCATCCGGTAGCTCTTCATCCAAAAGATGGATGACCCCGCCCTTTACAAATCCGCGTATCGTTTTTGCTGGCTGGATCGGCGCGGAGGTACGGCCCATTCCTTTGTCCATGGCAAGGTTCGCCAGCCGGTCAGCGCGGCGGTTTTTCTCGCGCAGCACGTGCTGGATCTGAAAGCCTTCGAGGCGGCGGATCCGCTGGCGCGCCTTTTCATATAAAGGTCGCAGCTCCGGGCTATTGACCCGATATTGGCCTTTCATTTGTTTCACCAGCAGTTCAGAGTCAGAGATGACCTTTAAGTGGGTAATTCCGTGCTGCAGGGCATAGTCGAGCGCGGCGAGCAGGCCGGAATATTCGGCAAAATTGTTCGTTTTCTGGCCCAGAAACTCGCTTAACTCCGCGATTTTCTCTCCTTTTTCGTCTTCTATGTGGACACCGTATCCTGCCGGCCCGGGGTTTCCGCGTGACCCGCCATCGCAATATGCCACCACCCAAGTTGATTCTTCTTTTTTTTGGGGGGGTTGAGGTCCCCAAAGGCCGCTATCCTGCTCACTACTCATAGAAAGAGTGTAAACAACTCACAGATTCCGCTCACCTTTCCTCACCTGAATCGTCTTTTATAGCGCATTTGCATTTGCTTTTTTCTGGAGTAGAAGCATGGCTGCAGACGCACTACGCATCCCCATCCCCACCCATGCCACGGCGCATGAGGCGGCGCGAGCGGTAAAATCCTCGCAGCGGATGCCAACAGAAGTTCGTGACCGGACCACCGAAGCAGAGCTGATTCGCGAAGCCCAGCAGGGCTCCCGCGCTGCCTTTGACATTCTGGTGCGTCAATATGATCAGGCGGTATTGCGATTGGCCCTGCACCTTACGGGCTCTGAGCAGGATGCGCAGGACATCCATCAGGAGGCTTTTCTTAAGGCCTTCCGGTATATCGGGAATTTCCGGTTTGAGTGCTCGTTCTACACCTGGATCTACCGGATTGTGACCAACCTGTGTCTGGACCAGCTCAGGCGGCGCAAGTCGCGGCGCGAAGATCCGGCCGTCATGATTGACTCGTCGGGCGAGGAAATGGACCTGCTCAGCAATGTGAGCGATGACCGCTCTATTGCCAATCCCGACCGCGAGCTGCAACGCAAGATTCTGGGCCAGAGCATTCAGGCGGCGCTTGAGAAGCTGACGCCACGAGAGCGCATGGTCTTTGAGTTGAAGCATTATCAAGGTCTTAAGCTCCGGACGATTGGAGAAATGCTGAATACCACGGAAGAGACGGCAAAAAATACGCTCTTCCGGGCGACCAAGAAACTGAGGGCAAGTTTGGCAGAGATGCGATGAACCAAAACTGATTTCCCGTTCCCCAGAACGGCGTGGACTTTCATTCAGAAGAGCACCAAGACTGGCATATAGCCAGCAGTAAGAAGCAAGCAGTACTTTTTCGAGGACAGTGGGTAAAAGGAAAATGGACATGAAGTGCGACCTGGCCCAACAGTACATCGCCCTGGCGGTGTATGGAGAACTCTCCGACGACGCCAGCCACCAACTCGGGCAGCACCTGAAAGATTGCGAAGGCTGCCGGCATGAAATGGAAGCCGTCCGCGGCCTCCAGGCAGCCATGTCGCTCTATCCTGTCGAAGAACCTTCGCCGAGTTTCGTGGCCCGCGCGCGTATGCGTCTGGATGAGGCGCTGGACAGCATTCCGAACAGCGGCTGGCTGGAACGCATTGTCCAGCTTCTGGGCCGTGGAATGGGCCGCTTGCGCTCAGCGCCGGTCATGGCCTCTTTGCTGCTGTTTGCCGGGGTTTCCATTGGCGGATACGGCGGGTATCGCGCCGGACTGAAGGCCCATTCGGCAGAAGAGGCAAAAGCCACTCCTGCTTCCGTGCAAACGCAGGTCGCCAGCGCTAATAATGACGACGCTCCTGTACAGATTGCGAATGTCAGCAGCATTACGCGCGACCCGAACTCAAATTTTGTAAAGGTCAGCTTTAATAAGCTTGTTCCGGAGACGCTGCAAGGCACTCCTGACGATCCTCGCATTCACCAGCTGTTGCTGCTCGGCACGCAGAACCCGGTAAATCCCGGCGTACGTGACGATTCTGTTGACCTTCTGGCAAACGAATGCCGTGCCGGGCGCCAGTGTGACGATGGCCGCGTACGCAATGCGCTGATGATTGCTCTGCGGCATGACAAGAACGCCAACGTTCGCATGAAGGCCCTCGAAGGTCTGCAACCGTATATAGCGGAGGACATGCGTGTGCGCGATGCCGTGCTGGAGGCGCTCATGAAAGACTCCGATCCGCAGGTCCGCACACAGGCCATCAATCTTATCGAGCCGGTCGAAGCTGACTCAAGCGTGCGCGAGGTCTTACATACCGTGGCGATGCAGGACGACAGTCCGGAAATCCGGACGGCGTCGCGCCAGGTATTGCAGCAGCTGCCGCAGATTCAGTAAAGTTCGGGTGCAGTCATCTCCGATTTCACCGGGTGTGACTTTTTCCACGGCGGGCAAGTCTTACATAGCAGTTAGTAAAAAATAAAGGCGGCTCTATGAAACACTTTTCGAGGCTGGGCTGGACGATCCTCTTTGCGGGCGGGATAGCGCTTACCCTGGGCATGAATCCGGTCCTGGCACAACCTTCCAGCATCTTCGGCGATACGGCGGCTTATCTCGCGCACAGTTCTCAGGGCTATCTTGGTGTCGAGCTCCACGACATAGACAATGACCGTGCCAATACTCTTAAGCTCAAGGATGTGCATGGCGCTGAAGTGGTTACTGTGGACCACGACGGTCCTGCAAACAAGGCTGGTTTAAAGCCGCACGATGTCATCCTGGAAATGAACGGGCAGCGCGTGGAAGGCGTCGAACAATTGAAGCGCATGCTGCATGAAACTCCGGCGGGGCATACTGTCCACTTCATCGTGAGTCGCGACGGCCAGCAGAAGGAGATTTCCGTCGAGCTCGCGAACCGCTCCAAGGTAGAGGCCGAGGCCTGGTCCAAACACTTCAGTGTGCCTGATCCGGAAGAGGCCCCGTTGCCCGATGGCTTTCTGGCGCCGTCCACTTCGCATGGCTTTGGAAATGGCTTCTTTGGCGTCTTCACTGGGAACAGTCTCTATGTTGGCGCAGACGTGGACGTCATCAGCACCCAGCTCGCCAACTACTTTGGCGTGACTGATGGAGCTGGTCTGCTGGTCAAGACGGTGGATGAGAACAGCCCTGCGGCGAACGCAGGACTGAAAGCGGGCGATGTGATCACCAAGGTGAACAACGAGCGCATGGCTTCGCGGTCCGACTGGTTCAAAGCACTCCACAGCAATCGCGGGAAGCAGGTGCAGCTGACCGTCATGCGCGACAAAAAAGAGCAGAAACTGACGATGCAGGCCGGAGGGCCGAAGAAAAAGGGAGAGATTGACTGGCCGTGCATGCTGCCTGACTCACAGCAGCTCACCGCGGAACTGAATCGTGATCTTGCCGGGATGGTTCCGCAAATCAGTCAGGCCATGGCAAAGAGCCTTGACGAGCAAAAGCTTTCTGAAGAGATACAGAAGCAGCTCAACTCGAAAGACTTCCAGAAAATGCAGCGGGACATGGAGCGATTGCAGGAGCATCTGGACCGCGAGATGTACTGAGTTTCAGCCTTTGATTTTTCTAATCCTGGCCATCTTCATCTGGGCAAGCGCTTGCTCATCCATGAGAGATGAGCGCTTCCGGCACCACCTCTAACTCTTCCCTGACACCGCTACGCCCGCAGAATGCAGAGCGCTTCCGGTGCACCGGGCCTGATTGCGAAGACACCTGCTGCAAAAGCTGGAATATTTTCATCGACCGGGATACTTATAAGAAGTACCGCAACGCCTCAGAGAACCCGTTGCGCGTGCTGGCCGGGGCGGGCCTGAAACGGGTGAGCGGGGCCGATCCGCTTCGGTACGCAAGCATAAAGTTGAATCAGGAAGGCTTTTGCCCGTTCTTTTCTCCGGACCGGCTCTGCTCCATCCAGAAAGATTATGGCGAGGCGTGGCTCTCAAAGACCTGCGCACAGTATCCGCGATCGAGGAGCATTGTCGGTGGCGTGCAGGAAGAAACGCTCCTGCTCTCCTGTCCTGAGGCAGCGCGCCTGGTGCTGCTTGACCCGGAGTTCTTTGCAGTTTCTTCTGCACAGGGTCTGACGGAGCTTCCCCCTGGGATTGCGCCGCCTTCTCTTGTTCTTCTAGCGGCCATGCGAAATTTTTCCATTCTGCTGATCCGGGACCGGCGATACGCTCTTTGGGAGCGCCTCTTCCTGCTCAGCCTGCTCTGCAAGCGGCTGGAGGCGCTGATTGTGCAGAAGGCCGCGGAGCGAATCCCGCAGCTGCTGGCAGAGACGGTACAGGCAGTGGAAGGTGGCAGTCTGCAAGCGGTACTCCAGGCCGTTCCCTTGCGGACAGAGATCCAGGTAAAGGTCATGCTGGTCCTGCTGGATTCACTTCAGGCTCGCAGCCGGCATAACAAACGACTTGCCGAGTGTGTCCAGGATTTTGCGGCTGGCATAGGGTACGGCCAGAGTAAGATGGCTTCGGACCTGACAGAAAATTACACCCAGGCCTTCCGACAGTGGTATGCTCCGTGGGTTGCCAGCCACGAGCATGTACTCGAAAATTACCTGATCAACTACGTTTTTGCGCATCTTTTCCCATTCGTGCCTCGAAGCGAAGAGCGCATGAGTCCGTGGCGTGAAGCAAGGTTGTTCTGTCTCCAATTTGGTCTCGTGCGAGGGCTGCTGGCAGGGATGGCAGGGCACTATTGCATGGAATTTTCTGTCGAGTGCGCTCTTAAGCTGATTCAGTCTTTTTCAAGGGAGGTGGAGCACAGCGCATCCTTTTTGCGCCGCGTGGACGACCTTCTGATCCACTATGGTTTGGACGGAAGCGATGGAGTGGCAGCTTTGCTTCGCGATCCCGCTTAGAGACTGAAGCGGGTGCTTATGAACTGCGTGAGGGGCCCCCTCCCCCTGGCGTGGGATCGTTTTCTTTATTTTCAATAACTTAGCGGGGGATTATCCCCTGCTAAATTACTGATTTTATGTGATTTAACTCGTTTCTAGTGTTTTCAATAAGTTACGAGGGGGTCCCTTGCTTTTTGTTGTTTTCTCGAGGTCTTTTGAGGGAATATTTTGCTCTAGATTCAGGATAACAAACTGGGCGAAAATAACCGGCACCAGCAGCCGGAAAATAAACGCCATGTTTTGTGTCACTTACTCGAAAGTGTCGCACGCAGGGGGCTTGACAAAAAAGTTTTCAACAGAACGCGACGGTCAGGAAAGCGAATCTCCCGTTAAGTTGTTGCTGATGCCTGTTCAACCTCGGCGGAACACCACTCCATCGGGATGATTCGCCTACTCGTATCTCCATGTGCTTCAATAAGAAGAGCATGCCAGCAGCACGGGAAAAAAGCCTGAGATATCGCGTAAAAGCAGCCAGCCGCCGGGTGAGGGAACTGTCCCTGGTGGGGCACGCGCTACTTTCTACGCGGCATCCGGTGATGGCGCAGATTGTTCCCATGCGCCGCTGCAATTTGTCGTGCGCCTATTGCAATGAGTATGACGAAGTGTCCAAGCCAGTGCCTATTGACGAGATGCTGCGACGCATTGATCATCTGGCGCGGCTGGGCACGAGCATCATTACCATTTCCGGGGGAGAGCCGCTGCTTCATCCGGAACTCGACCAGATCATCGCGCGCATTCGGCATCATGGCCGCCTTGCCGGGATGATCACGAACGGCTACCTTCTTGTTCCTGAGCGCATTCAGCGCCTGAACAAGGCCGGACTTGACCATCTTCAGATTTCGATTGATAACGTGCAGCCGGATGAAATCTCAAAGAAGAGCCTGAAGGTCCTCGATAAGAAGCTCCAGTGGCTCTCTGAATACGCTGACTTTCATGTGAACATCAACTCGGTTGTGGGCGGAGGCATCAAAAACCCACAGGATGCGCTCACCATTGGCAGGCGCGCCCTGGAGCTCGGGTTTACCTCGACCATTGGCATTATTCATGACGGAGATGGGCAGCTGAAGCCGCTGGGCGGGGAAGAACGCGCTGTGTGGAATGAGATGCGGAGCTGGGAGAAGAAGAACTATTCGCAGTTCAACCACTTTCAGGAAGCGATTGCGAACGGGCAGCCGAACCAGTGGCGCTGCCGGGCGGGATCGCGTTACCTCTATATCTGTGAAGATGGGCTGGTCCACTACTGCTCACAGCAGCGGGGCCATCCGGGTAAGCCGCTGGCCGAATATACAAAACAGGACCTCCGGCGCGAATTCTATACAGAAAAAAGCTGCGCGCCGCACTGCACTATCAGTTGTGTGCACCAGGTTTCCTATATTGATCATTGGCGCGCGCCGCAGCGGCCCAACGCCACTCCGGGCAGTGCCGCCGGACTGGTCAACATTCAGCTTTAATATCTCTGCGGCGGTCCGTGCGCGAACATCATCATAGTGTTTCTTACTGCCCTTGACCTCGAGTTGCTGAGACTTACATCGTTTTTTGTGTTTCTGAACGACCGGTGTGAAATTTCTTTCTGAGTATGAGGTCCGTATGCAATCTTTTTCTTTCCGTAAGAGCTGGCGTATGGTGTATGTCGCCATGGCAGCCGCTTTTCTTCTGTTTGGCGGAAGTTTCGCTCTCCATGCGCAATCGCAACAGCCCGATGTCGTGGTCTTCACCAACGGCGACCAGCTTTCAGGAAAGTTTGTCCGCGCCGTGGGAGACACAGTCGTTTTTCACTCTGACATTCTGGGCGACGTGAATATTGGGTGGAACAAAATCAAGGAGCTCCATACCGCGCAGAAAGTTGCCGTGCTGGAAAAAGGCGTGAAGATCAAAGACCGTCATCTTCCTGCTGATTTCCCTGTGGGCACGGCCTCGGTCCAGGGCCAGCAGATTTCCATTCAGTCCACGAATGCAAACATTGCGCCTATTCCGCTGAAGAATGCCCAGGTTGTGGTGGATGAGGCGACCTTCAACAAACAGTTCAACGGACACCCGGGATTTTTCCAGGGATGGAATGGAGGCGCTACGGCAGGTGCCACCATTGTTTCCGCCACGCAGAACCAGTACACATTTTCAGGCGCCTTGAATCTGGTCCGCGTTGTTCCCACGGTCAGCTGGCTTGATCCGCGCAACCGCACCACCATCAACTACGCGCAGTCGTACGGAAAAATCACGCAGCCCTCCTACCGGCTGGCGGACGGTACTGTTGTTCCATCCAGCTTTACCAAGAGCTCTATTCTGCATGCAGATGCGGAGCGCGACGAATACTTTTCTCCACGGGTGTACGCGCTGGGCATGGTAGCTTTTGATCATAACTACAGCCAGAGCCTCGATCTCCAGCAGATCTATGGCGGCGGCCTGGGCTGGACCCCCATCAAGGATGCGAAGCAGCAGCTCGATCTGAAGGCGACGGCACAATATGAGCGGCAGACATTCTTCAACGTCGTGCCTCCGGCAAAAGCAGAGATCAACCTGATTGCCTCAACCTTTGGCGCGAACTACAACCGCAAGTTGCCTGCTGGAATGGTCTTCAATCAGCAGCTTCTCTACATTCCCGGATGGAACAATCTGCACGCCTACTCTGTGACCGAGACAGATACGCTCAGCTTCCCCACCTATAAGAACCTGAGCTTCACGGTTGGGACTGTAGATTCTTACCTGAACGATCCGCCGGCGACCCTTCCGCCGACCAAGCGGAATTCGTTCCAGTTCATCATGGGCCTGACATACAACATCAGATCTTCCTACTAGCAAGTTGGCGAGTGCCCATCCTTTCGCGGAAGCGAGAGGATGGGATTCGCTTTCACGCGTCCTCACCTTACTCCGCGCTACGATAAGAATTGGTTCTGCCTTCCCGTCACGGGAGTTCCATTCACACCCCACACATTCTAAGGAGTTGTGTTCTATGCTTTTGCGGAAGCTGCTTTTCTTCTGCTCCATGCTGATGTTTGTTGCGCACTCATTTGGTGAAATGCCTTCTGGCAGCAGAAAAAAAGACAACTCGCCGCGTGATGTGATTGTTTTCTCAAATGGAGACCAGCTTACGGGAAAATTTCTTCGCGAAGTGAACAGGACGGTTGTCTTCCAGAGCGACATTGTGGGCGAGATCAACATTAAGTGGGACAAGATCAGCGAGCTGCGTACTTCAGGAAAGTTCGTCGTCCTCCGGCATGATGTTGGCGTACACACGATTCGCAACGCGTCACACCTTCCTCAAGGGACGATTACGGTCACCGATGCACAGATCCAGGTCCATCCGGATGAAGCGGGCGTGAGCGTTCCGGCTGTGCAGGTAAGCAAAGCGCAGTACATTGTGGACCAGCCCACCTTTGATAAGCAGCTGCGGGAAAACCCAAACTTCTTTACCGGATGGAACGGTTCGGCGACCGCTGGTGCGACGATCGTAAAGGCCACACAGGACCAGTACACCTTTACGGGAGCGATTTCACTCTCGCGGGTTGTCCCTACTGTGTTGTGGCTGGACACGCGCAATCGAACCACCCTGAACTATTCGCAGTCATACGGAAGAATTACCGAGCCTGCTTATGTCGCTTCCGATGGCTCGTTTGTGCCTGCAACCTATACGAAAAGCTCCATCTATCACGCTGATGCGGAGCGCGATGAATATTTCACTCCGCGCGTTTATGCGCTGGTGCAGACGGCCTTTGATCACAACTACAGCCAGGGGCTTTCTCTCCAACAGATTTATGGCAGCGGCTTTGGATGGACGGCCATCAAGCGGCCGAGCCAGGTCCTCGATGTGAAAGCGACGCTCCAGTACGAGAAGCAGGAGTTTTACGCGGGATCCAATGGCACGAACCAGAACCTGATTGGCTCGACCTTTGCCGGCAGTTATACGCTGAAGATGCCGAAGAGGGTTGTCTTCAGCCAGCAGATATCCTACCTGCCGGCCTATAACTATACGCGTGCTTATTCGGCGAACGAGTCGAACTCGCTCGTATTTCCGCTCTATAAAGACTTTAGTTTTTCGATAGGAACGAATGACAGTTATCTGAACGATCCTCCGCCAGCAGAGCCGCCTACACGGCGGAACTCGCTCCAGTTCACTTCGGGAGTAACTTATACGATTCGCTCGAAATACTAAGGTTGTTTTGATTCAGGCAGGAGTTTGCTGGCGGCGGCGAAGACGGCCAGCGTTACAAGAATCACAAGCAAGGAGACGGTTACAGGAACATCTATCCAGCGGGAGAGCAGCATTTTGAGCGCAACAAAGGTAAGGATGACAGCGAGACCGTAATGCAGGAAACGAAGCTTGTCCAGCAGCCCCGCCAGCACGTAGTACAACGAGCGCAGGCCCAGAATCGCAAAGATATTCGACGTATAGACGATGAAGGGGTCGCGGGAAATGGCCAGCACTGCGGGGATGGAATCGAGCGCGAAAATCAGGTCAGTGACTTCGACGGCCAGGACCACGAAAAGGAATGCAGGCATTCCCAGGCGAGTTCCGCCGGGGCGGTCGTCTTTTAGGCCGCGCAGACAGCAGCGCTGCAACCAGGCCAGGATTCCAGGCTTGGACGCCTCTGCTGGTTTTTCGCGCAAGAGGCGAAATGCGGCATACAGCAGAAAGGCGCCGAAGACATACTCGATCCAGGCAAAGCGGTTGAGTAGCGAGACGCCCACTGCAATGAAGAGCGCGCGCATTACGATTGCCCCCAGCACTCCCCACAGAAGCACCCGGTGTTGCTCCTCCGCATTCAGCCGCATAGTGCGAAACATGAGAAGAAACACAAAGAGATTGTCTACGCTGAGGGAGCCTTCAATCAGATAGCCGGAGAAAAATTCCAGTCCATGCCGATGGCTTTGTGTTTTTGAGAGGAAGATGGCAAAGCCACAGGCAAGCGTGGCCAGAAAGATGGTCCACGCCCAGGCCGTGCGCAATCGCAATGAATACTGGCCGCGGTGCAGGACCGCCAGGTCTACTACCAGAAGTATGGCCACCAGGAGATGGAAGCCGATCCAGTAGGACAACGTGGCGCCGGCAAACATCAGCGCTGGTCCAGAAGCCGGATGGTTTCCAGCATGGTATTGCCGACAATGGAAAGGCTTTTGGCGCTGAGTTTGTCCATTGTGTCCTGTGCCGTATGCCAGAAGGAGTTCTGATATCCGTACTCCAGATCGATCACGTCCGCGGACGGAACGCCACGCCGTACAAACGGAATATGGTCGTCGAAGTCGCTGGTGCGGTCTTCAAAAAAATAGGACTGGTCGCCATATTTTGATGCCGCGCGGGCAATCAGGTCCAGGAGCCAGCCGGTGGAGTTGGAATCGCGCTGGATGTTCAGGTCCTTGTCGCCGATCATGTCGAGCACAATGAAGGCTTTGATGCGCTTCAGCGTGCCATCATTCTGCCATTTTGCTGCCAGGTGGCGGCTGCCGTAGGTGCCGTCTGTGTCTGACCACTGCTGAAATGCTTCTTCGCCATCCAGAAAAACCAGCCAGACGCTGTATCCATCCAGGGTGCGCCCGCGCAGGTGGTTGGCCATCTCGATGAGAAGTCCCGTGGAAGAACCGCCATCATTCGCGCCCACATAATTGATGTTGCGCAGTGGATAGTTCGTTTCATAGTGTGAGGCCAGTACGATGACGCCGTCCTTCTTTCCCGGGAAGCGCACAATGTAGTTGGTCATACGCTGCGGTCCTGCAGGAGTGTTTGAGACAAAGCCGTCGGCCTCAAGCCGGTCTTTGGCAAACTGCTTTTTCAGGAAGGCCTCTGCCATGGCGTGCCCAGGACTGCCCACCCATCGCGGGCCCACTGAAACAAACTCGCGGGTGTATTCGAGAGCGCGCGCCCCGTTGAAAGGCCCTTCAGCAGCAAGCGCACTGTTCTGGGGAAAAAGGGTCCCGAGGAAAACAAGAGCAAACCATACGGCCCGAATACACCTCATTCAGCGGCCCCGGCCTTCTTCTTACGCCGCGAAGGATGGACCATGTAGGCCACACCAATGCTGATGAGATACAGGACAAGCATCGGTGTGGCAAAGACGCACATCGTCAGCACATCAGGCGTAGGCGTAATAATGGCAGCGACAATAAAGATGATGAGAATGGCATAGCGAATGTTTTTGAGCAGAAACTTCGCGTTCACAATGCCAAACAGGGCAAGAAACATCACCAGAATCGGGAGCTCGAATGTGATCCCGAGGCCCAGAATCACTGTAAGAAAAAGGTCGGTGTATTCGTTGATCTCAATCAGCGGATTGAAGTCTTTATTGAAGGTAAAAAGAAAATCGAGCGAGCCGGGAAATACCCAGCGATATCCAAAATAAGCGCCAGCCAGAAACAGACCGACGGTCGAGATCATGAACGGAGTGACATATCGCTTTTCGTGTTTGTAAAGTCCGGGAGAAATAAACTTCCACACCTCATAAAGCACAAAGGGCGATGCGATGATGCATCCAGCCATGAAGCTGATCTTCAGGTAAAGATTAAAGCCGTCAATCGGGTTGTGATAATTCAACTGCGTGGGCAAGTGGTGCCGTTGCAGCGCAAAGATAATCGGCTTTTCCATGTAGCCGTAGATTTTCTCGTGAAAGCCGTAGGCCAGAAAGAAGCCGCCGATGAGATAAAGTGCAGCGCGGATCACCCGCTTGCGCAGCTCCTCCAGATGTTCAAGGAGGGTCATGCCGGGGAGTTCAGCGCGTTCAGATACCGCGGCCCGTGCGCGGTCCACAAGATCAGCCATGGTGGATCGGGGCCTGCTCGCTTTCCTGAGTTGGTTCAGAATCACGGCCGTTCATGGCGGCAGCCTGCTTCGCCTGTTCTTCTTTTTCCAGGGCTTCCAGGTATTCTGAGGCGATTTCCGATTTTGGCATGTTCACATAAGGAGACTCGGCAGTCACCGTCACTCCGCTGGAAGGAGGCATAATGGCAGGCGTCTTTTCAGTTTCTGCCGGAAGCCCATTTGCCGCTGTGGTTTGCGCTGCAGCCTTTTCCAGTTGCTTCTGCCGCTCCTCGTTCTCCATCGCGCGAAGCTCTTCATCAATCTGCATTTTGAATTCGTTGCTGGCGCGGCGGAATTCCGCCAGGAGCTTGCCGACCTGTCGGCCAATCTCTGGCAGTTTCTTGGGGCCGAACAGGACCAGGGCCAGCAGAAAGATAAAGATGGAATCGCCGAAATGCATTCGTTGCCTTTATGATACCCATCGTTGGCAACAGGTCACAAATGGAAGTCTCTCTCCCCGAAAAAGACCCGTTCGGCCTCCTCTATCTACTGGGGAGAAGATGGGGTGCTCGTATTGGACGAATTCGGCGGGTTTGTGGTCTTCTTTTTCCGTCGCGTGCTTGTTTTTGCTGGACTGTTGTCTACAATCACGGTCTTTGGGGGGGTGGCCGATTGAGAGGCCTCTGCTTTCCGGACCGCCGTCTGCAAGTTGACCAGTTGTGTTTCAGTATTTTTTGAATTGGCCAGAATTGAATCCGCCAGGCGCGTCCGTGCTGCCTCCAGCTTGTCCAGTGCAGAAGCGAGATCTGCGGCTTCATTTTGAGGCGCGGTGATGCTCGCCGTCTGAGAAACGCGCAGCAACACGTCATACAGAGCGTCAACGTTGCGATAAGCAGGGAAGACCGCTGCAACTGATCCGGGCGCCGCATCGGCCTGCGTCAGCAGGCCAGGAAGTGTGGAATTGAGGTCGCGCTGAATGGAATCTGCATTCTGCTGCGCAGCCGAGCGTACTTCCCCCGGCGCTTTCCAGCGCGAAATGTTCAGGCTGTCGAGAGTCTGTGACACCTGCGCAAGTGCGCCGTGCAAAATCTCAGAAGGTTTTGGAGAAGGGGCCGCAGGGGCTGTCTGGGCAAAAACCGAAGCTGTGAAGAGAATTGTATATGCTGCACTGCATAGTAAAACGTAACGCCGGGGAAACATAACAAGTCCGGATGCGCGAGAGCGGGAAATGGTTGCAAATGCGGCGGTTCGGCATGGCTGTTCGTAGCAAGTGAAATGTCCGGTTTTTGGTAGCAGATGAAATGTCCGGTATGGTTTATAAGGCCGCCGTCGTGGAAGTTGTTGGAAAGTGGGAATCCCGCGCGGTTTGCGGGATTTCCAAGTGAGGTGGAAAAGTCAGTTTTTCG
>Ga0209062_1000587_pt1 | contig 101169 bp, 69 predicted proteins | sample Coa_R2_2_FD_187158 | JGI IMG/M metagenome (GOLD analysis project Ga0209062, IMG submission 187158) | Surface soil microbial communities from Centralia Pennsylvania, which are recovering from an underground coalmine fire - Coalmine... | ecosystem: Environmental > Terrestrial > Soil >...
TGAAAACCTCGATCACGTTTCCGCTCGGGGCGCACGTGGCATGGAAAAGAAGCATCGGTTGTTAAGTTACCTCCGCGACCACCCCGAAGAGCTTCGTCCCATTTTACCGAATGGAGGAAAAGGCTAGTGCCCTTTTCCAGCCCATTCTATACCACAACCACCTCGTCCCCCCTTAATGCAGGAGGGGAATTCCTCTCCTTCCTCAGGAGATAACAAGGAAGGAATACCTGCCGTCTGCTTGCTTCTGTGAATACTGGGAATTCTTCACTCCGCTCAATGGGTTATGTGGCTTCATGACGCCCCAAGGCATGAAAACAATTAAGCAAATTATTATTGAAATCAAAGGACTTATCGCTTATTTTTACGGAAGGCAGAACGACAAGTCAAAGACTCTGAATGACCGGCGACGGGCTCAGCATGATTAGGAACGTGCCGCGATATCTCATGTATTTCAGTTGCACCATACTGGCGGCGGTTCTTGTTTCCGTGACCGTGGCGACCACCCTTCCGTCGTCAAATTCAAAGACCGCTCAATATTCACCCGCCGTCATCGCCGCTTTCCGCGCCGGGGAAGATGCGCTCCGCGCCGGGCGCCCGGAAGAAGCAGTGACTGACTTCCGGAAAGTTCTCGGCATGGATCCCCAATTTGCAGAAGCTCAGATCAATCTCGGTCTCTCCTACCATCTACTCGGGGAATATCATCAGGCGGCAGTCGAACTTGCAAAAGGGCTGCGCGGGCGGGCTGATCTGCCGGGCCCTCATCTTGTCCTGGGGATTGATTATCTAAAGCTCGGCCTACCCTCCAAAGCCATTCTTTCGCTTCGGGAGGCATTACGGCAAGATCCCACCAACCGCGAAGCTCAAGTGACTTTGGCAAAGTGTTATCTTGCGGAGGGCAATTATAGTCGTGCCCTGAGGCATTTCCGATCCGCGTTTCTTTCCGGTCCCTCTCAGGGTGCAGAAGCTTGGTTTGAGTTGGGACATGATGATTTGCAAATGGCAAAGCAACTGGTTGCCGAGCTTTCTCGAGTTGACCATCAGGCTGCATGGAGAATCCGGCTGGCGGGTGATTTGCTGAGCCAGCGCCAGTCCTGGGACGATGCGGCGCGGCACTACGAGAGGGCTCTTGCCCGCGACTCCCATCAACCGGGCCTGCATGAAGCCTTGGGCGATGCGCTTCTCAAATCCGGTAAGCCTGATCAGGCGCGAGCCGCGTATCAAGACGAACTGCGGCTGGATACACACAACCCACAGGCTCTTCTGGGTCTGGCAGAAATCGATCTGCTTACGGGAAAAACCATCGATGCGCTGCATAAAATCGATCAACTGGTCGTGCTCTCACCCCAATTTCTCGCGCGGCAAACCTCTTTGCAATCACTTAATCTTTCTCCCCGCGTAGTTTCTGCGCTGCTTGCCCAGGTCGAAACCGCTCCTCAAGGCCCGGCCACCGATTTTCTTCTTTCAGCTCTTTATCTTTCTCTGGGCAAAAGCGCGGAAATGGCAAAATATCGGACGGATTTTTTGGCTAGGGTGCAGGATTTGGGTAGAAGTAAAGGCTCAGCTTATGTGGGTCCATCTTCCAATCCCTGCCTCGCGCACCGCTATGCGTCCTGCATCGAGCGCCTGAAAAACGCGAGTCATCTTGATCCATCGCAATATCTTCTGCTGGGTCAGGCCTATTGGGCGCTTGGCCAGGATGATCGGGCGGCAGACGCCTTCGCCTCGTCGCTAGATGCCTCTGGTAAATTGCACAACCCTGAAGCAATCTATTGGCTGATTCGCTCTACCATGGCACTTGCCAGCCATTGCTTTAATCGCATCAACATGGCCTTCCCAAACTCGGCTTTTGCCTATCGCCTCTGGGCTGAGCTTGATCAGTTGCATGGTGCTGACGAAGAGGCCATCCACCAATATCAACAGGCGGAGCACCTGCAACCTGATGAACCTTCCATCCATGTGGAACTGGGAGCGCTTTATCTGAAAAAGCATGCGCTAGAGAAGGCAAAACAGGAACTGGACCGGGCTCTTGCACTGGATCCCACCTCTGGCATGGCCCTCTATCAGCTTGGGCGGTTCTCCATCGCCACAGGCCAGCCGCAGAGCGCTATCGCTTATTTAAAGAAAGCCTTGCAATACGACCCCGGATTAATTAACGCTCATGCCAGCCTGGGCGAAGCTTATCTTCGCGCGGGCGATGCTGCCCTCGCCGCCGTTGAATTGAAAGAGGCCAGCGCCATCGACTATTACGGCGACATTCACTATCTGCTATATCGCGCTTACCAGCAGCTTGGCGATAAGACCCTGGCTGAAGAGGCGCTCGCGCGTTCCGATCAATTACGACGAAAAACCCAGGCGGCAGACCAGTTGCGATTGAGCTTCGCCCAGCCCTGAAATCCGATCCGTAAACAGCGCAGTTCCCAAGGCCGAAGAACCGTCGGTAGTGCGGCAGGAGATGAGGCGCGAACGACGCCCAATTATTCGTTCAACAGGCATGCTCCAGATCAGACAAGTTGATGGCCTCAATAGCTCCATTGTGCGACCGATCTTGCCACTCCCATCGTAACTCGAAGCCATTTTCGTGAGGTTTCGTGGACCAAAGGTCTATGATTCGGATGCCTTTATCATTCGACCTGAGTGCTCAGATGCACTTCAGCTTACGAATTCGGGATTTTGAAGTCCAACGCGATATTGCACCAAGACAATGATTCAGGACGGAAATCGCGGGAGCGCATAACCTCGGGAGGTTGCAGTGGGCGATCAGACCAATTTGAAGGGTATATCTTGCGCGCGCCCTGTCATCACATCCCGAATACGCATTTGCCATCGACCTTTCAGATCGTTCCAGGCGAAAAAGAAGCGTTCTCTGTGGGGCGTGGACCTTACGAGTACATTTCTGGAATAAAGTTCGTGGGCACGACCGTCTGGCATAAAGAACTCCAGCCGCACAACCCTGAAGGTTGCCTCCGGCAGCAGGCTTTCGTCTCTCAGCGTGACAGTTAACGGGTTACCTGCCTGAAGCTGCTCGGGTGCGTCGATGTGAAGCCGGGGAACAGGCGCAGGAGTGCGGCTGAAAACCAAAGGAGACCACGGGTCAAGGACCGTTTGGTATTTGGCCGTAAGGCCGATTTCCTGACGAGCGCGAACGTCATAGGTGCACATCAAGTCAGACCAATGGATTGTGACCTGGGCTGGCGTCTCGAGAAATGTGTTATCAATCTCCCCGGCCCATCCTGGAGCTTTGCTGGTGGGGTAACTTCCCCACCCACCATCGTCGAACTGTGGATTGCGAAAGATCGCCACATGTTCGTAGGGGCCATTCGCAAAGCGAACAATCTCTGTTCCTGGCAACCGCTTGCCATCAGCGTCCAGCACACGAACGTGCGGCTCAATCTGCGCAAGCCCCAAGACGCCCTCCACGATTTCCGGCAAACTGGTGAGCGAGCCGGGTTGCAGGCGGTCGTAAGCGTAACCGGAAACTTCCAGATTCAAAAAAACGGCCTTGCCTTGGCCGAAATCATTTACCACAACCAGGGGTACACTGCCGCTCTGCGCGAACGCCTGACCAGTCGATATGCCAATCGTTTCATCGCCCGGAACCACATGAAGCTGTTTTCCGCTGAGATGAAGTGACTGCAGGTCAGCACGCCCTACCACATTGTGCGCCTTAGTCTGCGCGCTGACATGGCGGATGCCCAAGACGTCATCCAACTGGCCTTGTCCCAGGTCGCGGCCATGTTCATCCATGGATGCCGTGCGGTAGTCTGCAATCAACAATCCGCCCTCGCGCACAAATCGCCGGATCTCGCCCGCTTCAAGAGCGCTGATGGCCACCGACTGCGGCATGATGAAAGCGCGGTATTGGCCTGCATTCAGTTTGCCGCCCTCAATCTGGCCACGACCGATAAATTCGTATTGCAAGCCAAGGTCTTCAATCAACTTGGTCCAACTGTTTCGCAGCCCCGTAAAATGGCTGTAGCGATCTCCCCCGCTATGCAGCATCCATTCACGCGCATTCTGAACGTTATCCAGCAACCAATGAACCTGCATCGAGGCCTGCGAGTAATGGATGGCGATGCCATCGTGCAGCCGCCGGGCATTGATGAAGAGCATACCAAGGCCATCATGAAGTTCATTAAAGACGTCGGCAAAGGTCATCGCTGAAGGTGTAAGCTGAAGGGTCTGGGGGTCAACAAACCGATACTCAGGAATCAGATCATCCCAAATCAGGGAGCCTCGATGTCCGTGAAACAATCCCCACCAGATGGGTCTCACCGCCCGCTTCTGGAAAAGGCGATCCCGTGCAGTCAGAGGAGTTCCGGGCCGATGCTCGAATCCATGCGTGGAGACCATAATGACCTCCGGATTGAGCGAGCGGATCACTTCAACATTGTTGCCGATGTTGTATGGCTCAATGACATCGACGACTTTGACGACGTTCTCATAGTTGTACCAGCCGAAGGCAAAGGGCGACTGACCTCCTTCGGTCGAGCAGCGGGCGTGCGGGTCTTCGGCCTTGCAGACGGCGCGGGCGCGAGCTACTGCAGCGGCGAATGTTCGGTCCATGAAGTTGCGAAAGTCGCACCACGGAGAAACGTTCCACCTCTCCGTTGAGCGAACTTGCGCGAGTTCATGATAGAAGCGTTTGAGAAAGGCGGCCACTTGCGTCCAGGATGCGAAGCCGGTAGGTTGCTCGGGAGAACTCCAGGTGGTCTGGCTTCCCCAGCGGATGTTGGCCTGCTCAAGTGATCCTAGCTTTTTTTCCAAGGCTGCGTCTGTTAACTCCGGGATGGACCGTGTGTCCCTTACGACCGCAAGCACCGGCTCCCACGTGTCGCGAGCTCCCGAATCCTCCCTCGGGACGGGAAAGCTCGTACCCCAGGCTTCGTTCAATCCGGCAACAGAGCCGTACCTGGTTTGCAGGGCCGCGACAGCCACTGCCTCAAAAGCCCGGTCGGTAGTCGTATAGCTGGCCATCAAGCCGTTCTGCAACCAGTGCGCACCGTTGCGTATGCTCTCGTCATCCCATCGAGTCAGTTCACCCACGGACCATTGATTGCCCACTGCCGCAATGGAACCGTAGAGATTGCGGAGGTATTCGGCAAACTTGATGGTGCAGTGCGGCGCGTGGCAGAAGTCATTCGGGCGGATCTGATCGCCTTGCCCCAGTTCGTCCGCAATGTTATAAAAGAGCGGCCGGAAGGCGCGGTGCATGCGCACATAACGCGTTACATGCTCGCGAACATACTCATCGGTTTTGGGATCGTTGATGCAGGGTTTCCGGACCCACAGGGACAGGTCGTTTCGGTCGAACTCCACTTGCGTCAGCAGGCCTCTCCAGAGAGGTTGATTCTTGTGATAAATCGAGAAAACCTCCCAAGCCATCTGTTCGACGTAAAAATTGAAATTGTTATCGAGCACTTCCTCCCAATCCTCATCGCGGTAAGCGATGGTTCCATCCACTCCTGCTTTGCGGAGCAGGTCATAAAACCCATCCGGGTAATGCGCCCACATGACCACGTGAAAGTCATCCCATGGCTTGGCCGCTGGCGAAACCAAAAACCGGGCTCCTTCGGTTTGCTCGACGCCATCCACCCAAACTCGAATCCAGTTCCGGTAAGTCAATCCACGGGATATCTCAAAAGAGAAACGCTGCGGCGCGACGCCTGAGGTTGAAGAAGGCAGCTGCACCTCTCCGACGATGCGGCCAAGGCTATCGATCCATCGAACCACCGAAGCTCCTGAGGCCGGGACCCGAAAGAAAACCTCGCCGCTCAGGACTTCATCAGCCTCGAAGATCTCGCGGTTCAGCTTGACCCTCGAAACTTTTGAGCTCTCAGCGCCTAAAGGAACAGCCTGAGCGTCAGCGCGCGAATAAGTCTCTGCAACTGCTCCAGCAATCGGCGTGGCTATGGCGGCGCGGAGAAAGGCTCGACGTGAGCTGAAATGCCTGGAGTTCATCAATACGCACCTCGCTGTGCGGACGCAACCGGCAGCGTCGTTTATTGTCCTTTCACGAACTGCACGAAACCGTGAGCGCGGAGAAAGCGAAAATAACCCACAAAATCGAACTTTGACGGGCCTAGTTCCATCTGTGTCAGATGGATGACCTCGGCCAGATTCCTGTGTCCGTCGCACCAATAAAGCGCAATGATCGGCACGAGATCCCAAGCCCCTGAGGGATAACCCTGACGCTGGTCGGGGGCAATCCGATCGAGAGGAATGGTCCCAAAGCGCTTGCGTTTCACAACAATAGTCGAGGCGACGGCTCGCTGCGGCGCGGGCAAGGCGAACGGCGCTACCGAAGAGGGAAAGCCCAGGGATTTTCCCCGCTCCGCAGCCAAAACCCTTAGCCTTTTAGCTTGCCCCCGGGCAAACTCTTTCAGTTCCTCAGTAAGTGGAACAATGGATTTTTTCAATGTTTCCCGCTGTTCACCGGAAACCAATTGGAGCGTTGAGAGCACAGCCTGGGACTGCCTCCCGACGGCATACTGAATTTGTTCCAAGCCCTCCTCCAGGATGAGGCCCAGTTCACGAATGTTGGCGGTGCGATTGATACGATCCACGGACAGTCTTGCAGCCTCCAGAATCTGATCGTAACCGCGATCCTGCGCGATTTCGGCCAGCCACATAGCCTCAGGCTCTCCGGCGTTGGCGAGATAATATAGGTAAGCTGCGCTCACCGTTGAAAGGTCGCGCAGTGACTTTGGGTCGACACGGTCTGGCGTGTCAGCGCTACTGTGGTGCGGCGTATTCACGTCGTTTCCGCTGTAAGCCCAAACCGTTGGGACTCCGATGGTCGGGTCTCCCAGGTAGCTGTCGGTTCCTGTCGCGAAAGGATGCCAGCGCCAAGGGCGTTTGATCCTTGAAAAGTACTCGTCTGCCACCTTCAAGATGAATGCATCGGTGTATGAACTGGCCACGCCCGGATTGAGATAAAACGTGTAAATCGACCCGGCCAGATCGTATTTTCCAGCCGGCGTGTCCAGGCACAAGGCGGCTATTGTGTGATGGATTCGTTCCGGATGTGTCTTGATGTAATACATTGAACCGTACATTTCCGGCATGGCCAGGATACGAATACTACGCTTAGGTTTCGGCAGCTTTCCAGCCATGATCAGGCGGTTGAGCGTAGCCATGGCCTCCATGAGCGCGGCCACGCCGGAGGCATTGTCACCAGCGCCCTCTTCGGAGGTGTGCCCCAAAGCCAGGACCTCTTCAGAGCCGCTTCCTGGAATAACGCCCGTGGTGTAAGGGTAGACCCCGGAATAATACCGTGAGTCAACGATCGCTCGGACACGAACGACGCCCCGCTGAGCCAGAAGCATTCTGACCCGCCGCGCTTCGCGGGGCGTAATTGAGAAACACAGAAGAGGCGTGCTCCCCTTGATGAATGCCCACCCGTAGTCTCCCCAGGCGTTCATCCATTGGCGCGCGTCCTGAAGGCTGGGATTTTCCGTGGACGCATTGATGGCTCCCAGCGCCCCTGCTTTCACCAGCGCCCACTTGATCTCCGCAGGATTTTCATCGGTGAGCGCCAGCTTGCCACGCAAATCCATTGTGGCAATCTTATCGGGCGGCCACGGCTTCACTTCTACCACTTCCGCCGTAATGCCTCCCGGTGGTGTTGAGCCGCTCCACTCTCCAAGCGCTGTCGGAACTTTCTGGTAGTCGCAAAGCACACGGGAGGAAGCAGGCAAAGCCGGATCGATAATTTCAAGGCGCGCTTCTTTCACATCCCATGCCAGGGGCATGGTCCAGAAACCGGCCTGGGTCACACCATCAGCCGGCGGGAGGCCAATTTCCACTCTGCCAAGACCCATCTGCTGCATGGCTCCCTTCAGGTATTCCGCTGTCTCCCCAAATTTCTCAAAGTTAAACCATCGGTCCGTGGAATACACCCGGCGCATAAAATCCATCGCTTCTTCGGGATTGAGCTCAATTTGAATTTGGGTAATGAGGCGCGGAAGGCCAGGGGAGGATGCGGTTGCAGCAAAGGCTCGGAGGGGAAGAAGCATTGCCGCCGCTACCAGCAAGCAGGCCGGCGCGCTGAGAGATCCTGGCAGACATCGCACTCGTGAGCTACGTAGCTCTCTCCACAACGATTTGCTCGCTGATCCTACAATAAGAATTTTCGCTATTGTCATCCAGATCGAAGTGAAGGATCGCTATGATTTCCTTCGGAACATCAAACCGAATCCATTCGACGCACCCGGCCTGAGAACCAACTCCTAGTTGGGCCTGCCGAGTTCGGGCTTTTCCATACTGACAGTGGCATTGTTGGGTGCAAGTTCGGAGGCAGCCTTATATTCCTGAATCGCCTGTTGCCTTTCGCCCAAATGCATATAGACATCTCCCAGGAAGGCGTGCAACTCCGAATTGTCGGGTCGGACGGCGCGTACTTTTTCGGCATAAACCATTGCTCGCGAGTAATCACCGCGCTTGAACCAGTACTTGGCCATCAGGAAATTCCCGATGGCAGAGTAGGAATCGATCTGTTCCATCTTGAGCAAGTGGCGATAGGCCAGATCGAGCATGCCCGCATTCAAGAACATTTCGGCGAGAAAAGCGTGGGGTTCCCAGCGGTTCGGGTTGAGTCTGGCAGCTTTCTCAAAAAGACTGCGCGCTTCCGCAGTATGTCCCTGGTCCAGTTCCCGTTCGGCTTGGGCAAGGGGACGCTCTGCGGCTAGGGTTTGCGCCTTCCGGTCCCGGTCGGCCGCGGTCGCCTGTCGAAATTTCTCCATGTATTCAGCTTTGCGCGTCTGGTCGCCCTTCTTACGGTAGGCGGTTGCCAAAACATAGTAAATGGTCGGAAATCGGTCGCCTTCCGATTCTACGTTCCGCAGACACTCGATTGCAGCAGCTGGATCGTTCATCGCCAGATCGATTATCGCAAGTTGGGAAAGATATTCTGGATTATCCTTATCTTCACTCACTGCCTTCAATAGGGCTTGCTTCGCAGCAGGCAGTTGATTCCTTGCGTATAGGATCTTTCCCATTTCGAAGAAGGCCAGCGGGTCCAGATCCGACTCGGAGACACTCATCTCAAAGAACTTCAAGGCTTCGTCCGACCGCCCTTCGAGCTCGTACGCCTGTCCTTGGTAGAGAGCAATGCGGAAATCCTTTGGATCAAGCTCTGCCCACCGGCCGAGAACGCGCAGCGCTTCCTCCGCCATGCCCAGGCGATAATAGTCGTCGGCCAGGAGCCGCAGCCAGGCGGCACTGAGCTGGCGAAGAGTCTGCTCATCCCGAAAAACTGCAAGCGTCTTTACCGCGGCGTGAGTCTGTTTGAGTTGTTCGAATACGTGGGCTTGAAAGATTCGATATTGAGGTTGGTCAGGTGCCAGGTGAACAGCTTCAGCCAGTTCGCCGGCGGCATCCCGCATACGCCCTGCCTGAGCCAAAGCCATGCCACAATAAAAGTAAGGGCGTGGATCTAAGGGGCTCGCCTGCTTGGCATTGTTGAAAGCTTTCACCGACTCGGATAATTGCCCTGCTCTGAGCAGTTGAATTCCTGTTGCCAGTTGACTCTCAACCGCTAGTTGGGTGACTTGACTGGCCTCGCTTAGCGGGGGAACGAGTGATGTTGCAGAGGCGTAGAAGCACAGAATCACTCCGAAAACAAACAGTTTACGTCTCCTCAAAAAGTTAGATCCTCCCGTTGCCATCGTGCTGAGCCTTGCCCCTCTTTTCAGGCATTCCGGTGTGCAGATTCCATCAGGCCCTCTCCGTATTGGCACTGTGCGATAGGAAGGGCGATTCGGGGGCGCAGGCCATGCCAAAATGGCATGGCCTCCGCCCCGTCGGGCATCCTAGATCAAAATTGCAGGCGCAGGGACAATTGGATCACGCGTGGCGCATTGAAAGTCGTGTTCTGCAGGCTCAAGTCTTGCAGTCCTGTGCTCGGGTCCGGAGGAACGTCGTTCGGGTGGTTGAAAGCATTGAAGAAGTCAGCGCCAAACCTCATATCCAGCCTCTCTCCAACCTTGAAGTGCTTGTACAGGGAGAGATCGTCGTTCCACATCCCTGGGCCGATAATGCTATCGCGAGGATCGGGGTTATAGAACCCGCTGAACGGGGCGTTGTAGCACGTCCCATTTGCTAGCGTCACGGCGAGTTGGCCGATGTACTGGCCTTGGCAGTTTGGCCCAGCTGGTCGTACTGCTGGTGGAAGGATGGTGCCTTGGATGTTGGTCGCCGTGCTGGGATCAAAATCCCCGGCAAACCACTCGCGGTACCGATCGCTGCTGCCGGGAATGTTGAAGGTGGCTCGTTTGGATGCAGCGATACTAGGATCCCGCGTCTGCACAAGGCCCGGATTGACACCCATCCACAACCCGCTATTCCAAGTGAAAATGGTGGCTACTTGCCAGCCGCCGATGACCGTGTCAAGAGGTTTCGAGACATTCGCGAAAAAGTGCTCACCTCTGCCAAAGGGAAGATTGAAGATGCCATCGAGAGTAAAGGTGTGAGGAGGAACTGTCGTGCTATTGAAATAGGTAAGGCGGAGCCGCTGTTGATAGCTGAGGTTAGGCTCACCCAAAATTTCGATATTCTCAGGGACGGTCGCCCCGCCACTGCCGCCAAGATTGCCGCTCCCATTCCCGCCATTAATCGTGGTGTTTCCAGAAGTGAAGCCGCTAGGATCAGTGGTCGTCAAGAAGCGTGTGTAGGTGTAAAAGGCATCGAAGGCAACTCCGTTCGCAAACTTTCGCTGGATTTCTGCCTGAAGGGAATTGTTGTGAGAGTAGCCAGTATGGTTGATACCGTAAAGCGCCCACTGGGGGACCGGCCGTAACAAATTGCTGTTGCCCGGCGGTAGCAGACCCGTGCGGACAGCATAGTTGTAATCCGGTTCGGGATCGTCAATGGCAAACTCCTGCTCCAAATTCGAGCCCCAAGTCCCAATATAGCTCAGACGAGCGATGGTATTTTTGGGAAGTTCCCGCTCGATAGTGAAATTCCAGGTCTGCTGGCGTTCATCGTTCCAGTTGGCACCGTCCCAGTAGGACGACGTGTTACCATAAGGGTTAACAGTGTCCTGAGGTTGATTGATGTCCACTGTGGCAGTCGGTAGATAATCGCCCGAGGAGGGCGCTACTACATAGGGGTACAAGCCGAAATATGGACCATTCACTCCTCCTGGAACATTAGGGTTGTTGAAGGGATTGTTTTGGAATCTGAGATCCAATGGTGGATTGTAGTTGGAGGGTTGGAGGATCTGAGCCAGCGGCATAGGCACGTAGTAGATGCCGTATGACCCACGGAGCACTGTTTTGCTGCCAAGTTGATAAGCAATTCCTACACGCGGACCAAAGTCATGGTGAATCGGACGAAACAGGTCCGGTGTATAGCCCACAGAGTCTGCTGTAGCATATTTCAGCCCTACAGTCGCCCAACTCGAGAGCACGGCAGGCGGTACGCCGAGTGAGTTAATGTTGCGGTTGCCAGGCGTGATGACCTCGAACGCGCTTTCTGGATTATAAGGATCGACAAGCCGGTTCCGAGCTTCGGTGTATGGCGTCATATCATCCCAGCGGAGCCCGAAGCTGAGAGTTAAGCGGGGAGTCATCCTGAATTTATCGTTGAAGTATAGTCCCAGGATGGTTTGGCGGAAATAGAAATAGCCGCGCAGGTACTGGTTTGAGAGATAATCCGGCAGACCCAGCAGCAGTTGCGCAAACCCACTGCCTGTGTCAGGAACGGCCGAAAGATTCGCGGGGTCAAAAAGGGAAGTCCAATCAGGGCCCCAATTGTGGCTGCCCTGCGCTTACTGCAATTCCTCGACGTTGTTTTGCTCCATCCGTCCCTGGAATCCGAACTGGATGGTGTGCCTCCCATGGATCCAGGTTACGTTGTCATCTAGGCTCTCACTCGTAAGGTGTTGCATGTGGTTGTTATCCGAGTCCCATCCGAAGAAGAGAGGTGAAGCTTCTTCAGTGTACATCGTGGGCCAGCCGGTCACACTAAAGGGATTGGGCACACCCAGTTGAGCATCCCAATCAGTAAAATCAGCCAGAGTTCCATAGTGGTTAGGATCCCGAAGAACGCCCACTAGCAATTCATTGAGCCAATTTGGTGAGATCGAGCGGGTGTATTCCACGCCTACATTGGTGTTGGCGAAATTGCGTGCGCTTGAGCCCATGCCGGATGAGGGATCGATGGGGTCAGCAAAGTAACCACCTTCGATTGCGGCAAGACTCATACTTCGCGTATAGCGAACCGAGAGCCGGTCTTTGTCAGAAATATTCTGGTCCCACTTGCCAGTGTAGTTATTAAGACGGTTGATTTGGGGATATGTGCTCGTGAAATTGGGCGCTACATATGGATTGTTGTTATTCGTAGGGAGAGCGGTCAGGGACTTCAAAACCATCGCTGTCTTACTGAAGGGCCCAGGGATTTGATTGTTTGGGAACGGTGCACGCTGAAATGATGTAGGGCTCGTGGTGGTCGGATCGTAAATAGTAATCGGGTGATACTGGTACCCGGCCGGGCAGCTCACACCCGTGCTCGTGCACAGGGTATTGACATCCACTGCGTTGCTCAAATCGCCGTTCCACATGGCCTCAGTGGGCACAGAAGTGAAAAAGGGGAAAAAACGCTCATGGTCGCGCAAACCCTCATAATCAAAGAACCAGAACGACTTGTCCCTCCCATTGTAAACGTGAGGTATCACCACCGGACCGCCCAGGTAACCTCCAAACTCGTTACGGATGAGTTCTGGCACATGGAAATTCGTAACCGGATCCGTCCGTAAGCGGGTGGGACCAAACACGGTATTATCGCGGATGTACTCATAGGCCCCGCCATGGATTTGGTTAGTGCCGCTGCGCGTGGCCATCGTGACTGTGGCCGGTTGCGCATATTTCGCATCCGCGCCCACAGTATTGACGCGAAACTCCTGGATGGTTTCTATTCCGGGCTGTACCCGCACGATCCCGCCTCCAAATCGGTCCACAAGGGAGACGCCATCCAGCGTGATGTCCAGGGAACCCGCTTTCATTCCGTTCACACGGGCACCCCCAGCGCCACTCTCCACACCGGGAACCAGGTTGAAGAGCAACCCGATTTGGCGACCGTTCAGCGGCATGTCACGGATCTCATTCGAGTCCATCACATCGGATACAGAGCCGTCAGCCGTATCGAGTGGGGAGGCTGCTCCTTTGACTTCTACAACCTGGCGGGTCGAGCCAACAACCAAAACGGCATTGGCTACCGCGTTCTGTCCTACGGCCAAGTAGAACGTACCTTCCCACTCCTGAAAGCCTGGTTTACGGATTACAAGTTTGTAAGTCCCGATGGGCAGAGCCCCAAAATAATAAATGCCGGCCGATGAAGTTGATCCCTTCCGTTCCACTCCTGCCGCAGCGTTTATGAGAGTAACCTGGGCATTGGGGACTACAGCATGACTAACGTCCATTACGGTTCCGGTTACGCTACCGCGCCCGGTCTGGGCGCGCAAGGCAATGCTGCAAGCGCCCAAAAAACTCGTGGCAATTATAAGTAAAAAGCTCCGCTCAAAGACTCGTCGCATCTTACCCTCCTCGTCCGACGTAATGATCCCCCCGGGTTCTTTGCCTTTACCAATCGGGCTCCCTGGATTGCCCGCGCTGCATAACTGCGATCCACTCAGAGATATGCTCGCATTTCAACCCACTCGGAAGGTCAAATTCTGCTGAAACCGGAGGGAACATCAGAGATGCAAAGTTCACTTCATCTTTCACCTTGCCGCAAGGTTCGGTACGGTACAGTTCCCTCCGTTGTCCGCAAGCATGCGTGTTGACAATAAGATAAAAGACCGGTACAGTACCTTCCGCAGTACTCGACGCGCCGGGGGAGGCGAAGAGAGTGAAGCCATCGACGAGTACCGACATCCCACTTTTTGCCGATGAGCTTGCCTCACGTTATGCGGAGGTGCAGCAAGCCCTAAACGAAATTCTTGAAAGCCCGCCTTTTCGGGCAAGCAAGCAGAGCCAGGCATTGCTTCGTTATATTGTCAGCCACACACTCGCGGGCCGGAGCGAACTGCTTCGAGAAAGGGTCATCGGCGCGGAGGTGTTCGGCCGAAGCCCGGATTATGACACCGCCAACGACCCGATTGTTCGGGCCAGGGCCGCAGAGGTGAGAAAGCGGCTGGCTCAGTATTATCTCTCCTCTGAACATCAACATATCTTGGTCCGAATTGATGTCCCTCCGGGTTCCTATAAAGCCTCCTTTGAATGGCGCTCGGACGCTTCCGGCGACTCTCACACGCCCGCGGAAGCAGCCGCGGAGATGGTGAGCACCGAGGCGCTTCTCCAAGGACATAAACCGCGCCGCTCTTTCCTGAGGCGTGATCTGTTAGGCGCTGGCGTAGCGGTTGCCTGCCTGTCAGCCGTCCTTTTTCTGGGGGTTTTGCGGACACCCCAACCAAACGCCTTTGAGCGGTTCTGGTCTCCCGTGTTAAAGAGCCGCCAGCCAGTTCTCATCTATACGGGCACGAATGTGGTCTACGGATTTCGATCAGAATTTGTTAAGCGCTATGCGGAAGCGCGCCATTTGCAAAACCATGGAGAGCAGTTCCCCCTGGACCTCGGTCCAGGCCAGAAAATCGACGCCGCCGACCTTTCCGTCTTTCCTGATGGATTCATCACGACGCAGGACGCCATAGCCGGATACTTGCTGATCATGCTTTTGGCCCGCCATCACAGGCCGTATGAGCTGCGCTATGGGCACAACATCTCATTTGGCGACTTCCTCTCCCGGCCAAGCATTCTGATTGGCGCGTTTGACAACCGATGGACGCTGGAATTAACGGATGGGCTGAGGTTTGTATTTGAGGGCGGAGATCGGATCCTGGACCGGTCTGATAAACGAAGAGTGTGGGTCGCGGGCGGACCTCGCGATTACGCCATCGTGTCACGATTGCAGAATTCCGGGACCCGAGGGGTCTTGATCACGATTGCGGGCATTGGCGCCAATGGAACCCAGGCCGCAGCCGAATTTCTGACCGATCCGAAACAGATTTCATTTTTGGCGACAAAAGCTCCACCTGACTGGAGCAGAAAGAATATGCAGATTGTCTTACACACCACGGTCGTTGAGAACAACCCCAGCGCCCCGGATATCGTGGCAACGTACTGTTGGTAACCATCACTCCGACATGACATTGACTGCAAATTTCCCTCCACCTGCCATAACTGCGCATGCAGCAATGGCCTGCCGCCGATTCGAGAGCGCATCAGATCGCTTCTAATCAAGTAAGATGGCTCGTGATGAAAATCCCGCCAGCTGGCCTTCTGCTATTTCCCTTCCATAAGCAATGAAGGCTTTTTAATCTTGCAAGCGAAGCGGGGCCATGATAAGGTAGAGAAACAGAAAGCACATGGAACGTCATTCACCCCAGTCAGTACGCCGTCGCAAGACTTTCCGCAACACACACTTCTGTTGCTGTTGAAGCAGCTTACTTTCCCTGCTTTTCCTTTTTCAGCAATTTGTTCCAAATTCTTTTCTTTTAATTCAGGAGGATTTCACGAAGATGAGTGACTACAAACACCCCGAGGCTTTGGTAAGTACGCAATGGGTATCGGAACACACGGACGATCCGAACGTGCGCCTGGTGGAAGTGGATGTGGACACCAGTGCCTACGAAAAAGGCCACATCAAGAACGCAGTCGGTTGGAACTGGCAGTCGCAGCTTCAGGATAACGTCCGCCGCGACCTGTTGGGGAGGCAGCAATTTGAAGAACTGATGAGCAAATCGGGCATCAGCCCGGAGACGACCGTAGTGCTCTATGGCGACAATAACAACTGGTTCGCCGCTTACGCACTCTGGCAGTTGAAGTACTATGGCCACAAAGACGTGCGCCTGATGAACGGAGGGCGCAAAAAGTGGGAACTTGAGGGGCGCCCCTTCACCACGGAAGTGCCCCAATTCACCCCAAAGCCTTACAAGGCGAACCCGCCGGATGAGAGCGTTCGAGCGCGCCGGGAATTGATCTTTGATGTCCTGAAGAACAAGAACGCCTATCTGGTGGATGTACGCTCTCCGGATGAGTTCACCGGCAAAGTGATTGCGCCTCCGGGAATGACGGAAACGGCACAACGGGGCGGACACATTCCCGGAGCCATCAGTTTCCCCTGGTCTAAAGCCGTCAATGAGGATGGAACGTTCAAACCGTACGACGAACTGGTTAAATTATTTAGCAGCCAGGGAGTGCAACCCGGCCGCGAGGCCATCGCTTACTGCCGCATCGGCGAGCGCAGTTCCCACACCTGGTTTGTGCTGAAATATTTGTTGGGGTTCGACAAGGTGCGCAACTACGACGGGAGCTGGACGGAGTGGGGCAACCTTGTGGACGCTCCCATTGAGAAGGGTGAATCAGCCAAGGCCGGAGCCTAAAGAGTTTCGCCGCGGCTTTCATAGACTGGGAAGGCTGACTCCTGAGGGGCGTCCGGCGTTCGCCCCTCAGGGTGCATGCCAGGCGCCTTTACAGATTGTTATGCAGCAGATGACCGCAGACCCGCTTTTGTGATTCCATCACGACGTCGGCTTCTTCAAGCCTGTAAACTTCGCATTCATCTTGACTAAGGATTGCCGGGAAAGGGGCCGAGCACGTTGATTGTCGGTTGTGATCTGCATTCGCACCAACAAGTAATCGCCACGTGGGATATGGAGACCGGTTAGATCGTGAGGCGCTGGTTGGAGCATGAAGTTGGCGAGGCGAGAGGATCTTACGCCTCAGTGCGAAGCTGTCTCTGATTGGGATCAGGGCCGCTGTCTATAGCCAATGGTTTGAGCGAATGCTCGCAGAAATGGGCCAAGAATTGTGGATGGGAGATCCGGTCCAGACTGAGGCCTAACCGGTGTGGCTTGAACCCGGAGGGGAGTGATTTCTTCATCGCCCATCGACTGAAAACGCAAGCAGGACGTTTCCTGGCATTCCGACAAAGTTTCCGCTCTCAACAAAGAGCATCCCGCCGGCGATGGTTGGTCCACTTTTGTTCAGCGACCCGCCGCGCGCCGCGATGCCGTCTGTGGTTTTAAACTCGCGGAGGGTATTGAAATCCCAGATCACGTTTCCATTTCGCGCGTCGTAGGCACGCAAGTGACCATCCATTGACCCGGAGAATACAATTCCCGGAACCAGCGTAATGGGCGCAATCTGCGCAGCGCTGCAACCCGGCGTCTTTCCGCACGCCGGCCGGGGCGGCTTCACATGCCAGATTTCCTTTCCTGTCGCCAGGTTAAGTGCAACCAGCCCGCCGCCAGCGTCCGGGATGGATTGCCTCCAATCCGATATGGCAAAATACGCCCGACCTCCGTCCGCCGCGCCGCCCCATTCGATGCCACCTTCAGGCCCTCCTTTGCCGATGCGTGCTCTCCAAACAATTTTTCCATCATGATCGGGATCAAGTGCATAGACGACGCCCGATTTCTGGGCAGCAAGAATCAGGCTGCGGCCTTTAGGGAGCGATGCCAGAATTGGAGAGGTTCCGAAGTCATAGTCGTCACCGTAGTTGGGAGGACAATTGATCCTTTCCTTCACATCGGACCTGAGACAGGCGAGAGTCCAGCGATCGCCGGGCGTCGCCTGGCGCGACCATAACACGCGGCCCGTGCGCATCTCAAAGGCAACGATAGCGTCCGAATGGCTGTCGGGCGGGTCGGAGTAATTGTTGCCCGTTCCAACATAAATGGCGTGCCGCCGAACGTCCGCCGTTGGCGATGACCATATGGCCGCGCCGGAAGGACCCCAGGTGGGCACACCCACCGCATTTTTGCCTGTTGGTCTCGGTGTTTGCGGGATGGCGTACGACTTCCAGATCTGTTTCCCACTTTCGGCGTCCAGGGCCACGACACTGCCACGAAAGGTGCAACAGGGGTAATACGGGTTTATCGCCGCACCTTCCTCCCCGGAGGAAACCGGCACATAAAGTACTCCATTCAGCAGCGACGGCGCGCCCGTAATGACCGCAGAGGGGTGGGGATCAACATGTACCTTCCAAACCACGCTTCCCGAATTTGCCTTCAGAGCGTAGACATTTGCTCGACTATCTCCCAGGTAGACTTCCTTGCCATCCGACGAGACCGAGAGGGCAGCGCGGATGCCAGCCGAGGCTTTGAAAACCCAGGCGATGCATCCCGTATGGGCGTCCAGCGAGAAAACACTCCCGTCGTTGCCGCCGACCAGCACACGTCCGCCAAAAACTGCAGGCTGGACGGTGGACCCTGTCGGAAACCCAAAAGCCCATTTCAGCTTTAATCTCCTGAGCTGATCGCGGCCCAGTTGAGCCTCACTTGCCGTCTGGAAACGCGTATTCGCCGCGCCGTTGCCCCAGCCGTTCCAACCGGCGTCTGCACTCTGGAGAGGCGGCGCTGATGTGCAAAAACCGGTCGGAATTCGCGCCACGACATGGTGCTGCCGCGAAAGAAAGCTTGCCACGGCTTCGCGCTCTTCAGAGGTCAGTTGCGAGCCTTGGGACCTCATGACGCCGCTCTCGAGCGAATCGAGAATCTGTTGCCGGGACATTTGCTGCAATACGTTGAGCAGCGGGGCGCGTGTGCCACTATTCTCATGATGGCAGACGGCGCAATGTTTAATGAAAGTTTCTCGACCCAACGCCCAGCCTGATTTTCTGGAGGGAGACTGACTTGCCCAAGTTGCGGACACGCACAAGAATATGACCACAACACCGGCAGGGGCCAGATGAAGTGGGCGACTCGGGGTCAGTTTGTGAGTAAGCGTCATGGTTGGAGGCAAAATTGAATTTTCACTGCCTGATGATCGTGCCGTCGTACCGCCGAACTTCTCCCCAGCCGCCGTCCAGACGATCTTCCCGGAAGGGATGTTTTGCGGCGAGTGACTCATCCACTTCAATTCCCCAGCCCGGCCTGTCACTGGCCCAGAGATAGCCGTCCTTGTATGTTGCGCAGCCCTGGAAAATCTCCGCTTCCAGCTCCCGGATCACGCCGCCCTCCTGAATGCCGAAATTATAGCTGGCAAGATCGAGATGCAATTGGGCCGTGTGACCCACGGGCGAGACATCACCGGGACCGTGCCAAGCAGTTTTTACTCCGAACTGTTCCGCAAGGATCGCAATCTTCCGGGCGGGGGTCAGGCCGCCAACCTGGGAGAGATGGACACGAATATAATCGATGAGTCGTTCGGCGATCAGCGGCTGCCACTCGTGCGGGTTATTGAAGAGCTCGCCCATGGCCAGTGAGGTTGCGCACTGCTGCCGTATCTGCCGGAAATAGGCGATATCTTCCGGCGCAAGGACATCTTCCAGATAGAACAGCTTGAGCGGCTCGAGATCCTTTGCAAATTGAACGGCTTGGCGCGGGCTCACTCGCTCATGGACGTCGTGGATTAACTCGACTTCGTCACCCAATTGCTTGCGGCACTCTTCGAGCATTCGCCGTGCGAGGCGCATGTAAGGACCCGGCTCAAAGACCGGCCCTGGATGCAAGCCTTTGAGCGGCGGACCATGCCGTGGTCCATAGGAAGACATGCCAGGCACGCCCGTCATCACCTTGACACATCGGAACCCCTTCTCCATCTGAGCACGTACGCGGTCGACCGCTTCGGCGGGCTCGGTGGCGCCAATCGTAGCATAAGTTTCACATGCTTCTCGCGCCTTGCCGCCCAGCAACTGGTAGACCGGCATGTTAGCCTGCCGGCCCTTGATGTCCCAGAGCGCCTGGTCAACCCCGCTGATGGCGTTATTCAGCACGCCCCCATTGCGCCAATAGGAACTGTTGTAGCAGGCCTGCCAGGTGTCCTCGATGCGATCAGCGGGTTTTCCAATGAGGAGGGGTTTGAGATATTTTTCGACCGCAGGCACCACCAGGTCAGCGCGCTGGGTAAAGGTGGCGCAACCGTAACCGTAAAGGCCGTCCTGGTCCGTGAGCACCTTCACCACCACCAGGCGCACGCCATAGGGCTGCGTGGTGATCACCTTGATATCCTTGATGATGGGTGTGGGCAATCCGCGCACCGCGCGCACCACCTGCTCGTTTGCCTCACCGCGCGCTTCCCCAGATGCCGCAGTCCACGCCTCCCCCAGTGCGGCTCCACCCAGAACGCCTGCCGTGTCTTTCAAAAATTTCCGGCGAACCAGTTGCTGTGCATCCAAGTTCTTATCGCTCATCAGCTACCTCACTTTGAGTTGGTAAAAGTCTAATGCTGTCATCCCGAGGAGCTGAAGGCGAGGAAGGATCCCCGTATTTGCCTGACTCTCCAAACCCTGGGATTCTTCGCTGCCGCTCAGAATGACAAGTGGGGGGCACATACTCAGTCATTTTTTCAGCAACCTGGCATATTAGCGTCCTCACCGCACAGGATGGACCAGGGCATCCTCCAGAGCTTTCTTGACCGCAAGGTTATCGGGATCGCGGCGCAAGGCTTCACGCAATTCAGCCACGCCTTCATCCCGTCTTCCCAGCCGGAGGAGCGCAGCGGCGACATTCACGCGAATCCCCACGTGCTCAGGATCAAGTTTCAGCGCTTCCTCATACTTCTCCAAGGCTTCGCGCAGTTTCCCATCTCTTTCCAGCGCTGCGCCCTGATCATTGAGTTGAATCGCAGCGAACATGTTTTGAGCCGCGCGGTCGCGCTCACGCAAAACTTCGGCCAACTCTCTTTTTACGGCTTCGGATTGCTCTATTTGACCGTCCTCACGCAGCGCTCTTTCGAGACCGTAAAGGGCGGATTGGCTCCGTGGGTTCAGCCGGACAGCTTTTTCCAGATGCGGTATGGCCTCCGCTGCCTTCTTCTGATTCAGCATCTCCGTTCCAAGCCGGGTTTGCGCCACAGGGTCATTCGGGGCGAGCCGCACAGCATTTTCAAAGGCTGCAAGCGCGCCCGTGTCATCTAGCAGAGTTTCTCGCGCTTCTCCCAGATCGGACCAGGCTTCGGCAAAATCAGGTTGTAAGGCAACAGCCCGTTGCAGCTCTGCCGCAGCGCCCGGGACTCGCCCCTGGGCTGTGAATACCTTAGCGAGCAAATAATGGGGATAGGCCGCATCGGGGCTTTGGCCCATCAACTGGATGGCGCGCTTCAGATGAGGGACTGCGTCAGAAAACTCGCCCGACTCGATCAGAACGAAGCCAAGATTGACTTGGGCCACAGCAAAGTCAGGATTCAAAGAAATCGCCTTCTCAAAGCATCCGCGAGCAGTCTGAGGGTTGCCGAAGGCTTTGTAAGCCTCGCCCAGCGCATTCTGTGCTTCAGGCGAATCGGGTTTCAAACGCACGGCTTCGCTCAATTGCGCGATCGATGGCTCGCGCTGCCCCTCTTCCATCAGGATGCTCCCCAGCAACAGCCGGGCGCTGGCGTTGGCCGGATTGCCCCGGATGATCCTGTAAAGGAGCTCGACCGCTTCGGAACGTTGTCCCCTGGCAAGCAAATCCCAGGCAGTGTCCACGGGCGAACGCGGCGTCTGCGCCAGAGCGGAGCAAGCCACGGGCATCAAGATCCATACTATTACGACGAGCGCAATTTTCCGCTCACCGAGCCTGCCCACCTTTGCTGCCAGTAGAAGAGAAGGTGCGTTGTGCTGCAAGCCGGACATCATTACGAAGACCCCAACTTCTGAATGCGGGTGATTCCCGATCCTTCGGTGATGCGGATTAACCGATCGGCAGGAACTGAGGGAAACTTTTCGATTTCACCCTTCGGCCAACGAACTTCAATGTCGGCCGCCGTGCTTGAACCCAGACCAAAGTGCAATCGGGAGTCATTCACCGACAGGTACGAGGACTGGCTCAGCACTTCCTGCGCCTGCACTTTGCCTCCGTAGCGAACGGCCACACGCGCGCCGATGGCGCTGCGGTTCGACCTGACCCCGAGCAATTTGATCTTGATCCAATGAGGGTTGCCGGTCACGTCGTTTCGCAGCAAAGAGGGCGGCTCATTGTGGTTCACAATCAGGATATCCACGTCGCCATCGTTATCGAAATCGCCAAAGGCGCAGCCTCGGCTGGAATGCGCCGTGTCCACTCCCGGCCCGCCCATGCCCACCAATTCCTCGAAACGCCCTTTCCCAAGACTACGAAAAATAAGGCGCGGAGTTTTGTAGGAGTTTTGTAACTCCGGATAGATGCCTCCCGTAACCTCGAAGATATCCGGGTTACCGTCATTATCGAGGTCGGCGACGCCCACACCCCAGCCAATGTAACGCGTTTCCACAGCCAGCCCTGAACGGCGCGTCACATCCCAGAAGTTACCGCTGCCATCATTCAGGTACACACCCGGCGTATCTGCGGAAAAATGAGTCTTGATGATATCGAGGTTCCCGTCCAAATCCAAGTCGCCAACGCCCACGCCCATGCCCGCCTGCTCCATGCCATCCTCGCTCAGGGCCACGCCGCGCTCGAGACCCTGCTCGGTGAATGTGCCATCGTGATTGTTTAGAAACAGAAGACTCGGCGTGGAATCACAGGCTACGTAAATATCGGGCCAGCCATCATTGTCAAAATCGGCGGAGACAACCGTCAGGCCGTAGCCTCCCGCCGGCTTGCTGATGCCCGAAGCGGCAGTCACATCCGTAAACGTGCCATCGCCGTTATTGTGGTATAGGGAGTGTTGTCCGTAAGGCAGGCCCCGCGGTCCGCAGAAAACCGGGACGCCGGCATACGTGCACCCTCCCGCCTGGCCAGGCCGAGGGATGCTCTCCCGGTCGAAGCCCACGTAGTTCGCCACGAAGAGATCGAGATACCCGTCGCAGTCGTAATCAAGAAACGCGCAGCCCGAGCCGAAGCGCGGCTTGGCATTCGTCAATCCAGCTTCCTTTGTGACATCCGTAAATGTGCCATCGCCGTTATTCCGATAGAGCGCATTTTGTCCCCAGTATGTAATGAAGAGGTCTTCAAAGCCGTCGTTGTTGTAATCACCCACCGTCACGCCGTAGGCGAAGCCCGTCCGGAACAATCCCGCCTTTTCGGTCACGTCAGAGAAAGTTCCATCGCCGTTATTCCGATAAAGCCGGTTTGATGCCGGAGGCGATGAACCGCCAAACCGAGAACCTGAAAGAACCAAGGCGTCAAGCCATCCGTCGTTATCGTAATCAAAAAAGGCCGCTCCCGCGCTCATCGCGGCAACAATGTAATCCACGCGGTGCGGCCAGCCGCTGATCACCTCCTGATTCAATCCAGCGCTTTGAGCGACATCGGTAAAGCAGGCATGGAAGGGGAGCCCGGAAGGTCTGGGGCGCGGAGACGGGGGCACGCCTCTGGAGACCATCCCTTGGTTGCCGGGCGCCGCCGTCTGACCGTACCCGGCCATGACGGGCAGCGCCAGCAAACCCAGGAAACTTCGTCTGTCCAGAGGAATCACCAGATAACCTTAAAGCCTAATTCAATCTGGCGTCCACTGGTGTATTCTGTCGCACCCTGTGCTCCAAACGTGCCGCCTGGAGAACCCTGGAAAAGCGCCTGCCCAAACGTCGAATCGTAAACGTTCGTATCCGGATCGCCGCGATTCAAACGGTTCGTGGCATTGTAAGCCGTCATCTTCAGTTGTGCATTGACTCTCTCGAACAGGTGGAAGTTCTTTTCCACGCTGGCGTCCAAATCCCAGAAGCTCGGCCCGGTCAGACAACTGTATTGCAAAGGGTTGGTGCGAAGGACGTAGGTGTTTGCAGGAATGGGTTGGAAAACAGAGGTGTTGAACCAGTGCCCGGGAGTGGGATTTGAGATGCAAGGATTTCCGGTGACAATCATATTCCCGAACTGCGGGAAATCACCCGAGATGTACTGCAACACTGGCGTGATCCGCCAGCCTCCCACGAGGGCATTGACGCCCGGCGAAGCAGAATGCAAAAAGCGCTGTCCTTGCCCGAAAGGAAGCACGTAAGTGCTGGCAATGTTCATGCGATGGTGCGGTTGGTTGCTATCCTGCCATTGGAACTGATTATTGTAGTATGTCAGATCGTTGAAATTGTTAATCTGCGTCGCTTCGCGGATGTAAACGTAGCCGAAGAGGAAAGTGAGGCCGTGCGCAAACGGCTTCGACACCTGTAATTGCAATTGATTGTAATGTTCCAGATTGCAGCAATTGCCAATGGTGAATAAGGGACCATATTGCGGATACGGAACCAGCAGCGATGCGAGCGGTACGGTGGGCTCGTTGTACAGCGGGCCGGGTATCAAGGTGGTGTTCAAATAATGATAGAAAGGATTCGTCACGTAAGCGTTCAGGGCATTCTGATATTGTTCTTCCAGAGCCGGGTTGATTGCATTCAATTCCTTGGTGTAGTGCTGGTGTCCGAGATTGAGGAAATAGGTTACGGACGCGACGATTCCACCGGGAAGCTGGCGCTGGTAGTTGACGTCAAGCCGGTCGTTATAAGCCTTCGTAAAGTTCAGGGGATACCAGAGCAGATTTTCGCCACCACGCCCGACGTTTGTTCCAAACGCCTTGCCCAAAATTGGAACTAAGGGGTTGTTACTGGCGGGATAGGGATCTGCGAAAGTCTCCTGGGGCACTCCCTGATTGAGAGGCAGTGTGTATTGGTAGCCCGTCATACCGAAAAACGGCGGTTCCAGGAAATTCACATCCTCAAAGCCGGAAAACGGCGCAGCGGTGAAATTGAACTCTGTCGGAATCACGTAGCGGGCATAACCGAAACGCAGTACGTCCTTTGAGCTGATCTGGAGCGCAAAGCCCGCGCGCGGCGCAAGGGCCAAAGCCGGCGCATTCCACATCCCTGGCTGGCTGCTGGAGGTCCATTGCCACAATCCCTTGGTGACCCCGCTATAAAAATTACTGCCGACAATTTGCAAGGCTTGCGCCGGCATTTGCGGCGGGTTTGCAACCATCTCCGGAACCGGGGCGTTCAAGTCGAGTCCGCGGGAAAGCTCGTGATTCGGATCAGACCACGCCGTCTCATATTCATTCCGCAAGCCCAGGTTGATTGTGAGCCGGCGATTGACCCGCCAGTCATCCTGAATATACATCCCATAGTACTGATCGTTGGGATCCGGGACCGGCCCGGAAATCATTTCTGATGTGCCATCCAACGCACCCAGAAGGAAAGTTGCAAAGGGGTTTCCGGTGTGCAAAGTATCCGGGTTTTGGAAGGTATTGGCGGTCAGAGCTGTGTTGAAGAAAAACTGCGACGTATTGGAAACATAAACCGGACCGCCAGCATGACGCCATTCGAGGCCCGCCTTAATATAGTGCGAGCCCATCTGATGCGAATAGTCGGCGCTCAAGGCCTCGCCCTGAGGCGCCTGGTTCCAATAGAACCCTCTGCCTCCGAAAGTATTGCCGCCAATATTCAAATCGGGATAGTAGACCGGGAATCCCTGAGAGGCCTGCAAATCGGGCTGATACCACGGGTTGTTGGGCCAGATCGATGCCCAACCGGGCGAGGGCATGGGCGTTGAAGTATAGGCATCCACCACCTTGTCGTAGTCGGCGCGAAAGTCGAGGATGGTTGTCGGATTGACTGTCCATACGGCATCGCCCATGAATTGATTGGCGGTGCGGTAAGTGCCCGTGGGCACGTACAGGATGGATTTGTTGGGAGTGATATTCGGAGAGATATCCGTCGTGTGGTAGCCGCTGACCCGGCCGAAGACCTTCCACTTGGAACTCACGTTGTAATCGACCCGGTCGGAATAATTGTAGTAAGTCCAGGAATCAATATAAGCCTTTTCAAAATTATCCACTCCGGTGATGTTGATTCCCGGGCCGTTCGGCGCCCAGAAGTTCTTTCCGATGGCTGAGGTCACAGGATCCATCATGTTTGGCGGAATGATGTTGCCGGGAAAGGGCGTGCGTGTGTAGGTGTTTGTGCTGGGATTGTAAACCGTGGACCAGGGATTGTAAATTGTTGCGATGCTGCCGTCGATATTGTAAGTCTGTGAGAAGTCACCCGCGGCCTGGGCGGCCGTCGGAACCGTGGTCACAAAATTGGTGGGATTTCCCACTTTCCAGATTTCAACCGACGCGAAGTTGAAGAGCTTGTCCTTGATAATGGGATTCCCGAGCGTCCCTCCAAACATATTCTGACGCGTCGAAATGGTGGCCCCTGTCGTCCGGTCATAGATTGCGTTGGCCCACGGATAGCGCCCCAGGTACATAACGTCTCCATGCCATTGGTTGGTTCCGGACTTGGTGGTGATATTGATTACGCCCCCGGCGCTGTGGCCGTACTCGGCGTCCACTCCGTTCTGCGAGATTGTTGTCTCCTGCACGTCGTCCATGTTGGGCGGATAGCTGAATTTGTGGCCGAGTCCCACCGGACTCCCATCGACCAAAAGATTATTCTTCAGGTTGGTGTCACCGCCCAGATCAACGCTGTTGGCAGACCAGGAAAGAAAGGGCAGCATTTCGCCTCGCGTGTTGACAGCTTCGGGAGCCAGCAGAGTGAGCTTGAAGGGATTGCGGTCGTAGCGTGGCGTATCCTGCGCCAGAGTGGTGTTGATGTTGATGTTCTGGTTGCTGGTATTCAATTGCAGTCCGGAAGGGGCTGCTGTCACCGTGACGGTTTGCTGGACGGCGCCGGGCCGCATGGAAACGTTCACCGTAATATCGGAAGACGACTGAATTCGAATATTTTCTTGAACGAACTTGGCGAACCCGCTCATTTCAACCGTAATGGTATAATTGCCCGGATTCAGGAGATCGAAGAGATATACGCCGTTAGGCCCGCTCCGGCGAACCTGCCGCAGGCCTGTGCCCACGTTGATCAAAGTGACCGTTGCTCCAGGGATCACTGCGCCGCTCGGGTCTGTGATCAGCCCTTCAACCCGGCCTTGATAAATCTGCGCCATACCCTGCCCGGCGAGGAGAAGGCTGGCAATGAACAAAGCGCAAAACTTAAACTTCATCTTCCCTCCTTGGCTTGGACTCAAGGGGCTCCGCATCCTTCAGATTGAGCTGATTGCGCGGCCTTCAATGGTGATGACGCGCCCAGAAACATTCTGCGCTTTGCTCCGCACCTCCGAAGCAATCCCCAGCGGTTTCCTCAACCTGAAAAGGGGGGTGACCCGATCAATAGTATCTCTAGTGACGCTGCGAGGCCATGTCAAGCGAATTCAATTAGGTGAACAAATTCTCATTCATCTGAAGTTTGGAAAATTTTGGTGATGACATGAGAAGGCTCTGCAAATCGAGTCCCAATATTGCAACAGGTTGCGCGCATTCGTCACGGCTGCAAAGCGCGTTGGCGAGCGCCTGTTGACATTTATCACTGCCTTACAACATGTGTTTGAGGAAGGTCAGCTTAGGGGTGAATCCTGAAGAAGAGGAATCATTAAGAACCCGTGAAATTTCTCTTGCAACTTTTACGACTTCGAGGCCAATGTTCGGCATGTCTGCCCGCGAGAGCCTGCTGCTGGGCGAAAAAATACAGATGGCACCCACCACGGCTTCCACATGATTGAAAATCGGAGAAGCAACGCAGCGAACTCCGAGTTCATGCTCCTCGTCGTCGGTTGAATATCCCTGCCTTCGGACGTCCGCCAATTGAGCCTTGAGAAGGTCCAGGGAGCAGATGGTATTCTCATTGTGTTTCGGCAGACCCCGCGCTCTGAATAAATTCTCTACCTCCGCATCAGGAAGAAAGGCTATCAGCGCCTTTCCGATGGCTGTGCAATGCAGATCAAAATGCCGTCCAACCCACGAGTCAAGCGTCAGCCCGGGCATCTCCGACCGGTCGATGATGCGCGCTTCGCAACCCTCGCGAATTCCCGTCTGTGCTGTCATGCGCAGCGACTTTGAAAGCGACCGGATAAAGGGAGCGCAAAGGGATTTCAGGCCCGATTCCTGGCTCGTCACGTCCGTGAACGGTGAAACCTCAATGGCCAGCGAGTATAAGCGCCCGTCCGGGCTGCGGCGCACGAAATTCCGTTTCGCAAGCGTTGTCAGCAGATAATAGGCGCTACTTTTGGGGATGTTGAGCCTTCGGCTGATGGTGGTGAGATTCATGCCGCGAGGACTCGAAGCCAGAAGGTCCAGGAGATTTAGTGCCCGATCGACTGAGGGCACTCGCGCGTCGGAAAGCTGACTTTCATCAGCTTCACGGGTCTTCATTGAAGCCAAACTCTCCCCCAACGTCTCTATCAATTGCGCGTAGTATCCCAAACGCGCCCTCGGCTGTCAACCACCGTTCGGAATTCATCGGGGGGCCCGGCAGCTCCTGTCCGTTGTCACAGCGTACTCAAACTGGTGGTTGCCCCCCTTGATGGGAGCCAGATTGAGGATGGACTGATTCTCATCACAAACGAATTCGATGAAATTTCTGAAAATCCGCCCCCTCTGACATCTCTAATCCAAACGGTCGAAGAGTTGGGCGCGGGGTTTGAATGGCAAGTGAGTGGTCCGGAGCAGAAGCCTCGGCTATTCAGTAATCAGCCTGGCTTATCCCTCATCGTAGCATCCACACTTGACAGTTCATAGCCTAAGTATATAGGCTATCTATGAGATGATCTGGTTCGGCCTTCTTCTGACTCGTCTCGTATCTGCCCAAGCTCATTCTTTACAACAGCCACTCCTTACCCTCTCTTTAATCAAAGAGCGGAATTCGAGTTCTCGTCCTTTTTGAGGAGGGGCAGAGGGGTGGTGAGTGTGGTGATGATGGGGGGCCCCACCATAAGTAATTAAACGGAACGAGACACACTCTAGGATGAAAGGCTTCGGGAAGAGCAGGTTTGAGGTGCTTCCACTACAGAAACAAACAGAGGGGTTGCAGGCATGCGCCTGCAGGTTGAGAAAAGGTAATTCCGGGAGTCCGGAGGGTGAGGGAAAAATAATTTTTTTCGCCGACGAACCCTAATCAATCTTTAGAATCAACGGCTCGCATTCAAGCCTGGAGGAACAGGTCATAGAGTTAGGGGCATTTTCGAGAGATACGGTCAACACATTTTTTGCGGAACGAACCCTCAGGATGTAAAATCGTCGCACATAAGTTTCGTTATGTGAAATATGTAGTGGAAGGCCAGAGGGACCTCGACACAGTTTAAGTCTGATTTTCGGGTCTGTGGTTTTCGCTATGAGGGCGTCTGCAAGCCGCGGACCCGAACGATATACCAGCGCTGCTCGCCAAGAGGGGGCGCATGGCTCAACACCTGAACGATAACAAAGAATGACAGGGCGAACTTGTCTGGTCTATACGATTTCGACCTGGCAATTTTTCGCCAACGATTTGAATTTCTGGGCATCCGCCTCGCTGCCGACAATCGCGCCATAATGCATGGGAATGGCAATTCGCGGTTTGATGGCGGAGGCGGCTTCGGCAGCTTCCTCGGCAGTCATCACATATGTGCCGGAAACGGGCAGCAGCGCAATGTCACACTGGATCGATTTCATTTCAGGAATAAAATCCGAGTCGCCGGTATGATAGACGCGCGTTCCATCCATCTGGATTATGAAACCCACGCCGGGCTTCTCCTTGGGATGGAATGCCTGCCCCGGGGCGCTGAATTTGTTGGTGTTGTAAGCCGGAACGGCTTCGATCTCAATCCCGCCAATCTTGGCCTTGTTCCCCGGAGCGAGAAAGGTAATTTCCTTGACTTTCAGACCCTTGAGCCCTTCCTGACACAAAGGGCTGGCCACAATGTGAGTTTCCGACGTGCAAACCTTTTCCAGGTCCTCGCGGCTCAGATGGTCGAAATGATCGTGGCTCAGGAGAACCACATCTGCCTTATCCTTATCTTTGACCTTAAAAGGATCGATATAGATCACTTTGCTTCCCGCAATTCGGAAGGTATCATGCGCTATGCGTTGTAAATCCAGATTCAGAATTTTCATGAAGGCGGCCTCCTCTCCCGAAAAAATAATCGTGCGCAAAGAAGCGCATGAAATAAGCATACCATCAGTTGGGGCAACCTTTCTCGCAGCGGGCGTCAGCCTTTGACCTCCGCACGGCAGATTGTTAGTCTCGGAGCGGAGCGACTCGATGCGTGGAAATGATTCCTCTTCCGCGATGAACATTGTTGAATTCCGCGACATATCCATCCGCTTGGATGGCCAGCGCGAAATCCTTCATCGCATCAATCTTGAGATTCATCGAGGCGAGGTGCTGGTGCTGCTGGGTCGCAGCGGCTCCGGCAAAACCACTCTTCTGAAACTGATTAACGCACTGGCGCTTCCCAGTTCGGGAGAAGTTCAGGTGGAGGGGCGGCCCACAAGCCAGTGGAACCCCATCGAACTCCGGCGGCGGATGGGCTACGTGATTCAGGAAGGTGGCCTTTTCCCGCACTTTACCGTGGAACGGAACATCGGTCTCGTGCCTTCTCTCCAGGGTTGGTCGACGGAACGGATTCGTGAGCGGGTCAGCGAGTTGTTGCGGCTGGTGGGTCTCGACCCTGAACTGAGCGCGCGCCTTCCCAGGCAGCTTTCCGGAGGACAACGGCAGCGGGTGGGAGTGGCGCGCGCGCTGGCGGCTGATCCCGCGCTGCTTTTGATGGATGAGCCTTTTGGCGCGCTCGATCCGATTACACGATCGGAGTTGCAGCAGCAGCTTCTGGAATTGCAGCAGCGCTTGCATAAAACCATCGTCTTTGTGACCCACGATCTTCATGAGGCGCTTCGACTGGCAACCCGGATTGCCTTGTTGGATGTGGGCCGGCTGGTGGGAACTTATACGCCTGAAGAGTTCAGGCGTTCCACAGACCCGCTGGTGCAGCAATATGTCGCAGCCTTCGCGGGAGTCTGAGAGGTAAATTTCCGATGGCAACTCAAGGGGCCTGCCATTCCTTCTATCGGCGCATCTTCGGCTTGCCGGACAAATACCCGGGTTGGTGAGTCGGACGTCAAACGGCCAGCGATTATCATAGTGAATTTTGCTGCGTGGAGGATGACCTGTGGGACTCTTGAATTTCTTCTGGAGTGATCGGGCTGAAGTGGTGACGCTCCTTCTGGAGCATCTCTGGATGGTGGGAGTTTCCATGCTGCTGGCCGTGGCGATTGGCATCCCTCTGGGAATCCTGGTGACGCGAAGGGCCGGCTTTCGGAAACCGGTCATCGGTGGCGCCAACGTGATGGAGACCATTCCGAGCCTGGCGCTCTTCGGCCTTCTGTTGCCCGTGCCCTGGATCGGCGCGCGGGCTGATCGGCTGGCCATCCTGGCGCTGACGCTTTATGCCCTGCTGCCGATCATTCGCAACACTTATGCGGGAATCCAGGCGGTCGATCCGTCGATTATTGAGGCAGGCCGCGGAATGGGCATGACGGGCTGGCAGATCCTTTACCAGGTTCAGCTTCCGCTCTCGTGGAGCGTCATTATTGCCGGCGTGCGCGTGGCCACCGTGATTTCAGTGGGCGTGGCCACGATCGCGGCTGCTGTGGGAGCTGGCGGTCTGGGCGAATTCATTTTTCGCGGCCTTTCGATGGTGAACAATGATCTCATTCTCGCCGGCGCCATTCCCTCGGCGATCATGGCGTTGGTGGCTGACCTCGCCCTCGGCTGGCTGGAACAGGCGCTCAAAAAGGGATGAATCAGGATGAAGATTTCCGGCTCCTTCTTCACCCTCGCGCTGACCGGTTTGCTTCTGGTATGGTTATTCGCAGCCTGTAGCCCGCCCCACCCGGATGCAGTGGTCGTGGGGAGTAAGAATTTTGCCGAGCAGGAAATTCTGGGAGAGCTTCTGGCCCAGCACATCCACGTCGCAACGGGCCTGCCTGTTGAACGCCGTTTTTATCTGGGCGGAACCTACATCGCACAGCAGGCCATTCTTGCCGGGCGGATTGACGTGTATGTGGAATATACCGGCACGGCTTTGGAGGCGATTCTGAAGCAGTCTGCGCGCGGCAGCCCTGAGGAGACTTATCAACGCGTCAAGACTGAATATGCCAGTCGTTACCATCTGGTGGTGATGCCCCCGCTCGGATTTGAGGATAGTTTCGCCATTGTTGTTCGGGGTGAAGACGCGCGGCGCTACCATTTGAAAACCATCTCGCAACTGGCTTCCGTCGCGCCGCAGTGGCGCCCAGGCTTTGGGTATGAATTCATGGAGCGAAAAGACGGATATCGAGGTTTCGTTCAGACTTATGATTTGCATTTCACCTCTTCCCCCCGGATCATGGATCTTGGCCTTCTGTATCGAGCCTTGATTTCCCATCAAGTCGATCTGGTGGCGGGAAACTCAACGGACGGGATGATCGAGGCCTATCATCTGGTCGTCCTTCAGGATGATCGCCACTATTTTCCGCCGTACCAGGCGGTCCCGATCGCCCGCGAGCAGATGCTGCACCGTTACCCCGCGGTCCGTAAAGCTCTGGAGGGATTGGCGGGAAAGATTTCCACGGATGAGATGCGCGAGATGAACTACGAAGTGGTGGCGAAGCATCGCTCGGCCCGGGAGGTGGTGGAAGAGTTTCGGAAGTCCAGAGATTTGTGAACGCACGCGTGAGGGAATTTTGAGCCGGGACGGAGCGACTGCTTGCGGCAAGGAAACATATCGGTGGCAATGCCTGAGGGAGCTTTAGTCTGGGACCGGCTGCGGAAGCTGGCGTTGCGAAGACTGAATCGGATGATGCGCCTGGAACCAAGGGTTCTGCGCGGAGATGATCCGGATGCGATTCATGATTTTCGCGTCGCCAGCCGGCGCTTGCAGTCGGCGCTTGACTTTCTGATGCGCTCGCCTCAAGCAGCCGAAATCCGCAAGGCTCGCCGCAAAATCAAGCGCTGCCGAAGGGCCTGCTCTGAGGTGCGCAACTGCGACGTTTTCATCCAGCGCATCGAAAAACTTCTGGCCAGGTCCCGCGGGCCGCACCGAGAAACCTGGGAAGCCGTTCTGGATTACGTTCGTGAGCGGCGGAGGAAGGCTCATGCAAAAGCATCAAAGAAATTGGGCAAATTAAATTTCGCCCAGGTTTACACACAACTTCGAACTCATCTGGAATGCATCACGCTTCCTGCAAGCGCAGAGCCCAGCTCTGGACCTCCACAGGGATTGCAACAGCGAGAGAGCCAGCTCCAAAAGTTGATTTCCAAGAGATTGAGGCAGACACGGGCAAACTTTGAGGCCTGTATCGCCAACGCTCGAGGTCTCTCAGATGTTCAGGCGGTTCATCGCGCGCGCATCGCCACCAAGAAGCTTCGTTATCTGGTCGAAATCCTGGATGATCTGGGAGTACAGAACAGCCGCCCAGCGCTGACTTGGCTGCGAGAATTGCAGCAGCAGCTGGGCGACTGGCATGACGTGGAAGTCGCAGAACAAATCCTGGAGGAGATGGTCGCCCAGCCGGAATTCCTGCGCGAGCGCCTGAACCTCGCCATGCAGGTGATGCGCCTGATCGCACAAAATCGGAAGGCGAAGAGTCGGCTTCTGGCTCGATCCCGGGAATGGATTCTTGCCGGTGCCGGTGATGAGGCATTCAGGTTGTGGGTGCCGTCTCCCGGGTGCGCGGAGAAAGTGAAACCCTCCGCAGCGCCATGCAGAGATTAACAGATTGCTGAATAAGGTCCCAAAATCGTGTCATTTCGAGCCCGGCTCCTCGGAACGAGAAACCCAGGAGAGTTCAGCAGGCCGCTAAAGCGCGGAATTAACCGCAGAGGTTGAAATCATATGGCTGGCGGCGCGAATCAGGGGTTGGAAGTTTTCTTTGGGCCAGACGGCCAGCAGCAGGACTTTGCCGTTGGGACAGATGTGAATGTAGAACACGCGGGAATCATGCTCAATTTCGTAGAAGTCTTTTCGGTGAGTGTCAGCGAAGGCAGGAACACCCTGCGCCAGCAATTCCCGAAGCTCCTGGACTCGTTCGGGCGCATGATTCCAGACGTCCTCAATCTCGATCTTGCCATTCAGTTTCAGCAGCATAAGCCCTCTCTTCCTGCTCGCGTTCTGTCATAATGGTATACGATTCCGGCTCGGCAAAAGTTTCGTTTTTTTCACGCTTTTTTAGGGAGTTACGGTGTTTTGTGAACGTCTGCTCATTCCGACGATCACAACCCGTCACAACCGCAAGCTGCTCAAAACAAATTAGACGCAATGGAAATGGAAAAGGTCACCTTTCGGAAAGGCAAAAATTTCGGAGGATTAGAATCGCTAAAGAACCCGGATCTGGAGCTGTAACGGCAACGCTGTCGGAGGATTGAACGTCACCGGGATTTGCAGTTGGGATTAATTTTTGGGAACCGCAGCGTCTGCCTCTTCAGGTTGTTGGGTCGGGAGAGGGCGCTCGGGGGCTGCGATCTTTGTCACAACTTGTGGTGGCGCGGGCTCTGTTCTTAACTCTTTGGCCTGCTCACCATTCAGGATGCGCTTAATGCCTTCCTGAAGCTGTTCGAAAATCGAGTGGATGTCCTGTGTGGCATCGATCACCTCGAAGCCATATTCTTCCGCGAGCGTATCGAAGTGTCCCAGCAAGGCCGTCTGATATTTGCGGAAGCTTTCGTACATATCTTCGCTCGGATGCAGATCCATGCCGGATTCCCAGTAATCGAAGCCGCGGGAAAAAACCACGCGTGGAATCAAGTCATCAACGCCGATGCGCAGATAAAAGACGGCGTCAGGTTTGAGAGCGAAGCTATAAAGATTCCGCAACCAGGGGGCATCCAACCCACGCACCAGAGCCCTGGCCATCAGGGAGTAGATATACCGATCGGTCAACACAACAAACCCTGCCTGGAGCGCCGGCACAATCTGATGGATGAGTCGATCGGCAAAGTCGGTGGCATAAAAGAGCGCCAGCGTGATGCGGCCCAGGGTGTGTCCCTCTTTGGCTTTCTTGATTCCTTTTCCGGCCAGGGCTGAACGCGTCATTCCGGTGTCAACCACGGCATGGCCCTGATGTTCGAGCCAGGGCTTCAGGAGGTTGATCTGGGTCGAGCGCCCAACTCCGTCTGTCCCTTCAATGACGATCAGCTTGCCGCTAAGCTCCGCCAGGTTCATGCCCTGCAGAACTACTCCATAGGTTTCTCTCATGGCGCCACTCGCAATCTCTTGGCCTGGGCCAGGCGATTCTTCACCACCGGTCTCATCTGCATCTGCTGCTCCTCGATGGGCAATGTTGCATCCACCACGGTCAGGTCAAACTCCGGGATCATTTTTTCGTACTCTTCCACGATCCGTCCCTGGAAGATTTTGAAGCTCTCGTCCGGATCTTCGCTCAGATCAAGGTCCATCCCAGCTTCATAGTACTTGAATCCTTTGCGGCTGGCATGAAGACGCTTGATCGCCACGTCAAGCGGAACGCGGAAGTAGAAAGCCACCGTTGGTTTCACGGCGAATGAATAAAGCTCGCGCACCCACTTGGGGTCCATGCCGCGAGCCACGTCGCGCGCAAAGGCCGTGTAAATATAACGGTCACAAAGCACCACGGCACCCGCCTTGAGCAGCGGGATGATGCTGTGCTCCATCCGGTCGGCAAAATCAGTGGCATGAATCAGGCTGAAAGTGGGAGGTGTCAACATCTGCCTTTTCTTGCCGCGCTTGGTGATCCTCCGCACGAGCGGCGAGGAATTCCATTCGCTGAACACCACTCCGTAACCTTCGCTCCGGAGCCACTGGTAAAGCAGATTGAGCTGGGTGGATTTACCGGAGCCGTCGATTCCTTCCACGATAAACAGCTTTCCGGGGAAGCGATGCTCGCCGTATCGTTTCATGAAAGCTCCCGTAAGGCCGGGTTATTCCTTACCTCATTACGCTAGCATATCGGCTGGCATGAAAAAAGCGAGGCTCTTGAGGCAGGGGTGTTGATTTTCACATTGTGCCGCCAATGGGGTTCAAATGTTTGATCGGGAGAAAGGAAAAAACAATTCCCTGATGGGACCCTCACGTTCTCGCTGACGGGGTTCCAACGCATCGGGATGGCCCTTGACTCTGGAGTTGACTTTAGAGTGTATTCTGAAGGCATATGGCCCGGCATGGGGTTCGGATTGGAAAAGTATCCCAAGAGACCGGCCTGAGCGTCGACGCCATCCGGTTCTACGAAAAGCAGCGGCTTCTCGGGCAACCGCCACGCACCGAAGGGGGCTTTCGTCTGTTCAGCGCGGAGGATATTCGACGGATTCGATTCATCCGGCGCGCACAGAAGCTGGGATTCTCTCTTCGGGAAATTCGGGAATTGCTGGCCCTGCAACAGGGAGAGGGCGAAGCATGTTCCCATGTTCATGATCTGCTCAAGGCCAAGATTGCCTCCATTCGGAGCAGGATCCGGGAGCTAGCCGCCCTGGAAAGAGAACTGACGCGCGACCTTCGGAAGTGTGAACGCCGGCTGAAAGTCTCAGGGGATTCGCATCAAGGGAGCTGCCCTGTGCTGGAGGAATTTGTTCACCTGGGTTCCAATGAAAATTGAGGTTCTTTATATCGACGGATGCCCTAACTATCGGCCTGCAATCGATCGTCTCAAAGCTGCACTTCAGCAGGAAGGGTTGTCCACCAGGATTTCGGTGATCAAGGTCAAAGATAAAGCGGACGCAAAGGCATTGAAATTTTGGGGACCTCCGACTATCCGGATCCATGGGATCGACATTGACTTCAGCGCCCGAACCTTTGAGGGCACGGGCATCGCCTGCCGGTATTATTCAGGCGGGTTGCCGACCGAGGAAATGATTCGGGCAGCGCTGAAAGAAGCGCGGGAGCGATGAAAGATGCGTGGAGAAGCGCGCAGGCCAGACGACAGATCGGGAGGAGTGAATCAGAAGGATGCACGCACAACGCTTGCCAGTCTTGCCGCTCTTGGCAGCATTCTTGCGGCTTCGAGTTGCTGCTGGCCTCTGTTGCCGTTTATGGCTGCTGTTGGTTTTGCCGGTAGTTCAGCGTTTCTTTTCGTCGCAAGGCCTTATTTGCTGGGAGCCTCGATTGCATTCATTGTTTACGGCTTCTATCAGGCACGAAGCGCAAAAAAGTGCCGGCGCCAGCCAGCCATTGTTGCTTCTGTCCTGTTGTGGATCTCCGCAGCATTCGTGGTGATGTCGATCTTCTTCCCGCAGTGGCTGGCAAGCGCAGCAGCCAATTTGCTGGCTCGGTGAATCCATGAAACGCAAATACCTTCTGAGTATCATCCTGGCGCTGGCTCTGGTTGGGGGGCTGGGCTATTATTACGGAGGCCACCAGACACCTGCCGGTCAGGCTCCGCTCCAACAACTCACGAAGACCAGCGACCTGAGGGACGCATTCAACGCTGCACAAGGGGATGTCAGGATCCTGCTGCTTCTTTCACCCACCTGACCAGTCTGCCTGCAGGGGGCCTCTGCAACCAATCACCTCTTAGCCGGATTTAAGAATAAAGCTGTTCGCGTCTTCGTGGTCTAGGAGCCTGTCCTGATCGCAGATTGGGCCGCACCCTCTACGTCAGCCCTGAACCGGATTTCCGATTCCCGCGCTGCGCAGTTCTGGGATAAAGGACGGCTGATCTCGCATTTGATGGGTGAACATGACCGGCAGAGCATAGTCTGGGACCACATTGCCGTGTATCCGGCGGGAGTCATTTGGAACGAGCGTCCACCGCAAGCGCTCTATGAAGACGGCCCGGTGGTGAGGGTGATAGGGCCTGCCCGTGGGGCTCTCCAGCAAGCCTTGGAGCGAATGACGGCTGCTTCAGGCCCCGGTCCTGCTTGGTGATCGTGGATTGCGGGAAAGATACGGAACCTGGATCGACTCGTCACTCATTCAATACCTCGTCCGGCCCAACTGGATGAGAATCCCCGCTGAAAGCCGCAGGTTACTTTGCGTTTTGCCGAAAAATTGCGTCATGTAATAATCCGCCTGAATTAGCCGCAGCGCGAAGATTCCGTGCAACTTCACATCAAGCCCTCCACCGAGCGCCATGCCATAAGACTGGTCATTGGCGGTGATGCCCCCCGCGGCTGGAATCTTCATGCTGACCTCGTCATAACCAAACAGCGCGTGCGCATAGGGTGTGATCCACTCATTATGGCGATAGGAAAAGCGGGGGCCGGAAAGAAAAGAATAGAGATGGGTGTTGTGGTTAAAGCCGTTCAATCGCGGATTGCCGTAGAGGCCGGTGAATTCTTGCGTGATGCCGAACCAATTATCCACATTTTCAGAGATGGACGCCTCCCAGCCTCTTAAATCAAAGTCTTGTCCAAAAGGTACGGCAGATAAGAAAAAAGGCGAGTTCGTGGAACTGAAGCTTGCTTTGGTGAACGAATAGCCACCGAAAATCTCCATGCGTGGAGCGTTCTGTGCGAGCGCCACTGCCGAGATTCCGAGGAGCACACTGACGATGGTCGGGAATTTGTGAATCATGGGGCGTTCTATTCTCCTTCTGAAAGTCTGTGCCGATAAGCATTCCTTGATTCGCCATGATGAATCCCTTTCCTTTAGCCTACCGAGCGAGTGGGTGAATGGCAACCTTGCTTCACTGGCCCTGTCAATTTAAATTGACGCAACGCCATGGCTGGCACTATTCTTCAACGTTCCGGCGCGGCGCTGCGAGCGGTCCGTTGTTGGGGGTCGCAGGCCGCACGAGAATGACCCACAACCTGCTTAAGGAGTTCCTCATGATTCAGCGTCTGAGCCTGATCGCTCTTGTTCTTTTTTCGTCCACCTTTATAAGTGCGGCGGAGCTTCCGCTGACACCTTATCCGCGCCAGTTGGAGCTTGGCGCGGGCGTGCTGCACACCAAGGAGCGCATCACGATCGGAGTTCCCAGCGATTCAGACGCAGACCGTTTTGCCGCCACGCTGCTGGCCAGAGACTTGGATCGGGTCGATGGCGTCGAGGCCGTCATAAAGAAGCATGCCTCTGGGTCGCCGCGCATTGTGGTGGCTCGCGTGGACGATCGTGAGGGGCAGCGCGCTCTCGAACAGGCAGGCCTGGCATTCCCCGTGCAAGGCGAAGAAGAAGGATACGTGCTCGTGGTAACTCCGCGCGAGGCGGTGGTGGTGGGCAAGACGGCGACGGGCGTTTTCTATGGTATTCAGACCTTGCGTCAGCTCTTTCATCCTGTGGCAGGCGGCGGCGCAGCGGAATGCCCGGCAGTTCGCATTGTGGATTGGCCGGCCCTGCGATGGCGCGGCGTGAGTATCGACATCAGCCGGGGGCCTATCCCTTCACTCTCTTCCATCAAGCGTGAAATCGCGACGCTGGCTGAATACAAGGTAAATCTTTATTCGCTTTACATGGAAAATACCTATGCCTATCCGAGCCTGCCGCTGGTTGCCCAGCCCGGCGGCGCAATCACACCCGATGAGGCTCGCCGGATTGTCGAATTTGCCAAACAGTATCACGTCATGGTCGTGCCGGAGCAGGAGTCCTTCGGCCATCTACATCTGGCGCTGCAGTATGAGCGTTTTCAGAACATGGTGGAACTTCCCTACGGCCACGTTCTCTCACCCACTGTTCCCGCCTCCATCACGTTCATTGGTCGGATGTTCTCCGACCTCGCAAAAGTTTTTCCCGCTCCATTCTTCCATATCGGGGCTGACGAAACTTTTGAACTCGGTGAGGGACGGACAAAAACCTGGGTTGAGCAGCAAGGTTACGGGCAGGTTTACATCAACTATCTTCGGCAAATCGACCAGGAACTGCGCCCATTCCATCGCAAACTCCTTTTCTGGGGTGACATGGGCGTGCGGCATCCGGAGCATTTAAAAGACTTGCCGCACGATATGATTGCTATCCCCTGGGACTACGCCCCGCGGGCATCGTTCGCCAATGAAATCAAGCCCTTCCGCGATGTGGGGCTTGAGACGTGGGTGGCGCCGGGCGTCAGCAACTGGAGCCGCATCTTCCCTGATTATTCGGAAGCTCTTCCCAACATCCGCCAGTTCGTGACTGATGGAAAGAATCTGGGCGCTACCGGGGAATTCAATACCACCTGGATGGATGATGGCGAAGGGATGATCAACTTCACGTGGTATGGCCTGGTTTACGGTGCCGCTCAAGGCTGGCAGCAATCCGTGGATGACCAGCAGTTTTCAAACGCCTGGGATTGGGCCTTTTACCGCGCTGATGGCCACCACTTCGCTACGGAGATCGGGCAACTGACCCAGATTCATCAATTGCTCAGAAATTCCATTCATACCGACGGTCAGGATTGGCTCACTTGGATCGATGCCATGTCTCCTTCGGGCCAGGAATTTTATAAACAACTGGAGCCTGCTGCTCACCAGGTGCGCCTCTTGGCAGAGGATGTGATAGCTGATCTGATTATAAATCGCCATCTGGCGCGCCAGAACCAGGACCTTCTCGACTACGTCGCGTTCGCAGCGCGCCGCTTTGACTTCCTGGGCGAAAAGGCCATCTACGCCAAATACATCTCCGATCTTTATTCTCAGGCGCAAGCCAATGCGTCAAAACCTGCCCAGGTAAACGATATCCTCTACCGCATCGAGGGGACGAACGGCCTGATTCAGGATATGCGGGATCACACCACGTGGTTGTGCGCCCATTATCAGAAACTCTGGCTGGGTGAGAACGTGCCCTATTTCCTCGGGAATATCCTGCTCCGCTATGATACGGAGTTGGATCGCTGGCAACAACTGGCAGATCGCATTGTGGATATTCGCAGGGCTTACCACCATACCCATCAGTTGCCACCGCTGATTCAGCCGGAGTCTATCCAGCCAACAAGCAGCAGTTCCCAGGGAAGCCAATGATCACTGTTGACAGTTGAAGGATTTTCCCTTCTGAGAGAAATGGCTAATTCCCTCCTTGGGAAGAAGGGGGGCTGGAGTGGTTGTCGTAAAGCAAGCGACACGATGATATTAAAAATTAAAAGGGTAAGTTAATTTCGCCTCTGGGTTCGTTCCAAAAATTTTGTCATTTCTTTGCTTTGCCTCAGTTTGCCTCTAGCCCTTCCCATACTTTCAAATTTCTCCAGCAGCAGAGCAACCTCCTTGAGACAAAAGGAGATAAATGAGACGCACCTTGAACAACTAAGATTCGGCCCTTTTACAGATATTGTGTCCGTGATTGCTAGTTGACGACGCATCCAAATTATTATAGTATTCAATTGAATATTTTAATGATGAGCGAGAAACGCGAATTCAAAGATGCCGTTTACGAACAGTTAGCTCGAGCAGGCAAAGCCTTATCGAGCCCCAAGCGGGTAGAGATGCTCGATCTGCTTACCCAGAGACCCCGAACGGTTGAGGCCCTCGCGGCAGAAGTCGACACAACCGTGGCGAATGCTTCACAACACCTGCAAATTCTCGTGGGGAGCGGTTTGGTTGAGGCAAAGAAGACGGGTCGATTTGTTTGTTACCGGTTGGCGGATGCCAAAGTGGCAGAGTTTCTTCGCACTTTTCGGGTGCTGGCTGAGCGCCGATTAGCCGAGATTGAGCAGATCAAGCGGCGTTTTCTTCACGATCCTGAAAGCTTTGAGCCTGTAGATGAGGAAACCCTGCTACAGCGGATTCGGCAAGGTGGGATTGTGACGATTGACGTCCGTCCGGTGGAAGAATACCAACATGCTCACCTCTCGGGAGCCATTTCCCTACCTCTAGGCGAACTCAGAAATCGCCTGGATGAGTTGCCTCGGGATAAGCAGATTGTGGCGTATTGCCGCGGCCCGTACTGTTTGATGGCACCGGAGGCCGTGCGCATTCTCCGCTCTCATGGTTTCCAAGCCTATCGTCTGGAGGCTGGTATTGCTGACTTGGGGGCCATCGGCTTCCCCATTGTAGAAGGCCAAATGGACCTTTCCGCATGCACAAAGTTCGCAGCGGGTTACGGGACGTGAGCAAATCCGGGGGAGGTTCGACATGATTCTCCGTCATTTTCTGCACGATCACCCTGTCGTGGCAGCCAGCTACGTTTTCGGCTGAGGTGGGTGGTCAGCGGGCGCCGTGTGTGACCCCGTCGAGAACCCAGAGTTCTATCTCAGGGTGGCCAAAGAGATTGGATTACAGCTACGGTATGTATTTGATACGCATGTGCATGCGGATCATGTCTCGACCGGGCCCAGGCTCGCGCAGCTTGCGGGAGCTGAATACGTTTTGCATGAGTCTGCTGGCGCGCAATATCCGTTTCGGGCCGTGCAAGACGGGGAAGTGCTTGAGCTCGGCAACGTGCACATTCGGATTCTTCACACCCCCGGACACACCCCTGAGCATGTCACGCTGGTGGTCGCAGACAAGACGCGCGGGCCGGATCCCTGGTTTGCTTTGACTGGACACACGTTGATGGTCGGCGACATGGGCAGAACTGAACTTGCCTCAAGCCCGGAAGAAGGCGCACGTGCGTTGTTTGAAAGCGGACAAAAGCTTAGGTCTCTGCCCGACTATGTGGAGGTTCTTCCCGGAGCGTTTGCAGGTTCAGTCTGTGGGCGATCCTTGAGTGGGAAGCCTGCCTCGACTATCGGATTCGAGAGGAGGTACAACCCGGCATTTCAAATCCTCACGCCTGATGCCTTCGTACGCTTTATGCTCTCAGACATTCCGCCCCGTTCTGCTCATGCAGAGCAAAACCGAGCCCTCAATTTGGGTATCCAGAAGGTTCCTTGCTAAATCGAAGCCCTGCAACGGCGAGGCTTGGAACTTTCTGAATTTCACAGGCACTCGATGATTTCTGTTCGTGGAGATTTCGGCGGGCGAGGCGTTTCCTTCTCTCATGGGCTTCGAGAGAACCTTCCGCAATTTGCGCTATTGGGTTTCATTAATAGCTTTGTGGGGATGATGGTCGGTTTGGAACGGACCGTGGTTCCCTTGATCGGCGAACAGGACTTCGGACTCGCTTCCAAAACTGCTATCGTCTCTTTCATTGTTGCTTTTGGGGTGACCAAGGCTCTCTGCAACCTGCTGGCGGGGCGGCTTTCGGAAAAGTGGGGTCGAAAACCGGTTCTGGTGCTGGGCTGGGTTATCGGGTTGCCGGTTCCCTTCGTCATCATCTGGGCGAAGCGATGGTTTTGGTTTGATGTGGCCAATGTATTTCTTGGGGTGAATCAGGCCCTGTGTTGGTCGATGACCGTGAACATGCAGGTGGATCTTGCGGGCCCAGCCAAACGGGGCTTGGCGGTGGGGTTGAACGAGTTTTCAGGGTACCTCTCGGTGGGATTGATGGCTTGGGTGAGCGGGTATATCGCTTCAATCACCGCGTTACGCCCGCAGCCCTTCTACTTGGGCATTGCCATTGTCTTCGGAGGGTTGATGTTATCTTTGTTTTTCACCCGAGATACGTTGGTTCATGCGCGCTTTGAAGCATATCTTCAGCGACCCTCTACACCACAGGCACCCTCGGCTGGCGACTCAGATCCAGTCCCAACGGAGTTTTCCTTCCGCCAGATCTTTGCTTTGGGAACATGGGGAGCGCTGCCTCTGGTCCTATGCTCCCAAACGGGGCTGGTCAACAATTTGAACGACGGAATGGCGTGGGGTATTTATCCGCTTTACTTCGCCGGCTTCGGCCTAGGTGTGGAGGCTATCGGAACCATCAAGGCTGTTTATCCTGCCACTTGGGGGGTCTTGCAACTTCTCATCGGCCCGGTAAGTGACCAATGGGGGCGGAAGCATCTGATTGGCGGTGGCATGGTGGTACAGGCAGCAGGAATTTGGCTTACGGTTCTGGTTAACAGGTACCCCGCATGGGTCAGCGGCGCGCTTTTGCAGGGAGTTGGAACCGCAATGGTGTATCCGACGCTGCTCGCGGCCGTGGGAGACTTAGCCCGCCCCGAGTGGCGCGCCACTTGCCTTGGCGTGTACCGCTTCTGGCGTGACTTGGGCTACGCGATCGGAGCGCTACTCGCGGGTATCATTGCTGATTGGCTTGGCATGGCCGCGGCGATTCATTCCGTAGCGGCCCTCACCTTATTCTCCGGACTGCTGGTGCTGCTTGCCATGCCGGAAACTTTGCCAGCCTGCAATCCTGCTAACAAGCGGATGAATCTCACGATGAAGACATGAAGGCCATTTGGAGGAATCATGAAAAGTAGTCGCAGGTCTTGGGTGGTCAACATCGTGGCCGCCCTGGCGGCGATGATCCCAAACATGTGATGAGTGCTTGTGCTGCTCTCCGCCGGCGCAGGCTTGGCTGGAGGCAGTCTGGCCCTCAGGTTGATGGCCTATCGAATTTATTTGTTTCCGGTTTCAGTCCTAGCGTTGGCCGCGGGATTTTACTTCAGTTATGGGAAGGAGATTGGACCCCGCTGGAACCGAGTTGTCCTTTGGATTGTGACAGGGATATCCGCGGTGCTTTGGTCATTGCCGTACCTCCTTTCCACAATGCAGCGGTAGGCCAAACAGCAAAATCATTCCGGTCGGCCACGCTCCCTCTCGATTCTGGTGTCCCGTCACTCGCAATTCTTCGCATCTCAGTTCCGTGCCCAGGCGTGGTTCAGCCCTTGACATTCAGTCTGCCATGTCGCTTTGCGAGACTCCGAAGGATGAAAAAGATGTGACCATGAGCCTTAACGGGATCCAAAGGACTTGGTGCTTGTTTTCACTCTCCAAGCAGCCAGCGGGCGAGGTTTTTGAAGAGTTTCAATCCGTCCTGAGAATTATGAACTGGCAGCGAGGCGCGCTCAGGATGGGGCATCAAACCCAAGACAAGCCCTGTCTCATCGGTAATCCCCGCCACAGCATCGGGCGCGCCATTCGGGTTTTCAGGATAATGCAGAGTGGGTTTCCCGCTTTCATCGCTATACCTCAGCACCACGCGGGGTGCCGTGCCGCTGCTTGAATCGCAAAACAGCGGCCGCCCTTCGCCGTGGGCAGAAGGCATCTCAAGAATCTGTCCTGCCAAATCCCGGGTCCAAAGGCATTCCCGTGCTGCAACCAGCAGGCGCACCCACCGATCCTCAAATCGTGCGGATTGATTCGCCAGCAATGCCATCGCACGCTCGCCTAATCGGCGATCAGGCAAAATTCCGGCCTCCGCCAAAACCTGAAACCCGTTACAAATGCCCAGGACCGGCTTGCCCGCATCCAGAAACTCCGTCAATTGATCCCTGAGCCGGGCACTCAACAGGGTGGCAAGAATGCGCCCTGCGCCGAGGTGATCACCATAAGAGAATCCTCCGGGGATCACCAGGGCCTGATAAGATCGAAGGTGTATTTTGCCTTTCAGCAGGTCACTAAGCAGGACCAGTTCGCTTCGCAACCCGGCGCGTTCCAGCGCGGCTGCTGTCTCTTCGTGACAGTTGGTGCCTGGCGCATAGAGGATGGCTGCGGTTGCCTTCGTCACTCCAATACCTCACGAAACGGTTTGCTCCATATTTCGGCAAGATTCGAAACTCCCTCCTCCCAGATGGTTTTCCCTTCCTGCATCAGGGTGAAACGGCCTTCTTGCGTGACGTCGCCGAGGGCAACGTGCGGTATTTCCTGAAAGAATCTGGACGCATCAAAATGGGGCGGAACTTCCAGCAGCACCGCGCCGGTGAATTCCCCGAAAAGCAGGCCATCGTGTCGCAGCGGAACAGAAGGACCGGCTCCGAGACCCTCTCCCGCTTCCGGCAAGTGAATTTGAGCACCCAACCCGGACCCATAGGCAGCTTCAAATAACCGCAGAAAAACGCCTCCCTCCGCAATAGCGCTCGCGGAAACATACCCGCCTTCCTGATGAACCTGCACCAGCGCGTCCCAGAGCTTTTGGATGCTCTTTCCATCGCCGGGATCGAACAGGCGATCCCCACGCTGGCCGTAACTATCCGCATAAACGCTGCCGCCGAGCGCCTGGGAGTCAGTGCGGCCCACCAGCAGAAGCTTGTTTCCCGGACCCTTGAAATCCTTGGTCACCGCTCGCCGGACGTCGGGCATTCTTCCAAGAGCCATAACAGCCAATGTCGGCGGCACTTCAATGCTCACTCCGGCGGAATCAAAAGTGCCGGAACTGGAATCTTTTCCGGAAATGAACGGCACGCCGATTTCCTCAGAGAAATCGGCGATCATTTCGACCATTCGAGTCAAGTCCCCGGCCACTTCGGGGCGTACACGCGGCGTGTAGAAGTTGTCGCAGAGCGCCAACTCGTGATAGTCAGCGCCGGCAACCACGGCCTTGGTGATGGCTTCAATCATCATGAGCCTGGCCATCGCCGCTGGGTCGATCTCGCCATAAAGCGGGTTGAAGGCGACGGTTGTGATGACCCCGTAGCTCTTGCCGCGCAACGGCGCGGAGAGATAGAAGCCTGAGGGCATGCGTTGGTTTTTGCCGCCGTATGGACCGACTACGGTCCGCCCCTGCACGGTGGAGTCAAATCGAGAGCCGGCGGCGTTCTGGTCGGCGCAATGATAATGACCCAGCACTCGCCGCGCGGCCTCAGACCACTCCTCGACTGTTTTCGGCTCCGGAATCTGCAAAGGCGCAAGTTCACGCTTGGGCTCAGCTACGGGAATCGGATCGATGGGGCAGGCACCCCAAAGAAAGCTCATCTCGAGATCCACCACTTTCCGCCCTCGCCACGTCGCCTCCAGCCGATGGGATTCGGTAAAACGGCCGATCACGGCATGGCCCACTTCATAGCGGTCAAGCAGTCTCTCAGCCTCGCTCAGCTTTTCGGGCGGTACAGCGATCAGCATCCTTTCCTGTGATTCCGAGAGCAGGATTTCCCAGGCGGTCAGGCTCCGATCCTTCAACGGCACGGAGTCCAAGTCGAGCGCCACGCCGGTTTCAGCCCCCATTTCACCGGCACCGCAGGAAATTCCGCCAGCGCCAAGATCAGTGATGGAACGGATGCAACCCTGGTCGCGCAACGCGGGAATCGCGGTTGTAAATCGGCGTTCGGTAATCGGGTGGCCAATCTGTACGGCGGCGGACTCCTTCGCCAAAGTCTCATGAGTCATCGAAGCCGAACTCGCTGTGGCTCCGTGAATCCCGTCACGCCCCGTCTCCCCTCCAATCAGCAACAGCACGTCTCCAGGCTTAGGCGGGTCTTTCAGAGCGTACTTTCGAGGGATTAGACCCAGAGAGTGACCCAGAGCCAGACACTTGGCATAACCGGTATGGCGGCGATAAACCGCATGCATCATGGGAATGCCCATGGGGTTCATGTAGTAAGCCGTGGCGCGAATCGATTCGGAAAGGATAAGTTGGGGTGGAAGTGCCCCTTCAGGAATCTGATCCTCAGGCATGGCAGGGTCCATTGTGCCCATAATCGTTGTTCCGCCAATCGGATAAGCTCCTTTGCCAAAACCAAGTGTATCCCGAATGACGCCGCCATGTTTGGTGGCAACGCCGCCAAAAGGAGCGATGGAGCTTGGGAAGTTGTGCGTCTCGCCCTTGATCGTAACCACCCAATCCTCATAGAACTCGATCCCTCCAGCATTATCCTTAAACGCAGTCACCACCAGCGGATGCGCGATGCGAGCGGTGGCCTCGGAGAGCTTCTTCAGCAGCCCCAGGCTCTTCCAAGTCGTGTGATAACAATGGTCGCTCCAGCTCTGCGCCAGTATCTCGATTTCCGCGTCGGTATGGGGCCTTCCGATGCGAAGCTCGTGGGCCTGAATCACTCGCATTTGTGAAAGGGGCGCATACCATGAGCGCGCTGCGGAAAGAGCCTGGAGTTCCTCATCGGTCAGCTCGGCAAGGGAAACGGTCGTGACTGGATCCGGCTCGCCTGCGGGCCGCAAGGTGGTCACAAGCTCATTGGGTTCGCGAATCCGTTCGACCACCTTATTAAAAAGAAAGCGTTCTGCCATCCTGAGCGCATCCTGCCGGGTGACTCCGCAAAACTGGTAGCGCCTGCTGAGCCGCACAAATTCCAGACCCCCTTCGCCCAGGGCATGCGCTGCTTCCAGAATTGAAGGTGTTTCAGGGTCTGTCACAGCCTGACGATAGGCAATCTCCAAAATAGGGCCTTGTGAAGGGTCCAACCTGGACTGACTGGATGTACTCTGATAAACCGAATTGGCCAGCAGTGGCAAAAGCCTATCGGGCTGAAGGTTTCCTTCCAGCCAATAAACACGTTCCATCACGAGACCCTTGAGGCCTTTGTAACCGTGCCGGCGGAAAAAGGTCAGCCAGTGGTGCGCTTCGGCGTCATCGCGGGAAGAAACGTAAACGCTGTAAATAGCCATCTAGGAAGTGGAAATGTCCCGAAGGAGGATCCGTTCTATAAGGGTTGTTGAAAAACAATTCTGATCATTATCTTTGCGAGCCCTTCGCACCTCATGCGGGAACGGAATGGTATGAGATTTTCTTATTCCGTTCAGGATACAGTTCGCAACAAATCGCGCGCTGTAAATTAAGGAATTGCCAAATTCCTTCTACGTTTCACTCAGGACTTTTTTGGCTGCTCGGGATGACAGAATGTAAGGTCTTTCAGCAACTTCTAAAAATCATTATAACTCTGTCGTTTCATAGTTTGTCTTTTATCGGCTGTTTAGAGGGCCTTCGATCAAGAAGTTCTCGACAGATTATTCACTACCCTCAGACGGTGCAAGCCGAGGGCTGACAAGTGTTCCGGGCTGGAGCTCGTCTGTAGCCCGTAAGACGACCTGGTCGCCCACTTGCAAGTTTCCGAAAACTTCCACCTGCTGGCCGGAAGTTTCTCCCGTCTTCACGTCTACCCACTCAGTGCGGCGATTCTGGATGCGGATGACAAATGTTCGCTCAAGGTTGTTCGCGATGGCCGAGGAGGGAACGAACAGGGTGGTGTAGCCACGGTGGACGGGCCAGGCAACATGGCAGAAGGTTCCGGGGATAAGCTGCGCGTGGGGGTCCTGCACGTCAAGCTCAACAGACATCGTGCGGGTTCTGATATCCACGGAGTGGGAGATTCTTGCGATCGGGGCATGGAAGTGTCTCCCAGGAAGAGATGGAACAGTAAAATCCACCTCCCTGCCTTCGGGGACTGAGTTGGCATCGTACTCCGGAACCGGGACCAGCAAGCGATGGCGGGTGAGGGTTTCAATGCGGACCAGGGGCGTCGTGGCTCCCGGCCCGCCGGGAGGACCGACCAGAGCGCCAGGGTGAACATACCTTGCGGTAACTTCGCCATCGAAAGGTGCCCTGATATTCAGATAGGCCTCAAGTTGAGCCACAGCACGCAAGGCGTCTTGAGCGGCCTTGACGTTTTTCTGAAGCGCCGTCAAGTCTCCTTCGTCTGCCTGAACGGTCTTCTGAGCCACTTCGAGGTCATTGCCAGCGACAACTCCCGGAATTTTCGACGCTGCGCTCATCCGGCGATAGGTTGCCTTGTCGGCGGCCAATTTGGCCTGCGCAGAGACCAGTTGCGCCTCCGCGCTCTGGTATCTGGATTCCGCCTCGGCCTTCCGCGCCTCGAGTTCCGGCGCTTCCAATTGGGCGATCAGTTCACCCTTCCTGACTCTGGCTCCGACATCCACTTTGATCCATTTGACAAAGCCCGCCACTTTCGGGAAGACATCCACAACCTCATAAGGAGCAAGTTGCGCCGGGAGGTCGACAACGGTATTCAACCTCTGAGCGATTACCTGAGCCACCTCAACGATGGGTGGAGGAGATTGGGGTTGAAGTGCGGGGGCAGCCTGAGTCCGGCTTTGATTTTGATCAGTGCAGGCGGAGCAGGCTGCCCCCAGGGCAAGCATGACAGATAAAATGGCTCGTTTTCCCGGTCGCATGGTCATTCTCCCCATTCTCCACGGCAAGTTCAGGCTATGTCGTGACATTCAAGGCGTTCGGGGCGTCAGGATCAAGTGAAGGAGAAGCCGTGGGAGCGCCTGCCTGAACCATGGCGAAGACGAACGGTAAAATGGTCAGGTTCGCCACAGTGGCGGCGGCAAGGCCCCCAATGACTGCTCGTCCCAAAGGAGATGTCTCCTCCGCTCCGGTCCCCAATGCGAGCGCCATGGGGATCATGCCGGCAATCATCGCCGCGCTGGTCATGAGGATGGGTCGCATCCGGACTCTGGCGGCATCAATCGCTGCCTCAAGGGCCCTCGCTCCACTGCGCCGCCTTTCTTCAGCAAAAGTGACAAGCAACAGGGCGTTCGCGGTGCCAACACCCAGCGCCATAATGGCTCCCATGTAGGATTCCACATTGAGGGTTGTATGCGTCAGAAGGAGTATGATTATCACGCCACAGATTGTTGCCGGCACCGTCGTGAAGACCACCCAGGAGAGCCGAAAGGACTGAAAGTTGGCGGCCAAGAGAAGGAAGATCACCCCAGCGGCAAGCAAGATGCCGACCCGAAGATTGGAGAAGGTTGCCTGCATGGCGGCAATCTGTCCTCGCATCTGCGCCGTGACCCCTCGGGGTGCAGGGCCGTTTTCCCGGATCGCTGAGCTGATAGCGGCTGCAATACGGCCTAAATCCTTCGTCGCCGCATTGGCCGAAAGAGTCAGCAACCACAGTCCGTTTCTTCGGTCATACTCGCCCACCGCAACCCCCTCAGTCACACGCGCGACGTCAGCGAGTAACGGATGTTCGGCGTCAGTGGTCATAACGGGAATGTTTTTGATGTCTGCAAGTGAAGTCATGCGAGGCTGCGGATACTGTACCTGGACCTGGTAGCCCACACCGGTCTTTGGATCCGCCCAATAGATGGGGGTAGTGAACCGGCTGGAGTAAGTAGCCTCGGACAAAGCCTTGGCCACCTGCGCCGTATCCACACCAAGCTGTCCTGCCAGTTCACGATCAATTTGAACATTTACACTGGGATAGTCGAGCGGCTGTTCAAAGCGGAGATCACGCAACTCCGGGATGGCTGCAATCCGGTCGCGCAGCTTCTCGCTATAGGCTCGCAGTGTGGCAAAATCGGGTCCCGTCATGGCAACTTCTACAGGGGTAGGCGATCCAAAATTCATGATTTGGCTTACAAGGTCGCCGGGTTCGAAGGAAAACGAGCATCCGGGAAACTCGGCTCCCAGGATTCTCCGGAGTTTCTCCTCGAACCCGGACACATCCAGGTGCGCTCCGGGCCTTAAGGCGATGCTGATCACTGCTTCATGGGGGCCGCTCGTCCAGAGGAAAACGGTATTAATGGGATAAGCCGACCCCTGGGTGCCCACATATCCCAAAGTGAGAAGCACATTGCCGGTGCCCGCCGCCTTGCCGATTTCCTTCAAGACGCGGCCGACTAATTGGGCTGTTTCCTCCGGACGTGTACCGGCTGGCGCATCGAACCGGAGGCGAAATTGATGGGCAGCTACCCGCGGAAAGAGCTCTTTGCCCACACGTGGTCCAAGTGCAATGATGATCAGCGCCGCGATAACGAGGTAGCCGGCTACGAGCATCCATCGGATTCTGGCCAGACGCTCCAGGACTGCGCGCCACTTGTCCTGGAATTGCTCAAAGGCGCTTCGGCGCTGCGGCTGCTCCGCGGCGGATTCCGGGCTACGTCCGCGATGGGTCCAGAGGAACATGACAGGCAGCAGAGAGCTTGACAACAGGAAAGAAGCGACCATCGAAAAAGCCACGGCAAGTGAGAGGGGAACAAAGAGGGCTTTCGCAACGCCACTCATGAAAAATGAGGGAATGAAGACCGCGACAATGGCCAGCATCGACAGAAAACGCGGGACCACGGTCTTCTGAGTTGCATGCAACACACTTCTAGCCAGAGGCACATCGCCTTGCTGCTGGAGGGTGCGGTCGATATTTTCAATTTCCACCACCCCTTCATCCACCAGAATGCCGACGGCCAGCGCGAGCCCGCCCAACGTCATGATGTTAATCGTCTGATTGGACGCCCATAAAGCCACCACGGCCGCCAGAAGAGCAAGCGGAATGGTGGTCATCACAATGAGGGAGCTTCGGCCGTCGCGCAGGAAAAGCCATATCATCAGGCCTGTCAGGATTGCTCCCAAAAGCCCTTCCCGGATAACTGAAATCAGAGAATCTCTAACGTAGCCTGACTGGTCAAACTCATAGCTGATCTCAATGTCCGGCGGAATCAAAGAACGGAATCGGGGAAGATTGCGTTTGACTTCGTTGACGACCGCCAGGGTCGAGGCGTCCGGGCGTTTGGTCACGGGTATGTACACCGCCCGTCGCCCGTTGACCAGAGCATAGCCGGTAGGGATGTCAGAGCTGTCGGCCACAGTGCCGATATCGCGTAAATACACAGCGGGACCAGCCCCGTTCCGGATGGGAACATCGAGCAGAGACTGAATGTGGACCGCCACGGCATTACTGGCAACCAGACGCAAAAGGCTTCTGGTGCGAACGTTGCCCGCCGGTTGAAGAATGTTCCCGGAGTTAATGGCCTGAACCACTGCGTCCGGGGACAAGTGGTAAGCCCGGAGACGCTCGGGATCAATCGTGATGACGATCGTCCGCTGATTCCCCCCAAACGGAGGAGGCGAGGAAACACCCGGCAAAGTTGCAAAGACCGGTCGCACACGATTCAACGCCAAGTCCTGAATCTGGCCGACAGAACGGGTCTTGCTGGAAAAAACCAGATAGCCGACGGGAACCGTACCGGCGTCAAATCGGATCACAAAGGGCGGAATGGTTCCGTAGGGCATGAAAGCATGGGCCCGGTTGACGTAGGAAATCGTTTGTGCCAGTGCCTGGCTCATGTCGGTGCCAGGATGAAAGGTGAGCTTCAGCAGGCCATTGCCTTGGATGGATTTATCTTCAACACTTTCGATGCCGTTGATGTAAAGAAAGTGATACTCATAATAGAAAACGATATAGCCTTCCATTTGAGCCGGGCTCATGCCCCCGTAGGGCTGAGCGACATAAATAACGGGAAGATTCAAATTCGGAAAGATATCGGTGCGCATTCTCAAGATGGCGAGTATGGCGCAAAGCCCCACGGCAATAACGGCGATGAGGACCGTTATGGGGCGCCGGAGAGCGGTGTGAACAAGCCACATCGGTTTAATGCCTCCCGCGCATCTTGGAATGGAGGACGGCCATGAAAGGTTCCAAGTCACCTTGAGCGACAGCCAGTTCGAAAAGTGCGCGCCACACATTCAGGTGGGCCAGGGCATCGTCCATTTGGGCGCGAGCGAGTAGGTCCTCGGCGGCGGCCACTTCCAATATGTTGGCGAGTGCCGCCTGATAGCGAGTGCGCGCCTGCATTTCGGTCTGGCGAGCCGCTTCAACCTCCAGTGGGGTGTTCTTGGCCACCTGAAGCGAAACCTGGAGCCGAGCGCGGGCCGCAGCAATTCGGCCTTTTAGATCCTGAAGGACCTGCTGATATCGGGCGGCCTGGCTGTGCTCTTCAGCCAGATTCATGCGTTTCTGATCCTTGAGCGCTGAAAAACCGAACACGTCAGGGAAGACGACGGATACTCCGGCAATCCAATTTCCGGTCGTAAAGCCCAGCCCCTTGACGCCCCCTGCATTGGCGCTGTCCGGATTGGCTCCGCTGCCCCGCCCAAACACCTCCGATTCAAGAAAGACGCGTGGATAATCTGTGCGGTCCAGAACGTGCTGAGTTGCCCGCAGTTCCTGAATGCGAGCTTGTTGATCGAGTGCGGCCGGGTGGGCAGAAAGCAGGGGTGTTGGGAGTGAACTCGAGGGCGGCGGCGCGAGTAGAGGTGTGGAGTCAAGTTGAAGGGAAGCTGAGTCAGTGCCGAGAAGAGAAGCCAAAATTTCCAACGCTTCTTGTTCCGTTCCCCGGGCTTGGAAGAGCTGAGTACGGGCTACTGCCAGCTCCGAATCCGCGCGCGATGCGTCGGCGCCGGGTCGAAGCTGTTGGTCGACCAGTGCTCGAACTGTCCGGTCGAACACCGTCCATCGATTCACGTTAGCCTGTGCTGCCCTGACTCCTTGACGGGCTGCAATGACATTCAGAAAATACTCGCCTACAGAAGAGGCTACCTGAAGGCGGGTAAGGGCCACATCTGCCCTGGATTTTGATTCTGCGGAAAGTGCTTGTTCCACCTCGGCCCGCCGCAGCCCGAAGTCAAAAGGCTCAAAGCTCAGGAGTGCACCCGCTTGGGTGTTCCAGAAGCTTGTTGCGGACGCCGGTTGTACAGGGCCTTCGATAGAAGGGGTAATGAACGCTGGAAGAAAGATGCCCGCCACCTGGTTTTGTGTCGCCCGGTCGGCCTGATAGACGGGATTGAGCCGGGGAAGATAGTGGGTGCGGGCAAGCTTGACACCATTTTGTGCACGGGTGACTTCTTCCAGGACGGCTTGAATGGCCGGATAGTGACCGAGTGCATAGCGAATTGCTGTCTCGAGGGTAAAGGTCATGGAGGGTGAGCTTTGGGTTGTCGCGCTTACCTCGTGAGTGCCAGACAGAGGGATGGCGAAAATGAGGAGCATCGTATAGAGAATGTTTCCCGTTTTGCTCACAAACACCTCAGGAGGAATCTCTTGAGATTGACAACGTTGTTTGAAGGAATCTGGCAAGGCATCGGCGGATCTGCGATCGCCTCTCACTCTCCAAAGGGGACATCAATCAAGATAGACCCTCTGGGATGCAAAACTCTCATGGGCTATACGTACTTGACGAGGGTCATAAATCCGAAATCCATATGAAGCTGCTGATGGCAATGGAATAAAGTAGGTCCCGGATTATCCGCCACAAAGTCAACCTCCACCTGACGAAACCCTCTCACCAAAACAGTGTCTTTCACAACGCCGGAAGTGTTCTTCCCTTCGACTTTTGTGAGTTCAAAGAGATGGCGATGCAAATGGATGGGGTGCGCGTCATCACTTCGGTTGTCGAGAATCAGACGATACCGGCGCCCTTGTCGCACGTGTAGAGTCTCTGTGTGCGGGAAGGACTTGCCATTGATAGTCCATCGATTGAAACCCTTGCGGCCGCCAGGAATCTTACGGAAAACCAGCGGAATCACTTCGTCGGGCTTGGAAGACGGCAAGTTGTTACCAAAGAGAGTGTAATCCCACTTCTCCCTGGGAGGGGGCACCCACCGGGGAGGCCCCTTTTCTCCTGCATATTCAACGACAATTCCCATTCCCCGGCGGCGATCGTCGTCCTCAGGAGTCCCCAAAATCCATACGCCAGGCTGATTCATTTCAACAATGGCGTCAATCCGCTCTGCTGTTCCGAGCGAGAGCACGTGAACCTTGCGAGGTCTTGGCACCGGATTCCCATCTAAGGCTACAATCTCAAACTCATGGCCGGGCAGCGCTAGCCGGATGTTTTCTGTCGCGCTCGCATTTAGGATCCTGAACAAAACCCGTTCGCCTTTTCGGACCTGAACAGGCTCGCCATAGCCAAGGGCCTTGCCGTTGATGGAAAACAGGCGATAACCGACCTCGAGCCCGTTCTCTTTGCCGGTTTGGCTTGTTCGGGCGTTGAGATCGATCTTTTCGTTTTCATCTTCCTCTTCTTCCATTTCCTCCGCTCCAAAGAATGCCTCCCATTCGTGGGTGACAAGCAGGACTTCACGATCGTAGCGTCCGGGGTCGTGAGCAGGTTCTACCAGAACCAATCCAAACTGACCTGTATACATGCTGCGATGAAGGTCCGCTCCCGCGCGAACATGGGTGTGCACCCAGCGCGTCCCGGCAGGGCGTGGAGTCAGGACATAGTGCCGATGGCCGTGGGGTTCCACAAACGGAGTTCCTTCTTCTGACGAGCCATCGATCTCAGAAGGGATCAACTGCCCGTGCCAGTGCACGAGCTCAGGAACATCCGTTTCGTTGATGAGTTCCACCACAACGGGCTTGCCTTCTTTCAGTCGGATGACGGGGGCGGGAACGCTGCCATTGTAGCCTACTGTGCTGATAATCCGGTGCGGAGCCAATTCAACTAAAACTGTCCCGATGCGAATGGTGACATCCGCAGGTTTGGCTGGAACCTCCATTGAGGCGGACGACCAAGGTCTAGGTCTTCCTGGCAAAGGCTTCGCCCAACCTCCGAGACCTGTGAACAACAGTCCTGCTCCGCCGCGGAGAAAGTCGCGGCGCGGACAAGTCTTCTTGGTCATCGTTCCTCTCTCCTCAAAGCGAGTTTCTTCGCCCGTGCGGGTTCGATTCGCTTACGCCTGAAATGTCTTGGGAAATTCGGCTTTGAATCCCCGGACCTTGCAATTCGTCCTCGAAAAGCTCTCCAAAGAGTTCGCGAACTTTCATCCTCCCCTCGTTCAAGGCTTGAACGCCCCGCTGTGTAGCCCGATAGAATCGCCGAAATCTTCCGTTCGAAAGCTTCCGGCTTGATCGCAGATATCCGTTTTTCTCCATTCGGTGAAGAAGCGGGTACAAAGTGCCGGGACTCAGCTCGTACCCGTGACGCCGAAGCTCCCGAATCATTTCTAACCCAAATATAGGACCTCTCGCGGCATGGTAGAGAACATGCAGCCGGATCAATCCTGAAAAGATGTTAATGTTATCCATTGTCGATATCGAAATGCAAGATGACAATTCTATAGCGGGTTTCTGCCCTCCAGTCAACAACTTTAAGCGGCTTCGAGGGCACAAACCGGCAAAACGAATTCCTTGCTCCAGTCCTCTCAGTATGAGGTGTCACGAGCAAAACCACCCCGAGAATAAGCCTGACGACGGATTGTGAACTTGTGAACCCTAATTGAAGGTGTGCTGCTGACAATGCGGATACTTCTTATCATGAACCCCTCTGAGAGCTATCCTGCCTTTTGATTCGAGTCCGGATCGTTTTGAGGGACTCGGTGTGCCCATGTGTTTGACCAGCGAGCGCTTCGTTTGCTAAGTTAAAGGTGTTCTTTCAATTCGACTTGCAACCGGGCATGGAGAATATTCGACTCACCTTTCCAGACGGGCGCACCCAGGAGTTTCCCCGAGGAACCACAGCGTTCAACGTTGCTGCATCTTTGGGACCGCGATTTGCGCGGGAAGCGCTGGTGGCGAAAGTAAACGGGCGCCTTATTGATCTTTCTTCACCCATTGAAGAAAGCGCTCCCATCCAGTTCATCATGCCTTCCTCACCTGAAGGGCTGGAGGTTTATCGCCATTCTTCCGCCCATCTGCTGGCGGCGGCTGTTCTGGAGCTTTTTCCAGATGCCCACCCTGGCATTGGCCCCCCCACCGAAACAGGCTTTTTCTACGATTTTTATCGGGAGAGGCCGTTCACGGAGGATGATCTGCGGAAGCTCGAACAGAAGATGGCCGAATTGGTGAAGGCTGATCTGCCCTATGAGCGAGTCTATTTCGCCAAAGAGGAGGGCCTGAAGCTATTCGAGAAGATGGGGGAATTTCTGAAATGCGAGTTGATTCGGGAGAAGGCTGAGCCTGTCTTCTCAGCCTATCGCACGGGGAAGTTCCTTGATTTCTGCCGCGGCCCTCATATTCCCTCGACAGGGCGCATCAAGGCGTTCAAGCTGCTGGGTGTTTCCGGAGCACATTGGAAGGGCGACGAGCGTTCCTACCCGATGCAGCGTATTTACGGTACTGCGTTTTTCACCCAAAAAGATCTGGATCAGTTCCTGGCGCAGATGGAGGAAGCCAGGAAGCGCGATCATCGCCGTTTAGGAAAGGACTTGGACCTTTTCAGCATCCAGGAGGAAGCCGGTCCAGGGCTGATCTTCTGGCATCCCAAAGGTAGCCTGGTCCGCAAAGAGATTGAGGATTTTCTGCGAGAGGAACTTCTGAAGCAGGGCTATAACCTGGTTTATACGCCGCATGTTGCGCGCGTGGACTTGTGGAAGACGAGCGGCCATGCGAATTTTTATCGCGAGAATATGTTTACGCCCATTCAACTGGAAGACGCAGAATACCAGTTGAAACCCATGAATTGCCCCTTCCACATCCTCATCTACAAGGACTCGCTCCGCAGCTATCGCGAACTACCCCTGCGCCTCGCGGAATTTGGAACTGTTTATCGTTACGAGCGTTCCGGCGTGATGCATGGCCTCTTGCGCGTGCGCGGCTTTACGCAGGACGACGCGCATATTTTCGCTACGCCTGAAACAGTGGAAGCCGAGGTTGCAGCGTGCGTGGATTTTGCTTTGCTGGTCTTGCATACTTTCGGGTTTGAAGAGTTTGAAGTCGAGCTTTCCACCTGGGATTCACGGGATCAGGCCAAGTATTCGGGCGATCCGGCGCTATGGGAAATGGCCGAGCGGATTCTCGAGTCCGTACTGCGCGGCCGCGGGATGCTCTTTAAGCGCATTTCAGGCGAGGCGGCGTTCTACGGACCGAAGATTGACATCAAGCTGGTGGACGCGCTCGGGCGCCGGTGGCAACTTTCAACGATTCAGTTTGATTTCTTCCTGCCGCAGCGCTTCGGGCTGGAATATATCGGGGCCGACGGCCACCCCCATACGCCAATCATGGTGCATCGCGCCTTGCTTGGCTCGGTGGAGCGCTTTTTTGGGGTTTTGATTGAGCACTATGCCGGGGCGTTTCCAGTCTGGCTGTCGCCCATCCAGGCTGCAGTGCTTCCGGTCAGCGAAAAGCATATCGAGTATGCGCGCCAGGTGACCGAGGCGTTGCGTGCGGCGCAAATCCGCGTCCAACTGGACGACCGCAATGAGAAGCTGAACGCTCGCATCCGCGACGCGCAGTTGCAGAAAATTCCGTTCATGCTGGTCGTTGGGGATCGAGAGTCGCAGGCTCGCGGAGTGGCCGTCCGGCGGCGCGACCGGGGCGATGCTGGCTTTCAGCCACTCGAGGAATTTATTCGCTCTACCCGCGAGCTTATCGACACACGCGCCGTGAAATGGTAAGCTAGCTGCAAGTGGCCTTGGGGGCCTAGAACTTGAGACCGCAGCCTGTCATGCTGAGCGCCGCGAATCATCTTAAGAGCATCGAGCCGTGACGAGTGAGGAGCACGAAAGTGGCTGCTTTTCTCCGTTCATCGCCGGGGGCAGAAAGTGTCATTCTTCACCCCGCCCGAGTTGATGATCGCCCGCTGGATGAATAGGCCGACCAAAGAAGGAAAGTGAATTTACTTTAATCGGCTTTTGAGAGGCCGGGAGGCAACGCCTATCGCTGATCGTTTTGTTCGAATCAACGAAAGAATTCGCGCTCGTGAAGTGCGGGTGGTGGATGAGGAAGGAAAACAACTTGGCATCATGCCACCCTGGGAAGCTTTGAAAATTGCCCGCGAGCGAGGGCTGGATCTGGTGGAGGTTTCACCGCGTGCCACTCCACCTGTCTGCCGGATTATCAATTATGGCAAATATCTCTACCAGCAAAACAAGCGCCAACACGATGCACGCAAGCACCAGAAATCGATTGAGCTGAAGGAAGTCAAATTCCGACCTCGCACCGGAGAACACGATTTTGAAGTAAAGAAGAACCACATCGTGCGTTTTTTGCAGGAAGGCAGCAAGGTGAAAGCGACCATCGCATTTCGCGGGCGCGAAATGGCTCATCGAAATATTGGCTGGGAAATGATGAACCGTCTAATTGAACAGGTTTCCGAGTTTGGACAGGTGGAGACTCGCCCACGCCAGGAGGGTCCCAATCTCACGGCGATTTTGGCTCCCAAGCGTCCGGGTGCGAAAACTTCCGTGGCGCCAGCGCGCGATCAGTCTGGATCAACCGCATCCGTCGCCACCGCGACTCCCACAGTGGCCATGCCTTCCCCCTCGTCCCGAGCCACAGAAGGAGGATAGTTTTGACGAAAGGGAAATTGAAGCTGAAGACACATAAAGGCGCTGCCAAGCGGTTTAGAATTACGGCTGGGGGAAAGATAGTTCGCGGTCATTCCTATGCCCGCCATATTCTGACATCCAAGCCAAGCAAGCGCAAAAGAAAGCTTGATCAAAGCACGCTCGTTGCGGCTGCGGATGTCCATCGCGTCCGCGCGATGCTGCCGTATGGAAGGTAAGTAATGGGTGTTCAGGTTTCGGGTGCCAGTAGAGAAGCTGAGTTTGAGCTCGTTTTCTTCTGACACTCGGAACCTGGCACCGGCTTGTTTAGGGTGCGGGAAGGCCAACGGCAGGGTGCCTTCGTGAAAGTTGCGGCGGCGTTCCCACAGTGCCCAATCGGGCGATAAACCGCGCCGCTCCAGTTAACATTCCGCCCCGATTTATTCCTAAAGAAAGGAGAAACCCATGCCACGAGTCAAGCGCGGCACTGTCCGCCGCGCCAAACGCAAAAAACTCTCCAGGCTCACCAAAGGCTATTTCCTCAACAAGAGCAAACTTTATCGATTCATGAAAGAGGCGGCAGACCGCGCCGGGCGCTTTGCCTATCGCGACCGTCGGCGCCGTAAGCGCGAGTTTCGGCGTCTCTGGATTCTGCGCATCAACGCTGCTGCACGCCAGCATGACCTCACTTACAGCCAGTTTATGCATGGGCTGAAGTTGATAGGATCAGCGCTTGATCGCAAATCGCTCTCGGAAATTGCTGCGCGCGATTCCAGTGCATTTGCCGAGTTGGCGGCGAGCGTCAAGAAGGCGCTCACCAGTTCACCGGCGACTTAACGGCGCTATGTCCTCTAGGGGCGAGTGGAGATGCACACGCCTCTCCAGAGTCATTCCCTGCCGCTCGATTCCATGAACATCGAAGAAAAAGTCCGCAAAACCCTGGTGGAACTGGGGGACGGCGACGCGGAGGCCATCGCAGCGCTGTTTGCCGAGGTTCGCGCAGCGATGAGCGGGGAGCGGCGTGCCCTCATCGAACGAGGCGCAGGCAGTGAATCCGAGCGCGCGGCTATGGCGAAAGCATTGCGCGACCGGTGGCTGGCCCGCAAAAACGGCCTTTTAGCTCAGTTGGATGAAAATTGGCTGAAGAAGGCCTCGCCTGAAATGAAGCCCATCGTCGGACGGCAATTCAACGAATTGCGGCGTCTTGCTTCGACTCTTGAGGTCACCGAGCTTGTGCGGGATATCCCGCTACAACCGACGACTGAGTCAGGCGATGAATCAGCTCGGAGAGCAGGGGAGGCAGTGGAAGGGCATCCTTCCGCCAGGCCTCCGCTCAAGGACCTGACATTGCCAGGCTATCGTCGTCCGCTGGGATCGCTCCATCCCATTACGCAGGTACAACATGAAATTGAAGAGATCTTCCTCAGTCTCGGCTTCAGAATCGAAACCGGTCCCGAGATTGAAACCGTTTATTATAACTTTGACGCGCTGAATATTCCGGAAACCCACCCCTCACGCGATGATTGGGACACGCTCTATATCGATTCGCAAACCGTGTTGCGGACACACACCTCACCCGTGCAGGTCCGCGCCATGCAGAAATATGGTGCTCCGCTTTACATCATCATTCCCGGCAAGTGCTACCGGCGCGATAATCCGGATTCCACCCATTCACCCATGTTCCACCAGATTGAGGGTCTCGCGATTGACAACGACATCACTTTTGCGGACCTGAAAGGAACTCTCGACTTCTTCGCCCGCAAATTCTTCGGCGAAGAGACGAGAACCAGTTTCCATCCCAGCTTCTTCCCATTCACCGAGCCAAGCGGCGAAGTGGCCATCTGTTGCCGGTTTTGCAGGGGCGAGGGTTGCCGGGTATGCAAGCAAAGCGGATGGATCGAGGTGATGGGCTGCGGCATGGTGCACCCGGAGGTGTTGCGGCATGGCGGCATCGATCCGGAGCGCTACACGGGTTGGGCTTTTGGGCTGGGAGTGGATCGCTATGCCATGATGAAATACGACATCAATGACATCCAGCTTTTCTTTCAAAGCGACATCAGGTTCTTGGAACAGTTTTAGCAAAGTAGCTAAAAAACCGTGAAGAGCGATCTGTGCTGAGTTACAAGTTGAGGGCCCCCCCCAGCAGCCATCGGTGGTGTTCACGCATCATCCGACACTCATAACTCAGAACTCTTCACCTGTCTCTGGTCATTTTTCGCTTAGGACTGCTGCTGTGACTCTTCACAACCATGAAGCTTTCCTACCGTTGGCTTAAAGAATTTGTGGACATTCCCACAGACCCTCGCGATCTGAAGTCGAAACTGACAGACCTGGGGCTGGGCGTGGAGTCCGTTTCACCGTTCGACGAAGACTGGATACTCGACGTCGAAGTTACCACAAACCGTCCGGATTGCCTCAGTCATTATGGCGTGGCTCGCGAAGTGGCAACCGCATACCACACTCCTCTCCGGAAGCTCGAAGTGATTCTCAAAGAGGCGAGCTCTCCGGTTTCAGGCTCGATCTCCATTGAGGTTGCGAATCCGGAGCTTTGCGCGCGCTATTGCGGGCGCGTGCTGCGCAAGGTGGAAGTGAGGCCTTCGCCTGAGTGGCTGGTGCGGCGGCTGGAGGCGATGGGGCAGCGTTCCATCAACAATATTGCGGACGCCACGAACTACGTGCTGCTGGAACTGGGCCATCCACTTCACGCCTTCGATTTGGAACGCCTCAGCCAGCACAAGATTCTGGTGCGGCGGGCCAAGGCCGGAGAAGGTTTGCGAACGCTTGACGGAATCAATCGAGAACTGAACTCCCCTGATCTTGTAATTGCGGATGCGGAGCGCCCCGTGGCGCTGGCGGGCATCATGGGGGGAGAAGATTCAGCCATTACAGAAAATACGCACTCCGTGCTGCTCGAGAGTGCATGGTTTGATCCCGTCACCATTCGCCACACGGCAAAGGCCCAGGGCATGCACACTGAAGCCTCCCACCGCTTTGAGCGCGGTGCAGATATTGAGATGGCCCCGCTCGCGCTTGACCGCTGCGCTCAACTCATTCAGCAACTGGCCGGGGGTGAAATCCTGCGCGGCATGTTAGATGTCTATCCGCGCCCGCTGAAGCGCGAAAAGATTCATTTGGAGCGGCGGGAAATGCGGCGACTGCTGGGCTATGAGGTCCCGTGGGAGGAAGTGGAACGCATTTTGCGCGCGCTCGGCTTCCTGGTGGAACGCCGCGGCACGGAGGCCTGGGGTGTTACGCCCCCCTCCTTTCGCCCCGATGTAACCCGCGAGGTTGATTTGATCGAGGAGGTGGCACGTCACTTCGGATATGATCGTCTGCCTGCGCGCCTCGTGCCTGCTCCTCCCCGCGCCGAACACGATCTGCGACGAGAAAAAGAGTGGAGGCTTTCCGGCGCGCTTGTAAGCCTCGGATACCGCGAGATTATTACCTCCTCCATGATAGACCCCTTGGAAAATGAAAAGTATAGCGAACTGACGTCAGTCATACTGGAAAACCCTCTCAGCCGGGAAGCCTCAGCGCTGCGCAGCACCACGATCCCCGGCATGGTCGCGGCGTTGCGCTGGAATCTGGATCGCGACCGGGAGGATTTGCGTTTCTTTGAGATGGGTAAGGTTTATTGGCGAGAACCGGAAGGCCGGCTCGAGGAGCACCGGGTTTTATCACTGGGGCTTACCGGACACCGCCGCGCCGCGAGCGTGCACGAAAACGCAAGGGATCTGGATTTCTTCGATCTCAAAGGCGATCTCGAAACCATTTGGGAGATGTTTGATCTTGGCGGTCTCAGCTTCTGTCCGCAGAGCGAAGGTTATTATGAAAATGACTTGCGCGGCCAGTATCACTTCCAGGGTGCGAAGCTTGCTACTTTTGGCCAGCTTGCTGCCGGATTTGCCAAGGACTACAAGCTGAAACGCCCGGTATGGTTAGCTGAGATCGATCTGGAATGCCTGCTCGAGTGCCCCTTGAAATCGAAATCCTTCCAACCGTATTCCAAGTTTCCCGCTGTCGAACGGGATTTTTCCCTCCTGGTTCCCGCGCAAGTAACTTACCAGCGCATTGCTCAAACACTTCAAGAGTTGGCGTTGAGCGAAGTGATCAGCTTCAGACCTATCGATCTGTTTTATGGAGATTCAAAAGCTTCCGGAGAATACAGCTTGCTTCTCCGCGTAACTTTTCAACGTATGGATCATACGTTAACCGGCGAGGAAGTCTCCGCCGCCAGCCAGAAAATCCTGGATGCACTCGCGTCGCTCAATATCCGCCTTCGCGCTCAGTGTGGTGGGTTTGTGTGAGGTATAACATTTGCCCCAGTGTCTGACGACTTCGGATCCTTTAACGTCGTTTTCCCGATTCCTCGGAACACTCAGCCGGTCATTGACTCAGCCGGAATGCCGCCGATAAAATCGGAGTTTGCCCGTCTCCTCAAGATTCTCTATGGGTTTACGCCTTCATAATACGCTTTCCGGACAGGTCGAAGAATTCAAGCCTTTAGTCGGAAATGAGGTTCGAATTTATACCTGCGGGCCGACAGTCTATGACTACGCGCACATCGGCAATTACCGCACCTTTGTCTTCCAGGATATCCTGAGGCGATACCTCAAGTATCGCGGTTTCCTTGTAAAGCAGGTAATGAACCTGACGGATGTGGATGACAAGACCATCCGCAACTCACAGGCCGCGGGGCTGGCTCTGCGCGATTACACGCAGAAGTTTATCGATGCCTTCATCGTGGACCGCGATCTGTTGAACCTGGAACCTCCGGAAATGATGGTCCGCGCCACGGATCATATTCCGGACATGGTGAAGCTCATCGAAACCTTGGAGCAAAAAGGATTTGCTTATCGAAGCGAAGGCTCTGTCTATTTTCGGGTGGCCAATTTCAAGGATTACGGGAAGCTTTCCAAGATCAACCTTTCCGGCAATCGCCCCGGCGCGCGTGTGGATGCGGATGAATATGAAAAGGACGACGTGCGTGACTTTGTTCTGTGGAAAGCTTCAAAGCCTGGCGAGCCTGCGTGGGAAGCTCCTTTCGGTCTCGGGCGCCCCGGCTGGCACTTGGAATGCTCCGCTATGGCATTGAAATACTTGGGAGAGACGTTCGATATCCATTCAGGAGGCAGCGACCTGATCTTTCCTCATCACGAAAATGAAATTGCGCAAAGCGAAGCCGCTACAGGCAAGCCTTTTGCACGCTTCTGGCTCCATGCCGAGCACCTGGTGGTGAACGGCGAGAAAATGTCTAAATCCCTCGGCAATTTTTATACTCTGCGCGACCTGATTGCACAAGGACACAAACCCTCGGCCATTCGTTATCTGCTGGCCTCGGTCCCGTTTCATAAACCACTGAATTTTACCTTCGAAGGCCTTCATCAAGCGCAGAAATCCATCGAACGTCTCCGTAATTTTCGTTATCGCATCACCGCGGAAAGATTTCATTCCGGCACAAATCCTGCAATCGCCCAGCGGGCTGCCCGGGCCGTGCAGGCGATGGAGGAAGGGTTGGATAACAACCTGAATACAGCGGAAGCTTTGGCGGCAATTTTCGAGCTGGTTTCGGATGGGAATGCCGCCATGGACCGCAACGAGTTTCGCAATGACGACCGCGCCTGCGTGCTGGAAGTTTTCGATCGCTGGGACAAAATCTTCGCCGTGCTGGAAGATCAGGACTTTGCCAAACTTCTTCGGCACGGATTTATCAGAGTAAAGGGTCAGGCTGGAACTCAACCTGAGCCGGAAATGCTCCCAGGCAATGGGGAATTTCGGCCCGGAAACGGTGCCGGTCCGCTTGAAATTCTGAGCGATGAGGAGGTCGAGCGGCAGATCACCTTGCGGAACGCCGCGCGGCGAAGCGGCAATTATGCAGAATCAGACCGCATCCGCGAAAGTCTCTTAAAAGCCGGCATTGTTTTGGAAGATACCAAATCCGGCACGCGTTGGCGCCGCAAGTAGCTGTGACCCTGGCGTAATCCCGGCGGCAAAAAAGGAGTCGAATGCAGAAAAAATTGCCTCAAATCCGCACGCCACTTCCCGGCCCAGAGGCGCAAAAGATTCTGGCGATCGATCACCAGTATGTTTCGCCTTCCTATGCCCGGGACTATCCGTTTGTGGCCAAACGCGGCGCGGGGATGCTGGTGGAGGATGTGGACGGCAACACTTTCCTGGACTTCAGCGCCGGAATTGCAGTGGTATCGACCGGCCATTGCCATCCGGATGTGGTGCGCGCCATTCAGCGGCAGGCGGAAACGCTGATTCACATGTCCGGGACGGATTTTTATTATCCGCTCCTCGCCGAACTGGCGCAGAAAATGGCCGAGATCACGCCGGGCGATTTCCCCAAGCGCGTTTATTTTGGCAACTCCGGCACCGAGGCGATTGAGGCAGCCGTCAAAATCGCTCGCCATTATACCAAGCGGCACCGCATCATCGCATTTCTTCGCGGCTTTCATGGACGGACCTTGGGCGCGTTGTCCCTCACGGCCAGCAAGGCTGTACAACGCCAGCACTTTGGACCGCTATTGCCCGGGGTGACTCATGCCCCCTATGCATACCCTTATCGATGCCCAATGGGGTGCAAGTCTGGGGAATGCGCCAATCATTGCACGTGTGCCGACTATCTTGAGAAAACCCTTTTCAAGACCATTGCGCCGCCGGAAGACGTGGCCGCCGTGGTGATTGAGCCGGTGCTGGGGGAGGGAGGTTACGTCGTGCCTCCAGCTGCCTTTCTGCAACGTTTGCGAGAGATCACCCAGAAACACGGAATTCTTCTGGTTTTTGACGAAGTGCAGTGCGGAATGGGCCGCACCGGCAAGATGTGGGCGGCGGAGCATTTCGGAGTTGTGCCGGACATCCTCTGTACGGCCAAGGGGATTGCATCCGGCATGCCACTCGGCATTACCGTGGCGCGTGCGGGATTAATGGATTGGGGGCCTGGCGCGCACGCCTCCACTTTTGGGGGCAATCCCGTCGCCTGCGCGGCAGCACTTGAAACCATTCGTCTGCTTCAAGAGAAATATATTTCGAATGCAGCGGAAATGGGACGATATCTGATGGACCGACTTGCCGATTGGCCCAAAAGGCATCCCAAGGTGGGTGACGTGCGCGGCCTGGGACTGATGATCGGCATTGAACTGGTGAAGGACCAGACTACCCGCGAACCGCATCCGGAAGGCCGCGCCCAGGTTATCCGAAGAGCCTATGAAAACGGCCTGCTGGTGCTCGGCTGCGGAGAAAGCACCGTCCGCCTGATGCCGCCCCTGGTGCTTGAAAGAGAACACGCGGATTTCGCGATGGATGTGCTGGATCGATGTGTGACGGAACTTGAGAAATCAGAATAGGGCTGTTCGGATTATGATTTAGCTTGACGGATGCGACAGGCGGCTTTGCCGCTGTTTGTGCGACAGGGTCGGGCGCTCTGAGAAGCCCACAACCGATCCCAACCTGTTACCGCTGAGCCTTGGGAATCTACCCTCCAATGCCTCTTCTCGCTCGGTTCATTTACTCTTCCTTGCTTTGGAGGGAGCGCCGTCGCGCTCGATTGTCAAGGCGCGGGGGAAACCACTTTCGGCAACGAGGAAGGGAAGCGGCGAGGGATGCAACTCACCTGGAAACGGGCCGCCGTGGCGAAGTGCTGGCTTACTGGTATTTGCGGAGGATGGGATACACCATCGTGGCGCGCAACTTACGTTTGCGGTCCGATGCGGGCGAATTGGACCTGATTGGCTGGGATGGTCCGATCTTGAGCTTTATTGAGGTTAAAACCCGCACCTCCGATGAAGCCGGCCCGCCCGAGATGGCCGTGACTCCTGCACAACAAAAACGCATCGCGCGAGCAGCGCAAATCTACATGCGGCGTCTGAAGAAAAAAGAAGTAAACTACCGATTTGATATCGTCAGCGTAGAATGGAAAAGGGAAGCAGGATGTCAGGTGCGGCTGATCAAGAATGCCTTCAGGCCTCGGCAAAGTTAGCTGGTCGCTGATGTCGATGGCAATAAGGATGGATAAACGGCGGGCCCGGCCTTGCAACATAATCATTATCATTGCCTGTTTCCTCGGCAAGCTTTTGAGATCGCCTGTCATCGCTGCCGGAAATTTTCCCGCATGAACGGGAATCGAGCTCCAGACGATCGAACAACCCGCGGATTCTCTCTGATAAGGGGATGACAACATTCGGTCTGACAGCCTGTTAAGACTGCGAAGGAGGAATGAAAATTGTCTGAATTCAGAAAAGATCCGGTCACGGGCCGATGGGTTATTATTGCGACGGATCGTGCCAAGCGCCCCAGTGACTTCGTTCGCGACAAGGTGGAGATCCGCGGCTCGGGTTTTTGTCCTTTCTGTTACAACAACGAGTCGAAGACTCCTCCCGAAATCATCGCCTACCGCAGTGACGGCAGTGCGCCGAATACTCCGGGATGGACGCTGCGGGTAGTGCCCAATAAGTTCCCCGCCTTGAAGATTGAAGGCTCTCTCAACCGGCAGGGTGAAGGTCTTTACGACAAAATGGAAGGCATCGGCGCTCACGAAGTGATCATTGAGACGCCGGACCACAGCAAAACCATGGCCATGCTCAGCCCGCGTGAAATCGAAGACGTGCTTTGGGCTTTCCGCGACCGCATCGTGGACCTGAAGAAAGACCGCCGATTCAAGTACATCCTGATTTTCAAGAATCACGGCGAGGCCGCGGGCGCCTCTCTGGAACATACGCACTCGCAACTCATTGCTCTGCCCGTTGTTCCCAAGCGTGTGCTGGAAGAAATTGAAGGCTCGAAAGAGTATTACCGCTTCAAAGACCGCTGCATTTTTTGCGACATCATTCAGCAGGAAACAGATTCCGGCGTTCGCATGATTGCCGAAAACGGCTCTTTCGTGGCCGTGGCTCCCTTTGCCCCGCGATTCCCCTTCGAGCTTTGGATTCTTCCCAAGGCTCATCAGTCGGCGTTTGAGGAATCTAGGACGCATGAGTATGCCGACTTGGCCACGATGACCAAAGACATGCTGATGCGATTGGATCAGGTCCTGGAACGTCCCGCCTACAACTACGTCATCCATACGTCTCCCTTGCTTGAGAGCTCCAACGATTACTATCACTGGCATATGGAGATTATGCCGAAGCTCACCAAGGTGGCAGGGTTTGAATGGGGCACAGGTTTCTATATCAATCCGACGCCGCCTGAGGAATCTGCCAAGTTTCTTCGCGAAGCGGCTGTGGCTGTCTCGGCCCATTGAGCAGCGGTGATTGCCTGCCAAAGGCGCATCAAGCTGGCACCTCATTCGCCAGTTAGCATTTTGCAAGCTCGCAAGGGGCGAACCGACCACCTGGGTAGCGGCTAGAAAGGATTTGCCCTAACCTGCCAGAGAGCTGCCGCTTTTCTTATTCCGGAGGAATTCATGGGATTTGCCACCGACGCTATCCATATTGGACAGGAACCTGATCCGGCCACCGGGGCGGTCATTGTTCCGATTTACCAGACGTCCACTTTTGTTCAGGAAGAACTCGGCAAGCATAAGGGATATGAGTACGCTCGCACTTCGAACCCTACACGGGCAGCGTTGGAGCGAAATCTTGCGGCGCTGGAGAAAGGTCGGTGTGCATTTGCGTTTGCTTCCGGGATGGCGGCGATTAACGCTGTGATGACGCTGTTCAAGGCCGGCGATCATGTGGTGGCGGGTCGCAACCTTTACGGCGGCACTTTCCGGCTTTTCGAGCGTGTGCTGAGGGATTTCGGATTTACATTCAGCTACACAGACACTCGCCAGTTGGAAGAGATTGAGCGTGCGCTTCGACCGGAGACGCGTCTGCTCTTTGTGGAGACGCCCACCAATCCCATCATGGAGCTTACGGATCTCGCCGCCGTTGCAAAAATTGCTCACCAGCATGGAATCCTGCTGGCGGTTGACAACACCTTCATGAGCCCCTTCTTTCAGCGGCCTCTCGAACTGGGCGCCGACATCGTGGTTCACAGCACCACCAAGTATCTGAACGGCCACAGTGACGGCGTGGGAGGCGCGGTGATTCTGAACGATGTCAGGCTTGCCGAGCGCCTGAAATTCGTTCAGAACGCGGCAGGCGCAGTGCTCGGCCCTTTCGATAGCTGGCTCATCCTGCGCGGCGTGAAGACGCTGGCCGTGCGCATGCGCCAGCACAACGCTAATGGCATGGCCGTGGCTCAGCACCTTGAGGGTCATCCCAAAGTCAGAAAGGTTCACTACCCGGGCTTATCCTCCCATCCTCAGCACGACCTCGCCAGGAAGCAGATGAGCGGATTCGGCGGGATGCTTTCCTTTGAAACCGGGTCGCTCGAAAACGCCCGTAGGGTGCTGAAATCCGTCCGGCTATGTTCGCTGGCAGAAAGCCTGGGTGGGGTTGAGACGCTGATTTCTCATCCCGCCACCATGACCCACGCAAGCGTTCCGGAGGAAGAGAGAAAACAACTTGGCATCACGGACGGTCTGGTGCGAATCTCGGTGGGCATTGAAGACGTGGAAGACATCATTGCAGATTTGGATCAGGCGCTTGATCAAATTCCGAAATGATGCGATCCCTTCGCGACGGATTCGAAGCGCGCCTTCCCTCTCCCGGATTTCGACAGCAAGAAATACGAGTGGGATTCTCAAGTCACCGCCAGCCGCAAGGCCCCAGCGGATCAGGTCTACAGCGCCGTTGGCTTCACGACTCGTAAGACCTTCTTCCTCCCCGGGGGAGCAGTACAGGCACTCGTTGGGAAGCACGGGAAACCAAGGGCAATGGAGACGAATACGGTCAACCTGCATTGCTGAAGACTAAACTATGGGCTTGAGAAGCCGCACAAGTTTGCCCAGTGAACTGCTAAAATTATCGGAAGAAGGAGGCGGCGGAACTTGCAAACATGCAATCTGGGCTTCTTTGTGCTGGCGTTTGCAAGCCTGATTTTTTCCATTCACCCGCCCGCCGCCCGCGCACAGAATGCAGGGCAGCCCGAGGCACACCGTTCCAGTCTGAAGGACATTTTCATCTCCGGCCAGAAGGCTCTCGCTCGAAACAACCTGGATGAGGCGGAAAGAGACTTTCGTCGGGTTCTCTCACTCGACCCGAATAATGCCGGCGCTCATGCCAACCTGGGGGTGATCGCTGAGCGCCGCAGGCAATGGGCGCAGGCTATCGCCGAACTGAAGGCAGCGGAAAAACTGGCTCCCGGAGTTCCCGGCCTCCGCCTGGATATCGGTCTGGTGTATTATCGCCGGGGTGATTATCCATCCGCGATTGCGCCGCTGCGGTCGGTGGTTCGTGATGAACCACAGTCGGCACAGGCACGTTACCTGCTGGGACTCTGCTATTTTTTCACCGAGCGTTACGCCGAAGCGCTCCGAACTCTCAAACCGCTCTGGAACCAGGAATCGAAAGATATGACCTACCTTTACGTGATGAGCGTGGCGAGCGGCGAGACAAACCAGCGTGCATTGGAAAATCGGGCAGTGGAACAGCTTCTCGAGGTGGGCGGAGATTCGCCGGAGATGCACCTGCTCATAGGCAAGGCCGATCTGGCTCGCCTGGCAAATCACGAGGCGATTGCCGAGCTTGAACGCGCCTCGCAGGGCAACCCTCGACTTCCTTACGTCCACTTTTATCTGGGCATCGCCGCGCGTCGGCTGCATGACTTTGAGCGCGCCAAGACGGAGTTTCTGAAGGACCTCACCATTGATCCTGGCGTCCCCTACACCTACAACGAACTCGGACTGGTTTGCTCGTACCTTCAGCAGAACAAGGAAGCCCGCCGCTATTTTCGTGAAGCGCTCCGACTTAATCCGCGCCTTGCAAGCGCCTATTACGGACTGGCAGAGATTGACCTTCGGGAAAAGCAATATGACGAAGCCCTGAAAGCTCTGGGTCGGGCAGGGAAGCTTGACCCCCACAGCGCCAGCATCTACTACCTCCGGGGGCGGGTGCTGCTTGATATGGGCCTTCGCGCGCAAGCGCAATCGCAATTTGCCATGGCTGCCCGTCTGCAACAAGCGGCCCGCGATGAACTGTTGCATGAGATCAGCGGCGCGCAGCTTCCGGAAGTCGGGCCAGCAGCAATAAACTGAAAAATATAAAACAGTCTTGAGAAGTGGCTGAAAATATTGCAGCCTCCTTTCATCCTGAGGAGCCGCGGGCGGCCTCGAGCCTGCGAGGGAGGAACCTCATAAGTGTCTTATTTTCAAAGCGAGATTCCTCGAGTCGCTCGGAATGACATGATTTCGAAACGTCTTTCAGTAGCCTGTTAGAGGATGGTGCGCAGACTTTGCGTCGCTTCAGGCTACAGCAGGCCGACGGTGGAATGGATGAGGTTAAGGAGAGTGGCAGGATAAACGCCTACCCAGACCAACAGGATGGTGAGCACGGCAAGGACAACGCCGCCGCTGATTGAAAGCGCGGGAGTCAGCGAAGGAGATGAAATCTTAGCTGTGCCACCTGTCGCGTGAGCGTCTTCATGGGCGAGGCCGGAATAGAGAGCGACCAGAATACGGAGATAGTAGTAAAGCCCGAAGACGCTGGTCACAATCAGGACAAAGACCAGCAGCCAGATGGCGGAAGAGGCGCCCGCCGAAATGACGTAGAACTTCCCAACAAAGCCCGCGGTGACGGGAATGCCAGCCAGCGAAAGCACCATAGCGGTAAAAACTGCCGTCAGCGCTGGACGACGCCAGAACAGGCCTCGATAATCTTCAAGGCTGTCGGCATCACGGTCGCCGCTCGAGATCATCGTGATGACCCCGAAAGCGCCAATGATAGTGATGAAATACGCCACCAGATAGAACGTGACCGCCTGAACGGCCAGTTGCCCCCCGGCCTGAAACGCCACCAGCACATAACCCATATGGGCAATGGAGGAATAGGCCAGGATGCGTTTGACATTGGTTTGCAGCATGGCCAGGATGTTGCCGGCGAGCATCGAGGCGATAGCGATAATCGTGAAGACCAGAAAGATGGCGCCGAAATGGTGTGTCCCAGACCAGTAGAAATAACGCAGAAGCAGCGCAAACATGGCTCCTTTGGAAACCGTCGCCACAAAGGCTGTCACCGGAGCTGGCGCGCCCTCGTAAATATCGGGCGTCCACAGGTGAAACGGCACCAAGGCGAGCTTAAAACCGAAACCGGTGATAATAAGCGCCGTGCCCGCCAGAAGCACCGTGCGGTTCAGATCAGGAGAGGTTGTCACCAACTCGCGGATTTTTGCAAAATCCATCGTGCCCAGTTCGGCGTAAACCAACGCCATGCCAAACAACAGAAAGGCCGCTGAGGATGCCGCCAGAATCAGATATTTGATGCCCGCTTCCAGAGGCAAGCTCCACGTACGGATATAGGCATTCATCGCGTAGAGGGATACGCTCAGGATTTCGAGGCCCAGGAAAAAGGAGATAAAGTGACTGCTGGTCACCAGCACGGCTGACCCCAGCGCCGCCAGAAGAAGCAGGATATAAAGCTCCTCGGGATTTCCCGGGTGGCGCTCGAAATAACCGTAGCAGAGCAGCGCCACGGCAAACGTGGCCGCAATGACCAGCCCGGTATAGAAGATCGCGTAGCGGTCGATCACCAGCAGTGATGTCACCTGCCGGGGCGCTTCCGGTGCAATCCATCCAAGCGAAGCAAACGCAAGCGCCAGGCCAATCAGCGTGAGCGCCAGCGTCAGGATGTGGCTGCGGTGGATGGCCACCACGATCATCACCACAATCGCCGCACCGCCCAGAATCAAGAGCGGCAGCAAGGTGAATAAGTCCGTTACGTTCACGGGCGATCTCCACTGAAAGGCAGCAGACCCATGAGCGAAGGCCCTTGAGCGTTCCGGACGGGTCGCACAGTGTACTGCTGCAATTTCATCAGGGTTGAGTTAAAGGTGTTGAAAATGGGCTGCGGATAAACGCCCAGCCAGACCAAAACCACGATCATGGGGATGAGCGCGACGACCTCGCGGGGAACCAGATCCTCGACCGACCATTGATTGGAATTGGGTCCATGGAAAGCGCGCTGAATGAAGCGCAAGGCGTAGAGGGTTGAGGCCAGAACGCCCAGCGTGGCGACAATCGTCAATCCGATCAGATGCGCCTCGTAAGTTCCCAGCAGAACCAGAAATTCTCCGATAAAGTCGCCAAGCCCCGGCAAGCCCATGGAGCCCAGGGCAAAAAACATCGCCGCCCCGCTCATGCGGGGGATCGTGGCCCATAGCCCGCTCAGCCGATCCATCTCTCGCGTATGAGTGCGCTCCTGAAGCTGTCCTACAATCATGAAGAGCGCTCCCGTCGAGATGCCGTGAGCGATCATCCCCATCAGTGCTCCATCCAGCGCCCAGGTGTTCCAGGCAAAAATCCCCAGCAGCACAAACCCCAGGTGGCTGACGCTGGTATAGGCCACCAGGCGCTTGAGGTCGGTCTGACCAAAGGCCAGGATGGCGCCATAAATAATGCCGATGACTGCCAGAATCATGGCGATGGGGGCAAACTGGCGGGCTGCGTCCGGGAAAAGCGGCAGCACAAACCGGAGGATTCCGTAAGCGCCCGTCTTGAGCAAAAGTCCTGCCAGGATAATGCTGCCTGCTGTGGGCGCCTCGGTATGCGCGTCGGGCAGCCAGGTGTGGAAAGGGAACATCGGCAGCTTCACGGCGAAGGCCACGAAAAAGCCCAGCATCAGGAGCAGGGCAGTTTGCGGCGAAAGATGCGTACCCAGCAGATCATCATATTCAAAGGTGTAAACGCCGGTAAGATGATGATGAATGAAGTAAAGCGAGAGGATGGCAATCAGCATCAGCAGGCCACTGAGCTGGGTGAAGATGAAAAATTTGATGGCCGCATAAATCCGGTTTTCGTGGCCCCAGACGGCGATGAGGAAATACATGGGAACCAGCATCAGTTCCCAGGCAAAATAAAAGAGGAAGAGGTCTACAGCCAGGAAGACGCCGACGATCCCGGCCAGAATCCACATCAGGTTCAGATGGAAAAATCCAACGCCATCCTGAATTTCCCGCCAGGAAGCCAGTACCGAAATGATGCCCAGCAGGAAGGTGAGCATCAGAAGAAGGAGGCTCAGCCCGTCCAGGGCCAGATGAAAACGAATGCCGAACTGCGGCACCCAACTCCAGTTCACCTGCTCCACCCAGCCATGAGAGGGAGCCAGATGTAATTCGCTGCCGTACCTGCCCCACAGAATCAGTCCCAGAACGAAATCAATTGACGCCGCAATCAGCGAGATCCAGCGCGCCGCGAGTGGACTCCACCGCCCCGCAAACAAGGCAAGGACACCCGCAATCAGAGGTATGACAATCAACCAGAGAAGTATCATGCGAATAAGACAATCGCCACAAAGATAATCGAACCGAGCACAATCCCAGCGGCATACCAACGCACCCGGCCGGTTTCAGTGGTCCTCAGGCCGCGATAAAAGGCCTGACTGATCAGCGCGACACCGTCATAGAAGCTGTCCACAATATCGTTCCGGTCGATCTGCGCAAGCCATACCATCGGACGAACGAACAGGTGATCGTAAAGCCAGTCCATGCCCCAGTCAGAAAACCAGAAGCGATGCAGGGCCTTGCAAATGGCCGGGCCCGTGAGGGATTCGACCAGGCTCGGCTTCACGATGTAGAGATAATAGCTGACCACAAGACCGATCACGAAGGCCAGCGTAACCCACAGTTCCGAGCCTAGCTCGCTCATACCCGCAGCACGCCCTTCGACCACGGCGGGCAGGGCGCTATGCAGAAAATCCGTAAAAGCATGGATATCGCCGAGGAAGCGGGGAGTTTCCACAAAGCCGCCGACGATGGAAAGCACGGCCAGGACGATGCAGGGAACCTTCATGCTGTAACCCGGCTTGTGCTCCACATGGGTTTTTGCCTCACCAAAGAAGGCCACAAAAATCAGACGGAACGTATAAAGCGAAGTCAGCAGCACGCCGATCACTGCCAGAATCCAGAGCGTCAGATCGCCGTGTTCAGCCGCCCGCGTTTCCCAGATGATCAGCCCTTTGCTGTAAAACCCAGCGGTGATCAACGGCAATCCCGCGAGGGAACAGCCTGCGATGAGGAAGGTCCAGAAAGCGACCGGTAATTCCTTCCACAAGCCTCCCATTTTGAAAATGTTATGTTCGTGGTGGCAGGCGTTAATCACAATGCCCGCGCCAAGGAAGAGGAGCGCCTTGAAGAAGGCGTGAGTCATGAAATGGAAAATGGCGGCAGACCAGGCCCCCACCCCTAGGGCCAGGAACATGTAGCCAATCTGGCTGACAGTGGAATAAGCCAGTACGCGCTTGATATCCCATTGTGTGAGCGCGGCAAAACCCGCAAGAATCAGCGTGGCCGTACCCACCACCGCCACCGCCAACTGCGCTGGGGGAGCAATGCTGTAAAGCACGTGTGTCCGGGCAATCAAATAGACCCCGGCGGTCACCATGGTGGCTGCGTGGATTAAGGCGCTGGTTGGCGTCGGGCCGGCCATGGCATCCGGCAACCAGGTCTGGAGCGGAAGCTGCGCGGACTTGCCCACCGCACCACCCAAAAGCAGGAAGCCAGCCCACACCGCCAGCGTCGAGCCCACAGGCCATTGCTGCTGCGCGCGGTGCATGAGTTCCTGAATATTGAGCGTGCCCAGGTGAGTGAAGAGAAGCAGAAGTCCCAGGGTCATCGCCGTATCGCCCACGCGGGTGACAATAAAAGCCTTGCGGGCCGCGCGCCCGTTGACCGGATCGGTATACCAGAAGCCAATCAGGAGATAGCTGCACAACCCCACGCCTTCCCAGCCGAGGAACAGCAGAAGCAGATTATCGCCCAGCAGCAGGGTGACCATTGAGGCCACAAAGAGGTTCATGTAGGCAAAGAAGCGGCTGTAACCTTCATCGCCCAGCATGAACTCGGTGGAATACCAGTGAATCAAGAAGCTCACAAAGGTAACCACCAGCGTCATGAGCAGGGAGAGGGCGTCCAGGTAGAAAGCGATGTGAGGGTGAAAGCCTCCCACGTCCAGCCATGTCCACAGATTCTGAACGAAAACATGGTCCGGCGGAGGGGAAGTGATGAAGCTGTAAGTGATCAGAATGGAGATAATGGCGGAAACGGCAATCGTTCCCGGACCAATGATGGCCACAGCCTTGCGGGCCATCTTCGGGCCAAAGACGATGAGTATGAAAGCGCCGGCAAAGGGGAGAGCAGGAATGAGCCACAACCAGTGCAGCACGTTAACCCCTCATTTCGCTGATCGCGTCAGCATCCACGGATTGATGACGGTGATACAACTGAAAAAGCAAGGCCAGGCCCACAGAGACTTCCGCTGCCGCCATGGCCAGAATGAAGATAAACATCACTTGACCGTCCGCCTGCATCCAGCGCGAGCCCGCTACCACAAAGGCAAGCCCCGCCGCATTGAGCATGATCTCGATCGACATCAGCATAAAGACCAGATTACGGCGCACCAACAGGCCGATCAGCCCCAGCGCGAACAAGATCCCCGCCAGCAGCAGTCCGTGATTCATCGGTACGGTTGCCATATTCTTTCTCCCCTTTTTGGGGCTTCCCCATGCCCAGGTGATAAGCGCCTACGAGCGCCGCGAGCAGCAGGAAAGACGCAAGCTCCACGCCAATCAGGTAAGGACCGAAGAGCGAGATGCCCACCTGCTTGGGCCCGATTTCCACGGCTCCCATCGTCGGTCCGCCCGTTCGGGTGGCCAAAAAAATGACTTCCACAATCAAAATAGCCGCCAGAATAACCGGCCCCACCCACATTCCGGGCTTCAACCACGCGCGCTCCTGTTCCACCTGTCGTTTGCCGAGATTCAGCAGCATCACCACAAAGACAAAGAGCACCATGATTGCGCCAGCATAAATGATCACTTCCAAAGCGGCCATAAACGGCGCGCCAAGAGTGAAGAAAACAATAGCCACGGCCAGCAAAGAAACGATCAGATAAAGCAGGCCGTGCACGGGGTTGAGCCGTGTCAATACCATCAGTGTGGCTAAAATAGCCACGGCCCCCGCAACATAAAACAAAATAGCCATAAGGTTTTTGCCTGATCTTAGTGCCGGGGTTTATCCCCGGCGCACCGTCCAGCAAGGCTGCGACATGGAGTATACGCTTCCAAACACAGGCCCAGGAAGTTGTCTTAGAATCCCGGTACTCTGTCATTCCGAGGAGCCAAAGGTGACGAGAAATCTCTCACGACCTCTGATTCCAGAGCAAGATTCCTCGCTTCGCCTGGAATGACACCTTTCAGAACCTTTTTTCAGCAACCTGCTACGGCATCAGGCTGCGCAGGTCCGCGGGCGGGTCTTCTCTTTCCGACTCGCCTTTGCCCTTTCCACCAATTTCGACTCCGGCCACGCGCCAGAAACTGTAGTCCGGGTATTTACCCGGGCCGCTGATTAACAGATCCTCTTTCTCGTAAACCAGATTCTGCCGGTTATACTCGCAAATCTCGAAATCCGGCGTAAGCTGAATGGCGTAAGTTGGACACGCCTCCTCGCAATAGCCGCAGAAAATGCAGCGCGAAAAGTTTATCCGGAAAAACTCCGGATAGCGGCGCCCTGTTTCATCTTCCGTAGCCTGCAAGGAAATGCAATCCACTGGGCAAGCCACCGCGCAGAGATAACAGGCCACGCACCGCTCACCGCCGTCCGGATCGCGGGAAAGAATAATTCTCCCCCGATAGCGCGGGGCAAGATAAGGCTTTTCATCCGGATACTGAACGGTTACCCGCGGATGAAAAGCGTGCAGGAAAATATGCCAGAGAGTTCTGATGACGCTCAGCATCGATTCCTTCTTTCCCCCATCCAGACTCGCCGCGCCAAACTCATTGCGGAGTGCCAGGCCTTTGAGATATCCAGAAACAGCAAAATCCGTGCAGCAGCCAGGCTAAATGCCATGCTGCCGGTTATCTCACCGCCAGAACGATGGCTCCAGTCACCAGCAAATTGGCCAATGCCAGCGGCAGCATCAGTTTCCATCCCCAATCCATCAACTGGTCAAAACGCGGACGTGGAAGTGCTGCCCGAAGTAGGATAAAAAAACCGATAAAGAAGAACATCTTGATCAGGAACCATACGATGGGCGGCAGGACCGGGCCCAGCCATCCTCCGAAAAACAGGATCGAAATCAGGGCTGAGATCAAAACGACTCCCACGTACTCGCCGACAAAGAACATCCCAAACTTCATTCCGGAATATTCGGAATGAAACCCCGCCACCAGTTCGCTTTCCGCCTCGGGAATATCAAAGGGCAGACGGCGCGTTTCGGCCACTCCGGCAATCAGGAACAAAACGAAGCCAAGAAACTGCGGAATTACAAACCACATTTTCCTCTGCGCCTCGACAATTGCTGACATGCTGAAAGATCCTGCCATCAGAACCACGCCCATCAGCGACAACCCCATAAAAACTTCGTAACTCAGCATCTGGGCGGCAGCGCGCAGCCCACCGAGAAGCGCGTATTTGTTGTCCGAAGCCCAGCCGCCCAGCACCACACTGTAAACGCCCAGCGAGGACATGGCCAGAACAAAAAGCAGACCAATATTGAGGTCGGCAATGGCGATGCCGGGCGCAAATGTCAGCACCGTGAAGGACATCAGCACGGTCAGCATCACGATGGCAGGCGCCAGGATAAAGACCCATTTGTCCGCAAAGGGAGGAACCCAGTCTTCCTTGAAAAAAAGCTTGATGGTGTCCGCCGCAACCTGAAGCAACCCAAAAGGCCCCACACGGTTCGGCCCGTATCGATCCTGCCATAAGGCCAGCAGCCGGCGTTCAACCCAGATCAGTCCTGCGGCAATATTGAGCACCACAAAGAGCACCACCAGAACAGTCACAATGTGAATGATGATTTCCCGCATCAGATTTACAACGATACTATTCCTTTTGCTTCTCACCCCTCCTCAAAGGCCAATCGCCTCTGGCGAACAACCTTTCGAAAAAGGGGCTTATGGGCTTTAATCCTAAGTCGGATGAAAACAATCAGACCCGCGCAATCTTACCCCAGGCAGGGAGTTCGACCGTCTCAACCCCCGGCAGCCCCACCGGCAAGCCTGCCAGCCCCTTCGGCATTTCTTCCCGCAGCCGGATGGTGAGCCGCTGCGTTGACCCATTCAGACGGACTTCTGCTTCATCACCCTCTTTCAATTGCAGCCGAGCCGCATCCTCCGGGGCGATAGCAATATAAGGCTTGGGAATAAGCTCCGCCACTGCGGGCGCCTGCTGGCTCAGTTCTTCAGAGCCGAAAATATGATAAAGAGGCACAAAGAAGCGCTCTTCCTCGCGCACCGAGAAAGCCTCAGGAGGCACTCCACGATAAGCGCCGTTCACTTCGCTTCCCGGTCCGGGTTCGATCACTTTCACGCCGGGATCGCCGCCGCGCAACGGACCCGCAATCTCCTCCTGAAACTTGTTGACGGCCTGGATGGAGTTCCACCCCGGTGACCAGAAAAACGGAATCAAAGGCGGCGGAGGCTGATCCGGATAGCCTTCCATCGAGAACGACAGCGGCGAGTCAGGATCAGCCGGCGGCTTCGGCTCGCTGACATGGATATGGGCATGCATCGCTGTACGCCCGCTGTAGCGATGCGGTGCGCGCGGAATCTTGGCTCCCGCCTCGCGGAACAAGGCCGAAGGGGCAGCCTTCGTCACCGCAGCGAGAACTGGCAGAGCTCGTGCGAGCGCGTCATTGACATGGTCAAGCGTTTCCAGAGCCGCCGCCTCACGCCGCCCGGCCGCAATCATCATTTCTCGCAACCAGCGCCAGCTCTCCTGAATGTCTCCCTGGGGCACAAAGACCTGAAAGAATCTTTGCGCCCGGCCTTCGTTATTCACCAAAGTTCCATCGGATTCCGCAAATGTAGCTGCGGGAAGGACGATCTCCGCCTGGCTCGCCGTAGGCGTCAGCAAAGAATCAAGCACTATCACGTGTTTTGCGCCTTTCAGCAAGGCATCCACTTGCTGCCTGGGCGCGCGGCGGTAAAGATCGTTCTCAAGAATCACAAGGGTTTCCGCCTCGCCCTTCTGTGCAGCTTCCATCGCCTCCGCCAGCGGGCGAGTGCCCATCAGGTTCAGTCCCACACTATTGCATTCAGGAGCAATGAAGCTCAAACTCGCCCGCTTGCCTGCGCGGCACAAAGCGGCTGCCACATTTGCCGCCGCATAAATAACGGACTCGCTGTTCAGGCTGGGGCCGGAAACCACGAGCGGCCGCTGGGCTTCCCTCAGCGCCTGAGCCACCCGCTCAGCGAGATCACGCAATTCCTGAGAAAGGCCTGCAACCTCGGGCGCCTGCCCGTCGAGCACATGGGCCACCGCAAACCCCAGCCGAGCAATCTCTTGCGGAGCTGCACGGTAGGTTTCTCGCGCAACGTCGTCAAGTCTCGTAGCGTGCGGTACCGCGATAAATAAAGGCCCTTTCTCCTCCTGCGCGGCTTCGCGCACCGCGTGATCGAGCCAGAGAGGAATCTTAAGCTTTTCCGCAATCTGAAAGGTTTTTTGCCGCACTGATTGACGCAAAGCCAGCGCCATTCTTGGAGCCGTCTGGGTTACGTCTTCGCCCAAAATCAGCACCGCATCGGAAAGCTCGATTTCGCGCAACGAGGGCGTGCGTGCTGGACCCTCCCGCAGGATCTGGAGCATTAGTGATATCAAGCGATGTTCTTCCGGCGCGACTCCGCCCAAAAAACGCTCGGAGCCCACAAGCGCCCGCAGTACAAAATTGGCTTCTAGGGACGCTCGCGGCGATCCAATCCCTAACACCTTTCCGGACAAGAGAACTGACTGCAGGCGATCCAGAACCGCGGCCTTGGAAACCGGTCGCAGGTCGTTACCCTCGCGCAGAAGAGGTTGGCGCACGCGGTGTTCGCTATTCACAAACTCGTAGCCAAATCGCCCACGGTCGCAGAGGAAGTAGCTGTTCACTTCGCCATGGTAACGATTCACAATGCGGCGTAGCAATCCGTAACGCTCACCGGGCGAGGTGTTGCACCCCAGCCCGCAATGAACGCAAATGGATGGGGCAAATTGCAGGTCCCACTTGCGCGTGTAATGTCGCTTAAGGGTCTTGTCGGTAAAGACGCCGGTCGGACAAATCTCGACCAGATTTCCGGCAAACTCGCTCTCCAGCGTTCCGTCTTCATACCTCCCGAAATAGACCTGGTTGCGCATCGAAAATTCTTTCAGATCACGTCCGCCAGCGTACTCGCGGTAGTAGCGCACACAGCGGTAGCACTGGATGCAGCGGTTCATCTCATGATTAACGAAGGGCCCCAGGTTCTGATTGCGGAAAGTGCGCTTATTGAAGCGATAGCGGCGATAATTGTGACCGGTCATCACGGTCATATCCTGAAGGTGGCACTCACCGCCCTCATCGCATACCGGACAGTCATGGGGATGGCTTTCCATGAGTCCCTCAATGATCGCGGCGCGAAACGCAACTACTTCAGGATCGTGAATCGAAATGCGAAGGCCCTCGGCGACCGGCGTCATACAGGACATCACGATCCGGCCCTTCTGGTCGTTCTCGTCCCTGTACTGCTTCACGGCGCATTGCCGGCAAGCCCCCACAGAGCCGAGCGCCGGGTGCCAACAGAAGTAAGGCAGATTAAAACCCAGAGTCAGGCAGGCCTGAAGCATGCATTGGTCAGGGCGGACCTCAAAAGGACGGTTATCGACGTAAACCTTCGTCATTGCGAGCTCCAAGGGCACCGCTTCTCAGTGATGTGCCGGTCAAAATCCTCTCGAAAATATTTCAAAGCGCTCTGCAGTGGTTCAACGGCGCCGGGCGCCAGCGCGCAGAAAGTATTCCCCGGAGCGCATAAGTTGCAGATGAATGAAAGGTGATCGAGGTCCGCTGGCTGGCCCTGTCCTTCTTCCAGCGCGGTCAGCGCCTTCTCCGCCCAATTCAATCCGCTCCAGCACGGGGTGCACCAGCCGCATGATTCTTGCGCGAAAAAGTGTTCAAGATTCCTCACCATGCCCACGGGGCAGGTCTGATCATCCAGAATGATCATCGTGCCTGTCCCCATGCGGCTCCCTACCTTGGCTACTTCAGTGAAATCCATCTTCACGTCCAAGTGCTCTTCCACCAGAAAATCTGTCGAAGCTCCGCCCGGCAGCAATCCGCGAAATCGCACCCCGTCCTGCATGCCGCCCGCATGGACCTCCAGAATTTCCCGAATAGTGGTTCCCATAGGCAGTTCCCACAGACCCGGACGCTTCACCTTGCCACTGGCGCCATAAATTTTGGTCCCGCCGTCCTGCGTGTAACTCAAACCTTTAAACCAATCTGCCCCGTTTTTCACAATGTGCGGCACATTGCAGAGCGTCTCTACATTTTGCACGATGGTTGGCTTCCCAAACAGGCCGGAAACCTGAGGATAAGGGGGCTTGGTGCGCGGGTTCGCGCGCTTGCCTTCGAGCGCGTTCAGCAAGCCCGTCTCTTCCCCGCACATATACCTTCCAGCGCTCATGTGGATGTACATTTCAAGGCTGAAGCCGGAGCCCAGAATATTTTTGCCGAGGTAATGATTCTCGTAGGCTTCAGCAATCGCCCGCCGCAGGCGCTCTGCTGAAAGAAGATATTCGCCTCGCAAGAAGATGTAAGCCACATCCGCCTGGATGGCATAGGCCGCCACCGCCATACCTTCCACAAGCTGGTGAGGATCGCCTTCCATCAGCCACCGATCCTTGAAAGTGCCTGGCTCCATCTCGTCGGCATTAGCCACCAGGTACTTCGGATGCGGAGCGTCCGACCCCATCGGCACGAAACTCCACTTCAGACCGGTGGGAAACCCCGCCCCGCCCCGGCCTCGCAGATTCGATTGCTTAACGACCTCTACCACTTCTGCAGGCGCCATACTGAGCGCCTTGCGAAGTCCCTGATAACCCCCCGTCGCCTCATACGCCTTCACATCCACGTAGGAGAGATCAGGTTGGATATTCTTGGTTAAAACCTTTTCCATGAAATCATCAGATCATTGCGCAATCGCTGCAATGACACAAGGGTTCAACATTCAATAAATGAATGCCTTTATTTGTACTTTTCCAGAAGACTGTCAAGTCTCTGAGGGTCCACATTCAGATGTAGGTCCTCATCCACCGTCATCGCCGGAGCGCGGTCACAAGCTCCAAGACACACAATCGGCAAGAGCGTGAATCGACCATCTGCCGTGGTCTCACCCATCTGAATTCCAAGCCGGTTCTTAAGCTCCCTGCGAAGTCGCTCATAACCCATCACCCAGCAGCTCACACTATCGCAAACCATGATCACGTGCCGCCCGACAGGCTTGCGGAAGATCAAGTTATAAAAGGTCGCCACCCCATCGAGCTCATCCACGCTCATACCCAGCAATTCAGCGATGTCCTTCAAGCTCTCGTCCGAGACCCATCCGCGATGCTTCTGGACAATTTTCATCGCATCAATGCAGACTGCCTGCCTGTTCGGATAGTGTGGAAACTCCGCTTCGATTTCCTTCAGTTCTTCCGGGCTCAGCACGTCAATTTCTCCCGTGTCGGTGTCAGGTTACAGGTCCCTGCGGTGCTGTCTCTGAAACCGGTCACCGGACACCTGCCTCCTATCGATCAATATCTGCCAGCACAAAGTCAATGCTGCCCAGGATGGCCAGCAGATCTGAAACCATTAACCCACGACAAAGGTTAGGTAGCGTTTGCATATGGCAGAACGAAGGGGTGCGAATCCGAGTGCGATACGAAACCGTATTGCCATCGCTGATCAGGTAATATCCGTTATTCCCTTTCGTTGCCTCAATCGCGCCCAGCGCCTCACCGGGCGGCGTCACCGGTCCCCAACTCACACCCAGAAAGTGCGTAATCAGCGTTTCAATATCGTGCATCGTGCCCGGTTCTTTGATGGGGGGCGCGGATAGCGGTTCGAGAGACTTGTAAGGCCCATCCGGCATATTCTTGACGCACTGCTCGATAATGCGCAGGCTCTGCCGCATTTCCTCCACCCGCACCACGGCCCGGTCGTAACAGTCACCATGCGTCGCGATCGGAATATCAAACTCAAACTGCTCATAGCCTGAATACGGCTGCTTCTTGCGGAAATCCCACTCAAATCCACAAGCGCGCAGGTTCGGCCCCGTCACTCCCCAATCGATTGCTTCGTCCAGCGTGTAAGCCCCTACACCCATCGTTCGCGCTTTGAAGATACGATTCTTCATGATGGTCTTGTCATATTCCACCAGGCGCGGGGGCAAATACTTCAAAAAATCCTTGAACATCGCATCCCAGCCTTTGGGCAGGTCCTGTGCCACGCCGCCGATCCGGAACCAGTTGGGATGCATCCGCGCGCCACAAATAGCCTCAATGATGGCAAAGGCGCGCTCGCGATCATTAAAGGTATAAAAGACCGGAGAAAGCTGCCCTACATCCTGAGCAAAGGTTCCGTACCAGACCAGATGGCTGATGATACGAAATAATTCCGCCAGCATCACGCGGATGACCTGAGCGCGCGGAGGAACCTTGATTCCCGCCAGCTTTTCGTAAGCCACGAGATAAGCGAGGTTGTTCATCACTCCGCCGAGATAATCAATGCGGTCGGTGTAGGGAATATAGGTGTGCCAGGTCTGGCGCTCGCCCATCTTCTCCGCGCCCCGATGATGAAAGCCGATCTCCGGAACGCAGTCAACAATGACTTCGCCATCGAGTTGCAAAACAATTCGCAACACGCCATGAGTTCCAGGATGCTGCGGACCCACGTTCAGGAAGATGAAATCGCTCGTTGCGCTCGACCGCTTCATCCCCCATTCTTCGGGTCGGAACCGAAGCGCTTCCTGCTCGGCTTCCTGCTTGTCCTCTGGAAGCTGGAAGGGTCCCATTTCTGTTGCGCGAGCGGGATGATCCTTACGCAATGGATGCCCCACCCAACTCTTGGGCATCAGAATACGGGCAAGGTGCGGGTGGCCGTCAAAAACGATGCCAAACATATCCCACACTTCGCGTTCATACCAGTTCGCAGACGGCCAGACATCGGTAATCGTTGGAAGGCGGAGGGCGTCAGATTGTAACGGAACCTTGATGCGGAGGTATTCATTGCGGGCGTAGGAAAAGAGATGGTAAACCACCGTGAAATCACTGGGCGGCTCGCCGTCCCGATGGGTGCGGACACGCTCATCGATGGCCGTGATGTCATAGAGCATCTTGTAGGGATCAGCCACCTGGGTTTTCAGATGCCGGATGACTTCGTGAATCTTCTCCCGAGGCGTCCAGAAGGTGGGAATTTCGTCGCGAGTCGGTTGCGGCGTAATCGATTCGACACCGAATTTGTCCTGAAGCTCGCTTAAAATTGTCGCGGTGGCAAGCATGAATTCAATTTGAACGGCGCCTCAGCCGGGCAGGAAAAGCCGGTTTGTCCGCACCAGCCCCCTAAACCGAATCGGGAGGGCGCAAGAATGTTGCTTTCTGCCGCTCCGCTCGCTTGAGGTCGCGCTCGGCGGGCAACGGTGCACGCTCCACGCCTTGGGGGCCAATCACCCAACTTAATGGCCTCTTTTCTGAGCCCACGGCCCGCTGAAGGAGCACCAGCCCCTGTTCAAAAGCGTCCGGTCGGGGTGGACAACCGGGAACATAAACATCCACCGGCAGAAACTTGTCCACGCCCTGAACGACACTGTAAATGTCATACATTCCGCCGGAATTGGCACAGGAACCCATCGAAATCACCCAGCGCGGCTCCATCATCTGCTCATAAAGCCGCTTCACCACGGGCGCCATTTTAATGAAGACCGTTCCGGCAATCACCATCAAGTCGGCTTCACGGGGTGTTCCGCGGATCACTTCCGCCCCGAAGCGAGCCACGTCATACTTGCTGGTCAGGCTCGTGGCCATTTCCACGAAGCAGCAGGAAAGTCCAAAACCGAAAGGCCAGATGGAATTCTTGCGCCCCCAGGCCAGCAAATCCTGCAGGCGCGAAAGCACCACGCTGCGTCGCACCTGTTCCTCGAAGGAAGCGGACTGCGCAGCCTTGATTTCCTCAGCCGAGCCGATATGTGTGATGGTAGTTTGCATAATTCACGAGGTTTCTGAAGGAGGCGTCAGGCGCTTCCTACACCCGCCTCCGTGGGCGCTTCGGTGAGCCCCAATCGAGAGCCCCCAATCGCCAGAGATAAATGAGCGTGGCAACGAGGATTCCGATAAAGACCAGAATTTCCCAATAGCCCGCCCAGCCTACCTCTTTCCCTGCTACCGCCCAGGCAAAAACAAAGACAGCTTCCAGATCGAAAACCACAAAGAACATGGCGACGAGGTAAAACTTTGCCGACAGACGCACTTGCGCCGAGCCTTCCGAGAGAATCCCTCCTTCATAGGGCTGGCCCGTGGCTTTTTCGCTATGGCGTTGCCCGAGCAGGTGAGAGCCAATCAGCATTCCCGCAATCAGCAGGACTACGAGAATGAAGTAAAGGCCGATGGGCCAGACAGCCACTCCTTAACCTCCGTCGAAGACTCAGTGACTTTTAGTGGTCACCTGGAAGCAGGTCACGCAGTTTATCCCGCCACTTCAGACAGCCGTTAAACGGATCGAGCAAGATTTTTCAGCAGACGCGCTAAATCGAATGATTCAAACGTGATGCGTTCGTGGACAATCTGCAGCAAGGGTCGGAGCTTCTCGCTGTACCGTCGCTCAGAGATCATGCGGTTCAGTCGAGCAGCCTTGCTTCAACTTAAATACTATTGTTACCACAATTCCCCCCACACCGCAAATCTCTCGGTAAGTCTTTCGCCCAGCACTGGACTCGCAGACTCGGCAAAATTATTGCGTTTAAGCGCGGCAAAACTTCCTGAGCTGCTCCGGGCTCGAGAATTACGAAAGGGAAAGAGTATATTCACATTTGGTCTGGCTGTCTATGATTTTACGGCGTGGTAGTTTCTGCGGCAGGTATTGGGTAAGTGAAGAGAGCCATTGGAGACGTTATTCCTTGAGAGTGCTGCCAATTTCCGTTGCCGGGCTTAGATTTGTGAACGACTCGCGGCTGGAAGCACGACCTTTCCATTGCAAATAGCCACGCTTCAAAAGCCAGCGAATGTGCCGCTTTATCTGGTCTGCGTGGTGGGCCTTTCGATTTTCGGCCAGCATTGTCACCACCTCGACGATTGTTTGGCCTGAGTCGGTGTTGGGCATGCGTGGAATCCTTTGTCCATCCAATGCAGCCAACATTCGTATTAGAAGTTCCATCTGAAGGAGGTTCATTCGGATGGCTGGATAATTGATGAGTTTCGGTCCTTTTCCTGCCAGCAATGCCTTCCCAAGCGGCGTGATCTCGAGCTCCGAAGCATCGTCCAACAGTCGGGTGGCATAGTGGCTGAAGACGTCGAAATAGGAGGGTTGAGTATAGGGCATGCGACTTGGACTTCTCAAAGGTGGTTCACCAGCGGCCTGACGCAGATCGCTCCAAAGTTGCTCATATTGCCGAACGATCACTGGCCAACGGCAGAACGTAAGGGTACGCTCGCGGGCGCGCTTTCCCATCTCTGCGCGCAAATTCGGATTGCCAATCAGCAATTCGAGATACTCTTTCAGTTTCGCGCAATCCACAACAACTGACTGACCGAGCATTGCATGGTCAAAGTCCCATTGATTGCCAAATACGGGCGCGATTTGGCAAATGTCGGAATCGCAACGAGACCCGTATGCGGGGACGAGAAACCCCGTAACGCCATGCTCGACGGTATCCCGGTATCCGTTCCAATCGGACACAATTTGTGGTACACCGCTAGCCATTGCCTCAATTACCGAAAGGCCGAGGCATTCTTCAACGCTGTCAGCCGGAGACGTAAAGATATCTGCCCCAGCCATCAATAAATGAGCTTCCTGCGGCTGAATGATGACTCGCACAGACTTCTTCAAGCCAAGTTCAGCGATGTAACCTTCCAACGCCAGGATATAGTTCCCGCGATCAGACCCAGCCAAGACCAGCAATAATCTCTGGGCGCTCTTTTGCTGCCCCACAATTTCCCGGAAGATACTCAGAAGGGGATGCAATTCCGCTTTGTCGATAAACGACAAACGGCCAAGGAATAACACAAGGCAGGCGTCCGGAGGCAGGCCAAACTTCCGACGAATTTCGCTTTTATCCCTGGGACGGAGTAATTCCGTATCGACGCCCAGCGGGATGAGATCAAGGCGACCATCGTAGCGCAGGCGAAACCCTGTGCCCTCTTCCAGCCGGCAAGCAACGCAATCCAGGAGCATCTTCAACGCCTGACGCGCAGGCCGGCTGGTACACACGATTGAATCGCACGGGAAACTGTCAGCGAGCAGGATGGGCAACACAATCTGATGAAGAGATCTTGAATTGCTCAGGCTGTGGTGAAGGATGACAGCCTGATGCAGTTTACGCGACCATGTTGAGCGGACGTACGAGAGAATCCCAAAGTTAGGCCACGGATCGAACCAGTTTGTGACTTGAACTCCACTGCTGCCAGCAGGGAGTTCATAGAAGCTGTGAATGCGGAGCTCCTGCGGATGGGTTTTCGGCCGATCTTGAAATGCGTTGACAAGGTGGGGAGGAGCGAAAATGTGGTACTCTTCGGTGCCATAGCGCTGCCTCTATAATTTATAGACCTCACCACCGTCTCAAGCCACTCAGCCGAGGCTTTCAGGCGGCGCGGTGGCTTGCCGCTTACTTTGGTGATTGCGCGTTGGCACTCGCCACAGGCTCTGGGATGGCTTCACCGTCCTTGCGCGGGTCTGAGGCGCCGGAGTTGACTCCGCTCACTGAATCGTGCATCACTGCCTGGCCGCCGCCCATCCAGGTGGAAAGATTCCCCCGAACTTCCAGCACGTGCCCCAGCCGAATGAGTTCTTCCCGCGCGGCGGGGGTGACGCGATCTTCGATCATAAAATCACAGCCGCCCCGGTCAAGCTTTGTAAAGCGCGGAGCTTCAAGCGCCGCCTGAATGTTCATTCCGTAGTCCACGATGTCGGAAACGAACTGCGCGTGAGCCTGAGGCTGGTTCAGCCCGCCCATAATGCCAAATCCGACATGCAGATTCCCTCTCTGCATAAACGCTGGAATGATGGTGTGGAAAGGGCGCTTGTGGGGGGCGAGCGAATCCGGCTTGCCCGGTTCCAGCAGGAAGCCAGCCCCCCGGTTTTGCAGCAGAATCCCAAAGCCTTGAACCGCCACTCCCGAACCGAAAGAAGCGGACAGACTCTGGATCAGCGACACGATGTTGCCCTCACGATCGACGGCAGCGAGGTAGATGGTATCAGCTCCGGGGTTCAGATGGCTGGAAGCCTGGGAGCTCGCCCCCGCACCCGGAGGAACGCCCGGTTGGACGTCGCAATTTGCGTGATGATGATTGATCAGCCGCGCGCGTTCGCTCGCGTAGGTCTGTGAAAGAAGGCCCGCCACCGGAACCTTCACAAACCGGGGATCACCCAGATAATGGAAAAGGTCCGCATAGGCGAGCTTCTGGGCTTCCATTTTGATGTGCAGGGCTTCGGCGCTGAAAGCCGGATATTGGGATAATGGAAACTGCTGCATGATATTCAGCATCTCAAGTGCCGCCATCCCCTGCCCGTTGGGCGGCAATTCGTAAATCTGCCAACCGCGATAGGTCGTGGAAATCGGCTCGACCCACTCGGCTTGAAAGGTATCCAGATCTGACGCTGTCATGATGCCGCCGAGACCCTTCGAAGTGGCGATGATCGCCCGGGCAATTTCTCCACGATAGAAAGCATCCTCTCCTTTCGCGGCGATCAACTCTAACGCCCGCGCGTATTCTGGATTCCGGAAAATCTCGCCAGTCTTCGGGGGTCGCCCGCCCGGAAGAAAGACGCGGCGAGCCTCGGGGTTCTCGGTCAGACGGTTAGCCCACGCCTGCCAGTAAGCACTGACCCATTCTGTGACCGGAAAGCCGTGCAAAGCGTAATAAATAGCGGGCTGAAAAAGTTCGGCCCAGGGCAGTCTGCCGAACCGCTGGTGCAGCTTCCACCACCCTTCAACGCATCCGGGGACGGTGACCGAATCGATGCCGCTCCCGGGCATCTTCGAGTAACCTTTCTTCCGTAGAAAATCGATGGTCAGCCCCTGGGGCGCCCAGCCACTGGCGTTGAGTCCGGTGAGCTTGCCGGTCTTTGCGTCCCATTCCAGGGCGAAAAGATCTCCCCCCACGCCGCTGTTCATCGGCTCAACCACGCCCATTACCGCGTTCGCAGCGATCGCCGCATCCGCCGCTGAGCCACCACGCGCCAGGATTTGCGCTCCCGCTTGGGCCGCAAGCGTCTGGCTGGCGGCGACGATGCCGCGCTGAGTCATGACCAGGGAGCGCATCTGCGAGCGGTCTAATAAATTGGATGTGTCCTCTTTGTGCTGTGACATGGGGAAAATAATCGATCCGGCGTACAGGATGAAGCTTGTCCCAATCAGAAGAGCCACGATGCCGCGCATAGCGCCCAAGCTTACAACGCCTGATCGCAAAAACCAAGCCAAGCTTTTGGGCTTGCAAATAATTGCGCAGCGCGACCGGGCAGGATTAAGATGAGTTTTATGAATTACCAGAAATGGCTTTTGTGCATTCTTGTTGTCGGCGGAGCGCTCGCGCTGGCTGGTGAATACTTCCTGGTGCGCTGGTATCCTGGCCATGAGCAGCGCGTGGCGGATGCCGCGCTGAAGATGTTGCCCTATCAGAACGAAGGGCTGGGTATTCAGATGGAAGTGGCGGCGGGGATTTACGGCAAGGTTCAGGTTTATCCGGGCGGCATCAGGATCTATCGCCCCAAGCTTTTCGGCGGCGGGCCTTCGATTACGATCACTTCCAAACCCAACACCACTTCCTCGCCGCAGTTTTCAGCCCAATATCTGGCTCAACTGGAAACCGCCGGAGTGAGGAATGAGCTTTCCAGCTACCAGTTTGAGCACCTGACCCTCAGCGGTCGTGACGCGGCGATGATCTGGCAATACCATCCGCGAAGCCGCACCATGGAAGTGACAGCTCAGATTATGGCGCCGGACCGCATTGTGACAGCAGTCTGCAACACAGGATATGGCAATCAGGCGGTTTATACGCAGGCTTGCGATAAAAGTCTGCGCTCAATTAAATTGCTGGGGCCACCATCCAACCTGATCCAGCCAGTCGACGAAATTAACTAATCTCTTTTGCTGAAAGGCGTCTGGATATCGCCTGAAATACCGCTTCGGCTGAACCGCGAACAATACCGGAGCGCCGAGATCCTCACAATGTCAATTTGGGAAAAAATCGAGGGACACCTGGGGACGCCAGCGGGCTTTTTCGGCAACGCCACGCACGCAGGCATCAAGAAGAACTCTGATGCGCTGGACCTTGCCCTGATCTACTGTGAATCGGCAGCCGCCACCGCGGCCGGCGTCTTCACCACCAACCTGGTTGCTGCCGCACCGGTGATCCTCTCCCGTCAGCACCTTCAAGCCAGCCGGGGCCGAGCCCGAGCCGTGGTGGTGAACTCCGGCAATGCGAATGCCTGCACGGGGCGGGCAGGCCGGAAAACCGCCGAAGAAACAACCCGCGTCGCCGCAAAGCTGCTCGGCATCTCGCGAGAGCAGGTTCTCGTAGCCTCAACCGGCGTCATCGGTGTGCCGATCAAGGATGCCTTGATCACCCACTCGCTTCCTTCTCTCGTTACCGGGCTTTCCCGCGAGAAAGCCGCCGATGTGACGTGGGCCATCATGACGACCGATACTTTTCCCAAAGCTTGTGCTCTGCGCGCCAGGATCGGGGGGCGGACCGTTCATCTGGCCGGGGTCGCCAAAGGCGCCGGTATGATTCACCCTCGCCTGGCCACCATGCTGTCATTCATCACCACGGATGCATTAATTGGAGTGCGGGATTTACAGAAGATGCTGAAGGCAGCGACCGATGCTTCGTTCAATCGCATCAGCGTGGATGGAGACACTTCCACAAACGATACCGTCATCATCATGGCCAGCGGGCTTTCCGGAGTTTCCTTCACGGCGGGAACTCAGAATGGGCGGCAGTTTCTCGCCGGGCTGACAGAACTCTGTCGAATCCTCGCACAGATGATCGTCCGTGACGGCGAAGGCGCCAAAAAATTCGTCACCATCGAAGTGGCCGGCGCCCGGACTGAGAGAGACGCCGACTGCGTTGCGCGCGCCATCGCCAACTCCCCTCTTGTGAAGACGGCGATTGCAGGCGGTGATCCCAATTGGGGACGCATCCTCTGCGCGGCGGGCTATTCCGGCGCGCGTTTCGACCCCAGCAAGGTTGAAATTTACATCAACGGACTCGCCCTTTGCCGTAAAGGTTCGGATGCGGGCTTTGACGAAGCCGATGCCAAAGAACAGTTCGATAAACCCCAACTGACCTTGCGCGTCAATCTTCACCAAGGCAAGGCTCAGGCAACCCTCTGGACTTGCGACCTCACCCACGAATACATCACCATCAATGCTTCCTATCGGACCTAGCGGGCTTTCGCAAAGGATATTTCATCGTCCGCGCCCTTCCCTTTTCCTGAATACCTGCCGGAAGATCGCGTCCACGTGGCGAAGCTGACGTTCCACCGAAAAGGCGCGGGCAATCTCTTTCGGTGCAAGATAACGGCGGATATCGGTGTCTGCTTCGACAAGAGTTCGAAAGTCCTGCCGGGTTTTCCACACCTCCATCGCATTGCGCTGTACCCAGCGGTAGGCCTCTTCGCGGGAGGCGCCTTTGGCCGCAAGATCGAGCAGAAGCTGGCCGGAAAAAATGAGGCCCTTCAGAAGGTCGAGATTTTCCTGCATTTTTTCGGGATAAACGAGCAAGGTCTCGATCAGGGTTGCGGCCCGATCCAGAAGGTAGTCCACCAGGATGGTCGAATCGGGCAGGATAATGCGCTCTACTGAGGAATGGGAGATATCGCGCTCGTGCCAAAGGGGGACGTTTTCCAAAGCTGCCTGCGCGTTAGCGCGCACGACGCGCGCCAAGCCGCAAATCTGCTCCGCCATCACTGGATTGCGCTTGTGAGGCATCGCGGAAGAGCCTTTTTGTTCCGGCGAAAAGTATTCCTCCACCTCGCGGACTTCAGTGCGCTGCAAACCTCGAACCTCCAGCGCGATTTTTTCAAGCGATGCGGCAATTACCGCCAGTGTGCAAAGATAAAAAGCGTGCCCATCGCGTTGGATCACCTGAGTTGCAATAGGAGCGGGCCGGAGGCCCAGGCGGGCACAGATTTTCTTTTCGAGCGCCGGACTGAGATGAGCATACGCGCCGACGGCTCCGGAAAGCTTTCCCACGCGCATCTGTTCGGCCGCGTAAGCCAGTCGCTCGCGGTTACGCTGGGTTTCTGCATACCAGTTGGCAAGCTTCAAACCAAAGGTAATCGGCTCGGCATGAATGCCGTGGGTGCGGCCGACCATCGGCGTGTGCTTGAATTCAAAGGCGCGTTTCTTCAGGACTTTCCCCAGGCGATCGAGGCCCGCGATCAGCAACCCCGAAGCTTCGCGCACGAGCAAGGCCTGGGCCGTATCCACCACATCGTTCGAAGTGAGGCCGTAGTGCAGGTAGCGTCCCTCGCGGCCCACGTGCTCGGCAACGTTCGTGGTGAAAGCGATCACGTCATGCTTCACCTGCCGTTCGATCTCGCGGATGCGCTCAACGTCAAACCGGGCGCGGCGACGGATTGCTTGCGCGGCGCGCGCCGGAATCAGGCCCGCCTCCGCTTCGACTTCCGCCGTCGCGATTTCCACTTCCAACCACTTGCGGAACCTGTTTTCATCACTCCAGATGCGGCCCATTTCAGGACGCGTGTAGCGCGGAATCATGCTGTCGTCTCCTGTAGATTGCTCTCAAAAAGCAACCCGCCATTATAATGGCACCAGACGGCTGCCATGAGCGCACTTCCTGATGATAACAACCTGGAGCCGCTTAAGCGGAAGGCGGAAGATTTTCTTCGATCCACTTCTGACCTTACCCTGGTTGAAGAGGGCACGAAGCTGCTCGACCTCGCCCATTATCACTGGCAGATCACATTTCAGTTCGGCAAGCTGCTTCTCGAAGTCTGGAATTCGGAGCATTCTTATGCATGGCGAATCGAAGCCATAGTGCATCAGGACAGCCACCGGATGCGCCTCATTGCCCACAAGCCGGGCGGACGCGGACCGAGCGCTTTGGAAATAGAAACATCCCAGGGAAGCAAGCCAGCCTCCAAAGCCCAGACGCGCTCCCTGCTGCGACAGTCGCTGCTGAGCTTCCTGCAAAAGCAATTCTCAGGCTGGAAGTTTGAACAAATCGGCAATCGTTCGGATCGCGAGTTCTCCTTCTCCGCCTGGTATACGCGCGGTCTGGCGAGACGAGGGCGCATCGCCTGGGCGTTCATCGGCCTCGACCCAGCCGAATCTTCGGCGGCAGCGGACGCCGTTTTGGCCTACGGACTCAACTGGTTGGATTGGCTTCGAGAGAGGCATTCGACACGCGTTATTTCAGGACTGAAGTTGTTTCTTCCTCCCTCCGCCACACTCCTTACCGCGCATCGCGCAGCCTATCTGAACCCGGCGTTAGCGCAGATCGAAATCTTCACATGGAGCCCTGAAGAGGAGCGTCTGCACCCGGTTGATCTCCGGGATTTCGGCAACGTTGAAACTCGGCTTATTCCGCGCCACCACGCAAAGCTCTGGCTCGAACGGCACCGTTCCTTTCTCGTTCATCTTTTGGGTCATGCGTTGAACCGCATGGACCTGGTCCCTGACGCTTCAGGAGCCGCGCTTTCGCTCCGAATTCTGGGTCTCGAAATCGGACGACTCGAAGGACAGACGCTGCCTCGATTTTACTGGGGGCTGGAAGGCAATCGAAAGGAATACCGCGAAGAAGAACGCCAAGCATTCCGGCAATTCCTAGACCGGGCACTTTCCCTGCGCTGCGCCGGAAGCCCTGATCCCGCGAGCGAACTCTACAGGTCTCAACCCGAACGATGGCTGGAAAGTGTCCTGGTCCGCGACCTCAGCCAGATCGATCCCGCTCTTCAGGTGGAGGAAGTCTATCCTCAAGTGCCCGCCTTTTCCGGAGGCGACCGCGGCGTGGTGGACATCCTGAGCGTTCTCCGCAATGGCCGCCTCGCGGTGATCGAATTGAAACTTCACGAGGAGATCACCCTGCCGTTGCAAGGGCTGGATTACTGGCTGCGCGTGAAGTGGCTCAATGATCGCGGCCAGTTTCAGAAATTCGGCTACTTCCCGGGCATCGATCTCTCCACGGCTTCGCCGGTTCTTTATCTAGTCTCGCCCGCCTTCCGATTCCATTCCACAAGCCAGAAAATTGTCCGTTACCTCAGCCCGTCGATCGAAGTGTTTCAGGTCGGAATCAACCAACAATGGCGCAGCAAGGTAAAAGTGCTGTTCCGGCGACGCCTGCACCCGTCGGCCGAGACGTCAGAGCGTAGCCGCGAATCAGGCTGAGAGGCCCCCCGAGCGGCAACCCGCAGGCTTCCGCGCGATGGCAACCTTATTCTAGAATCCCCTGCCTGCTCTGCCGCGATTAATCCCTATATATTTCGTGTTTGTAAATAACCCTGTTGACATCGTTTTGACCCTGGATTAAAGTGAGCGGGGTCAAAGGCAGTCATAAGTGAGGGAACTGAGCGAGTTCGATCAAGAGCAGGATACACAAAATCCTGGAGGAGGTCTTATGGACCGCAAATCGGCTGCCCGAAACCATGCCAGCTTTCTTCATTGGCTTTGCCTGACGGCCGTGGCTTTTTGGTTCTTTTCCACGGTCCCAGCAAACGCCCAGACGACTTTCGGAACCCTGACCGGCGCCGTCACAGACCCCTCCGGAGCCGTCGTGCCCGGAGTGCAAGTGACGCTCACCAATACCGGCACGAATGCCAAGCAGGTAACGTCCACCAACGCGGATGGCATTTACGAATTTGTGAACGTTCTGCCTGGCAATTATCGCATTGATGCGGAAAAGAGCGGATTCAAGCATTTCAGCCGGTCGCCTATTGTAGTGCAGACGCAGCAGAGCTATCGGATTGACGTCACAATGCAACTCGGAGCCGTAACGCAAAGCGTCCAGGTGACTGCCGCAACTCCTTTGCTTCAGCCGCAAAGTGCCTCGCTGGGCCAGGTGATCGCCGGGCGAGCTGTTGGTGAAATGCCGCTGAATGGCCGCAACGTTTTTAACCTGATGGCCCTTGTTCCCTCTGTCGTGCCGCAGGGGCAATCTGAAGGAACTCCCACTGGGGCCAATCCGTTCGCGTTCAACAATTATCAGATCAACGGCGCTTTCGGAAACCAAAGCGCCATCTTCCTGGACGGGGTGCCGGAAAATAATGGCTATCTCAACCTTCCAGCGTTTGTTCCCACCCAAGACTCGATTCAGGAATTTAAGGTTCAAACCGACAATCTGGGACCCGAATGGGGACGATTTGCCGGGGGTGTCATGAACCTCACCACCAAATCCGGAACCAACCAGATTCACGGCGAAGCTTACGAATACTTGCGGAACAAGGTGCTGAACGCCAACACTTTCTTCAACAATAAGGCCGGAATTCCCGTGGGGCCTTTCACGCAGAATCAATTTGGTGCCAACGCTGGCGGCCCGCTTGACCTTCCGGGCGTCTACAACGGCAAGGACAAAACATTCTGGTTTTTCAGTTATGAAGGATTCCGGTTGCGGCAAGGGCAGACTTTTGTGGAAACCGTACCCACAGCAGCGGAACGACGAGGCGATTTCTCGGGCCTGCTCGACTCCACCGGCAAGCAAATTCCCATCTATAGTCCCGTCCAGTGTGAAAACGGGCCTTGCACTGTGGGACCCAATGGCCAACTGACTTCTCCCCGCGTGCAATTTCCCGGCAATGTGATCCCCAATTCCGCGATCAATCTAACGTCAGCCGCGCTGCTGCGGTTGTGGCCGGCGCCGAACGCAGTAGGAGCACCCTTCACCAACCAGAACAACTTTGTCACCAATGCCAGCGTTGGCGGCAATAACGACGAATACGTCGCGCGGATTGACCAGAACGTCAGCGACAAGCAGCATGTCTTCGGGCGGTACTCCCGATGGAGCAACCTCAACCTGCCCATTGATCCCCTGGGAACGGGTGTCTGCCAGGACCGTTGTACGGAAACGTTCACAACCCACGACGTGGTACTCGATGACACTTACAACTTCACTCCGACGGTCATCAGCGACATTCACGTGGGCTTTGACCGATTTGCTTACGACCGGACTCCGCTCTCAAAAACGGGCTTTGACCTTACCTCCATTGGCTGGCCTGCCTTCACGAATGCGGAAGTTCCTCCCAACTTGCGAACTTTCCCCATGCCCAACGTTCAGGATATGTCCAGCGGTCTCTTTGGATCGCAAGGCGGCGGGAGCGTGATCATCGCGCGCGATAACAATTGGTACGTGTCTGGCGACCTGACGAAAATCGCTGGCCGACACACACTGAAAGCTGGCGGGCAATTCCTGGTCTTGCAACATAATTACGCCCAAACCAACGTCGCCACGGGCATCTTTGCCTTCGACCGCAATTTCACTGCGAATGTTCCCATCGGCGGTACTGGGGGTTTCGGCTTTGCCTCTTATCTGTTGGGGTATCCCTCCAGCGGGGGAAACAGTCTTCCTGCCCTGGTCGCGGGCCAGCAAATCTATCGGGCCATCTACTTGGGTGACGTCTGGCAGGCAACCAACAAACTCACCTTTGACCTTGGCCTGCGCTATGACCAGGATGGGCCGTGGTCTGAGCGCTTCAACCGCCTCAGCTTCTGGGACTTAAATGTCCCCAGCCCCTTGGCCCAGGCCACCGGCCTGCCACTCAAGGGCGAACTAGGCCTGGTCGATTCCTCTTTACGGCAGAGCCGCAACCCTGTGAATCTCAATGAGGCGCAATTCGCACCGCGCTTTGGCCTTGCTTATCGCATGAACGATCAGACCGTCGTGAGAGGCGGCTACGGCATTTTCTGGATTCCGAATCTGGTAGCCTGGAATATTGAACCCAACAACGATGCGGTGAATAGCATCGGCACGCCGTTCGTCGCCACGATTAACGGTGGCGTAACTCCCTTCAACCCGGCTCAAGGCTGGAGCAACCCTTATCCCAATGGAATCCTTCAACCCCCAGGCCGCTCTCCCAATCTGAACCAGATCCGCCTGAATACGGGAGGCGCGGGCGCCGTCGTTCCGAACGAACCTTCCGGCTATATGCAGCAGTGGAATTTTGACATTCAGCGCCAGTTGCCCAGCGGCTTTTTTGTGGATCTCGCCTATGCCGGCTCGCGAGGTACACACCTGCATACCGGCAATCAGAACATCGATTTTCTTCCCGATCAGTACCTTTCGCTGGGAAATGCCTTGAATGCGCAGGTCACCAATCCCTTTTTCGGTTTGATCACCAGCGGCCCGCTTTCGACGCCTACGATTGCCGCGGGCCAGCTTCTGCACCCTTTTCCTCAATACACGGGACTGAGCATTGCTGGTGCGGGCTGGGGCGACAGCTACTATCACTCCTTCCAGATGAAAGTCGAAAGGCAATTCAAGGGGGGTGGTACACTTCTGGTCGCTTACACCGTTGCCAAACTCATGACCGACACCGATACCGTCTCCAGCTGGCTGGAAGGGGACACGGGCGGCGTGGGCGGCACGATCGATTGGAACAATATTAAAGGCTCATCCTACTCCATTTCCTCTCAGGATATTCCACAGCGCCTGGTGGTGAGCTATGTGCTAAATCTTCCCGTCGGACACGGGCAGCGGTTTCTCCCCAGGGTGAGCGGCGTGGCGGATAAGCTCATTTCCGGATGGGGCTTGGACGGGATCACCACGTTCCAGTCAGGCTTCCCGCTGAAAATTGGCTCTTCAGGCGGCGGCAATCATCCGAACCGAATTTGCACTAATGCCGCCCGGCCCGGCAGCCCCGAATCACGGCTGAACGAATGGTTCAACACCGCATGCTTTGTCCAGTCGGCGCCATTTACTTACGGGACTGAATCGCGCGTGGATCCCAATCTGAGGCAGGAAGGTACCAATAACTGGGATGTGTCTCTGTTTAAGACGACGAACTTTGGTCCCGCCGAGAGGCTCGGCTTGCAATTCCGGGCAGAATTTTTTAACCTCTTTAACAGACCTCAGTTTGGCGCCCCGGGCACAACGCAAGGAACTTCGTCATTTGGAGTGGTCAGTTCGCAGGTTGGCAATCCACGCCTGATTCAATTTGCGTTAAAGTTTCTATTTTAACTTGTTGCTGGCGGGTGATATCTCCTGATGGGAGAAGTCGCTATTACAGCCTTTGTTTTCTTCTGCTGGCTGAAATCTGTTAGTTTGTAGACTTTTCCGTTTCGATTATCGGTAATCCATTCGCCAGTTTGTTGACTGTTTTTGAGATATCCAGACCGCATTCTGGTTCCATTTTTTCTGAACCCTTCCCAATAACCCTCCGCGACACCATCGATCAGGGTTCAGATGCCCTCGGCTTTCTTCACGTCCCTTCCGCTCTCGACCTTGCGGGCCTCGCTGATTGGCTCAACCAGAGTTGCTCGGAGATGGTCTTCGCATCATTTGAACCCGGCGCCGATCATTGGATGCTCTCCATGTGATGTCGAATCAGCATCAACGTCACAATCCACGAAGATTCAGGCTATATTGAGAGTGGAGTTGCGGAAAGAATTTGAAGGCGCTGATTATTCACGGCGATGATTTTGGGCTCTCGCCGCAGGTGAATGCTGGCATCCTGCATTCGCACCGGTGCGGGGTGCTGACCAGCGCCAGCCTGATGGTGGCCGAGCCGGCGTGCGGAGAGGCGGTGGCCGCGGCTCGGGATTGCCCTGATCTTGATCTCGGGCTTCATGTGGTTGCTTGCAACGGTCGCAGCTTGCTGCCCGCTCGTCACCTGCGGGGCCTGGTTGATGGGCAGGGATTTTTCCCCCGAAGCGAGGTGTGGGCAGGCTTTCGGTACATGTTCAACCGCCGCCTGCGTGACAGCTTGCGAGATGAGTTCCGGGCGCAGATTGAGCGGCATCTGGAGTTAGTAGGCTCTCTGAGTCACCTGGATGGCCATCATAACCTGAATTTGCATCCGGCTCTGGCAGATATTCTGATCGAGCTTGCGGCAGAGTATCACGTACCTTATTTTCGCCTGGTGCGCGAGCCGGTTATTACGACGCTGGCGCTCGCCCCCGATCATGCGCTGCGCAAGGTCAGGGATTATTTCCTGTTCCGCTGGCTTTCCGCTCGCAGTCGCCGGAAGTTACAAGAGCGCGGTCTGAAGGGAAATGACTGGACTTTCGGCTTCCTTCAAACCGGGAAGCTGACAGAACGCTACGTGCTGGGCGTCCTCGGCCGCTTGCCTGAAAATAGCGTGACCGTCTTCTATTTTCATCCGGCTCTTGAGGCGTCTCACCAGCCGCCGCGATGGCTATCTCAATCGATCGAAACCCAGATACTGACCAGTGACAATGTTCGCGCGGCTATTCGCCGGCATCACATCCAATTGACGACTTACCGCGCATTGGCACGGATCAAGGCGTCTTCCGAACAGTTCCATGGCCTCCGCAGCCATACAACACTTACGGAGAGCTAGTATTTTGTGAAATGCAACCAGAATTCACAATTTGAAAACAAAGGGCTTAGCCTAAACCACTGAAAATTCAATGTTAAACATCATCTTTTCAATAATTTAAGCAACACAATCTCAACTTGCGCGAAGTGGGATTTCCACAGTTTAACTTGTTGATGAAAAGGCACATGCTTCCACTTGGGCCTGGCCAATTTACGAATTCGAGTTGAATTATTTACAACGGGGCCAGATCTTTACCATGCTCGCCACCTGCGGACCCTTTTCAGAGAGGAGGTCCATTCCCCTCCTTGATTTACGAAAGGAGGGGGTGGGGTGGTTTTTGTAAAGAATTGGCTGATACAGGGTACCAGCACAACCTAACCCAAGTTCGTCACGGTCGGGACGAATTTTGTGATTTGTGAGCATCGGAATCGAGCAAGCTTCGTGTTTTCAGTGGTGCGCTTCCGAAAAGTCGATGTAGTGCAGACCAACCCTCTTGTAGAGCGGT